>WNFX01001007.1_pt1 | contig 28642 bp, 28 predicted proteins | sample 5400111 | NCBI WGS metagenome assembly WNFX01 (sample SAMN13153363, study PRJNA577476) | soil metagenome | isolation source: 40 cm soil or saprolite under grassland replicate 1 | place: USA:California | collected 2016-06-15
ATTCAGGTCCCAAAATAATGTTAGCGCTGCCTTGTTACGTCTATGTGGTTCGTATTTGATTATTGATAATAATTCATCTTTTTCCCAAATCTCACTTTCTAAATAAGGTGATACTCTTTTACTTTTTTTGGTTTTAACTTTAACAAATTCAGGTGTTTGCCAATTTTCATGTTCGGTATCGTTGTTATGATTGTATAACCACCTGTAAAACAATCTTATCCTATTCAGATAATTGTTCCAAGTAGTTATCCACCTTTTATCAGGGTCAGCATCATATGTTTTGATTTTCGTATCTAAAAATCCTAAAACTTGTTCCTTTGTTTTGACATCATAAAATGAATTATCTCTGCCTAAAAAATTAATAAATGCAATTACAACTTTTAAGTTATTATTTTGATGGTGCTCTGAAGAGCCATTCTTTTTCATATAGTCAAGAAATTCATTAATTATTTCTATATTTACTGGATTAGGAATATTTTGAATCTTTCCTATAGTTGTAGATAGTTTCATTGGCATCTTACAATACTAACCCCTTTTCAACATGTATAATTCGAAATCCAGGTATATGAACCCGTTTTATGATTGGGGCCAGTGGGATTTGAACCCACGACCGCCAGCGCCCCAGGCTAATACCTCAACGAAATGATATCAAATCAAGTGAGATGGTATCCTTGACCAAGCTAGACGATGGCCCCTCAAGAGTTACACACAAAGAGCGCTTTTTAAATGTAGTATTATTTCATTGTCAAAAAATAATTCCAAGCTGGACAATAATCCAGTTTATCTTGGTTAGTCTAAAAAATTCAGAATGTTTTTCTGCAATTCCCATATATCTGTGATGAACAATTTAAATTCAATTAATTTGTAGTTCCATTACTGCGAGAATAAAAATGGACTACTCTAATTATTTCGAAATACTGTATGATTACAAAAGAAAAGAGATAGGAACAGAGGAAAAATCAATTTTATTTAAAATAATAAATAATGTTGATCTTTCTTCACAAATTGGATCATATCTAAAACTGAGAGATAAAACCCAACCCGGTGATAACTCATCCATCTCAAAATTGATAGGGTCCAAGTTACTTGTTGAAAAAAAAGGGTTAATACTCAGAGGGATGAGAAAATACCAACTAAGTAGTTCAGGCCTATTTCATGTCTTGTCAGAGACAATCAGTTATCCACCTCATCTTTTGAAAAAGTATAGCAATGATCCCATACTTTTGACGCTCTTATATCAATATTTTGAAGTCGATACAATTGAATCTAGTACGGCTAGGTTCTATTCCATAATAACGCAGTATCTGAAGCAATGCTGCAGAATTACTCAAAACTGGCTTGAAGATACACAGAACTCTAATGAGGAACATAAAAATAAATTGATGAATCATCTATTGTTTGAGCTAGAATTAAATCCTAAATTATTAGCATTTAGAATTCTTATAATGTATTCTGATTCAAATATTCTTTCTCTTACGTCAAAATCGAAAACTGGTGACACGGATGTAGCATATTATGAAATAGAAAGTCAAATGAAAGAAATATTATCCAAAGATAAAAAATTCATTAATCTGTTACAGAAAATAAATACGGAATTTAAGGAAGGATATAAAGAATTTACCAGTTCTAACTAGTGTCTCATTCTAATTTTTTGTAAAAGCCAACTATTGCTTTAGATCCTTTGGTTTTGTTTGCAATGTAACCTTAATTTCATGTGGCTGACCATCTCTCAAAATACCAAGAGTGATTATATCCCCTGTTTTCTTAGTATTTTTAATATAATATGATAATTCTTGCAAACTCTTAATTGGCTGTTTATCGGCGCTTACGATAATATCTCCACCTAACTCCACCTCTGTTCCATTAATTTCAGCTATCCTATATCCTCCTTTTAAGCCAGCCTTGTCTGCCGGTCCATCCGAAACAATTCCAACTACTAGAATTCCAGTGCTCTGATTTACCTTCAGCTTGGAAGCAATATCAGCACTCATGTCAATACCATCGATTCCCAACCAGGGCTGTTCTATATTGAGACGTAATGGCCTTTCAGCCAAAATAACATTAATTTTTTGAGATTTTCCATCTCTGATAACAGTTAAGGTAACACTCTGTCCGACCTTTTTATGTTGTTCCAGGTAGATTAGTATATCATCAATTTTAGTAACAGTTTGATTATCAATTTTCGTAATAACATCTCCACCCAACCTTGTCTTCCTTCCGTTTAAATCTACTAATTTATCACCACCATGTATTCCAGCTTTGGCTGCAGGTCCCCCTGGATTAGTTTCTATTACAAGAAAACCTGACGCCGCGTCTAATTTCATGACAGTGGCAATCTGTTCATTAACGTCCATACCTGAAATTCCAATCCATGGATGCTTATAGGAATGTTCTGATATCAAGATTGGTACTATTCTTTGGATGGTACTTGCAGGTATTGCAAATCCTACACCAGAATATTCTCCGGTTAATGAAAAAATAGCACTATTTATCCCAATGAGTTGGCCCTGCAGATTCAGTAAAGGTCCCCCAGAGTTTCCAGGATTTATAGCTGCATCAGTTTGAATTATTTCTGGTATCGAAAATGAGGTAGGAGGGATGAATGGGTTGTCCTGTCCAGGTGAGCCAGGTGGGCCTTCAGGGCTCTCCGGATTCTGAGATGGAATGACTCTTCCTAACCCGCTTACAATGCCCTCAGTCATGGAACCAGAAAGACCGAATGGATTACCTATCGCAATCACATGTTCTCCTATTTTTACGTTCGTAGAATTACTTAGGACTAATGGAATTAATGATTCGTTCTTCATATTTTCTATTTGCAAAACTGCTAGATCAGAAAAAGGGTCACTACCAATTATTTTAGCCTTAGCAGATTTTTCATTCAAAAACGTTACAGTAACATTATTGGTAGCAGTATCATTATAAGAGCTATTATGAACAACATGATCATTTGTAATAATGTGACCAAATTTATCAAAAATAAAACCTGAGCCTAATGCAGAAGCACTGGGATTATTGTTAGTTACAGTAATTTGCACGACAGAGCCTTTCACTCTATCAAATAATTTGGGTAATAGTGTATCATCAATGTTAACCCCAGTTTGTGCGTAGCAAACTGTAGAGATATAGCTAAAAATAAGCAAAAAGCAGATTGGAATCAGAATATATGAGTTAATTTTAATACGAGTCAAGCTACCACTTCTAAAAGATTCTATAAAATAGTTCACATGAACTGTACTTTGAAAAGTTAATTTATATTTATTGTTTTGATATTGCATCATTTTTGATGCTAACCTGAATACGAAGCATAATTTTGAGATTTTAATTTAAATACTCTCAAATGAGAAAAAGAGTCTTCTTATCCACCTTTTCCTATACTTAATTTTCCTCTAAAAAAGTACGTGGAATTTTATATTAAGAATGTTCGTTACCATATATAAGTAATAGCAGAAATATGAATGCAATAGGTACCAAAAAAATGATGGAAAGAGAAGTAGAGCGAATAGTAAAATCTCTAGTTGAAGAGAGGACTATTCTTAAGATTTTGCGTACATTAGAGAGAATGGAAAATCGTAATTATTTTAACAATAACGAGGTTGATAACGGATTTGCCTACTATTCTAGAAGATATAAAACATGGGTATTACAAAATGATTGTTTTCAGTTAAATTAGCGAATTGACATAGAATTTATGAGAAAAATCCTCCAGCTCTAATGAATCCAAATTCAATATCAATATGAATTTGAGATAATTTATTTTAACATGAAATAAATTAAATACCCATTATGGAACTTACTTCGTATCAATGAATGATGAGGATATTGGTCAGACAAAGAGCTATCTTTTGCAACTAGAGAAGATGAATATTAATTTTGGAAAAATTGAGAGAAATTTACCAATAGCCACTCTTATTGAAATTGCGATTCAGAGAAATGAGGGACTATTATCAAACTCTGGAGCATTGGCAGTTAAGACGGGTAAATTTACTGGACGTTCTCCTGATGATAAATTCATTGTTGACGATGATATAACGCATGAACTTGTGGATTGGGGTAAAGTGAACCATCCAATAGCTACGGAAAAATTCGACAATATTTTTGAAAGAATGAAACAACATGTTTCTGGAAAGGATCTATTTCTATTTGATGGATTTGTGGGTGCCGAGCCTGAGAATCGGCTACCAATTAGGGTTTTTACCGATAGCGCATGGCATAGTATTTTTGCATCACAGATATTTATACGGCCTACCTCTGAGGACCTAAATCATCATAAGCCTGAATTCACACTATTCTTTGTAAGCGATTTTGCTGCTCTTCCTGAAATCGATGGAACCAAGAGTGGTACGTTTATTATCATTAATTTGTCTAGAAAGATGGTTTTAATCGGTCACACCTCCTATGCAGGAGAAATAAAAAAGGCAATGTTTTCCATTATGAATTTTCTACTTCCACAGAAGCGCGTATTTCCAATGCATTGTTCTGCCAACATGGGTAAGAATGGAGATACAGCATTATTTTTTGGATTATCAGGAACGGGAAAAACAACATTATCTGCAGACCCGCAAAGGTACTTGATAGGAGATGATGAACATGGCTGGTCCGATAAGGGAATTTTTAATTTCGAGGGTGGATGTTACGCAAAATGTATAAATCTTAAAAAGGAAAATGAACCACAAATTTGGAACGCGATCAAATTTGGTTCTGTAATGGAGAACGTAATCGTTGATGAAGTAACAAGACAACCAAATTACAACGACAGTTATCTCACCGAAAACACACGGGTAGTATATCCATTAGAGTTTATCCCTGGCGCGGTAATACCCTCAGTTGCTACTCATCCTAAAGTTATAATCTTTCTTACCGCAGATGCATTTGGTGTGATGCCACCAATAGCAAAATTGACTAGAGAAGGTGCAATGTATCATTTCATTTCTGGGTATACAAGTAAGCTAGCAGGTACAGAAAGGGGGATTACTGAACCAAAAGAAACTTTTTCTCAATGTTTTGGAGCACCATTCATGCCGTTACATCCTATTGAATATGCAAAAATGCTTGCAGATAAAATTTCAAAATACAATACTAGTGTATATCTTATTAATACTGGTTGGACTGGGGGTCCTTATGGAATAGGCAAGAGGATGGAATTGAACCACACACGAAAAATGGTGTCAGCATCAATAAACGGAGGTCTGGAAAGAGTACATTATAGACACGATAATATCTTCAATCTAGAAATTCCACTTTCCTGTCCAGAAATTCCATCAAAAATTTTAGATCCAAGTTCTTCCTGGTCTAATGAACAGCAATATATTGTAGCAGCAAAAAGATTAGCTCATTTGTTCATGGAGAATTTCAAGAAATTCGGAGAAGAATCTAAATATTTGGCCAAATTTGGGCCACAACTTTAGATTTAAAATGGTAGCCCGGAGCAGATTCGAACTGCTGTCCTCAGGTATCTTTTCATGACGATCCAGAGCCTGAAATCCATAGCCCTCCTGTGGAGTTTGACCGCTAGATTCGGCATCTACACAATCGTGTAGATTCGACCGGGCTGATTCTCGAGCTACAACTAGAAATTTTCAAACGAATATTTATCGATATCCCTACTTTAGCCGGTGTTTATTAATTAGTTTCCTTATATCCGGTTGGGGTTACGGAATCGATGTCAGTTATACAAGAAGGTTCCAAGGAAGAAGATGTATATTTCAATTTCATAAACTCCATAAAGTCAGAAGTTACAAAGAAAATCTACGAATATAATATTAAAATATTCATGAGATTTTGTTGTATAAAGAATTTTTATAATCTTTCTATAATGCAAAATCCACAAAATCAAATAGTAAACCATTTTATGTCATTGAGAGAGAAAGGACTGTCTACTAATTCCCTTTCAACAAGGCTCAAAGCAATTTATCACTTCTATGATATGAACGATATTCCATTAAACAAAAAGAAAATAAACATGTTCAAAGGGGAAAGGTCCCGAAAGGTAGTAGATAGGGCCTACACTCATGATGAAATTAAAAGAATTCTAGATGTTTCAGATTTGAGAAGCAAAGTTATTGTTTTGTTGATGTCAAGCACAGGAATGAGAATTGGGGCCTTGCCTCAATAGTTTTATCAAAAATACTTGCGTATTTTCAACTCCCCATTTTGGCTAGGGTTACATATCTTATGGACAATAAATTATAAAAAGTTAAACGCTAAACGATAGAATCTGATGGGAGATTGTTTTACCGAGTTATGCAGCAGATAAACCAATTGTCCCATCAGATTGATAAGGAACGTAATATGTTGAAATTAAAGATAATAAATAATTAACTCTGATCTTTTTCGAGTTCTTTTGGTTCACATGGAATAGTTTTCATATGTCCTGTGAAAGTGTCCAGAAAACAGGTGCAGGCTGGACGGTGTGGAATTTTATCGATAAATAATTTTGCGGAATTTTTAATAACTCTCAACTCTAAACAACATATCTTTGAGCCAATTTGATAAGTGCGTCTGCGGGCATCGAAGACTACATCATTTTCGAATGGTACCCACCAATCCCCTATCAGAATGCAAAAAATGTAAATGCCTGAAATTTAAAATTACAAGGTAGTTTATATCGCTTACAATTTATCCACTACAAGTCCAATGTGAATAAGCCTTTCATACTCAGAGATAAGGAATAACGGCCAGTGAAAGAAAAACTACCCCTTACTAGCATTAAGAAATTCTAATTTAATATACACACTTCAGCCTTAGTGTACTTATCGATATCTACTTCAGCAGAGGTTCTTTCATTCTGATAGAATTGACTAATTGCCTAACTCGCCTAACGCTCTCCTTAAAATACGGAATTAGATCCTCGTTCAAGTATTCACCAGGAACTGCTGTTGTTTTTGTTGGCAGTTCGGATGAGATATCTTTTATGTTTTTGAAAAAATTATCTTGAACTTGTACCGCTGGTCTTTGCATAGTTTCGTTTCTAAATTCCTTTAATCTCCATAGCCAATTATTATACTCTGACGCCTTATGTAATTCTGTGACTAGGCTAATATTTTTTGTTCTGGCATTCAAGGCACTTCGAATTGTATCCAAATCGACCTTCTCTGTAGCAATTCCTAATTCTAATCTGATGTCTATTTGAATCAATAAAGCATCTATTGCTGCCAAAATTTGGACAAGAAAACAATCTATATCCATTTCCGTTTGCAATTCGTTCCTTTGATTTTCCGTATTTTGATTTTTTCCCACAATTTCTTGCAGATTATTCAGAAGTTTTTCAGCAACATACAACTTGAACTCAACCCTATCATTCAACAGATTTGAAATATCTTTTGAAGGCATGTAAGATTAGAATTGTCCCAGTTTTCATTAACTTTGCTGAGGAGATCATCAATAGGTGAAATCAATCATCAAGTACTCTTAAAATTGAGGATTATCTGTATTAGAGACATGAATGAAAGTGAGGATTTAGAGGAAAAGAAATTGCTAGGCTCAGGAGGATATGCTCTAGCAAAAATAACTGAACAAGAAGAAATCAAGGCAAATCTTGGAATTCCTCAAATATTTCTAGCTAATCTGGGAAGATTGAGTGAAGATCGATTTTTGAAATATTATTGTAATGTATGTGGAAAGGAATTTAGTGGCTCTCCACTTCTAAAATACGAGACTCTAAACGAAGAATTAGGGCAAGGAGTGATACTTGTAGAAAAAGGAGAATACAAATGTAAGAACTGTGATAACGTAATAGCTTTTTACAGAAAGTTCAACAAATAGTAAACTACTCCCAGTAAATAGATTCTTGTGACAGAAAAATGTAGTTATTATCAACTTTTATTTTTGCTAAACTATCTGAATAATTATTCAATCTTTGGCAAAAAAATGTTTATAATAATTTTTCTTAAAATATAGGGAGAAGGACAATGGGAAGATGGGATGATGGGTCAATTGACACCAACAGAGGAAAAAAAACTAGGGATTGGATAAGAATAGCTCGATATGCTATTTACGGCGGGTTTGCAATTGTTGCTATTGTAATTTTGCTGGTTTTCATTCCAAGGGCTGGGTTGTCAGTTGAGATATTTGAAACGGGCGAAACTCTGAAAACCATAAGTATAAAAATAAATAATAACAATCCTCAAGAAATTCATAATATAAGCGTGCAATTTGATGAGGACAAAGAGAAAAAACAATTCTACAATTCTATCGGGCCCTTTAGTTCAATATACGTTACCCCCGATAAAGAAGATCTGGATTTTCAAAAAATTATAGTGACTGCAGATAACGGCAAGTTACAAACCACAAAATATAGATGATGGAATTTAGCCATTTTACTAAATTATTCTAATAATTTTTCTTAACGTTTAGTACTTGTTTCTCTTATTGCCTGGCCATATTCCAAATTAGCCTTCTTTCTCATGTAGGGGATGAGTCTATAGTGAATAGAATAGATACTTTTTTGTCTTATTAGGATACCCTTAACCAGCAGAGATACAAAACCTCCTGCAACTTTAGATGATTGTATCTTTTTGTTCTTACAAAAATAATCTCTTTTTGAATGGTATTCCTTTAATGTAAAATAGGATCGATTTACATCCAATACTAGTGGCCAGATAATGTTCTCCCATACCATTCTCCTGTTTTGTGTTGACGACGCATGTTTGCCTTTACTTGATTCTAATTCTAATTTAGGGCCAGCAGGATCTTCAAAGTTAGGCATGTTACATGGTTCAAATGTGATTTGTTTCTTAGGCACATTTAAACTTGGGTTTAATATAAGGATAATTGGTTTTGAAAGAAATAGGGATGAAAGAGTCATTAGAAGACTTGGCCAACAAGTGGTCAATAGAACAACCAATATATGATCTTCATCTTGGAAAACGCGATGACGTTTCTGATTCTCAAATAGTTGTGAATGGCGTCGTTTTTCATATCCCGTATTTAGCCAAAGATCAAAAATTTGTACTTTGGAAATGCCTGTGGCCAGATTGTCATAATTGCTGTGAAAAACAGGGAAGGTTACCCCTTACAAAAGACGACATATCATCAATTTCAAAAAAAATGGAATATGACACCGAATCTGAATTTATCAAAAAGGAAACCACAATCTCTAGTTGGAACGAAATGTCGACTATGAATAATGTAATTACTACGATTAGTATGATTTCTCTAAAAAGAAAAGAAAATGAAACAGAGGATCAGGACGGTAAACCATTATCATGCAGATTCTTGAATGAATGTGGAAGTTGTGTTTTACATCCAGATAAACCAGGGGTTTGCTGGCTTTATCCATTTTCTTCGTGGATGGAATCTAGTAGTGGGAAACCTGTCGTGCATGCTTCATTCCAATTGACTGGTGATTGCCCTGCATTCTATACCAGCAAAACATCAGAACCAATGATGGATATCCTACATGAGTATTCAAAACGAATATTTGAATACAACATGTCGATTTTGAGAACAACGAGAGAGAAGTATGGATTCATAAATATTATTCAATAAATTTGAATCAAATATTGATGGAATAGCAAAGTAAGATTCTCCTATCTAACCATTCCAAATAACACCTTCATTACAACTCCTACAGGGAGGAAACGGATCACCTATCGATAATGGTATAAATCGTTCATTCACCTTCGGTGAGCAAGTTATAGTTCGAATTCGTCTAAGTCTAACGTTGTGCCTCAAGAAATCAAAGACCCCACTATGTGGTGCCAATTCCCCGGTGTGATATTCAGTCAATTATTACTATATTATTAGGACATAAAGAATATAACAATATCAATTCAGCTAGGAGAGAGTAGTAGGATGGCCAGGTTGAAAGCCCACAAGGATAATTATCTTTAATAATTCCTTGGCATTGTTCCCTCATTATCTCCGCATAAATCAGGATATATCACATATTTTTTGCAAGGATTTATTATGGCTGTAGACTCATCGCCAATATATTTCCTGATTATCTAGAAACATTTTTATTTAAAAAATAGGGTCTTGACCATTGTTCAATGGTAATTAATAAGGATCTCCTGCAACTTAGAAAAAAAATAGCCGAAAAAAGACCAGAATTTGTAAGACAAGAGAGCTGGAGATATAAGAGACTTGCAACTAATTGGAGAAGACCCAAAGGTAAAGATAACAAGATGCGAAAGCAGGTTTCAGGGGTTCCTCAATTGGTTAAGGTTGGATATAAGGGACCTAGAATATCAAGAGGTTTACATCCCTCTGGCTATCATGATATTTTGATTTATAATACGAATGATTTGACAAAAATTGATCCCAAGAAAGATGCAGTAAGAATAGCTCATACTGTTGGAAATAAAAAAAGAATAGATATAGTTGCTGAAGCTACAAATTTAAAATTCAAGATTCTGAATCCAGGCAAGATCGACAAAAAGGAAATAGCTGAAAAAATAGAAGCAAAGGGCAAAAAAAAGGTAGAAGCAAAGGGCAAAAAAAAGGTAGAAGCAAAGGGCAAAAAAAAGGTAGAAGCAAAGGGCAAAAATTTAGGAAAAAGGGTGTCTAAATCATAATGGTTGTAAATCTAAGAAAAAAGAGGGAATTAATTGCAAGAGTATTAGGTGTGGGATTAAATAGGATAAGATTCGAACCTGATAAGCTTGATGATATAGCTGATGCTATCACACGGGAGGATATGCGTTCCTTAATTAAGAACGGTACTATATGGACTGTAAAAGTAAAAGGAATATCTAGATCAAGAGCAGAAAAGAAACTAAAGACCCGAAGAAAACACGGCACTTCAGCTGGTTCCAAGAAGGGTAAGAAAACTGCGAGAGTTGGTAAGAAAGAAGTTTATGTAAAGCGTACCAGAGCGATGAGACGCCATTTAAAAATATTGAAAGCTAGGAACGAAATAAATAGAGAAACTTTTTGGGCATTGTATAAAAAAGTTAAGGGCGGCAATGTTAGATCTCTTTCACATCTGCGAGAACTTGCTAAACAAGCAAAAACGCATAAATAATCCTAACTAGGGATTCTGTATTTTTCAAAATCTTTTATGCGATCATTAACAATAGGGATACCTTCATTCAGTAACAGTGATATCTTCAGTTCCTTTCCGTACATATATCCTCCAACATGTCCATCTGAACAAACAACACGATGACAGGGTACTATTATTGGCTGTGGATTTTTGTTTAGAATTTTACCAATTCCTCGCACTCCTCGAGAGTTACCTACTGACGATGCTAATTGTCCGTAGGTTGCAACTTTTCCACGAGGAATATTTGAAACTAGATTATATACAGAGTGGCTATCGATACTAGTTTTTTTTTGAGGCTTTTTTGTATTGGAAGCCATAATTTACTAGTGTCACACAATTATAAATAACTATAGCAGCAATTTAACTAGGACTAAATTTTCATGACTTCAATTCCAATTTCATCGATCATGTGTATTATTCTAGATCTCTCTTTTCCTAATCCCTTGGAATCTACCACAACGTACAAGACCTTCTCTATGTTCCTGTGAATCATTTGTTCGATTAGTAATTTATCTAAATGCGGTAAATCATGTTTTGCGGCTATTGCACCTATACCATATTCGGATTCCAACAATAACTTATTGAATTTCATAGGATAGTGATTACCGCCCAATCCGACGGCCACTTTATTACAGAATCTAGGTGCTTTTGTAATTACGTTAAACAATGATTTACATACCGTGTTTGCAGCATTTTCATCCATCCATTGTTTCTCAGTTGATCCAATTTCAATAAACAGAATCGGTTTTTTTAGTGACGTAGGGCCATGATGCGTAGATTCAATAATAATGTCATAGTCTGGGACACTATCCTTAAATTTATTAAGTTCAATTAGATATTGCTTTTGAATCCATGGATAACATATTCCTAATTCCTTTTTTTCACCACCGAAAGTATTTTTTCCAAAATTTCCTGTGGAGTGACATGTCAATGCAGGAATATTAGCTTGTGATCTATGTTGAGATAAGAATATAAAAGAAAATGTGTCAGGATACTTTTCATCTAGATTATCCATGTAAAGTAAATTATTTTCAGAAATATGTAAGACAATGTTTGGATAACTAGCTGAGTAAAAAGTAGAATCAGTATTACTCAAGAATCCATATTTCTCAATAAGACAACGTGAGATTGTGGTACTCGCTAGGTCATTTCTTGAACAAACTAATGTATATTTTCCTGACAAATCAGAACATCCGAATTAGCTCTATATTTAATTTCATAGGCGATCAAAAGCCAATTTTGATTTATAAAACGATATTAATCTTGGAAATGATATATTATGACATGATTGATGCGCAGTCATGTGATATTGACAATACACCTTTAACAAAACAAAATTTTCATACATAATAATTGTGAGCAGATTATTCAATATAAATTGCTGGCTTAAAGGGTCTTGCAAATTTTGATTTTTGCTTTGGATCATATTTATCATTATTGTCTTCAGAATATATACTTACTTTGAGTTGATCATTTCCAGTTTCACTAATTAGTAAAGATATAGAATCTTGAAGCGGTATGGTTTCATTAAATGAATCTAATTGTAATCTTCTTTCTCTAACTTCAATTGATTCAGATAATATATCATCTATCATTTTCTTTACCAAGTCAGGACTACGTTTTACAAAATCTTTTACTTCACTATCATTTACAAATTCTTTCATCATTATCCCAAAATTCGTGATGGATTGTCTCTGTATTTTTTCTAATAATTTTTTATATAATATAGTCTTGACTTGTGAAGCTGTATATATCATAATTTTTTTTGGAACAATCTTTGTAACCTTTGTTATTTTCTGAATGTCTAATATAATGTCTTGAATAAGTCTTTCATTGTCTTCGGACTTTGGATAAATTTTTGAATTATTAACTTCTGGCCATTGTGATAAACTGATAAAGGAATGATTTCCCATCATTTCCCAAATCTCCTCACAAAAAAAGGGCGCAAATGGTGATAATAATTTTATCCTTACTTCGAAAAAATCGTTTAACAAATTATTCTGCATTGATTTATTTTTTGCAGATTTTCTTTTTTGATACCATTGTAAGTCACTGTCCATCAAGTATAATATATTGTGTAAAGCTTCTCTGATTCTAAATTTTTCAATAGCTGCTGTGGTTTCTAAAATGAAATGTTGTATTCTATTTGAAATCCAAATATCTTCCAACTCATTTTGCTCTAAAGAATTTTGATTTTTGGAAAAAATGCTCATGTGTGCACCTATGGTCCTGTAAATTTCATACAATTTGGATCTAATTCCCTTTACCAAATCAAACGAAAAGTCGGAATCTTGTAATATCTCTGCAGATGCCAACATTGTAAGACGGATTGAATCTGCACCATATTCTTCTATTGCATGCCGTAGTGGAATAATATTTCCAAGCGATTTAGACATCTTTTTACCTTGCATAAGTACCGATCCGTTGACGACAATTTGTTTAGGCCATTTGTCTTTGTCAAAAATCGCTGCATGGTTGAATATGAAAAATGCCAAATGATTTGGTACCAAATCTCTTCCAGAATGCCTAGAATCTACCGGGTAAAAATATAGAAATTCATTTCTTATTTTTTCCAAAAATTGTTTGGAGATTTTTGAATTTTTGGAAACTACGTTTGGCTCTTTCTTTCCTAAAAAAACATAATCAAAAAAATCATCATTTAAATCATCTGCAAATATCCTATCTTCGGTTTTTTGTGATTCATCATTGATAATATATTTTGATAAAGGGTAATATGCCATATAGATAACCGAATCTGCCAGGCTTTCAATAATCCACTCATTATCCCAAGGAAGTTTTGTACCTAGGCCTGTTTTTCTTGCGCATGCTCTTTCCTTTAGCCAATCTATAACATTTCTAAATTCTTGTCTTATTTCTTCAGGTAGAATCTCCATTCTGTCAAGCAGTTCATAGGCTAGTTTTTTCCATTTTTCGTCACCATAATTGATAAACCATTGATTTGTTAGTATTTTAACTACACATGAAGCACCACATCTGCACTTTACTTGATTTTTTAGTTCATACATGATTGTTCCAATATTTTCCTTGATGATTTTTTCTCTTATCATCTTTCTAGCTTCTAGCACACTTAGATTTCCGACTATATCTATGTCTGGTAAAAGTATGCCATTATGAAATTCTTCAGAATAAAGTTTGTTGGTCGCTTCTTCAAGTTTCGGGTCGTTCTGATCCCTTATTGAATATCGAGTTATTATAGATTCTGCGGGAGATGATTCATCTGAGTGAAACAGATCAGTGTGTATTAATTTTATTGGAACGATATCAATAATAATGTCATATTTTCTTGAAGTATTCACATCCTTTTTCAAATCATTAAGCGCTTGATAATCATAAGGTGAGTGTGCCGGCACCGACATCACAATTCCAGTTCCGTTATTAGGATCCACAAATGAGGCGGGATATATTGGCACATGTTTTTTTCTAAATTGATCTAGTGCAAGTTTTCCTACCAAATCGGATCCATATATTTCTGAAATTATAGAGACACTAAAATTTAAAAATTCCAATTTTCTTGCAGCTTCTCTAGTAATGATCCATTTCTCATTGTTTACTGATGCAATAACATACTTTATATCTGGATTTATCCATAGATTTGTCACACCTAAAATAGTTTCTGGTCTTAATGTTGCAGTTGGGATAACATACTGTTCTTCGTATTTAAATTTCACAAGGACATACTCAATTAGTTCTGGTTCGATATCCCCTAGAGTATCATGTTGGCTTACTGGATTTTGGTCTCGAGGACACCATCCTACAGGATGGGATCCTTGTACTATTAATCCCTTCTCTCTGAGATTTCTAAATTGCCATGAAATGAATTTCGAATATCCGTTATCTATTGTCGTGAATTCTCGTCTCCAGTCAATTGAATATCCCATTTCATTCATTCCTTGTTTAATTTCTTCGTGGAAGAATCGTGCAATTTTCTTAGGATCTTTGAAACTCGATATTACATTATTAGGTATCTTGTATATTTGTTGAAAAGTGTCTATTAGTTCTTTATCGTTAGATAAGATTCTTTGTGACATTGATACAATAGGTGTTCCAGTATAGTGGAATCCCATTGGAAATAATACATTATAATTTTTCATGCGTTTATATCTCGCATGTACATCAGCCAAAGAATATGTTCTGCCATGACCCACATGTTGTGGTGAATTTGGGTAAGGATATGCTACAGTAAGAAAATACTTTTTTTTATTTGGTTCAAGTTCAGATTCAAATATGTTGTTTTCAGCCCACTTTTTTCTCCATTTTTCTCCTATTCTTCCCCAATCAAGTTCTAGATTGGACGCTTTTTCAATTGAATTTTCAGCCATTCTTTTCACTTGAATTTAATATACTTATCAATAAATTCTCAAGATTGGTTAAACATTCTTGAACCTTACTTTTATCCCTGCCTCCACCTTGACCGAATTTATCTGTGCCTCCACCTCCAGTCCCTCCAAGTTGCAGTGAAATTGATTTAGCTATTTTTGACGCTTTAATAATTTTCCGTAATTCAGCACCAACGAATACTATGACTTTTATACTGTCTTGATCTTGAACTAAAGCAACGTATACTAAATGGGGATCATTATCGATACTCTTTTCTCCTAGCGCAATATGATAATCATCACCTATTTCATCATCGTATGTACCGTAAATCTTTATTCCGGACTTTGATATAGTCGCTTTTTCAGAAACTATTGGAACGTTATTGTCTGAAAATTTCCTAACAATATTTCTAAATTTTCTTTTCGTTAATTCATTATCTAGTGTTATCTTATCAAAAGATTCAATGAGCTTTTCTCTACTTGAACCCAAATATTGAGCAATATGGCTTAACTGATGTTCCTGATACTGAATGTACTGTAAAGCATTATTTCCTGCAACAAACTCAAGTCTTACTACACCATCCTGAATCCTTTCAGTTTTTAGAATTTTGATGAGACCTATTTCACCTGTCTTATTTACATGGGTTCCACCACATGCTTCGACATCCCATCCATCTATGTTTACTATCCTTACATTGTTTGAGGGAACTGCACCTCCTTGGTAAATTCTGAATGTATATCTTTCCTCGGCATCCGATCTTTCAAATTTATTTATCAATACCGGCAAATTTTTCTGAACCACTTCATTGGCGCTTTTTTCTATCTGATTGATTTCTTCTCTCGTCAAAGCAGAATGATGAGTTATGTCCAATCTGGCGTAATGTTCTTCCTTAAAGGCAGAATTCTGCCACACCCACGAACCCAGATTGTTCCTTGCAGCGGAATTCAATATGTGGGTTGCGCTATGATTTTTTGTTATTGACCGTCTCCTAGTATCATTAACAATTCCATGGACAATTTTTTCCTTTGGAAAAGATCCTAATGATGGAATTTCCATTTTATGGAGTACAATATCATTTTGCTTTATCACATTTGTAACTTTTATCCCTTCTATATCTCCAAAATCTGGTTCTTGTCCCCCTCCCCTGGGATAAAATGCAGTTTGGTCCAAAATCATATATTTTCCATTTACTATTCTAAGGACTCTTGCGTCAAATTCTCTAATGGACTCGTCTTCATAGTACAGTAATTTTGTGGGCTTCAATCCAGTCACAGAATCAAAGACAGGTACCTGTTTTGATTCATGTGATGTATGGAGCTCTGCCAATTTCAAATAAAAATCTGAAGGTATCTTTTCTATAACTCCAGTTTCAAGGAGAAAATCAGGAGTAATTCCATCGGACTCGTACAGTCTTATGAGATCTTCAACTTTGAGACTTTTCTTACTTGTTAACATGGAATTGGCTATGGATAACATTCTTTCTTTAGATGAAGAATATCTATCGGATTCAATCTGAATTATGGTCCTAACATCATTTTTGTGCTCTTTTAATTCAGGATACATTGATTTTAGATGGTCAATGTGTAAATCAATAATATCCTCCAAATTGATATTCCAACCAAATCGTGCAAGTAGTGCAAGGGTTCTTCTTAGTATAATTCTGAGATTATAGCCTCCTCCTACGTTCGAAGGTAATGAACCATCAGAAATTGCAAACAGTAAAGTCCTGGTGTGGTCGGCTATAATTGATAAGGTTTCAAATGGTGCGATAACATTTTCTAAACTTTCATATGTTAACTCAAGTTCTTTTGCAATATTTGTTTTTAATAGTCTTACATCATTTTGGTAGTTTGAATATTTCTCAGAAAAAACCCTGAAATACTGAGATAGAATTTCTGATCTTGACTCAATATCGACGCCTGTGATATTGATCAGTTCCTTGATTACAGGTCCAAAGGTGGTATCGTAACTTGTCGGGCTGCCCATTGTAATCCACGAGAGGCGTTCTAGTCCAGCACCCATATCTATTATCTTGTTGTCTAGGGTACGATAATTGTGCTCATTGCCCTCAAATTCAGTGAATACCGCATTTCCAAGCTCCAACCCTCGAACATAGTATTCCAAAGAATAGCCAAATGCTCCAGCTCCCATCCACACATCTTCAACAAACGTAATTTCCTCTGATGGGATACCCAACACCTCATTAAGCAGAGCGTGATCTAGTTCGATACATTTATCCTTCCAATATCCGCCTGGTGCATTTGCATTACAGGTTTGACCTACCATGCAAAAACTAGTATAATGCCTGCCAGTAAAACCAACATTTTCAATATCATTAAATCTAAGACACATTTGCGGTACTACGAGGGGATTTTTGGGGATTTCAAATACAATTTTTCCATTCATTACTCGCTGAAAGTCAACTATTGAAGCTATGGTGTAATAAAGATCCTCTCTCCAACGACATACTACTGGATATCTTTGGATTACTTCATGATCGTTTTTTCTAAAAAAAGAACTCAACTCTTTCCAAGTATTCACAAAATCTAGTCTTTTTGATGTCGGAGGATCGCCAATGAAATTGTAGTTTTCATGTTCAGGACAAGATTCTTTATTGCTTATGGACCAAAAGAATTTCCCACATAATTTGCAATTTTGCCTCTTGAATCCTTTTTCGTCAAATAATGAAACTTTATAATACTTATCTGGATTTGAAGAAAAAAGCGATAATAGAGATTGTTTTTCCATTTCACACAAATTATTTGAATATGTTATTAATGCTTTTGTAAGTTTTGATTAAGCTTTTGTAAAATGGATTTCATTAACTCAGATCCATCACCGTCTACTTTTGAATTTTCTAATTATGTTGTATGATGTTGTCGTTGTCCAGAGTATTCAATTTTAATTTAGATTCTCTATGTCCATCTTGGATAATGTTCTATACAGGTATTGTATACAATTAGTTACTATAATAAAGTCGCTGTTTATAGCATAATACTTGTTGGTATATTTTGTTGCAATAATTAGTATATCTATGTTAAAAGGTTAAATTAACCTGTTCATTAAAGTTCAAATTATCAAGGTTCGTCAATTTGAATAGCTCAAAAGGTCAGGTAACTTGGAAAAGGACGTACTATTCCAAAAATATTGATACTTCTCTGAATGGCAAGGAAGTTATAATTGTCGGTTGGGTCTCTTCGATACGTGAACATAGTAACGTAAAATTTCTCACACTCAATGATAGATTTGGTAATATTCAAGTTATTTTAAAGAAAAATGAATATCCTGTGTCCCTCGATTCTGAAATACCAAAGATTAAGGAGCATGCATCAATAGCGATAAAAGGTAAAGTTAGAAGTGAACCAAAAGCTCCACATGGAATTGAGATAATTCCTAGTGATTTTAAGATACTTTCCCTAGCCAATAAGAATTCCCCTATCGTTATTCAAAGTAGGAAAGGAGTAGGTATTGACACGAGATTAGACTTGCGAGCAATAGATCTTCGTAGACCCTATCTTCAATCAATTTTTGGTATAAGATACACTGTATTAAACTCATGTAGAGAATTTCTTAGAAAAGAAGAATTTATTGAAGTTAATACTCCTAAAATTATATCTACTGCTACTGAGGGCGGCGCAACACTATTTCCTATTTTTTATTATGAAAGGGAGGCATTTTTGACTCAAAGTCCTCAGCTTTATAAGGAACAGCTGGTCATGGCGTTTGAGAATGTATTTGAAATAGGTCCAATTTTTAGAGCTGAACCTTCAAGAACAAATAGACATCTGTCGGAAGCAACATCAATAGATATAGAAAAAGCATATGCTGATTATAATGACATAATGCAAACTTTAGAAAGATTGATCCATTATGTGTGGCAGGAAGTAAAGGAAAAGGACAAATCTCATCTTGAGTATCTGAAGATAGATCTACCGGAATTATCAATTCCCTTTCAAAGATATAGATATTCAGATTTAATAGAAAAGCTACAAAGTGTCGGAGAATCAATTGAATGGGGAGATGACATTTCACAACAAAAGTTGCGGAATCTCGATGATGAAAATATGAAAAATTTTTACTTTATAGTTGATTGGCCCACTTCAATAAAGCCATTTTATGTAAAACCAAAATCTACAGAGACAGAGTGTGAATCTTTTGACTTGATCTATAAAAATTTAGAATTATCGTCAGGAAGCACTAGAATTCATGATAAATCTGAGTTGGTTGAGAGAATGAAAAAACAAGGATTAAAGATTGATGCTTTTGATTTCCATCTGAAGGTATTTGATTACGGAATGCCACCTCATGCTGGATTTGGATTAGGGCTTGAGCGACTAATGATGAGTATATGTAATGTTGACAATATTAGAGATGTTATATTGTTTCCCAGGGACATAGATCGATTGTCTCCTTAACAAATAATATGTCTATGAGAAGATGAAACAATTATGATTTCAAAAGTTGATTTAGCACATCTTGCCCAGATATCTAAGATCGATTTATCTGAAGAGGAAATTGAAAAATTTCCAATGCAACTGGAGAGGACAATTGAATATATAGATGTTCTTGAAGAGTTGTCTTCTGATGATTCGATTGACTTAGATTTACAGGAAATAAAATTCGATCAGCTGAGAGACGACCTTATCAAAAATGCTGACGGAGAGAGAATAAGCAAGAACTTGACTGAAGATGGCTACCTGAAAGGGCCTAAGATGAAATAATATGTCAAACCTGTATGATCTCTTAGCATCAGAGGTTGTTGATGGCATAAAAGAAGGGTTATTTACTACTGAGGAGTACGTTTGTTCTGTTATTAAGAGAATCGAAGATGTGGAATCAAAGCTACACTCGTTCATTTCATTAGATTCTGAAGGTGCAGTATCCTCTGCAAAGTTAATAGATAGAAAATTAAGAGAAAAGGAAAAGATAGGGCCACTATGTGGAATAATAGTTGGAATAAAAGATAACATTTCTACAAAGAATATCAAAACTACATGTGCTTCAAAAATGCTCGAAGATTATATTCCCCCGTATGATGCCACAGTTGTACGACACATGAAGGAAAATGGAGCAATAATAATGGGTAAACTAAATTTAGATGAATTCGGTATGGGCTCAACTACAGAATATAGTAGGTACGGGCCCACTCATAATCCATGGAATTTGGATTATGTGCCAGGCGGCTCATCTGGTGGTTGTGGTGCCGCTGTTGCATCTGGAGAATGTACCGTTTCTCTTGGCTCGGACACAGGTGGATCAATAAGGTGTCCTGCAAGTTTCTGTTCTGTTGTTGGACTTAAACCGACATATGGTAAGGTAAGTAGATACGGCTTAATCTCATACGCAAACAGTCTAGAACAAATTGGTCCCATTTGTAGGTCGGTCAAGGATATAGTCATGATAATGAACGTCATTTCTGGAAAAGATATGAATGATAATACAACCATCCCTTCATCATCAATTACAATTAATGGTAAAACAAAAAAGTTGAACGTCGCAATACTAAAAGAATTAATTGATAGTTGTGATGGTTCAGTTAAAAAAACAATTTATTCTACGGCAGAAAAATTTAAAGAAATAGGTTGTGAGTGTAGTGAAATATCAATAAAAAACCTAAATTACGCTTTACCGTCATACTATACTTTAGCATCTGCTGAAGCAAGTAGCAATCTTTCCAGATATGATAATATTCGATACGGGTTTGATCTCCCAATTGATGACTACAAATGGGAACAATATTTTAGTACCGTTAGAAAGAACTTTGGAGAAGAAGTAAAAAGAAGAATATTAATTGGGTCATATGTTCTCTCTTCAGGATATTATAGTAAATATTATCTTAAGGCAAGAAGGCTCAGGTCATCATTAAGGTTGGAATTGCTAACTTTATTCAAACAGTATGATCTGTTTATTGGACCTACCATGCCGATACTTCCATTTAAATTCGGCGAGAAAATAGATGATCCAATTAAAATGTACCTCGTTGATATAAACACCGTTATAGCCAATCTTGCTAGCATTCCTGCAGTATCATTACCTGTTGGATTTAGTAATGGCCTTCCAATAGGCCTGCAGATGATGGCAGCACCCTTTGAAGAACAAAAGTTAATCGATGCTTCTTATGCCCTTGAAAATACTATCAATATCCGAAGGAGACCAAATTTGACATGAGTTTGGTAATGATCGGATTAGAAATTCACGCTCAAGTAACTGCGCTTAAGAGTAAACTCTTTTGTTCTTGTCGTGGAAACTATCGTGATTTTAAACCTAACACCAATATTTGTGCTACATGTTCTGGACTTCCCGGTACCTTACCTGTTATCAATAGAAAGGCGATAGAATATTCTGCAATGATCTCCATTGCTTTAGGATGTAAAGTTCCAAACAAGGTTATGTTTTATCGTAAGAATTACTTTTATCCAGATTTACCAAAAAACTTTCAGATAACTCAGTATAACGTTTATGGTTTTTCAAGCATTGGAGTAGAGGGTATATTTGAATTGGACGATTTAAAAAAAATTAGAATTAGTAGAATACAATTGGAAGAGGATCCGGGAAGAATTGCTTATGTAGATAGTGGTATGAATGTTACTAACTCAGCATTGATAGATTACAATAGGGCCGGTGTTGCCCTTATTGAAATAGTCACAGAGCCTGAGTTCACAAATCCAAAAGAAGTTAGGTTATTTCTAAATAAATTATCGTTAACACTCCAACATCTTGGTGTGTGTGATACTTTACTTGAAGGATCAGTCAGATGTGATGCAAATGTGTCATTAAAAGGTGGAAACAAAGTAGAAATAAAGAATATTAATTCTTTTAAAGAAGTTGAAAAAGCCATCAATTATGAGATTACAAGACAAAGTAGTATGTATAATCGAAATATCAAGGTAGAATTTGAAACACGACATTGGGATGATAGAAAAAAAATTACGTTTAAGGCAAGAAGTAAGGAAGAGGAACATGACTATCGATATTTTCCGGAGCCTGATATTCCTGTAATTGTATTAGGCGATGGTTTTGTTTCTAATATAAAAGATCTTATGCCTGAGTTACCACTTCAAAGATTCAATCGTTTTGTCTCGAAATATAAACTGTCGGAGCATACATCTAATATTCTTATCAATGATAAGAAATTAGCAGATTTCTTTGAATCAATTTTGAAAATACATTTTTCCCCTGTTGAAATAGCTAACTTTCTTATTACCGACTTTAAGAGTTTGATTGAAGATGATGTTGAAAATATTGACTATTTGACAAACATGAAGGTAAAACCTGAACATATCGGAGAATTGGTGAAAATGATAGAAGAAAATAAGATTAGTAGAATTACAGCAAAAGATATTTTAATCAAGATATTTGATAGTGGCAAGTTACCTTCAGAAATAGCGAATAGTACAAATTCGTTCAAGATATCTGATGAAAAAATCTTGATAGATGCGGTAGAATCCGTCTTCAACACTGAAAAATCTGCTGTAGAGGATGCACAAACAAATCATGAAGCAATAAATTTCTTGCTCGGCAAGGTAATGAAATTTACTAAAGGACGTGCAGATCCAAAGATTGCAATGCGTCTAATAAATACTAGACTAAATAAAGCAGGTACATAGTTTTTACCCCTATCATCAAATGAAGATGATATAGCATTGACCGGACTATTCTGATTGCTACTATCTTTTTTTGGATATGTATTCTAATTGACTCAATACCATTGGAAGAAATGCTCCGATGTCGCTAACAATTCCTATTGCTTGTGTGGTCCCCCTATCTAGTAGTTTTGTTACTACTGCTTGACTAATATCTACTGCAACAACCTTTACTCTTGCAGGAATCATGTTCCCTACAGCTATTGAATGTAACATGGTAGAGAGCATAAGAACCATATTTGTGTCTCTTAAAATATCTCTGTATCTATCTTGAGCTTCTATAATATCAGTCACTACTCCTGGAATAGGTCCATCATCTCTAATTGATCCACAAAGTACAAACTGAACATTATTCTTTATACATTCATACATAATTCCAGATTTTAGAATATCTTTCTTTACCATCTGTTCGATAGATCCTGCTCTAAATATTTCATTTATTGCCTGCATATGGTTTCTGTGACCACGAATTGCTAACGTTCCATTTTTTACATTCATTCCTAAAGAAGTACCGAATAATGAATTTTCTATATCATGAACCGCTAATGCATTTCCAGTTAGTAATCCATCTATGTATTTCATTCTTATTAACTTGGCAAGTGATTCAGCAGCACCAGAATGCACGATTACCGGCCCTGCAGTTACCACTATTTTTCCACCGTTTTTCTTTGTGTTATAGATATCCATTGCTATTTTTCTTGCTATCTGTTGAGTCGGTCTTTCACTAGAACTAGTACTACTCATGAATTGAAAAATATCTATACCCTCTCTTGGGCGTTCTTCAGGTAATATTCTAACTCCTTGTTCACCTGTTACTATCATATTTCCACTGCGAATATCCCTAATTTTTTTACATTCTGCCTTCTTGTTCCTGAGATCAACAACAATGCATTTATCCATCATCATATTTTCAACATCGATCCATTCATTGTTGAGAAATATTTGTGTAGTATTGTTAGTTGTGCTGTAAAAATCTCTTGGCATTATCATGTCATTAGGAGCTGACTTTAGGATCACTCCATCAATTTTGGTTGGTTGTGCACCTTCTATAAAAACTGATTCTAATAATTGGTTAAGATGTTTTTTATTTTTTCCTGATATCAATAAACGTGCATAACTTAATTCGTCTTTCTTTTTGCCAACATTAAATTCAAGAACATTAAAATTTCCCTTCAGGTCCATGATCTTATCAAATATTCTAGTTAAGATCATTGAATCGATGAGATGACCTTTGATTTCTATAGATTTTTCAAATTTTCTTTTCAAGAAAGATCAATAAATACCAAATGTACTTAAGTGTTATATTGGAAGTATCACTTTTCCCTCATATTCTTGAATATTTTCATCTTGCATAATTCTCTTAATTATTTCATCTTTTCTAACTTCAATAAACCATTGTGCTACCGATTTTGCAATTCCCTTACTATCACATATTGCAATTAAGAAGCCATTATTTTCTTTTATTGTCTTGAAAAAATTTTCTTCCCCGACTGGTTCCCAGTTGTTACTGTTGTTGTCCTTTAATGCCAAAGCTGGCATAGCTATATTTCCAGTATATTTATTTAGAATCTCTTGGGCAGCTCTAACGCGCTTTTCGCCTATTTTTAGAGCCGTAAAATACTGCATTAATTCATATTCTATTTGAATCATCATTTATAGTTTGCAAAATTTCATTCACCAATTGAAAACTGCCATTTGAAATGTAATCAGTCGCCGATTTTAAGAAGATTTGGAGTGATTCTTTTGAATATCCGTCAGATTCATATTCCTTTGCTTGTAGGGCCATCTCCAGCTTGTCCAGATTGTGAACAAATCTGGCATTAACTGTGATATTATCATTGTAATCGTTCCAAATATCAAGATAATTCTTGCGGAGTTCACGAGGTAATTTTGAAATGATTTTTTTCATCGCCTCATCTTCTCGTTTTTGTTTTCTTTCTACTGAGATTCTGTCAGGCATAAAGTCTCCAACTAGTGATTCAGCCACGTCGTGAAGATTGACCATTTTCATGATATACTCTGTATCTAAATTTAATATCTCAGCCAAAACCATGGCCATTACACACATCGAGTAGGAATGATCTGCTATTGATTCAGGCGATTCAATCTTTGATTTAAATATCCAACCTGATCTCTTTACTCTCTTAAGGTTGCACACAGTATGAAAAAATGAAACGAGGTTAAGTACTTCCCTTTTTTCTAGCTCCATGTAGTGTAGTCAATCTTGATTCATATTAATATGACATTCTTATCAAATCTTTCCTAGAGATTGTAAAGGGAGGCACTATGGTTTCTTAAAGTATATTCAATAAGTATCAAAAAATTAGAAACAAAATGGTCAATAAAATACAATAACGTACTACTCACTATAGCGATGATGACTGTTATGAGAATCAACAATAGTACATTACGCGTCTGTTCCAATGCTAAATGGCATTAATTCGAGTATGTTTTTTGTATTTAAATCTAATCAAACTCAACTTGATCTCCATGGTACATCGTTACATTTTTGTCGTTTATTGATGACTCTCGCGAGAACAAAAAATAAGTCTGACAATCTGTTTAGATAAATCAAAATTTCCTGATTTATCTTTTGCTCTTTTGCAAGCGCAACTGCTGATGTCTCAGCACGTCTCACAACTGTTCTACAAACATGCAATAAGGAGGATTCAGTAGTTCCACCGGGCAGTATGAAATATGATATTGGTTCTAATTCTGACTCAAAATTATCAATTTGATGTTCAATATTAGAAATCATCCCTTTTCTAACTAACACACTATCATCTTTCAAACAATTAGGATTAGCCAAATCCGCACCTAAAACGAATAAATCCTGTTGAATCTTCAAGAGAATATCTTTTACATCATAAAAAATCGACATTTTATCAATATGTGAAATTGTTAATCCAATCTGAGAGTTTGCCTCATCCACTTCTCCGTATGCAATTATTCTTAAATCAGATTTAGAAATCCTAGAACCATCAATTAGTCCTGTATCTCCTTTATCGCCCGTTTTAGTGTAAATTTTCAAGATTAAAATAGAATATTAGTTGACTCAATAAATTACTTTTTGTAGTGGTTATCAGCAAAAATAATTAATATTTTTTAGTAGATATTATAAAGAAAAATCATACCATCACCTTGTTTTCAATTATACTGGACAATAAGAGAGAAGTCTAGTACGAATGAACTGCTATTTTGTGTTCTTTTAGGTATTTCTTTTTCTTAAAACGTTCATTACACTTTTCACATTTAAAGGGTTTTTCAAATTCTAACAGGAATCTTTTTCTTCTCTCTTCAGGTGTTTCTACAACCATCTTTAAATCTGTAATATCCATCGTAATTAATTTTAAAATCTTGTTATAGTTTATTTACCTTAAGGAAGATAGTACTATAGATAAAACTAGTTAAATAATTACTTCTTAATTCTAGGTAGTTTGCGTTATAGTTCATGCTAGTACAAGGAGAAAGTGAGGACGCATATTATAACTTTGTAAACTCCATTAATTCTGACGCAACCAGAAAAAATTATGAATACTGCATGTCCCGATTCTTAAAATATTTTAATTTAGATCTGGATTCATTGCTAAAATTATCACAACAAGAATTATCGAATCTTATCATAAATTATCTTGTTTCTCAAAAAATGTCAAGTCAATACAAGACCGTCATAATGGCTACAATAAAGCACGCTTGCGAAATGAATGATGTTATTTTTGAATTGGAAAAAACTAAAGAAGTTTTTCAAATCAGAAAAGACAGACAATGAGATAAACGGTAAAGATAGAGGCTATACTCACCAAGAAATTCAAAAAATATTGGGTTTCTCAGACCAACGATTAAAGACAGCCTTTCTTGTCCTGGCATCTACTGGCATTAGAATAGGCGCTTTACAATCAATTAAACTAGGAGATTTAGAACAAATTAACAATCTTTACAAAATTATAGTTTACAGAGGAGATAGGGAAGAATACATTACATTTTGTACTCCTGAATGTGCTAAAGAAATTGATGCCTATTTGGATTTTAGACAAAGACGTGGTGAGAAAATTACTCAAGATTCCTATTTACTAGTAAAAAAATTCGGTGCATCCTCTAAAGTTAAGGGCAAGCCATTTAAGGGTCGTGCATTGTGGGCAATACTTGAAGATTGTATCAGTAATTCCGGTTTGAGGGAAATAGATCACATTCATCCATTCAAAAGAAAACAGATTCCTATTTTTCATGGCTTTAGGAAATTCTGTACAAAGCAATTGGTAGATTCTAAATTAAATCCGGAAATAAGAGAGATGCTATTAGGTCATAAGATAGGATTAGCATCTTGTTACTACAAACCTACTGAGCAAGAAATGCTAAACGAGTATTATAAAGCCGTCCGACTACTAACAATATCAAATGAAGAGAGATTAAAATTAAAACTAGAAGAAAAGATACAGATAGAAAAGACACAATTTGAAAGTTTAAGGGAAGACTTTGACAAGTTCAAAGAGCAAGTAGCAGCAATGAAAAAGAGAAGGAAATAGTCGGAATATTCCGATTATAAAAAGTGATTTCCGTAATTTGTGGATTTGTCTGCGTGCCGTATTCATTAGTCTAGGAACTTGACCCGTTCATTTACAAGGTCTTTAATAGATTCCTCTGAATATTCATCTAATGCATTCTCGTAAATATCTTCATCAAAATACTGCTTTATGGATTCAATCACCATCTTCCTTGGATCACTCAATTTAAAGACGTGACCTCCCTTACTTTCGCAGTTTCGACATAGAGGCATCTCATAAGATGAATTCAATTCCGCGCCACATTTCAAACACTTCATTTTCTGGCACCTTAAACTCTGATAATCAATTATTTAATATTCCCCTCTCCCATAGGTAATCTAAGTATTATATTGAATAATTCACCATAATTCTATTGTGGGTAGAACAGTTCCTTCATATCGAATTGCAGTAGAAATGGAAAGATCGAAATGGAAACCATTCAGGCAAGCATTGGATAAGAAGGATAGAAAGATGTTTGATGAAATGTTTTCCTATTCACGCTTGTATAATTCGGCAGGTAGCAGCGCTTGTAGACCGGTCTTAATACATCCGATCCTTATGTCCATTTTATTTGAACATTACAAACAATTAAAAAAAATAGTGAAATAGAATCGTGAATTAACTATGCTGGATTTTTTATTTTGGTGACTAAATAGTAAATGCCTAATAATTTTTACAATAAAATCGGTCAAGATTGTAGCAATGGATAATAAGATGCATCTTGCACCTGTAGAAAATCAATGAGCAAAGGACGGCAAAAATAATAATTTTTGGGTTGATTGGTTTTTCTGCAATGTGGTGACAACCATAATTCTTAGATATTACCTACATGTCTTATGATTAATTTATTTAATATTATAGCTATTCAGACTTAGCCTTACAGACCACATAAAAAATCCAATCTAGAATATTCAATCGGCCTTTTTATCAAATTACTGTAAGGTATCGTTACTATTTGTCGTAGTATTATTATTACCTTCTGTGGTCTCGCCATCTTTCAGAGCGCCACCATGCTTCAACACGTTACCCTCAAAAACGCTCGTGTTATTGTTTCCACCTGTAGCAGCACCGGCTGAGATAGCACGCGATTTCGCATCCGTTATTGCATTCTTAAGGTCAGGTGTTGGTGGTTG
>WNFX01003528.1_pt1 | contig 28639 bp, 22 predicted proteins | sample 5400111 | NCBI WGS metagenome assembly WNFX01 (sample SAMN13153363, study PRJNA577476) | soil metagenome | isolation source: 40 cm soil or saprolite under grassland replicate 1 | place: USA:California | collected 2016-06-15
AAGGTGGTAATCAATCTCCTCCAGCAGTACCTGAACAGGAGATATGTGGAGACGGACAGGACAATGATGGAAATGGAGTGGTGGATGAGAATTGCAATGTAAGCATTCTTCCTCAGATAGATAGCCAATCAACTCAATCAAACGACCAAAAAAAAAAATCTGACAAGTTTGGGATATTAAAAATATATCCTACTAAATCAGGAGGTGAACAATGGTATATGAGTTCCAACCCTGACAAGGATCCTCGGTTTTCACCACAAACTAAATTGACAAAAAATTCTGATGGTTCATTTAAAGTAAAATCAATTAAAGTAAGAATGGGTGTTTTCACATCATCAGGTTTCCATCCTGAAAAAATAACTACTCTTAATCATGATAAGATAGCATTAAAGGGATACATGCAGTCTCCAAATGATTGGAAAGATCTAGAAATAACAGGATATGTGAAACTTAACAGCGGTAATAGTGACAACTTTGTATGGTATGCACGTGGAGGAAGACATACGGGATATGGGTCACCGCAGGGATGTGAAGGTGCCGCATACAAGGGCGGCTTGTTCTATAGTGGTGCTACCAGATGGGAGAAAGAACAGTGGCATTCCGGGGGCTACGTTTTTGGAGAATTTGGAAAAAATATCGGACCGATCAAAGGTAAATGGGTAGGATTAAAGGTAATTATGTACAACATTGTTCAAAATGATAAGATTTCTGTAAAATTAGAGCTCTGGGTGGATAAAAATAATAATAACAAATGGATAAAGGCGACTGAGAGAGTCGACAAAGGAGGATGGGGAAATACTGATAGAGAATGTGGAGGAAAACCTGATCAAATAATAACATGGGGTGGACCTATAGCCTCATTTAGATGGGATGGCGCATCAGATGTAGATATCAAGCATTTCAGTGTAAGAGAAATTGCGCCGTCTTAGTAGGTCAAACCTAGTTATCAAGGGAATCATGTCAAGTAGAATAACAAAATTAATAAGAAAAATAAACACAGTATCTAGTGTGATACATTAATTGATTTTATTTTGTTTTTCAAATTTATCAGGATATGGAGTATATAAATGAGCTTACAAGAACAAACGTCTAGATATTCAGAGCTGCAAAAGAAGAAATGGCTCGCAAGGGTGTTAATGGTAATCGCCGTTGGATGTGTTTTAGCCGCAAAGGTTTATTTTACTATCTCACTAGTAGATCCGTTAGTGGGGATATACAGTATTCTCACTAGTTTTGTTTTGCTATGTGTATTAGTGTTATCGTATTTCAAGTACAAGGATCCATATCTAAATGCTAAAAATATTGATATTTCAAATGGTCCTCTGATAAGTATAGTAGTGCCAGCTAAAAATGAAGAGAAAAATATACGTAATTGCGTTCAATCATGTCTTAATCAAACCTATAGAAACAAAGAAATTATTATTGTAAATGATGGAAGCACAGATAATACCGGCGAAATTCTTGATGAAATGCGTAAGGAAAACAGGACAGAAATTTTTCGCATTTTACATTTATCAAAAAGTGTTGGAAAAAAAAGAGCAGTAGAGGCTGCAAGTGAAATAGCTCATGGTGAGATATATGCCTTCATGGATAGTGATTGTGATATGGCATTTGACGCCGTAGAAAAAGCTGCTAAGATATTTTACAATGACAGAAAGCTAGGTGCATTAACTTGCCATGGTAGAGTCAGGGACGCTGAACACGGTAATACAATTGAGAAGTTTCAGCAAGTATATATTGATATATCATGTAGAGCAATTAAAGCCGCTGAAAGTTCCTTCAAATCAGTAACATGCTGTTCTGGATCTCTTAGCTTTTACAGAAGAGTTGCAATACAGGATTTTATTCATGAATGGGCAAATGATCGATTTTTGGGAATAGACTTTAAATTTTGTACTGATAGAAGAATGACAGCTCATATTTTGGGAACTCGCCCTAAATCATTGGAAAATTCGAGAAATAAGGAACAAAAACACATGCCTATTCTTCAAACAGGAGATGATGATATTGAAACAATGAAAAATTCTTTCGATCCGGACGTTGAAATTTCAAATCACCCAATAAAGTGGAATGTAGAATACTCAAACAGCATTAAAGTGAATGTTGGAGTACCAAAAACATTTGAATCTCTGGCAAAACAGCAAATACGCTGGAAAAAGAGCTTTATCCGCAGTCTATTTGCAACGGGTGGAATATATTGGAAAAGACCATTTTTTGTTTCACTGCTATATTACATTCAAACTGCGATGAAATTTATTCGACCGTACATCTTGTTCTACACGATGGCCATTTTGCCACTAAAAGGTGATTTTACTTCGGTATTATTTTGGATTGCAGGATTGATGTTTACTGGTATGATTTATGCAGTAGAGTACAGGCTAAGAAATTCAAATGACAACTTGTGGTTGTACAGACCGCTCTTCACATTTGTTACCACATTTGTATATACATGGCTTTTAATATATTCAGCTATAACCATTAGAAACAGAAGCTGGAGATAATTTTTATAATGAATCTATTAAATAGTAATCAGGAAATTAAGCTACCTGAGTGATCTAATTTTGGGTTATATTAGTGCAATATTTGTTACTTTCATGATGATAGTAGGATTTTCGATAATTATGATGAAGTTCACTGGTTATTGGCCATGCAAGATAGGAGAAGTATTAAAAATAAAAGACATTGCTTGCAAGAAAAATTTCCAAGAAAATCTTGATATCATACTAAATGCAAGTCATATTTCATTACCTTTCCATTATCCACTACTATTTCTTCAAAATATCGGATAATTGTTATTTCTGATATTTTTGGTATTTCGAGTACCTTACCATTTACCATATCCAAAATCATTGTTGGAAAATTTGCACCTGCTAAGGTCGTAAAGATAGTGCCCCCGCCCATTCTTGGGTTAATTTCAACAATCTTTAGAATACCTTCTTTTGATTCTTTCATTTGAATACAACAAGGACCCCTGATTTTCAAAAATTTTGCAATAGCCTTGCATGTTTCAGAAATATTTTCATCTTTCACAATTTTACCCATAGTTGAAATTCCTCCTTTTGTTTGAAGTCTGATTCTAGGCACTGCGATTATTGGCTCTGCCTCTAAGTCTGAAAGCACATCTATTGTATATTCAGTCCCTGGAAGGTATTCTTGAAAAATCAAGTTAGCATTTTTTGATTGAACCCATTTCAAATCATCTTCATTACCTAACTTTACAACTCCTCTACTTCCTTTTCCATATCTTGGTTTTGCGATCATTGGGAACTCGGTTATTTTTTGATAGTCCAAAGTGGTGGAAGGAAGATCAAATTTTTTTGAAAGATAATTGAAAGTCTGCATTTTATCTCTGCATATTTCCATTGTATTTCTATCACTTACTACCGGCAATGCTCCTAACTTTAACAAATTTTCTTTATTCTCACTATAAGGATAGATATCATATCCTGAAGAAGGCATGAGAATACCAATTTTATGCTTTATTACAATTTCAAAAAGACGGTCGACAAATAATTTGCTACTTGCTTCCGGTAACACTTCTTTTAAATCTGCCATGAAAAAACCAGCAGAATTTGGATTAGTATCTGAAGCGATTATTCTTACCGGGTATTTTACCATTCTCAGTGATTTTATCGTATTGATGCCTGCAGGTGCAGAAGCACCTGGAACTAAGATAGTAGAATTGGAGATTTCTTTCAAGTGGTGTTTCCTTACCTAAGTGAAATTTTGCTTAGCATCATATAAAAATTTTCAGCACCTGAATTTGCACTCTTTGATTTCAATACAAATAAAATATGCATGTACACTATTAAGGCGTACTTGCTTGATCTAAAATCAGATTACCATGTTCATAGCAACTATAATGATCATTCATCCAAGGAGTTATCAATTGAAAAGGTAACAAGATACGCAGAACAAATAAACCTAAGTACACTTGCTTTTACAGAACATGTAAGAAAAACCTCTGATTGGATACCGAAATACCTTGAAGAAATTGACAGAATTCATTCGTCCGGTACTAAGATCAACATAATTTCTGGTTTTGAAGCAAAAATCCTGAAGGATGGCACAGTTGATTTTCCGGAGGGATACGAAGGTTATTTTTTGATTGCAAGTTTTCATACAATGTATTACGACAAGCAAATCTGGCTCTCAGCATTGAAATCTACAATTTCTTTACCATATGTAAAAGTCATTGGTCATTTGGCTCCTGAGGGTTCGTTTGAACTGACCGACAATGAGTTAATTGAATTATCGAAATTATTGAATGAAAATACGAAAACAGTAGAGCTTAACGCAAAGTATCGAAGACCGCCAATGAGATGGCTACAAATTTTTAAAAACAATAATGTAAATTTTCATCTGGGAAGTGACGCTCACCAACTAGCTGAAGTAGGTAACTTTAATTCTATTGCCAATTTAATTGAATTTATTAATAATTGAAATTTATTCAACAAAAGATAACTCATCGCATGTTAAATATTTAGATCATCTTTGCACTTTCATATGAAGAAAAATAACCTGCATAACAGTGTTCAGGTAAGTATCAAAAGTATTTTTATTGATTTATAGCAAATATGGGATTATAATTACCAATGGAAAATTGGTTATGAGGAATTTTACGTCGCCATTGAAAAGTATTTTAGTTGTTTCTAAATGTCATAAAAGTAGGCCGTAATCTCAATTAAAAACTAACAATAATCTTTAAATTATATAAATAGGATATAGAAGAGAGATTTTTCATTTAAATGACAAAGATAGTGATAATTGACTCACAAGTTGCTGGAATTTCTGGCGACATGTTGTTAAGTAGTTTAATTGATGTTGGTGCAAATAAAAAAAAAGTTATCAATTCCATATTTGCCTGCGAAAATTATTTTGAAGGCTCCAAAATACGTAAACTTGATTTCATAAAAACTAATTCGTACGGAATCTCATGTACTAAATTATTATTTGACTATGTAGATACGGCAAATTCACGTTTAGGTAGTAAGGTTTATAGATCAATTGCTGCTTGTTGTGATTCACTGAGTTTATCTAACAAATCAAAATCATTTGTTCTTAATTCGCTCAAGACAATTATTATGGCAGAATCCAAAATACATGGAAGTAATTTTAGCAGAATTAAATTGCATGAAGTTTCCACCATAGATACAGCTGCAGACTTGATTGGTACTGCAGTTGCTCTAGAAGATTTGGACGTAATATCAGAAAAATTCTATACTACCGATGTAGCTATTGGTAACGGCTTTTTAAGATTTTCGCACGGGATTGTTCCAAATCCCGGCAATGCTATTTTGGAGATTTTAAGAAATAAACGAATATTACTGGTGCCCGGTAAACTCGATGGTGAACTTACTACCCCTACTGGTGCAGCCATGTTGGTAAATTTAGTGTCTGAACATATATCCCAATATCCTCCACTAGTACCCGAAAAAATAGGGAATGGCGGAGGTCAAAAGGAGGGAAAAAATGCTGCAAATGTACTTAGGGTTGTCATAGGTAATCCAAATCAAAAGTTAGACTATAACCTTGAGAGTGTATATGAACTGGAAACTAATGTTGATGATGCTACAGGAGAGATGATAGGAAACATGATAGATGTGCTATATGCAAATAATGCAAGGGATGTAACAGTAATACATGGCCTTACTAAAAAAAATAGGCCCTCATATGTAGTTAAAGTATTGACAGACAAAATTAACATGGATGCGTTGGTTCAAACCTTCTTAGATGAAACAGGTTCATTAGGATGCAAGATAAATGAATTAAACAGGATAACAAGATCTAGATCATTTGTAAATGTGCCAATAACTATAGAGAATCAACGATTTGAAGTAAAGGTAAAGATATCAAGAGATAAGGAAGGAGTGATTAAAACTATTAAACCCGAATATGATGATATTAAAAATATTTCAACAAAACTAAAAGTTCCGTACAAAAAAGTGTTTGACAAAGCATATTATGAGTTGATAACAAAGTATAATTGATGATGCAATTTGGAGGATAAACTTTTTCAGGGAATAATTTCATGGTTCCACGATAAGAATCAAAAAACCATAGTTGCATTATCGGGCGGAGTGGATAGTGCAGTAGTTGCTTTAGCTGCAAAGAAAGCATTGGACAAATACGCAGTTGCAATTACAGCAGATTACAATACTCTATCTGTGGGTGAATTGAACTCTGCAAAAAAAGTTGCAAAAGAGATTAACATTGAGCACAAGATTATAACCTATAACGAACTAGATAATGCAGAATTTGTGAAGAATGATTCACTGAGATGTTATCATTGTAGGAGTGAATTAGCATCATATTTGTTGCGTGAAGCAAAAAATGAAAATGTAGAATTGATTGTTGATGGTACAAATATTGACGATTTGAAAGACTATCGCCCAGGAATCAAAGCGCTGAAAGAGAATGGTATCAAAAGCCCACTAGTAGAATTAGGTATCGGGAAAAATAATGTGAGGAGCATCGCCAAATCAAATAATCTATCAGTATTTGACAAGCCGTCAAATTCATGCTTGGCCTCAAGGATACCTCATGGATTGTCAGTAACATTTGAAAAATTAAAAAGAATTGAAGCTGCGGAATCTTTAGTTAGATCTATTTTTAATGTTAAACAAGTAAGGGTAAGGGATCATCAAGGCCTAGCTAGGATAGAAGTTGGAAAAGAAGAGATAGAAGAAATGTTCGATACAATTAAACTTTCAACGATTGATTCAAAATTAAAGAACTTGGGATTCAAACATATTGCGCTTGACCTATCAGGTTACAAGAGCAGAGAAAATTTCAATACTTTATCTAGCAACAAATCAATTTAACACAAGTATTCAAATAAAATTAATGAGATTTATAGCCTGACAGAAAGGTTAACATTGAACAATTAACAACCAAAAACATGACAAATCTAAAAGAAGGCGATCTTGCGCCTGATTTTGAATTATCTGATATTGATATGAACATGCACAAACTCAGTGATTTTCGTGGTAAAAATACATTGTTGGCATTTTTCCCTGCTGCAGAATCTCCAGTTTGCACTATCGAAATGTGTGTTTTCAGAGACTATCTTAATGAATTTGAAAATCAGAATACCACTGTAATAGGTATTTCGGTTGATGGTCCCTTTGCAAATAAGATATTCAAAGTAAATAGACACCTGAATTTTCATCTTTTGAGTGATTACAGAAAAGAAACAATAAGTGACTATGGAATAGTAATGAAGGATCTTGGTCCTTTAAAAGACTATAATGCTGCAAAAAGATCCATTTTCTTGTTAGATAAAGATGGAATAATCAAATACATTTGGATTTCAGACAATCCTCTCATTGAACCAAATTATGAGGAAGTTAGAAATAAACTAAAGGAAATTAATAACTAGTAAGCAAATTAGTTGGGAAGATAACAATATCCAATAAGAAATATTGCTTGCTCTTTTATTCTATCAATGCAACAACGTCGTTTCTTGAAACAGTATCTCCTACTTTTACTTTTAGTTCTCTTACGCTACCATCTTTATGTGCTTTTACAGCTACTTGCATCTTCATAGATTCCAGTACCACTACCGAATCGCCTTTTTTTAATTGGTCACCGGACTTTGTCATTATGGAAACTACCCTACCTGGAATTTGACTGAATAGTTTGTTTTCTCCCGAAGAAGATCCGCTGAGAGCTAAAGATTTTTCCAAAATTTCAGTCAGTTTTGAATGTTTTTTGAGAATGATCTGTTCACCATTCATTATGATTTTAATATACGAACTACCAAATTCAATTAATTTGGCAGTTATATAGGAATTGTCTAAAATAAATTCTAAAATGCTGTTCTTGAGGACGATTATCCTGATGGCATGTTCTTTACCATTTATAGTAGCAATAATCTTACCTTCGCCACTAGATTCTGATATCGCGCCTGAAAGTACGTTGTCTAGATTGTTAATTTTAAATTCCATTTTTCATATTTCCTGTTCTTACCCAATCAGACAATGAAAGCTGTTTTGACAAATTGCTGGTCGTTTTTTCTCCCTTTAGAAATTCGGAGTACAATAGGGCAGCTGCAATATAAGAATCAGATGTCTTTAGGTTATTTTCTTTTAGCTGATTCTGCATTAAATTTAGTATTTTATATTTTTCTAAATAATCTGTGGAAATATTCCCGTCAATAAAGTTTTTCTCGTTCATTATGGTTCTGTATAAAGGAATAGTTGTGTTTATTCCTTCTATTGTAAATTCGTCCAAGGCATTGGACATTCTGACTCTTGCTTCATCAAAATCTTGTCCCCATGTTATCAATTTTGCGACCAAGGAATCATAATAACCAGATACATTACAACCAGGATACAGATAAGTATCTACTCTAACACCTGGACCATATGGCAAATTACAATCAGGGATAAGACCAACAGAAGGAACAAAGTCATGAAAAGGATCCTCAGCGTTTATTCTACATTCTATTGCCGAACCATTAAGATTAAGATCGGTTTGTTTAAAAGGAATATCTTCACCGCATGCGATTCTAATCTGCAACTTTACAAGATCGATACCAGTAACTAGCTCAGTAACAGGATGTTCTACTTGGAGACGGGAATTAATCTCTATAAAATAAAAATTACCTTTTTCATCCCTCAAAAACTCAGCAGTTCCAGCATTAAGGTAATTTACAGATTCTGCTGCTCGAACAGCTATTTCTCCTATCTTTGATCTAGTTTTCTTATCCACAACTGAGGATGGAGAAAATTCAATAAGTTTTTGATGACGCCTTTGTATAGAGCATTCACGTTCAAAAATATGTATACCATTTCCGCTTGAATCTCGTGCAAGTTGAAACTCAATGTGTCTGATTCCCTGGAGAAATTTTTCAACATATAAACCAGATTTACCAAAAGCTGCTCTTGATTCTGCGGCTGCAATTTCAAATTCTTCTCTAAGCTTTTTCTCAGTGTCTGCTAGACGTATTCCTCTTCCTCCCCCACCAAATGCAGATTTAAGTAGTACCGGATATCCTGCTTCTTGAGCTATTTCCACTGCCTCATCAACTTCTTCTATGATATCATCGCTTCCCGGTATTGTTGGAACTTCTGCCTTCGTCATTATATCTTTACATTTCATCTTGTCACCTGTCAAGGCCATTGCTGCACTAGTAGGACCAATAAAGATAATTCCCTTTTCTTCACACTTTGCTGCAAAGGTTTCGTTTTCAGAGAGAAATCCATAGCCAGGATGAATTGCTTCAGCACCTGAAACTTCGGCAATTTCCATAATCTTGTCTATGTTAAGATAACTTTTGGCGGGTGGTGGAGGTCCAAGATAGTAGGTCTCGTCAGCGCTCTTTACATGTTTTGATCTTAAATCTTCATCAGAATACAGTGCAATAGATTTTATCTTCAACTCCTTGCAAGCTCTAATAACTCGAAGTGCTATCTCTCCTCTATTTGCAATCAAAATACTTGATATTGATTTTCCCAACGCAGATCTCCTCTAAAGATTAATGTTACCATGTTTCCTTATAGGTCTTGACTCTCTCTTATTCTGTAGTACATTCAGTGCTTTAACAATCATAATTCTAGTTTCAATCGGATCGATAACAAGATCAATTGTTCCTTTTTCTGCTGCAATATAGGGATTTGCAAATTTCTCTCGATATTCTTTTGCCAGTTTCTTCTTAATCTCTATCGCATTTTTAGTATTCTTCAGCTCTTTTCTATGTACTATGGTTATGGCAGCTTCTGGACCCAACACTGCGATTTCGGCTGTAGGCCATGCATAATTTATGTCAGCTCTCAAATTTTTACTTCCCATTGCAATATAGGCGCCCCCATAAGCCTTACCAATAATGCACGTTACCTTGGGCACCGTGGCTTCACAATATGCATAAAGCAATTTGCTTCCATGTCTTATGATTCCATTATGTTCCTGATCAGCTCCAGGCAAGTATCCAGGCGTATCAACTAAAGTGACAATTGGAATGTTAAAACAATCGCAAAAACGTATAAAGCGGGCAGCTTTCGTTGAGGAATTGATGTCTAGCGCTCCTGCAAGATACATGGGTTGATTGGCAATTATTCCAACCGTCTTTCTATCAATTCTTGCAAATCCTACTAGAATATTTTCCGCAAAATGTTCATGAACTTCTAGAAAATCTCCCTTATCAACAAGTAATTTTATAATTTGTTTCATATCGTACTGTTCATAAGGATTTTCTGGCAAGATTTTTGAAAATTCGGGTTCGAGCCGACTTGGATCGTCTTGCGATTCGGATATGGGAGGTACCTCTAAATTATTTTGAGGTATAAACGAAATTAGTTTCTTAATTTTATCCATGCATTCATATTCATTTTCCGCCACAAAATGAGCTACACCGGATTTAGTTGAATGAGTTCTTGCCCCGCCTAAATCTTCAAAAGATACTTCCTGACTTAGAACTTCTTTAACGACTTCAGGACCTGTAACAAACATTTGACCTATATTTTCAACCATGATTACAAAGTCTGTCATGGCAGGGGAATAAACTGCTCCTCCTGCGCACGGGCCAACACTCGCGGTAATTTGTGGAATAACGCCAGAAGCCATAGTATTTCTAAAAAAAATATCGCCATAACCGTCAAGACTCATTACACCCTCTTGAATTCTTGCCCCACCTGAATCCAGAATACCAATGAGTGGTGCACCTACTTTTATTGCATGATCCATCAATTTTACAATTTTTTTGCCAGCCATTTCGCCCAATGAACCACCCAAGATTGTGAAATCATAAGCATAAACAAAGACTTGTCTTCCGTTTATTGTACCAAAACCTGTTATAACACCGTCACCATAGAATTTTCCTGTGTCAACATCAGTTGATCTATGCACTACATATTTGTCTATTTCAATAAAGGAATTACTGTCTAACAGTAAATCTAATCTCTCTCGCGCAGTTAGTTTACCTTTTGTGTGTTGAGCCTCAATTCTTTCTTGGCCTCCTCCTGTCTCTGCTTTTTTTTTCATTTCATGCAGCCGGTTTATCTTCTCGTCATGCATAACAATTTTTAACAGCATATATTCGCATATAAATTCATTATAGCTAAACCTTACACTCCTTGATTTAATTTGGGATCCTTATCTCAGACCTAACTATTATTTTGATTTTTATATTAATAATGGCAGATGGATTATTCCCTTAAGCCTGCTCTTCCGCCTTTGGCTCGTCGAAAGTAGTTCATACCTAGATTATAATTTTCATATAATGATTCTAATGTCTCTATTTCAGATAGAATACTTTCAAGCTCAGATTTTGTAACTTTAGGATCGTTCTTCATTGATTCGTATCTTTCTGTCTTTTCAGCGATTAATTTTCCAACGTTCTGCTCGTACTCGCTTGACATAAGCGATATAGAATTTTTGAGAGTTTAATGTTTTTCTATTTAAGAATGCATATTATTTAATGAATGATTCAAATAAGTTGGATAAATTTTCTAATTTTGTTTTCTTACTTTTGAACCGCCTGTGTTGTTCTTGATATCTCCCTCACAATAGCATCAGCTTCTTTCTCTGATGTAATTGTATTGCGAATCAGATCTTCATACCGATTAATTGAGGATAAGATGATTGTTAAAAATTCAAAAGAAAATGAACCAAAATTACTTCTTGAAGTATGGAATTGTTGTGCAAGGGATCGTAATGCTTTTTTCAATCCTTGCGCTCTTGATAAAATACCCATGTTTTCAAAACCTACACTATACCTGTTGTAATGAATATACTTGTCCCGGGAATCATAGAACAAAGATTTTGTCAAAATTAATGGAAAATATCTTAAAATTTTCCAGTTTCTCATGATTAAAGATCTACTCAAAATTACATCAAGCTGTGAAAGTCTATCTAGCAGTATTGAAATAGTACCAAAGTCAATCTTTGACATTACAATACTGGAAAAAAAGGCAGAAAGAATATCTTTGCGTCTATCTTCAGAGGATTGTCCAAACCTCGGATCAGAATATGAAATATCAGCCCTCGAAACTAAATCCAAAGCCTCTTCAAAAGTTTTAGAAGAAAAAAATTGGTTTATCATGTCTTCAATATCTATATCAACTGCTGGATTTTTCATTGTTGAATAACCTGCAATCTTGGACCGCGCTGCGTTCAAAAGTGATCTAACATCACCCAAGCAATTTTTTACAAGAGAAATTCGATCATCAGATTTAATTGAATAATTTTGAGTTTTAAGTATCCTATCTAAATAAAGCATTAAAAGCCGTGGTGGTACTGGTGAAAACGCAATTGTTTTTGATACTTTTGCAAGTTTCTTTACTGCCTCATTAGACTTGTTTGCAACCATCACTACCCTAATCGAAGGTTCTTTAAATACATCCACCAGGAAATCCAGGCCGCCATAATCTTCCCTATTTGAAATACCATCTATTTCATCTAGAAAAAGGAGATATTTTTTTCCAGTAAGGCTTGAATTTGAAAATATAGGATAAATAACCTGCGAAAGTGAGTTCTTATTTCGAGTATCACTAGCATTCAATTCAATAAGGTCAATGTTGAATTCACGACATAATGCATGAATAAATGAAGTTTTACCTACCCCCGGGGGTCCTAAAAGCAATAACGGCTTGGTCCCATCTGACCATTTTACAAACCATTCAATTACTTTCTTACGGGAGTTTTCATTACCAACAAAATCGGATATATCAAGTTGTCTCATAATCTAACACCTGTCGATCATTAAAGCCGCCTCAAATCACTTGGAATTTTTAATACTTATGGATAGATTTTTTTGAAAATATGGAAACAAGTCTCGTCGTTTCATTTCATTAAACCAATATTGATTATAATGACTTACCGTAAGGAACAAAAATTTTAGAAAAGGCTTTATTGTTAATTCATCTGGTAACATTTCCAGTGCTATTTTAGCTTCATCCAAATAAATTTCACTTTTCTTTAAGGTAAGTTCAAATGCTTTTTCAACATTTTTTGTAACTATAGAATAATATAATGGCCACGATGGAATCTTGATCATGCCGTTTATTATTGCATCTTCCATTTCATTACCACATCCTACACACTCTGCTGCCTTAGCCATGCCCAAATGAAAAATATCATTTAAAGGACTGAGGTTTAACGCCATATTTCTACCAGCGGTTCCCATTACAGCTCGATATTTCTTATAGCATCCAATCATATTTTCATCACTTATTGATTCAGGTTTGGATTTTAGTCTAGAGTCGATATATTGTCCAATCCTTGCGTCTTTGAATCCATCTTCAAAAGCCTTCATTACAGCGTCTCCGCCAACGGAGATCTTTTGTCGTGCAATTTCTAGAATATATGGATTCATCAGTCTATAATCATCAAGAAATTCGATATCTTCATCACCATCCATTATCCTGTCCATGGGCTCGCTAAGGTCTATTGCTATAACATGACCGTCAACTATGGAATTTCTGAAATCTTTTGAAACGGGTTCTTTGTAGTATTCTGAGGCGCTATCAATAAGTGCGTTTAGGACAGGAAATGTCATTTTTACAAAATTAGAATTCAATATTCGCTGCACCCTGTCAGCCAGAATTTCGGGTTTTGATAGTCTTTCGCGTACTGCTACAATTTTAGAGTCATCTAATGATAATTCGTTGGATTCTATCTCCTCAACAAATTTTTTCATAGTATCTTTTGGATTTGTATCAGAGATCAACTTTTCATGGAGAGATAACAAAAACCTCTTTGTAAATTCTGAAAAGTCCTTTTCAGATTGAATTTTGTATTTATTGTATTGTTTATAGCCCTTTTCTTGTAAAAGTACTTGCTTTATTATTTTCTTACCCGACATAGTACTCATCAATGATACTTTTGAAAAAATTTTACTTTCTTTCGCGCTCATTTACAATTCTTTCAGAATATTCCGTCGTTATTTAACTTTCAGATTAAAGATATTTGCATCAAAAATTGACAAAAAATCAGATGTTGGGAAATGCGCCACAGATTATCTTGAAGACATGGCAATTCTTTCTTGTTCATTTTTTTTCTTTACAGAATGACTTTCCATTGAATTGTTTGAAGCTAAAACAATCTCCTTTGCAAGCGCCTCTTCCATACTTTTTGGATTTGAATAGGCCGATTCTCTTACCCCTTCTGCAATAAATCTGAGTGCCAAATCGATTCGTCGTAGCGGAGCTACATCAACAGAAACGTGGTATACGACCCCACCGTAGACTATTCTTGTTGTATCTTCATTAGGAGCAGCATTTTCGATTGCCCTTATTAGTAATTCTACGGGATTCTTGCCAGTCTCGTGATGTATGAGGTCCAGTGATGTTTTGACAGTTTTTATCATTCTGCTCTTTTTGCCACCCATTCGACCAGTGTTTTTTGCATATTTTTTACCAAAGTGCATCAATTTGTTTACCAGCCTTTCAATAATATGGACTTCAGCTTTCTTTAATCGCTGGTGTTCATGTCTGCCAAAGCTAATTGGAATTATTGCAGGATCTAATGCTATGACATTTTTTAGCCCTGTATCCTGGATTTCAATTTCGCCCGTATTCCATTTATTAAATAATAGCATAACACTTTCTTTTGTACCCAATCAAATCATCTCCTTGGTTTTTCTTTCCTTCCATACACTAGTTCTATTAGGGAAACTCCATTTACTTTGAACACTTGCCATCTAACTCCAGGGATATCTCCCATGGCACCACCCATTGAACCTCCAATTCCTTCCAACATAACTTCGTCATGTTCATCTATATAATTCAGTGCACCATCACGTGGAAGGAATGCTGTAATAGATTTTCCATTTTTTATCAATTGTACTCTAACACATTTTCTCACAGCGGAGTTTGGTTGTTTTGATTCAATTCCAACTTTTTCAAGAACAATCGCCCTAGCCTGCGGAGCACCTTCTAATGGATTTGCTTTCTTATCGAGCATCAACATTCGTCTCTTATAATATTTATTTGACCATCTCATCCTTTTCCTTTTAGATTTTAAGACTCTCCCCGAAAAAAGTCCTAATGGAGATTTTGCCATTCACTTTTTAACCCCAATTATTTTGAGCATGATCTTCACTTACTATCATAACGTTAGAAATCTGAAAATATCTTTTAGCCAAAATTCTCGCCTTCTCTGCATTACGGCCTTCTTTACCCACTACTATGCCTTTCTTTTTTGAATCTACTACCACTACAGCTTGTCTTGAGCCATCAAATCTATCATTAATCTTTATTTCATTAATCATATCAGAATTCAGAACATTTCCCAAAAAAGCCGATGGATCTTCGGAATATTCGACTAATTCTACTTTCTTTGTTACAATTCCTTGCAGCTGTTTTATCGTTGCTCCACCTTTTCCAATCGCCAATCCCATCTGTCCCTTATTCACTATAAAAATCACCCTATCCATTTTTTCATCCACGATGCAATCTCGTGCAACAGCTCCAGTTATATTTTGAAAGAGGGACATCAATCTTAATTCTCCAGAAGTTAACTTGATTTTTTCAGTCAATTTGATCGCTTTTTCTCTGATATTAAAGTTTTCGACAGATTTGAAAATTTATACCTGGCCATTTTGCATTCATTTCTAAATCTTGGTCATCCAAAAAATTTTTTCAAAATATGAGTTTGAAAGAATAATTAATTTTGAACCTTTAATTGAACCCATTACTTGTCTGGTTCCTATCTTGCATTTGTTAGAAGTAATTGCTTCTTTAATCGTTTTTTCGAGATTTTTCATTTTCATCTTTCACACTCATGTACAGTTCGACCATACCGGTACCAATAGGTACTGTGGCGCCTACTATAACGTTTTCTGTTACGCCTTTAAGAGACTCAATTTGTCCTTCCAAAGATGCTCTTGCAATAGTAGGTACCGTGATTTCAAATGCAGCTCTTGCCAATACAGAAGTTTTGGTACCCGCAATTCCATGTCTTCCTATTTGTTGCAAGTGTCCTTTAGAAGTCATAAGGTCTGCAACTAACATGATATGTCTCATATCAACTTCTAATCCCTGTTCTTCAAGGGTATTGGTTACTTCTTTAATCAATGCGTTTCTTGCAGCTTCAATTCCCAGAGTCTGCCAAACTTCATAAACATTATTTGTTGTAATTCTAGAAGTATCTATGCCATCTATGGCTATTATCTTTGATAAATTTGAACCTGAAGTTTGAATTACCCATTCATCATTTTGTTTTACGATTGTTACCCTTTCTATATCTTGGACGCCTTTAACTCTTGCGTTCAAAAGTTTATTTTTCATTGTTAGTAACGTTTGGGCATCAGGTTCTCCTGCAATGGAAATTTTTATAATTTTCTTTGTTTCTTGTAAAGTAACATCGTACTTTTTCTTGGGCCCTTTAAGCACTTCCATAATATCGTCTATTGAACAACCGCGTTCAGATAACTTTGATTCGGATATATGAAACGTGAGTATTCCAGAATAGTCAGTTTCGCCTCTTTCAATCAAGTCTGCAACCTTTGTAAAAATTATATCTCTTGCAACATTGAGAGCTTTCTCTCTTGAAGTTCGGTGTTCTTCATCCAGATAAACGTCCATAGTTGGTGTAACCGGTTTTTTTCTTGCATCTACTAGTTCAATCAATCTTGGCAATCCTAATGTAACATTTCTTTCCTTAACTCCTGCAAAATGGAAAGTTCTTAGTGTCATTTGAGTTCCTGGTTCCCCAATAGATTGAGCAGTGACAACTCCTACAGCTTCTCCTGGTTCTACCATTGCTTTATTGATAAGATCCACTGCCTTCTTTATCACTTTGTTAGTACCTTCTTTGCTTATTCTGTTTTGACTAAGAGATAGTAACAGCTTCTCTCTAAGTCTTGGATTAAGTCTCTTTCCATATTTAGTGACTACTTCTGAAATTTCTTTTTCTGTTGCTTTCTTGCCTTCATCAACAAGTAATTCACTTTCGATTAATCTAGAGATATTTACTGCCTCTCCATGATCGCTTTTTGCAGGATCTATTCCATCTTCTCCATAAACAAATTGAATGATGTTACCATGTGGATCCCTAACTGTTTGATCATATTCTATTTTCATGTGCTCGAGCGCATTTATCAGTCTTCTTTGCATATATCCAGATTGTTGAGTCCTAACAGCAGTATCAACAAGTCCTTCCCTCCCACCCATTGCATGAAAGAAAAATTCTAGTGGACTTAGTCCATCCCTATAGTTTGATTTTACAAATCCTTTTGAATCCGGATTAGCATCATTTGGTTTGAAGTGTGCAAGCGACCTATCTCTATATCCTTTGGTGATTCTTCTACCTCTAATTGACTGCTGTCCTAGCGCAGCTGTCATTTGTCCGATATTCAGCGTAGAACCTCTTGCACCAGTAGAAGCCATAATAACACCAGAATTATCGTCAGGAAATGCACGATCTGCAGTTTTTCCAGCTCTATCACGAGCCCTTGATAGTTCGTTTACGACATAAAGCTCTAATGCTTCTGCAGGTGATAAACCTCTTGTTAATGGTAACGTTTCGTCATCGTATTGTTTGATTAATTCATATACTTTTTCGTATGCCTTAAGAATAACATTACTAATTTCATTCCTGGTCTCATCAGACAACCATAGGTCAGAGTAGCCATATGAAAAGCCATTTTGAGTCAGATATGTCTTTAAGACTATCAGGATAGAGTCCAGGAATCGTTTAGCTGCTTCGTTCCCATAATCTTTGGCAATTCTGTGCAATACACTGTCTGGTTCTTCTGCACCGATAGAAGCTTTATCAATAACTCCACTAATCAATTCGCCATTTTTTATTACAACGTCTTTTCCTTCGCCCTTTGACGCCTTGTTCCATTTCGAAGTAATTACATAGTTAAAGTCTTTAGGCAAGAAGAGTGAAAAAAGCTGTTTTCCAGTATAGATTTTTCTGTCATTTTCAAGATGTTTTGGTTCAGGAAGTGGTCCGGAGTAACCGCCCAGTAATGCTAGATTAGTAAATTCTTCTTGTTTCAAAAATGTTTTATCCTGTGTCAAGATGAAGGCGCCTGTTATGAAATCTCTTATCGCGCCAATTATCGGACCACCGTATCTTGGAGAAATTAGTTGATCTTGAACTCGCATAAGTAAAGCAGCTTCCGCACGGGCTTCTTCACTCTGCGGAACATGAAGGTTCATTTCATCTCCATCAAAATCGGCGTTATAGGGAGGACAGACCGCAGGATGCAATCTAAATGTTCTGTATGGAAGTACCTTCACGTAATGTGCCATTATAGACATCCTGTGTAAAGACGGTTGTCTATTGAAGATTACAGCATCCCCATCCCGCAAATGTCTTTCTACAACATATCCGGGACTTATTGAATCTGCTAGTACATTTCTATCAGTAACATAATCAAGTCGTATTTTTACTCCGTCAGTTCTTATGATGTAATTAGCGCCAGGATAATCATTAGGTCCGTTTATTATCATTTTCTTTAGATCCTCTATATTCCACTCGCTAACAGTTTCAGGTATAGTGAGTTTTTTTGCCACATCGACTGGTACTCCAACATCTGAGATAGTCAGATTGGGATCCGGAGAAATGACTGTTCTGCTTGAAAAATCGACTCTTTTACCAGATAATGATCCCCTGAATCGTCCTTCTTTTCCTTTTAGTCTTTGTGTTAGCGTCTTCAGCGGTCTACCAGATCTATGATGCGCTTGAGGGATTCCAGAAACTTCATTATCAAAGTATGTGGTTACATGATATTGGAGTAGATCAACGAGGTCTTGGACTATGAGTGGAGGTGTTCCTGCTTCTTTACTTTCTTTCAGCCTTTGATTGACTCTAATGATGTCTACCAACTTGTGCGTAAGGTCGTCTTCAGATCTTATTCCGGTTTCCAGGATGATAGAAGGTCTAACTGTAACTGGAGGTACTGGTAATACTTGTAAAACAAACCATTCAGGTCTTGCCGTTTCGGGATCATATCCTAGTAAAACGAGATCTTCATTTGGAATATTCATCAGTCGTTCTCTGATAGTTATCGGAAGGAGCCTGTTTTCGCCTATGTCAGTTTTTTCTACAAATATAGTAGGTTTTGTAAACACAAGATCGTACTGTTCCTTTTGACAATGTGGACAAATCTTTACTTTTTTTGCTTTTTCTATGATTTCTTCTTTAATATTTTCAAGAGTTATTACTGCATATGCAGCTTTTGTATCGCGAAGCTCCTTATACTTGTCCAAATCTTCATTTGAAAGTTTTATCCTACTACATGACCTGCACGAAACAAGTAGCAGTTTGTGTATGTCGTCTACAAATGCAATGTGCAATACAGCTTCAGCAAGTTCAATATGACCAAAGTGTCCCGGACAATTAGCTGAGGTGTTTCCGCAAGTCCCACATTTCTGTCCTGGCTCTAGTGTCCCAAGTCTGTTATCCATGAGGCCACCTTGAACTGACATACCGTCCTCATCATATGTCTCGGGAGCTGTGATTTCAACTACACTGAATTTTCGTATTTCGACAGGAGACAAGACACTGAATCTAATACCTCCCAAAATCTTTAGGGTATCTTCGACTTCCATCCTTTACACCTTCTCCTTTGGAATCAGTCTTGGAGCAATATTAAGGCTAATCATTTCTTGCAACAAGAGTTTGAATGCATAGGCAATGGCTACTGACGAAATTTTTGCTCTATCGCCACAAACCCTGCAAACATACCTTCTTTGTTTAATATCATAATAAGCGAGCAAGCCACAACGTTCGCAGATATTTACTTCTGCTTTGTCAGACTCTTCTAAAAGCCTGTCTTTTAGCATCATTGAAGCTCCATACGCAATCAAGCAGTCCCTTTCCATTTCACCGAACCTGAGACCACCACCTCTAGCACGACCTTCTGTTGGTTGTTTTGTAAGCATCTGAACCTGTCCCCTGGCTCTACTATGTATTTTATCAGCGACCATGTGGTGAAGTTTCTGATAATATACTACACCTATGTAAACTTCAGCATTGAATTTCCTTCCTGTACGTCCATCATACATGACTTCCTTTCCAGTGGACTTGAAGCCATATTTTTCTAATATTTCTTTTAGATCGTTAACCTTCTCGCCTACAAACGCTGAACCATCAACAACTTTACCTCTAAGTGAAGAAGATTTACCTGCAAGCGATTCCATGAATTGACCAACCGTCATTCTTGATGGGAAGGCGTGTGGATTAATCATAACATCTGGAACAATTCCGTCTTCTGTATAAGGAAGGTCTTCTTGTGGAACTAACATTCCGATAACACCTTTCTGTCCATGTCTTGAAGCAAATTTATCACCGATTTCTGGAATTCTCATGTCTCTGACTCTGATCTTGTACATCTTTCCACCGTCTACAGATTGAGTCATTACAACTGAATCGACAACTCCATTTTCCGAAGGTCTTACGCCTATAGAAGTATCCCTTCTGTATGGACCCTTTACTTCAAATTCTTTATACTCTTCCATAAATCTTGGGGGAGAAGTTCTTCCAATGAGAATGTCACCGCCATTTACTATTGATTCATGCATAATTGCTCCGTCATCTTCAAGCAACCTGTATGATTTTTCGCCACGATATCCTCTAATATTTGCATCAGATGATGGAATCTCAAACTTATCCTTCATTCCTCCAGGGTATTGCTTTGCTTCTGCCTCATACACTCTGTAGAAAAAGGTTCTACCAAGACCTCTATCAACGGATGACTTATTGAAAACTACTGCGTCTTCTATGTTATATCCTTCATATGGTAATACGGTAACAATACAATTTTGTCCAGTCGGACGCTCTTCCAGTCCAAGTAGATTTATTGCTTTAGTTGTTACTACTGGAATTTGTGGATACAGCATAAAGTGCTGTCTTACATATGTACTTGCGTTCATTAAAGGAGTAGAAAATCCTAAACTCTGTTTTGCCATTGCACTTTCATAGGTATTCCTTGGAGACTGATTGTGTTCTGGATACGGAATTATAGAAGCTCCAACTCCCAAGATAGAAGGCGGATAAATTTCAAGGTGAGTGTGACTTGGTTCTAGGCTATTAAAGTCCATTGAGACATAACAATTCTCCTCCTCATTTGCATCGATTAGCTCTATCATTCCCATCCACAGTAAATCAGACCATGATTTCATGTTCCTCTTTATAAGATCCAGAACATCCAAAGTAATAACCGGCTTACCTTCCTTTATGATTGCAAGGGGCCTGAGTATCCTTCCTGAATTACAGCTTACATACAATCGCTTTGTTGCATTTTCATTTTCATTTGAATAATAGTAAATTCCAACATGCGGATGTATCTTTCCCGATCTTCTCAAACTCCTCAAGGTATCTGTCAGGTGCTGTCCATTATCATAATATCCAATTAGACGTCCATCGACAAATATTCTAGTACCATTTTTTCTTAATATTTCAGAAGCCTCTTCAACAGGATGTGCACCCAATTCATATAGTTTTTCGATTATCTCTGAAACAGTGACACTTACCGAGATTATAGAAGATAATGCAATATTTTTAACCAGACCACAGTTAGAGCCTTCGGGAGTTTCAGCTGGACAAATTCTTCCAAAGTGAGTGGAGTGAAGATCCCTTGCTTCAAAATTAGGTTGACTTCTGCTCAATGGTGATTGAATTCTGCGAAGATGACTTATAGTTGATATATAGTTTGTTCTGTCCAACAGCTGGGTAACACCAACTCTTCCTCTTCCCCAATTTCCGGTTGCGATTGCATTATTTAATTTATCAGAAATTATTCCTGGTCTTACTGCTGCAGCAACTGCATTTATTCCTCTCTTTTGACCGGATCTTTCAAGTTGATATTTCATGTCTCTTACTAGATTTCTAAATGCAGTTCTAAAAAGATCGGCCAGCATCTGTCCGGCGAATTTTATAACTTTGTTTCCGTAATGATCTTTGTCATCGGACGCTACCAAATTAAGCCTCAACTCAACAAGCTTACATGTTGCTTCACCCAGGAATAAAGCCTTTTCGTTTCTATTTTCAGGATTCTTTCCAAGATGTGGTAATAATCCCCAATCAAGTAATGTTTCAGCTCTTTTTATCTGAAATTCTTCCAACATTCCGGGAGCAATTCTTTTACTGATGTAAACAATTGCGTCCCTACTTGTGATAATTTCTCCTGCTTTCTCAAATGATGGTTCTAACTCATCTTGTATAATTGAATTTAAAGATACACCATCCGCAATATCTTTATCGGATTCAAGACCTAAGGCCCTGATTAACGTTATAAGTGGAATATCAACGGGAGATCCTGGAATCTTTGCGACAATTGAACCATCCGGTCTCATTATAAGTTCCAGTTTTGCACGATATCCAACTATCGAAGAGTACACTTTAGCTTTGTAAACCAAATTACCAGTTGTTTCTTCTGTATCGACAATTATTTTGTTATAAGAAAGATCTTCTAATCCAATAATTACCCGTTCTGATCCATTAATAACAAAGTAACCTCCAGGATCTTTTGGATCCTCACCCAATTCAATAAGTTTAGTTTCAGGAAGATTATGCAAAATACAGGCGTTGGACTTTACCATAACAGGGATATCTCCAATATGAATAAACCTTGACTCTAGAATTTTTTCATCTTCAACAATACTGCATTCAAGCATTATAGGCGATCCGTAAGTTAGATTTCGTAATCTGGCCTCAACTGGAGCAACATGAGTTACTGAACCATCCAATTCCATAATTCTGGGCTGTTGTAATTTTATCTTACCCAGTCTAATCTTGTATGGATATTCAGCAGTTTCAATCTCTATCTCCCTAACTTCGTCAATAATACTTTGTAAACCACGTTCAATAAATTCACCGTATGAATTGAGGTGTTGCCTAGCAACTCCTTCCTTTTGCAAAATATTATGAATTATTGCCCACATATCAAGTGTATTTTGTGACATGGTCTAATCCTCTACTACGTATCTATAATACACACTTTCGCCGGCGGTAAATGACGTTCTTGTTATCTTGATAATATCTCCGGGTCTCACGTCTAGATCTTCTAATCCTTTGTCGTTAATTAATATGTATGGGAGCTGACTTGGTTTTGTATTATATTTTTTCAAAACTTCTTCTGCTTCTTTTTTGGATAAAATTTCATGCTTAGGCTGATATACATGATTCGTAATTTTAATATCCTTTTTATCAGAAGACAAAACTAGCGGTTCTATTTCCAAATCTAAAAACCGTAATAAATAGATTCTCAGACATTTAGAGGTTTTTGGTTAATTTTTCTTACAATTCAGCATCATATCAGCTTATTTGTTCAGCAGATCTACGCTGACGTCATCAGAAGAAATTTTTATGTCATCATTAATGTATTTCAGTCCAAACGATTTGGCATCATTTTTTGTTTTATAGAGATAAAATACAATGTGATTCATTTATGATAGTTGAGCTATCTTAAAGAAATAAAAAAGATTTTGAAAGACAAAGAAACATCAATATTGACTAATTGCTACTCATATGCTTAATTAATTATCAACTATCAAGTAAAGAAAGAATTGGTTTTAAAATAATATTTTTTGGGAATCTAAGGCTTTTTGCTGGATACACTGGATCGTTGATGTGCAGATTGTAATTGCTAGCACGGTCATAGCTGCAATAATAATACCAATAAGGAGGTCATCGTTCGTTTCCAGTCAACCGATCACGATGTAGATATAGTTCTGCATAAATGTTTGTGCATAATTAGACATCCAAGTGCCAAGCCCCTTGTTTTTCGAATCTAAATTACTGGTGGGTATTAGATAATATGGATACGGAAAGGGAATCATCTAGAATTTCACTTATAGAGAAAAAAATTCTAGTTCTCAATAATAAGGAAGGAAAAAATCCTTAATTTAACAATACTATCTTATGAACCATGCATTATTCCAGTATCAACTTTTTCTTTCCTTAATTTATCTGGACTGCTATGGTACTGTTTCCTGGTACCGTTTAATTGTGATCACATTGACTGTATTTATAATTGTGTTATCCTTAGCGATATTGGCAATGAGATTATTGAAGTCATGATTGTCGATAGAAGTAAGAAAAAATCGTTTAGGGAACGTTCTAAAACCACATACTTATACCACTTTGGGTCCTGATTTAGGAATGCAAATCTGAACAGACTCAGATAAATCAACTGAACAAATAATAGAAGTTATTTAATTACCAAAATTTATGCAAAATTTTATCAATTCATTATATAAAAACTTACTAGCGTTTCTTTAGAGGATTTATGTGACTAGATGTCTTTAGATTTTTCTACTTCGAGTTTGCATCTTGTAACTATACCTGCGATAACTCCTAAAGCGGCGAGCCAAGGTGCCAAAGTAATCATTGCAACCGCTCCCGCTGCGCCCCATGTTACAGGAATAGATAAAAGTACTTTTCCACTTTCGTCCTTTACAATTATTCGTTTAACTCTCGCATCCTGAAATATTTCTTTAACCTTTCCAACCAATCCTCCCGCAGATACGTCATAGACATCTTTTTCAAGTCCTATCTGCGTTCCACAGTTTGGACAGAATCTAGCAGCTTCTGGAAGTTCAGTTTTGCATTCTCCGCACTTTACCATTAGGATCTTGGTTATATCATGCTTCGATATCTTTAAACCTTTAGAAAAAGACAACCAAAATGTCCAAGTTAGAAATGATACTTATGATAGTGCAAAAAGTAGCATGAAAAAATTTGTAGTTAAGAATATTCATGAGCGTTAACCATTGCTTTATTATAATATTTTTTTCAAAGAATCTCAGCCATTTTATAGAATATGTTTCACCATAATTTGAAATATAAACAGTACCATATCACTCATATTGTGGATAATCAAAAAGATAAGGATAATAATTCAAAATTGAATAATACCAATAATAGTAAGAAAGAAAGATCTCTTCTAAAAACATTAACAATAATGATTATTGTAATAGCCATTGTAGTCGCTGCAAGCAGTTTTATTGAACAACAAATTGATCACCGGTATAGGCCATACTTAAGAATAGGCGTAGTTTCGATAATTGGATATTTTGTAGTAAACTCCCTTGCAAACATCTTTTACAAACTTTCATATCAATCATTGAAAAAGAATGCAGAGATAATACGAATTCTAATTAGAATTATAGGTGCAATTATCGTGATTTCTGTCATAATTTCTTATTTGAGCCAAGACCCATTTATTGCTACATCGATTGGTACGATTACTGCCATTGTAATAGGCTTTGCAAGTCAAAATATTCTCGGAAATTTAATCTCTGGTTTGTATCTTGCTATTACTCGGCCCTTTAGAATTGGAGATAAGGTTACTGTATTTGGTAATACGGGAATAATTTTTGATATCGGATTATTATATACTAAACTAAGAACTGACGATGGTGACATAATACTTGCCCCAAATACATCGATGGTAAGTACTACAATTATTATCAGAAATTCTTAAGTATCTAAAAAGAATAGTATTAATCGATTACTATTGCATTGCACCTAATACTTTTACATAATTATTGTCTCTATTGAATTTACATTAATAATAATAATAATACATTACTCGTGGTAACTTTACTATTTTCAAGATAATTAAATGCTATAATATTTGATATTAACTCTAGGGACATTTTCTCATCCATTAGTGTCTGTAAAGCAGGTAAATAGCTATTTTCCAAAAAATGATCCGAATGTATCTTTTAACGCACCGAATGCGTCATCTATGACCCCTGAAGTGTTCTGCATTATACCAGTAGTATTAGATGATGTTCCTGTAGTCATATTGTTAATCGGTGTGAATATGGGCCTTGTGACGTTATCGCTGATGTTCTCAGACTGATTTACCTGTGCAGACGCGTAGTGATATGACGCAAATACATTCAAAGAGATGGACAAGGTGAGTGCTATTATTATAGCCAAGTTCTTGTTCCACATGATAGCTTATTTGAAATAGATGATAATATAGTTTTCACACCTCTGTTCTATTTCTATTGGTTTCGATAAAATTTAAAACTAAATGCTTCGTTCTTTTTCTTTCAATTTACGTCCCTTTAAGCTTGATTACACTTTGGATTATGGTCAATATCACTGGAATTATTCCTGCTGCATATGTAACTTGTAGTTTTATCTTTTGCTCTAGTGGCTCTTCTGTAAGAAATAATTCTGTTTTATTATCCTTAAGCGATGACAAATACCTTACCGGTTCTAATGTATCTCCAGACTCAAAGGACTGAATTATTCTATTGACTGTATCCATTTTTTCTTTTGAAGGTAGCGTGGTAATTTTTGAGTAAATCTTTTTTATTTCATTTATTTCAAGTTTGATGTGTCTTTTTAGAAAAGAGTTATACGAATTGAGTCCCTTGATTAGGTACTCCATCTTTTCCACCTCATCATCGGTATTTTTGGCAATTGAAAGACATCCTTTAGCAAAATACAACCTGAATCGTCTTCTGGAAAGTGCAAAGACCATCTTGAGAAGTCCTGCCAGTACTGTGAGAAATAGAAATCCTCTAGCAGAATAAAATACAATACTATCAGTAATAATAGATAGAACTTGCGTGGAAATAAATTGTTCAAGTAGTGGTTGAATCAAATTGATTACTGTAAAGAATATCAATAAAGGCACTGCAACGAAGAGGATTTTTCTAACTAGTTCAAATTCTGATACTGCTGATTCAAATCCTCTCTTTACAAAATATTTTTCAATGGAAAAAGGTGCTGGATAAGGGGGATAAATCATGATCATAACTATAAAGACAACTATTTGAAAAACAGAAAAAATATTTACAGATAATTTTGCGTATTGCAAATTTTGATTTATGGTATCTATAGTTTCTATCACTACTTCTGTCAAGAAATAATGTGAAATGATGACAGCAGATGGTAGAATTATTAAAACAATAATGGTAACCTGGAAACCAGACAACAAGGATATTCTCTTATCCAACTTTTGATATAAGCTAGATATATTGTTGTCAGATGACTTGTTCTTCAATACCATTAATCAGTAAAATAAGAGTGTCTAAGTTAAATAAATCGGTTTTGGCAGAATCAAGGATTACAAGATTAGTATCTCTTGAAATCCTAATTCTGCATAAAATTAGGTATAAACTATATTTTATAACTCCTCTGATATACTTGGTTTTTAGTAGATACTTTATCTGGCAGAGTTATTCTTTTGTTACTTCCCAAGTAGGATGTATTTCATGCCATCCCTTTGGCTTATCCGTAACCCATGCGCCCCAGATATGTACTTTGTCACCTTCCTTGGGGAGGTCTACACTTTTTATATCTTGGTCTTTAGGAACAACTTCTACTACTAGAAATCCATCATCATCCATCTTCTTAGTATGCATTACATCACCTACTGCTTCCTGACAGTCTGCTACAACTCTCAGATCTTCTTGATTTGATGCCCCGTCTAGAACGTTTCCGTCTCTACAATTATCGACGTTTGAAGATTTATGTTCTTCGGTAGTTTTTTTATCTTGATCTTCAACCTTCTTCTGTTCATCTTTTGGAATTGGTTTTTCTCCCTTTTCTGAGATTATTCTATCCAACTTTTCTCTTAATTTTTCAAGTTTATCCTTTAATATGGTCTCTTTTTTGTCTATATTTTTGCTTAATTTATTTACTATCTTATCATCTAGGTTACCGTCGGCTAACTTATTTTTCATGTTCTCCAGACCAGGATTACATAAAATATTGTCATTTTGAAGTTCGTCACTTTTCAATTTCCCTAATCCTAACCCAGGTTGACATTCAGTATTATCGGGCCCTAAACCCTGATTAATTTTTTGTTTAATATACATGAGATAGGTATCCTTTACTTGATCATTAGATATTTGATATGGACTAGCAGCCCACGCCCTTGTTAACATTAAATTATTTGCACTAACATATGACATTAGTAGTCCTAATGAGAATACCGATATTAAAAAATAAGTCGATATAATTCGAGCTCTAATTTTCAAATTCATTATGGTGGATCTAATAGGGAGCTTAATAAACTAACTGGATAGAGATTCTAGCGATAAATATCTACATATTAAGATAATTCACAAAACTGATTTGTTTATAATGAAATCTTTCTAAATCCGACTGGAATCAGATAATACATTGCAATATTAAGACGGACAAAGTACTCATTCACCGAATTGACCTGTGTCCACCCAACCTTGCTGGATTAGTGTCCACCAGTCTTCAGCCAAACCACTAGTAACATAATTGTAAGGTAAGAAGCCAAATCCGCCTTCTCCCCACTCTACACCCCATGAATTGCGAATAATTAATGCCCCCTTTGTCTCCTTATCACACATTTCATTTTTTATTGTAAGCTTATCGTCATATCCTACTGCTAACACGGCGTGTCCGCCATCAATTTTTTCACCCTCACATGGATACGGAATCTTTCCAGTTCCCGCGCTTTGCTGGATAGAATTGTAAACAGTAAAGCCAAACATGCACGGAAAGCCCTTAGAAATATGGTCCTTAATAGAATGCAGGAGGATATCTTTTGCAACCCCTGAAGAATCAAGGCGAACATAACTTATCGCTTGATAGTTCTTTGCAAAAGAATAACAGAATGCAGGAGGTTCTTTATCATAATTAGCTACATCATATGGCCAGTATTCCTCTGGTGGCACGCCAAATAATGTTAATGCACCCATAGCGGTCCTCAAAAATGCGCCAGTGTCTCCTTTAAAATTAA
>WNFX01001010.1_pt1 | contig 28633 bp, 21 predicted proteins | sample 5400111 | NCBI WGS metagenome assembly WNFX01 (sample SAMN13153363, study PRJNA577476) | soil metagenome | isolation source: 40 cm soil or saprolite under grassland replicate 1 | place: USA:California | collected 2016-06-15
AAGCGCCGACGAGCTGGTCAGCCGGGCGCGTGCCGTGGTCGACCGCGCTGACGAGCAGCTGGCAAGCTCGGCCGCGATCACCGAGAGCGTCGAGCAGGTGACGGCGAGCATGTCAGACCTGTCCGACCAGGTCACGGCGGTGGCCGGCACGGCGAGGCTGATCGCTGCTGGCCTTGGCGCACCCGTGCTCCGGCTGGCAGCGGCCGCCTACGGGATCCGGCGGGCGATCGCGAGCCTGAGCACGGCATCCGGTCGGCCGCGCGGCGGCAAGCCGATGAGCCATGGCCAGCCAGCCACGCGGCCGGCCGCCACGGCACCAGGTCACGTCGCCGGCCCGGTCCCGGCCAGGGCGCTGCCCGGCGGCCAGGTGCCGCGGCGGGCCGCGGCACCGCTTGGCCGGGCAGCGCGCCGGGCCGCAGTGCCTGACCAGGTGCAGCGGTGATCCGCCGGGCAGCGTGGCTGGCGGCCGGGGCCGTCGGCGGGATTCTCGGTTACCGGCGCCTTGGCCGGCTGGCGAGGTCGCTGGCACCGCGGCCGCTGCTGGCAGCACGCGGCGCGGCCAGGCCGGCCACCTGTCCCGCGCGGATCAGGCAGCGCATGGATGCGGCGCCGGGGCCGCTGTGCCGCTGGCGAGGTACCTGGGCCGCTGAGTTCCTGCGCGAGGTACGGGACGGCATGGCTGAATATATGGATCGGCATTCTGCCCGGTCAGGCAATACCCTCGTAGGTCAGCAGGCGCACGACGGCCTGCGGGCAATTCCCGGCAGCGACAACCCTAAGGATGGCCGTTGATGGAGTCGGCAGAGATCGTCCGCCGTTTCCTTGACTACTTCTCCGCGCGCGGGCACGCCGTCGTGCCGTCGGCAAGCCTGATCGCCGAGGACCCGACCCTGCTGCTGGTGAACGCCGGGATGGTGCCATTCAAGCCGTACTTCCTCGGCCAGGCCGTGCCGCCGTACGCCAGGGCGACGAGCGCGCAGAAATGCGTGCGCACCCCGGATATCGACGAGGTAGGAAAGACCACCAGGCACGCGACGTTCTTCCAGATGCTGGGCAACTTCTCGTTCGGTGACTACTTCAAGGAGCAGGCGATCCCCTTTGCCTGGGAGCTGCTCACCGGGCCGGAGGGCGACGGCGGGTTCGGATTTCCCGAGAGCAGGCTGTGGGTCACCGTCTACACCGACGACGATGAGGCCGCCAGGATCTGGCACCATCAGGTCGGCGTGCCCGATGAGCGCATTCAGCGCCGGGGCCTGGACGACAACTACTGGCATATGGGTGTGCCAGGACCTGGCGGGCCGTGCTCGGAGATCTACTATGACCGCGGGCCGCAGTACGGCCGCGAGGGCGGCCCGGTCGTAGACGAGGACAGGTATCTGGAAGTGTGGAACCTGGTCTTCATGCAGGACCAGCTCAGCGCGGTCCGCGCCAAGGTGGACTTCGATGTGCAGGGCGAACTGCCAGCGCGCAACATCGACACCGGAATGGGCCTGGAACGGATGGCCGCGCTGCTCCAGGGCGTCGACAACGTCTACGAGATCGACACCATGTGGAAGGTGCTCGACCGGGCCGCGGAGCTGACCGATCAGAAGTACGGCAGGGATCACCGCACTGACGTGGCACTCCGGGTGGTGGCCGATCATGTCAGGGCCGCGGTGATGCTGGTTGCCGACGGCGTGCTGCCATCGAACGAAGGCCGCGGCTACGTGCTGCGCCGGATCCTGCGGCGCAGCATCAGGGATCTGCGGCTGCTGGCGGGCTCACAGCGCGGCGGCGACGGCGGTGGCCGCGGCGACCGCTACCTGCACGATTTGGCGTCGACGGCGGTCGGGGCGCTAGGCGACCAGTACCCGGAGCTGATCAGGGACGCGCCGAACATTCACACCGTGCTCGACGCGGAGGAGAACGCGTTTCTCGGCACGCTGCGGACAGGGACGGCGATCTTCGATGCGGCCGCGGAAGAGACGACGCGCCGCGGCGGCGAGGTGATCAGCGGCAGCCAGGCGTTCCAGCTGCACGACACCTACGGATTCCCCATCGACCTGACCCTGGAGATGGCGGCTGAGCAGGGCCTGCGCGTCGATGAGGCGGAGTTCCTGCGGCTGATGGCGCAGCAGCGGCAGCGGGCGAAGGACGACGCGGCGGCGAAGAAGACCGGTAACGCCGACATCTCAGCCTTCGCCAGGTTCCTTGAGCAATCAGGTTCGGTGATCTTCACTGGCTATGACGACATCGCCGCGGACGCCACGGTGCTCGGCCTGCTGGCCGCGGGGGCGCCGGTGCCGGCGGCGGGCGCAGGGACCGAGGTCGATGTGGTGGTTGACCGGACGCCCTGTTACGCGGAGGGCGGCGGCCAGCTGGCCGACGCCGGGACGATGCGCGTCGCGGGCAGCGGAGCCGGCGACGGGGCGCTGGTTGAGATCCGTGACGTGCAGGCGCCGGTGCCCGGCCTGATCGTGCATCGCTGCCTGGTCGTCGCCGGCGAGATCACGGTCGGCGCGCCGGTGCGGGTGGAGATCGACGTGGAGCGGCGGCGTGCCGTCTCCCGCTCGCATACCGCGACCCACCTGGTGCACCGGGCGTTCCGCGGCGCGCTCGGCGAGTCCGCCGCGCAGGCCGGGTCGGAGAACTCACCGGGCCGGTTCAGGTTCGACTTCACCGCGATGGGGCCGGTGCCTGGCGGCATGCTGGCCGACGTGGAGGATGAGGTCAACCAGATACTGATCAACGATCTGGACGTCCGTGCCTTCTACACCTCGATCAGCGAGGCGCGGGCGATGGGCGCGCTCGCGCTGTTCGGCGAGAAGTACGGCGAGCAGGTCAGGGTGGTGGAGGTCGGAGACTACTCACGCGAGCTGTGCGGCGGTACCCACGTCGCCAGATCAGGTCAGCTTGGGCTGATCAAGATCATGGGTGAGTCGTCGATCGGCTCTGGCGTGCGCCGGGTCGAGGCGCTGGTCGGCATGGACGCGTTCCGGTTCCTGGCCAGGGAGAGCCTGCTGGTCAGCCAGCTGACCGAGCAGCTCAAGGCGCCGCGGGACGAGCTCGGCAACCGGATCGCCGGAATCGTGTCCAGGCTCCGCGCGGCGGAGCGCGACCTGCAGCGGATCCAGTCGGCCAGGCTTGCGAACGTCGCTGCCGACCTGGCATCTCGCGCCGAGGATGTGGGCGGAGTCGGGTATATCGCGCACCGGGCGCCCGACGGCACCCCGGCGGACGGGATCAGGAAGCTGGCGCTCGACGTCAGGGGCCAGCTCCCGGCCGGCCGGCCTGGCGTGGTGATCATCGCCGGCGTGCCCGCCGATCGCCCGGCCGTGGTGGTGGCCGTGAACGAAGCAGCGCGGGAGCGCGGACTGGCGGCTGCCCGGCTGGTCATCACCGCGACCGGGGTGCTCGGCGGTCGGGGCGGTGGCAGGGACGATGTCGCGCAGGGCGGCGGCGGCGAACTCGGCGGCCGGGCGGGCGAACTGATCGCGGCGGCCTTTGGTGCAGTTCGGGCCGTTATTGACGGCATCGCGGCCACTGGTAGCGTAACGTGAAACCGTGCCGCAGCCATACTGTGTCAATTCTGAGACCTTGCGCGCGGAGCACGGCGCGTTGAGGCGGGGCACCAGGCTCGCGGTCGACGTCGGTGCGGTGCGGATCGGCGTCGCAAGGTGCGACCCAGGCGGCTCGCTCGCCAGCCCGCTTGCCACGATCGCGCGCGGCGCAGGGGACGTCGGCGAGATCGCTCGCCTGACGGCAGCGCACCATGTGATCGAGGTCATCGTCGGGCTGCCGACGAGCTTGTCCGGGCGGCCTGGCCAGGCTGCGGCGCAGGCGCGGGCATTTGCGTCCGACCTGGCTGCTGCCTTGGCGCCGGTGCCGGTCCGGCTGGTGGATGAGCGTTTCACCACGGTCATGGCCCATGCCGCGCTCAGCGAGAGCGGGCGGGACTCACGGCAGCGGCGGCCGGTGGTAGACCAGGCGGCGGCGGCTCTGCTGCTGCAAGGTGCGCTCGACGCCGAGCGTTCCACCGGCGATCCTGCCGGGGAACTTGTCGGTTCGGTTCAGGACGGTGGCAGATGACCAGTGGTGGCGGCGACTGGATCGGAGGCGGCGGCGTTCCTGGGCCAGGAGGGCAGGAGGAGAACGCAGCCGGCTGGAATGGCGGCGGTCCCGGCTGGAATGGCGGCGAGGGCGTGCGTGCGGCGGGCTACCGCGGGATCGGCACCGCCGACGAGACCTCGCGCGATGGCGACGATCTCACCGAGCCGGGCAGATCAGGCAGGCACGGCACGCCGGACCGGCAGGACACCGGCGGCTGGCAGGGCATGACCGAACCGCACGGCCGGCCGGCCGGCCCGCGCCGCCACGCCGCGCCGGAGAGTCACGGAGAGCTCGAGCGCTACGGCCAGGCCGGCGCCTTTCCCGGCGCGGAGGGATTCGGCCATGCCGGACACGGCCGCCATTCGGCTCCCGACCCGCATGCCTCGAACGGCTCCTACGGCGAGGGCGGTTCGTACGGCGCAGGCGGCTCGTACGGCACTGGTTCGCACGGCACTGGTTCGCACGGCACTGGTTCGCACGGGCGCGATGACGCGTACGGATGGCAGCAGTCCTACGGTCAGGGCGGCCAGGCCGCGCCGCCCGAGCCTTACGGCACCGGTGGCTGGTTCGGCCAGGCCGGCGCCGATGGCCAGAACGGCTCGTACGGGGGCGAGGACTTCCGCCACCTGAACGGCTCCCAGGCAGGCCAGGACTTGCCCTACCAGGCCGGTGGCAGGTACGGCGGCGCGGGATCGTACGGCCGCAATGGCTCATATCCTGGGCAGGAGCCATTTCACGCGGCCGGTGAATACGGCAGCCAGGACTCCTATCAGGAGAACGGCTACTACCCTGGCCAGGCCCCCTATGGCCGCAATGGCTCATACGGCGGTCAGGAGCCCTACGATCCTGGTGCGGCCGGGAGCGGTGAACCATACGGTTCGCGGTACTCCTACGACGATCCGCGTGGCCAGGGCGGCTCGTACGGGCCGCCTGAGTCCTACCCCGCAGGCGGGCCCGCGGGTGCCGCCGATCCCTATGGCATGACCGGTTCCTACGGCAATTCCAGTGGCTATGCCCAGGGCGGCTCCGCTGCCGATCCGGATCCCTACGGCCCCGCACAAACTTATGGCCAGCGCGGCGCGCCGGGCGCCGATCCCTACGGCCACGGCGGCACCTACGGACCTGCCGATCCCTACGGCCACGGCGGCACCTACGGACCTGCCGATCCTTACGGCCCTGGCGGTTCTTACGGCGCACCAGGAGCTTATGGCTCGTACGGCCAGCCTGACTCTTACCGGCCCGGCGGCCTGCCCGATCCGTACGGTGCCGGTGCACCCGCGGGAATGCCGGGCCGCCCTGGTGCGGCCGGCGGATTCGGCGGCTACGGACCTGGCGGATCTTCCTGGCCAGATGACCACGCCGGCTCGCTGACCGGCCCGCCCGGTGCCGACGGCTACCTGATCGCCGATGAGCAGCCCGGCCAGGCCGGTCCCGATGGCTGGGGCGGCTGGACCGACGGGTACGGCCAGCCTGGCCGGTCCGGGCAGGCTGAGCTGAACGGCCGGCCCGCACCCCGGCAGATCGAGGCAGGCCCTGCGCAGGAACCGTACGCCGCAAGCGGACGCCAGCCGCCTGGATACGACGGGGAACCTGAGCCGTACCCGCCGTCGTCACATCCCCCGGCCGCCGGCGAATGGCCAACCGAGACCGGCGGGCCATTCGATCCTGACCCGCCGCCTGATGCCGGCGAGTTCGCGGACACCGACAGGTACGGTGCGGCCGGGCGGCGCTGGGACAACGGCGGGTACCCGCGCGACGAGCACGACGGTGACACCGGCCAGTATCCGCTGAGCGGATCCTTCGGCGAGCCTGACCACGGTTACCTCGGTGCCTACCGCGACATGGAATCGCGCGGCCCTGACGACGCCGAGCACCCCGATGACTCCGGCGGGCCCCGCGGCGCCGGGCGGGCGGGCCCGCAGTACCAGGCGCCTGGCGTGCTCCCCGATCCTGACGACGGCTATCCGAGATGGCAGGACGATCCCGGTGACCGTGACCGCTGGGAAGATCAGGACGCCGATGATCGGTGGCCGGATGACGTGGACGGCGACGACGGCCTGCTGTCTTCGATCGGTCCCGGTGCCGAGCGCAAGCGGTCCCGCCGCCGCGGACGCCGGACCCGCAGGCTCAGGGGCAAGGCCGCGCTCACGGCCTCTGTGCTGACGGTTGCCCTGGTGCTCGGCGTCGCTGCCAGCTTCGGGTACGACCGTGTGCACAGCTTCCTTTCGAACCGCTACGGCGACTACCAAGGACCAGGCACCGGCACGGTAGTGGTGATTGTGCCGCAGGGCGCGTCCCTGATCTCGCTGGCGCCGCTGCTGGTCAAGGACGGGGTGATCATGGCGGCACACCCGTTCATCAGCGCGGCCAACGCGGCCGCCAACGCCTCGAACCTGCAGCCGGGGACCTACAAGCTGCACCACCACATGAACGCGGCGCTGGCCTGCAGCCTGCTGCTGAGCGGCAAGGCAATGATCAAGGATCAGGTCACGATCGTGGAGGGCGTCAGGGCGAGCGCGATCGCCGGCCTGCTCGCCAAGCGGACCGGCTATCCGGCCAAGGACTTCCTGCAGATCATCAACCATCCGCCCGCGTCGCTCGGGCTGCCGTCCTATGCGAACGGCCGCACCGAGGGATACCTGTTCCCTGACACCTACCCGATCCTGCCGAAGGAGAAGCCGCTGGCGATCCTGCAGGCCATGGTCAGCGAGTTCAAGCAGCAGGCGGCGAGCATCGGCCTGGTGGCCGCCGCCGCCAAGGGGAACCTGTCGCCGACACACGCGATCATCATCGCCAGCTTGGTTCAGGCCGAAGGCAACGGCACCGACTTCGGCAAGATCTCGCGCGTGATCGACAACCGGCTGGACAAGAACATGCTGCTCGAGTTCGACAGCACCGTCTTTTACGCGATGGGCAAGTACGGGACCGCCGTCAGCAAGGCGCAGGAGAGCTTCCCCTCGCCGTACAACACCTACCTGCATACCGGCCTGCCGCCAGGCCCGATCGACAACCCTGGGCTGGCCGCCATCCAGGCCGCGCTGCACCCGCCGCACGGTGACTGGCTCTATTTCATCACCGTGAACCTGCATACCGGCAAGACGCTGTTCACGGCAAGCCTCGCGCAGCTCCAGCAGTGGCAGCGGCAATACCAGGGCTGAGCGGCGACCGCAGGAGAGTCCGGCTGGCGGTGCTCGGCTCGCCGATCAGCCACTCGCTCTCGCCGGTGCTGCACATGACGGCCTATGCGGCGCTCGGGCTGACCTGGTGGCACTATGAGGCGATCGAGTGTGACGTGGCCGGCCTGCCGGGATTCCTCGACGCGTGCGGACCCGACTGGGCCGGGCTGTCGCTGACAATGCCGCTCAAGCGATCCGTGCTGCCGCTGCTCGACCGGTCGGAGCCGCTGGTCACCGAGGTGGGAGCGGCGAACACGGTGGTGTTCGCCGCGGCTCAGCGGCAGGGCCACAACACCGACGTGCCCGGCATGGTCCGGGCTCTGGCTGGCTGGCGTGCCGGGGATGTAGCCAGCGCGGTCGGCCCTGGCGTCGGCGGGGCGCTGGTCATCGGCGGTGGCGCGACGGCGTGCGCGGCGCTCGCCGCGCTGCGCGACCTGGGGGTGTGGTCGGCCGCCGTCGCCGTCCGGGATCCGGGGCGGGCGGTGAGCGTGCGGTCGGCCGCAAGCAGGCTTGGCATGGCGATCACGCTGCGGCCGTTCGAGCCGGCCAGCGCCGACGGCGCGCGGCTGATCATTTCGACGGTGCCGGCCGGCGCGGCCGATGTCTTCGCCGGGAGTTTCGCTGCGCCGGTGGACCGCTGCACGCTTGTCTTCGATGTCGTCTACCACCAGTGGCCCACCGCGCTCGCGGCCGCGGCCGGACATGCGGGCGCCACCGTGATCGGCGGTTTCGAGCTCCTGCTGCATCAGGCAGCCGTGCAGGTGGAACTCCTGGCCGGCCGGCCGGCTCCAGTCGATACCATGCGCAGGGCCGGGCTGGCCGAGCTTGCCAGCCGCACCGCCGCGCCGGTGCGGCGATGACCGGCCGGACCCGGCCGGGCGCGACAGGACAAGCGCGGGATCGCCGCGATACCGCTGGCCGGCCGGATGCGCTACGCTTATGTGGAGAACTTAATGCCCGGGACGACGTTCCGGGCGCAAGCGGAGGACCACCCCGGCCACCTCCCACCTTGCCAGCGCAGCGGCGCCTGGAGCGCGGCGATGCTGGCGGGTACCGCCGTCGCCTTCGCAAGACCGCGCGGCTGGGCCGGACGTCCGTATCTGGTCGCGCAGCGCCAGGTACGAGCGTGGCGTGGCGACCCGGGCTTCGGTACATGGCCGTTTCCCGCGGGCGCCGCGCGAGGGTGGCCCCGCAGGTGCGCCGTGCGGGGCTTTTTCCTTCCGCGGCAGCACGGCGCCAATGCCTGGCCGGGATCGGCCCGCGCCAGGGAACAAGGTGACACAGGAGGTCACATCAGCACCGAACCTCGAATGAATGTCAGCACCGAGCCTCGAATCAACGAACGCATCAGAGTTCCTGAGGTGCGGCTGGTCGGTCCTTCAGGCGAGCAGGTCGGGATCGTCTCGATCACCGACGCGCTCCGGCTGGCGCAGGAGTCCGACCTGGACCTGGTGGAGGTCGCGCCGACGGCGCGCCCGCCGGTCTGCAAGCTGATGGACTATGGCAAGTTCAAGTATGAGTCGGCGCTGAAGGCCAGAGAGTCGCGCAAGAACCAGACTCAGACCGTCATCAAGGAGATCAAGATCCGCCCGAAGATCGATCCGCACGACTACGGCACCAAGCGGGGCCACGTCGAGCGGTTCCTCAGGCAGGGCGACAAGGTCAAGGTGACGATCATGTTCCGCGGTCGCGAGCAGTCCAGGCCAGAGCTTGGTTATAGGCTCCTGCAGCGGCTCGCGGTCGACGTGGAAGAGCTCGGGTTCGTCGAGTCTCAGCCGAAGCAGGACGGCCGCAACATGATCATGGTGATCGGGCCGCACAGGAAGAAGTCGGACACCAAGGTGACGCGGGGCGCCGAGCGTGCGAGCGCCAGGGCAGCGGCGCCGATGGGCCCGGCCGGCCAGGACGCCCAGCGGCGGCCTGAGGCGGCCGCCAGCGGCGGGACGCGCGCTTCGGCGCCCAGGCCGGCGCCGGTGAGTCCCGGCCGTCCTGCGGCAACTGCCGCTGCTGCGGTAACCACGCTGGCGGGCACCGCCCAGGCGCGCGCGGCGGATGCGGCAGGCGGCAGGCCGGGCGGCCCCGCCGCCGACGACCGCCCGGCGGTCGCTACCGGGCCCGCTGACCGGCAGGCCACGGCTGGCGGAGCCCGGCAAGCGGACTCCGGGCCCGGCTCGGCCGCGAGATCTGATCCGCCGCGGCCGGCGGCGCCGAAGCCCGGCCCAGCGACGGCCAGGCCGACCGCGCCAAGGCCGGCCGCCCCAAGGCCGGCCGCGCCAAGGCCGACCGCGCCAAGGCCCGCGGCGCCGCGGCCGGCCGCGCCAAGGCCGGCGGCTCCGCGGACCGCGGCACCCAAGCCGACCGCGCCGAGAACTGCCGCCAAGCCCGGTGAGACGAGGCCGGTACCAGCACCGCGCGGCAGGTCGGCCGGGCCTGATGCGGCCGAAGCGCAGGGAAGCTGACCGGCTAGCCGGACGGCGCAGCAGGAGCCCTCGGCCCGGCAGCGGCCGGCGGGTCAACGACAGGATGCGTGCAGCAGCGCGCCAGGAAGAGGGATGCGGCGACATGCCGAAGATGAAGACGCACAGCGGTGCCAAGAAGCGGTTCCGCGTGACTGGCACCGGCAAGATCATGCGCCGCCGGGCCAATCGCCAGCACTACTTTGAGCACAAGCCGAGCACGCGAACCCGCCGCCTGGGCAGCGACGTGACGCTTTCGCCCGCCGACCAGAAGAAGATGAGCAGGCTGCTGGGCCGGTGAGCCGGGCTGCTACAAGGGAGTCGAACATATGGCACGCGTGAAGCGGGCGGTTAACGCCCACAAGAAGCGCCGGGTTGTCCTGGAGCGGGCCAGTGGCTACCGCGGCCAGCGGTCCCGGCTTTACCGCAAGGCCAAGGAGCAGCAGCTGCACTCCATGGCCTATGCCTACACCGACCGCAAGGACCGGAAGGGAGCGTTCCGCAGGCTGTGGATTCAGCGGATCAACGCGGCGGCCCGTGCTGAGGGCGTCACCTACAACCGGTTCATCCAGGGACTGAAGATCGCTGGCGTCGAGGTGGACCGCAAGATGCTGGCCGAGCTGGCCGTAGCGGATCCCGCGGCGTTCTCCGCCCTGGTCAAGGTGGCGCGTCAGGCGCTCCCGGCGGACGTGGACGCACCGCGCGCGGCCGCGGCCTGAGCCACGGCCGGCCTGCGGGCGGGTCGGTGCGCGCTGCTGCGTCCTGGCCAGCGAAGGCCGGCCCGCTTCGGCGGCCCGCTAGACCATGGTGACTGAACCATGGTGACTGAGCTGGCTGGCGCCAGGTCGCCACGAGTGCGGGCCGCGCGACAGCTCGCCAGACGGGCGATGCGGGAGCGCTCCAGGCTGTTCCTTGCCGAGGGTCCGCAGGCAGTCAGGGAGGCGCTTGACCGTGCCAACCAGGCAGCCTGGTCAGGCGGGCCTGGCCAGGCCGGGCCGATGACGGAGCTGTTCGTCACGGCCCAGGCCAGAGCCAGGCACAGGGAGCTTGTGGCGGCCGTGGCACGCCCGGGCATCGCCGTGCACGAAATCAGCGGGGAGCTGATGGCCGAGCTCGCCCAGACGGTCACCCCGCAAGGGCTGCTGGCGGTCTGCCGGTTCGTCGACATCCCGCTCGCAGGCCTGGCCGCCGCCGCCCCCCGGCTGGTGGTGATGCTGGCGAACGTTCGTGATCCTGGCAATGCGGGGACCGTGCTGCGGACCGCCGATGCCGCAGGCGCTCAGGGAGTGATCTTCGCCGACGCCTCGGTGGACGCCTACAACAGCAAGTGCGTCCGGTCATCGGCCGGATCGCTGTTTCACCTGCCGGTCGTGCTTGGCGTCTCAGTAAGCCAGGCGGCCGCCGCGCTGCGCGCCGCCGGGCTTTGGGTGCTCGCCGCCGACGGAGGCGCCCCGCTGAGCCTGGAGGATCTCGACCGCCAGGGCCAGCTGCAGCGGCCGACCGCCTGGCTGTTCGGCAACGAAGCCTGGGGGCTGCCCGCCGACCTGCTCGCGCTGGCCGACAGCGCGGTTCGCGTGCCGATATACGGCCGCGCGGAAAGCCTGAACCTGGCCGCTGCCGCGGCCGTCTGCCTGTACGCCTCGGCGCGCGCGCAACAGGGGGGTGCCGCGCAGTCGGGGTTAGGCGCTAGGCTCTGATCACGTTGCGTCATGGGTGATCCGAGATCGGGTTACTGACTGGCGGCCATGACGTGGCACTGTCGGCCTCGGGCTAACCCCCGGACCCGTGGCTGACGGAGTCGGCGCGCCGGGGCACAGGGTCGGCGAAGGCGGCAGTCCACGGTGAACGGCATCATGCCTGGTCAAGCCAGCGCGGTGGCGGTGGGCACGGCAGCCGGCGCCGCCGCGCCGCTGGCGGGCAGGAGCGGCTTGGCGCACCTGGACCCGGCGGGTGGCATGTTCTGCGCCGATGAGCTGCCCGACGGGCTGGTCGTGGCCGACCACTGCGGGCGGATCGTGATCTTCAACCAGGCGGCCGAGCGGCTGACCGGCATCGCGGCGGCGGCGGCGCTCGGCCGGGACGTGCGCGTGGCGCTGCCGCTCGCCGACCGAGATGGCCGGTGCTGGTGGCAGCTCTCCCGCCCCTACGAAGGCCTGTCCATCAGGTCCAGGCACCCGGAGCGGCCACTGCACCTGGCCAGCGGTACCGAATTGCTGGTGAGCATCGGCTACGTCAGGAATCGCCGGCGCGATGGCCCGCGAGCGGGCTGGCACAGGGAGCCAGGAGCGGTGCAGCGGCTGGTGATCACGCTGCGCGGCGCCGAGCAGCGGGCCCGGATCGAGCGCACCAGGGCGGACCTGGTGTCGACCGTCGCTCACGAGCTCCGCTCGCCGCTGACCAGCGTCAAGGGCTTCACGGCCACCCTGCTGGCGAAGTGGTCGCGGTTCACCGATGATCAGAAGCGGGTCATGCTGGAGACCGTCAACGCGGACGCTGACCGGGTTACCCGGCTGATCACCGAGCTGCTCGACGTGTCCAGGATCGAAGCGGGCCGGATCGAGGTGCACAGGGAGCTTGTCGACGTAGCCGCGCGGGCGGCGAAGATCGTCGCGGGGCGGGTTGCCGCTGGCGAGGCAAGCAGCAGGTTCCTGATCCAGGCCCATGGCGAGCTGCCTGAGACCTGGCTGGACGCCGATAAGGTCGACCAGATCCTGGCCAACCTCATTGAGAACGCGGTCAGGCACGGTGCTGGTACCGTTACTACCGTGGTTGAGTCGGCGCTGGTTTCCGGGGCGCCTGGCATCGCGGTGTCGGTTCGCGATCAGGGCCAGGGCATCGCGCCTGAGTTCGCTCCGAGAGTGTTCCGCCAGTTCTGGAGAGCCAAGCGGCGCGGCGGCGCCGGTCTCGGGCTGTTCATCGTCAAGGGCCTGGTCGAGGCGCACGGCGGCACGATCACCGTTGCGCGGGCGCCGGGCGGCGGTGCCGAGTTCCGATTTACCATGCCCGCCGGCGTGCCAGATCACTGCTCGTCTGATCTGCTCTGACCGGCGGGCGCGGGGAGATGTCCCTGAGCGGCCCTGAGCGTCGTGCACGCTGACCCGCTGGCAGCGGCGCCGCCGCCGCGCTGAGCTTCGCCGCGGTAACGGCGGGCGAGTTCGAGCCGCCATGGCCGATGGCCGATGTCCGGTGACCCACACAGGAGAGCAGCGACCGATGTCCGCATCACAGAACACCTACGATCCAGTCCGCGTCGCGGTGCTGGCGCCGGCCGAGGTAGAGCGCATGACGGCGGAGGCGCTCGCGGCGATCGCCGCCGCGGGCGACTTCGCCGAGCTGAAGGCCGCCAGGCTCGCTCATCTGGGCAGGGAGGCACCGCTTACCCTGGCGAACGCCGAGATCGCGGCGCTGCCGCCGGAGGCCCGCGCGGAGGCCGGCCGCCGGGTCGGCGAGGCGAAACGCCAGCTAAGCGAGGCCTACCAGGAGCGGATGGCCGAGCTTGAGGCGGAGCGGGACAGCACCGTACTTGAGCGCGAGACAGCCGACGTGACCCTGCCATGGGACCGCCGCCCTGCCGGCCCGCGGCATCCGGTCTCGATGCTGGCCGACCGGCTCGCCGACGTTTTCGTGGCAATGGGCTACGAAATCGCCGAAGGCCCCGAGGTGGAGGCCGAGTGGTACAACTTCGACGCGCTCAACTTCCCGCCCGACCATCCGGCGCGCGAGATGCAGGACAGCTTCTTCGTCGCCGGTGCCGACGGCAGCCAGCATTGCGGTCTGGTACTGCGCACCCATACCTCGCCGGTGCAGATTCGCGCCTTGCTGACCAGGCCGCTGCCGTTGTATGTGGTCAGCCCGGGCAAGTGCTTCCGCAGCGATGCCCAGGACGCCACGCACAGCCCGGTCTTCCATCAGATCGAGGGGCTCGCGGTCGACGAAGGCCTGACCATGGCCGACCTGCGCGGCTCCATCGACGCGTTCGTCGGGGCCATGTTCGGCGCCGGCCTGCGGACCAGGCTGCGGCCTGACTTCTTCCCGTTCACCGAGCCCTCTGCGGACGTCTCGATGCAATGCCATATTTGCCGCGGCGCGTCCACCAGGCCGGGCGCCAGCCCGTGCCGGGTGTGCAAATCACAGGGCTGGATCGAGATCGCCGGATGCGGCATGGTCAATCCGCGGGTGCTGGTCGCATGTGGCATCGACCCCGGCAGGTACAGCGGGTTCGCGTTCGGGCTTGGCATCGAGCGGTCGCTGATGATCAGGAACGGACTCACCGACATCCGCGACACGCTGGAGGGTGACCCCAGGTTCAGCCAGGCGTTCGGAATGGAGGCGTAATGCGAGTCCCGCTGTCCTGGCTGCGCGAGTACGCGGCGCTGCCCGATGGAACGGACGTCGCCGAGATCGCCAGCAGGCTGACCGCGGTAGGCCTGGAGATCGAGGCCGTCGAGCAGGTCGGGCAGGACATCAGTGGCGTTGTCGTGGCGCAGGTGCTCGGCATCGAGGAGCTGACCGGGCATAAGAAGCCGATCAGGTACTGCCGGGTCGGCACCGCAGGCCCCGATGGCGAACGCTCTGTCATCTGCGGCGCGGTCAACTTCACCGTGGGGGACAAGGTGCCGCTCGCGCCACCGGGCGCCGTGCTGCCCGGCGGGTTCCAGATTGGCGCGCGCAAGTCCTACGGGCGGCTTTCCGACGGCATGATCTGCTCGGCAGCCGAACTGGCCATCGACGAGGACCACTCAGGGATCATGGTGCTGCCGCCTGGCGCGCCGCTTGGCGCCGACTTCGCCGGGTACGCGGGTCTGCGCGATGTGGTGCTTGAGGTCAACGTGACTCCCGACAAGGGGCACGCGCTGTCGGTACGCGGGACCGCGCGCGAGCTAGCCTCCGCGTTCGCGGTCGGCTATACCGACCCGGCGGACCTGGGCATCCCGGCGGACGCAGCCGCCGAGTCGGCCGACGTCTATCCGGCGAGCATCGCCGATCCCACGGCGTGCGACAGGTTCGTCCTGCGTGAGGTCCGCGGCATCGACCCCGGCCGGCCAACGCCACTGGCCGTCAGGATCCGGCTGGCACGCTGCGGCATCCGCAGCGTCGGCCTGGCCGTGGACGTGACCAACTACCTGATGATGGAACTCGGCCAGCCGCTGCATGCCTTCGACCGGGCGATGCTGACCGGCCCGATCGTGGTCCGGCGGGCCGCGCCAGGTGAGCGGCTTGAGACGCTGGACCACGTCGTCCGCGACCTGGATCCCGACGACATCGTGATCGCCGACCAGTCGGGCCCGATCGGGCTGGCAGGCACGATGGGCGGCGTGGCCACCGAGATCTCACAGCGGTCGGCTGACCTGGTGATCGAGGCCGCGCGCTTCTCGGGGCCAGGTGTCGCGAGGATGAGCCGCAGGCACCGGCTGTTCAGCGAGGCGTCCGCCAGGTTCGAGCGCGGCATCGACTACGAACTGCAGCGCCGCGCGTCCGCCAGGGCAGCCGCCATGATGGCCGATCTTGGCGGCGGCACGGTGGTGCCCGGCTGCAGCTATGCCCATGTGCCGGTCCAGGCTCCCCGCATCCTGATGCGGGCAGATCACCCGGACCTGGTGGCCGGGCTGCGCTATGGCGAGCCCGTCGTGGCCGGCCGGCTGCGAGAGGTCGGCTGCCAGGTAATCAGCGAGGGTGGCCGGCTCGAGGTCACCCCGCCGTCCTGGCGGCCAGACCTCACCGACCCGAACGACCTAGCCGAAGAGGTCATCAGGCTGGAAGGGTACGAGCGGATCGGCAGCCGGATGCCGCGCGCGGCGGCCGGGCACGGCCGGACCGCCGCTCAGCGGATCCGGATCACGGTCAGCCAGGCGCTGGCCGGGGCCGGTTACGTGGAGGTCATCTCCAGCCCGTTCAGCTCGGCCGCCGACCTGGACCGGCTGAGGCTTGCGGCCGGTGACCAGCGGCGGAAGGCGGTGCCGCTGGCCAACCCGATCAAGGACGATGAGCCGCTGCTGCGGACCACGCTGCTGCCTGGCCTGTTCAGGGTGCTGAACCGGAACTCCGGGCGTGGCTTTGCCGACCAGGCGCTCTTCGAGATCGGGACGGTCTTCACCAGGAGGGAGAACGGGCATGCGGTCGCGCCGATCCTGGCGGTTGACCACCGCCCGGCGCCTGCCGAGCTGGCCGAGCTCGAGGCGGCGCTGCCCGATCAGCCACGGCACCTCGCCGTGGTGCTGACCGGTGATCGTGACCCGGCTGGCTGGTGGGGGCCTGGACGCCGGGTCAGCTTCCACGACGCCATCCAGGCGGCGCGCACCGTGCTCGGCGCCAGCCGGGTTGGCTACCGGCTGGCTGCCGACCAGTGCGAGCCCTGGCATCCTGGCCGTTGCGCGGCCGTACGGCTGCAGGCCGCTAGCGGGCCGGACGGCGCCGCCCAGGCCGTGCTGGCTGGATACGCGGGCGAACTGCACCCGCGCGTCATCGATTCCTACGGCCTGGCGCCGCGGACCTGCGCTATGGAACTTGACCTGTCCGCGATCGAGCGCGCGGCGGGCCGCCTGGCGCCGCCGCAGGCACCCGTCGTCTCCGGCTACCCGGTGGCCACCCAGGATGTGGCGCTTGTGGTCGCCGAGCGCGTTCCCGCCGCGGACGTCGAGGCCGCGCTGGTGGCGGGTGCAGCGACGGCAGGAACAGCGGCCGTGCTCGAAGATGTCAGGCTGTTCGACGTGTACACCGGCGAGCAGGCAGGAGCGGGGCGCAAGTCACTGGCCTACACGCTGCGATTCAGGGCACCGGACCGGACCCTGACCGCCGATGAGGTCTCGGCACTCAGGGATGCCGCGGTCGCTGAGGCGGCGCGGCTGACCGGTGCCATTTTGCGGAGCGGGGCCTAGCGGCGCCCGGCGGCGCCCAGCGGGCGGCCAGCCGTCAGCCTGAGGCGGGCAGTATCTCAAGGATCTCCTCGCCGCGGCGGACGCACCTGGCCGCCTTGCCGGTGCGCAGCACGGTCGGCGTCGGGAAGCCCTCGCAGGTCCAGCCGTTGATCGTGACCGGCCCGCCGCCGCCGTTGCCTGGCGCGCGGCCGGACCTGACCGCGGCAGCATAGTCCCGCGCGATCGCCATGGCCGTACCGCAGGAGACGTGACCACGGGCAACCCGCACCGACACCGGCACGTTGGCGGCCGTCTTCGTGCTGCCGCACGGCCTGCCCGCTGGCTCGGCGGGACTGCCGGACGGCGCCGGGCTCTTGCCGCCGCCGCAGCCCGCCGCCAGCCCGATCGCCACGGCGGCAGCGAGCGCGCCGCGGCCAAGCAGGGAACGTCGCTCGCCGGCGCGGCGGAGCGGACGGCGGGTGCGCATAACGTCTCCTTCCTGCGCCCATCATCATGCCGCCCGGCGCAGACGGCCGGGGGCAGATCCCGGCGCTTCGGCGCGATATGGGCCCGCCATTCCGCGCTCCGCCGGCGGCGCTGAGACCGGCGCGGTTCTGGACCGCGTGGCGATGGCCGGAGCGGGCGGAAAACGGCGACCTCAGGAACGCCACGCCACGCCACACCCGCGCCACATCCACGCCGCCGCGCCGGGCACGCCGCCACGCCACACCCGCGCCACATCCACGCCGCGCCTGACATGCCGCGCCGCGACCATCCGCTGCTTGCATATTCACGCATGGCATTGCATAATCATTCACACAGTAGGTATCCGGCGTGGCCCGAGCGCGCGGATGACCACCGCGCGGCTGGCTGGCCGGCGAGCCAGCCAATCCTCAGCTCGGAGGCTCTCTTGGGTATGGCCGTGGCGGTGGCCGGCGCGAGCGGGTACGCAGGCGGGGAACTGCTCCGGCTGATCGCCGGGCACCCAGACCTGGAACTCGGCACGATCACGGCAAGCAGCGGCGCTGGCCAGACAGTCGGCGCCATCCATCCGCACCTGACCGGCCTGCCGGAGCTCGCGAGCCGGCGCTTCGCGCCACCCGAGAGCACCGACCTGTCAGGCGCGGACCTGGTGTTCCTTTCGCTGCCGGCCGGCCAGTCGGCCGGGCTGGCCGCGGAGATCCCCGAGCCGGTCAAGATCGTAGATCTCGGTCCTGACTTCCGGCTCGGCGACGCCGGGGCTTGGGACCGGCACTACGGTGGCGCGCATCCCGGCCGCTGGCTCACCGGGCTGCCCGAACTGCCAGGCGCCCGGCAGCGGATCCGGGCGGCTCACCGGGTCGCCGCACCCGGCTGTTACGCTACCGCGGCCATCCTGGCGCTCGCGCCGCTGATCGCCGCCGGTCTCGCAGACCCCGATGACGTGGTGGTGACCGCCGCATCCGGCACCTCGGGAGCCGGCCGGACGCTGCGCGCCGGCCTGCTCGGCAGCGAGGTCATGGGCTCGGTGTCCGCCTATCAGGCAGGCGGGCTTCACCGGCACACCCCGGAGATCGAGCAGGCGCTGGCCGAAGCCGCGGCGCCTGGCCGGTCGGCCAGCGGGCCAGGCGGCAGCAGCCACCCGGCGCCAGACGCCGGCGCACGGGTGTCCTTCACCCCGCTGCTTGCCCCGATGCCGCGAGGCATCCTGGCCACCTGCACCGCCAGGCTCAGTGCCGCGGCGACGGACACGGCGGCGCTGCGGGCCGCGCTCGCCGCCGCATACGCCGACGAGCCCTTCATCTGCCTGCTGCCCGACGGCCGCTGGCCGGGCACCGCCGCGGTCGCCGGCTCCAATGGCGTGCACCTGCAGGCGGCGGCCGACCCGCGGGCTGGCCGCGCCGTCGTCGTCACCGCCATCGACAATCTCGGCAAGGGCGCGGCCGGGCAGGCGATCCAGAACGCCAACCTGATGCTCGGCCTGGCCGAGACCGCTGGTCTTAGCCCGATCGGAGTAGCACCATGACCGTCACAGGACCGCTGGGCTTCCGCGCCGCTGGCGTCGCGGCCGGGCTCAAGGCATCGGGCGGCGCCGACGTCGCCGTGGTGCTCAACGACGGGCCATCGCGGGCAGCGGCGGGCGTCTTCACTTCCAACCGGGTCAAGGCGGCCCCGGTGCGGTGGAGCGAGCAGGTCGTCGGCGGCGGCCAGGTCAGCGCGGTCGTGCTGAACTCGGGCGGTGCCAACGCGTGCACCGGGCCGGCCGGCTTCGCCGACACAAGGCAGACGGCTGAGCACCTGGCCGCGGCGCTCTCGGTGCCGCCAGGCGAGATCGCGGTCTGCTCGACCGGGCTGATCGGGGAGCGGCTGCCGATGCACCGGCTGCTTGCCGGAGTGGACGCGGCGGTGGCGTCCGCGTCAGTGGCCGGCGGCCAGGCGGCGGCCAGGGCGATCATGACGACGGACACGGTTCCCAAGACCTGCTGCCTGCAAGGTGCCGGATACCTGATCGGCGGCATGGCCAAGGGAGCCGCGATGCTCGCGCCCGCGCTGGCCACCATGCTTGTGGTGCTGACCACCGATGCGGACCTGCCGGTCGGCGACCTTGACCTGGCGCTGCGCGACGCGGTGCGGACCACATTCAACCGGCTGGACTCCGACGGCTGCATGTCGACCAATGACACTGTGCTGCTGGCGGCCAGCGGCATCTCGTCGGCGCGCCCGGCGCCGGACGAGTTCAGCCACCTGCTGACCGCCGCGTGCGCCGACCTGGCCAGCCAGCTCGCGGCGGACGCCGAGGGCGCCAGCAAGGCCATCTCGATCGAGGTGACTGGCGCGGCGACCGAGGACGACGCGGTGGCGGCCGGACGCGCCGTCGCCCGGTGCAACCTGCTCAAGTGCGCCATCACCGGTGAAGATCCGAACTGGGGCCGGGTGCTCGCCGCGGTAGGAACGACCGGCGTCGCCTTCGATCCCGACCAGCTGAGCGTCGCGATGAACGGCGTCTGGGTCTGCAGGAACGGCGCGCCTGGCGCGGACAGGTCGGAAGTGGATCTGAGCGGCAGGGACGTGACCATCACCATCGACCTGGCGGCCGGGCAGGCCGGCGCGACCGTGCTGACCACCGACCTGACCGCCGCCTACGTGCACGAGAACTCGGCGTACTCGACATGACCGCACCGGCGCGATCAGAGGCGGCCGCTCCGGCCGGGCCAGCGGCGCACGCGCATGCGAGCGCGCTGGCCAAGGCGGCGACCTTGATCGAAGCGCTGCCCTGGCTCGAGCGGTTCCACGGGCAGATCGTCGTGATCAAGTTCGGCGGTCACGCGATGGCAGACGACGCGCTCCGGCTGGCCTTCGCGCAGGACGTGGTGTTCCTGCGGTACGCCGGGCTGCGGCCGGTGGTCGTGCACGGCGGCGGGCCGCAGATAAACGCGCACCTGGACCGGCTCGGGCTGCCGGCGACGTTCAGGGCCGGTCTTCGGGTCACCACCCCCGAGGCCATGAATGTTGTCAGGATGGTCCTGACCGGCCAGGTCAACAGGGACGTCGTCGGGCTGATCAACGCACACGGTCCGTTCGCGGTCGGCATGTCGGGCGAAGACGCGCACCTGATGACCGCGCGCCGGCTGCTTGCCACCACGAGGGACGGCGAGCAGGTGGACATCGGCCAGGTAGGCGAGGTCGAGTCGGTCGACCCAGGTGCGATCAGTGCGCTCATCGCCGACGGCCGGATCCCGGTCATCTCCAGCGTGGCCCGCAGCGAGGCAGGCGAAGTGCTCAATGTCAACGCCGACACCGCCGCCGCGGCGCTGGCGGTGGCGCTCGGCGCCGCCAAGCTGATCGTGCTGACCAACGTGGCCGGCCTGTACGCGCACTGGCCGGGCGGCACATCGGGGCAGGCTGCGGCTGGCGCCGCGGGCGTGTGGGAGGAACGGCCGGCGGAGGTGATCAGCCAGCTGCGTGCCAGCACGCTTGCCGAGCTGCTGCCGCGGCTGTCCGACGGCATGATCCCCAAGATGGCTGCCTGCCTGACCGCGGTGCAGGGCGGCGTGCCGCAGGCTCACGTGCTTGACGGACGGCTGCCGCATTCGGTGCTGCTCGAAATCTTCACGGACTCAGGAATCGGCACCATGGTGGTGCCCGACGGCGCGGAGGAACGTTCATGACCGCGACAGCACGGCTGGCCGAACGCCACGCGGCGGCGCTGATGCCGAACTACGGATCGCCGCCGGTCGCGCTCACGCGCGGCGATGGCTGCATCGTCTGGGACGCCGACGGCACGTCCTACCTGGACCTGATCGGCGGCATCGCGGTCAGCTCGCTCGGCCACGCTCATCCGGCCATCGTCGCCGCGGTGACCGGGCAGGCGGCAAGGATCGCGCACACCTCGAACCTGTTCCTGCACGAAGGACAGGTGACGCTGGCCGAACGGCTGCTCGGCCTGACCGGCGCCGCCGGCCGGGTGTTCTTCGCCAACTCAGGCGCCGAGGCCAACGAGGCCGCGATCAAGCTGGCCCGCCGCAGGCAGGGCGCCACCCGGCCGGTCTTCGTGGCCGCCGAGGGCAGCTTCCACGGGCGGACCATGGGCTCGCTGAGCCTGACAGGCAAGAGTTCCATCCGAGAGCCGTTCGGGCCGTTCGGGCTGGACGTCCGGTTCGTGCCCTACGGCGACGCCGACGCGCTGACCGCGGCCGTGCGGCCGGACTGCGCTGCCGTCTTCCTCGAGCCGTGCCTGGGGGAAGGCGGCGTGATCCCCGCTCCGGTCGGCTACCTGAAGGCGGCGCGTGCCGCCTGCGACACGGCCGGAGCCCTCCTTGTGGTCGATGAGATACAGAGCGGGATCGGCCGGACCGGCGCCTGGTTCGCTTTCCAGCGGGACGGCATCTTGCCCGATATCTTCACTCTCGCCAAGGGCCTCGGCGGCGGGCTGCCGATCGGCGCCTGCGTCGGGATCGGAGCCTGCGGCACCGCGTTCGCCAAAGGCGACCACGGCAGCACGTTCGGCGGCAACCCGATCGCCTGCGCCGCGGCGCTGGCCGTGCTGGACACCATCGAAGGCGACGGCCTGCTCGGCCAGGTGGCGGAGATCGGCACCCTGCTTGCGGCCGGCATCGGCAGGATCGGGCACCCGTTGCTTGCAGGCGTCCGCGGCGCCGGGCTCTGGCAGGCGATCGTGCTCACCGCGCCGGCCGCCGCGGCGGCCGAGGCTGCGGCCAGGCGGGCCGGCTTCCTGGTGAACGCGGTACAGCCGGACGCGATCAGGCTGGCGCCGCCGCTGATCCTGAGCGCGGAACAGGCCGGTTCCTTCATCAGCGCGCTGCCGGGCATCCTGACCGGGGCCGTTAAGGGGGCCTGATGTCCAGCCAGGCGCCGGAGCGCGGCACGGCAGACCGGGTGAGCCCGGTCACCAAGGCCGCGCGGCATACCCGGATCGCCGCCATCCTGGCTCAGTCCGATCCGCCGGTCAGGTCCCAGGAGGAACTCGCCGACCGGCTCGCCCTGGTCGGTGTGCGGGTCACCCAGGCGACGCTGTCCCGCGACCTGGAAGAGCTCGGCGCGGTTCGGCTGCGCGGTCCGGCCGGCCCGCTGGTCTACGCGCTGCCTTCCGAGCAGCGAGCCGTGGCGGCGGCGGGCGGTGACGCCAGCGGGCAGCACGCGGCGGGCCAGGGCACGGCCAGCGGTCCCGGCGGCGCCGGGCCGGCCGAGCTCGCCGCGCTCGCCGCCGGGTTGGCTGGCGGCACCACCGCGCTGGCCAGGGTGGCCGCCGACCTGCTGCTCTCCGCCGAGGCGAGCGGCAACCTCGTCGTGCTGCGCACGCCGCCAGGCGCCGCACAGCTGCTTGCCTCGGCGATCGACAGGGCATCGGTGCCCGCCGTGCTCGGAACGGTCGGCGGCGACGACACGGTGCTGGTCGTCGCGCGTGACCCGGCCGGCGGCGACGACCTGGCCAGCTTCCTGCTCCGCCTGGCCGATCGGCGGATCAGGCAGCCGGGCGGCGGGCAAGCCGTCCCGGCCGCAGGTACCCACACCACTACCAGCCTTAAGGGGGAGATGTGAGCAAGCGCGTCGTGCTGGCCTATTCGGGCGGCCTGGACACGTCGGTGGCGATCGGGTGGATCGCCGAGCGCACCGGCGCCGAGGTGATCGCGCTGGCCGTGGACGTCGGCCAGGGCGGCGAGGACACAGAGACCATCCGCAAGCGGGCGCTGGCCTGCGGCGCCGCGGACGCGGTGGTGGTGGACGCCAGGGCGGAGTTCGCCGCTGGCTACTGCATGCCCGCGCTCCGGGCGAACGCGCTCTACATGGACAGGTACCCGCTGATCTCGGCTCTGTCCAGGCCGCTCATCGTCGCCCACCTGGCCAGGGTCGCGCGCGAGTACGGTGCCACGGTCGTGTCGCACGGCTGCACTGGCAAGGGCAACGACCAGGTCAGGTTCGAGGTCGGGCTGGCCAGCCTGGCGCCTGACGTCAGCGTGATCGCACCGGTTCGCGATTCGGACATGACCAGGGACAAGGCGATCGAGTACGCCGCGGTCAACGGGCTGCCGATCGATGTGACGGCCAGGTCGCCGTACTCGATTGACCAGAACCTGTGGGGCCGGAGCATCGAGACCGGCCACCTGGAGGACATCTGGGAGGCGCCGCATGAGGACGTCTACGCCTACACCGACGATCCGGCGCGAGTCCGGCCAGCCGACGAGGTCACGATCAGCTTCGCCGACGGGACCCCGGTCGCGATCGACAAGCGCCCGCTGACGCCGCTCCAGATCGTCACCGAGCTGAACGCGCTGGCCGGCGGTCATGGCGTCGGCCGGATCGACATGGTCGAAGACCGCCTGATCGGGATTAAGAGCCGGGAGATCTACGAGGCACCGGCCGCCATCACGCTGATCACCGCGCACGCCGAGCTCGAGAACGTGTGCCTGGAGCGCGACCTGGCCAGGTTCAAGCGGACGGCCGAGCAGCGCTGGACCGAGCTCACCTATGACGGGCTGTGGTTCTCGCCGCTGCGGCAGGCGCTTGACGCCTTCATGATCGAGGCGTCAAGGAACGTCACCGGCGACGTACGGGTCAGGCTGCAGGGCGGGCGTGCCGTCGTGACCGGCCGCCGCAGTCCGGTCGCCCTGTATGACTACGGCCTGGCGACGTATGACACCGGCGATCAGTTCGATCAGGAGCTGTCCAAGGGTTTCGTCGAGCTGTGGGGGCTGCCGAGCAAGGTCGCGGCGGCCAGGGACCGGATCGCTGCGCGGGTTTCCTGAGACCTCGCCACAGGTGGCGTTCCCTGGGCAGATCGGGGCCGGGGACGAGGTGATGCGGGCATAGCCGTTCAGGCGTGCCCGTCACCATCATCCCCGGACCCCCAGTACAGGGGTCGGGCGTGCCGCACCAGCGGCGCAGTGCCAGAGTCGGGGGGCGGAGTTGTTGACGCTAAATTCTTGACGGGTTGGTGGAGGAGCGTTGAGCGGGGACGAGGAGCGGACGCGGCCGGTTCGGTTGTGGGGCGGGCGGTTCGAGGCTGGGCCGGCCGAGGCACTGGCCAGGCTGTCGGTGAGCGTTCAGTTCGACTGGCGGCTGGCCAGGTACGACCTGCTCGCCTCGCGGGCGCACGCCAGGGTGCTGCACAAGGCGGGCCTGCTTGAGGACGGGGAGGCCGCCAGGCTGCTCGCCGCGATCGACGGGCTGGGCCGGGACTGCCTGAGCGGGGAGTTCCGGCCGTCGGCGGCCGACGAGGACGTGCATACCGCGCTGGAACGCGGGCTGCTTGAGCGGGTGGGCTCGCTCGGCGGCAAGCTGCGCGCCGGGCGCAGCCGGAACGACCAGATCGCCACCGACCTGCGGCTGTACCTGCGCGATCATGCCAGGCAGGTGGCCGCGCGGCTGGTCGAGTTGCAGACCGCGCTGATCGACCAGGCAGAACGGCACCTGACCGACCCGCCGACCCCGGCCCCCGGGCTGACGCACATGCAGCACGCCCAGCCGGTACTGCTCGCCCATCAGCTGCTCGCGCACGTGCAGGCGTTCGCGCGGGACCTGGCACGGCTCAGGGACTGGGACCGGCGGGCAGCGATCTGCCCGCTGGGCGCCGGTGCGCTCGCCGGGTCGTCGCTGCCGCTTGACCCTGAAGCGGTCGCCGCCGAGCTCGGCTTCGACACTGCGGCGGCCAACTCCATGGACGCCGTGTCTGACCGGGACTTCGCCGCCGAGTTCTGCTTCGCCGCCGCGCTGGCCGGGGTGCACCTGTCCAGGCTGGGCGAGGAGGTCGTGCTGTGGACGTCGCACGAGTTCGGCTGGGCCGAGATCGGCGACGCCTATGCCACCGGATCATCGATCATGCCGCAGAAGAAGAACCCGGACGTGGCCGAGCTCGCCCGCGGCAAGGCCGGCCGCCTGATCGGCGGCCTGACCGGGCTGCTCAGCACGCTCAAGGGACTGCCGCTGACGTACAACAGGGACCTGCAGGAGGACAAGGAGCCGGTCTTCGACGCCGTGGACACGCTGCTGCTCGTGCTGCCGGCGATGGCCGGGCTGGTGAGCTCGCTCAGCTTCCGCGCGGACCGGCTGGCACGCGGCGCCGGAGCCGGGCACGCGCTCGCCACCGACCTGGCTGAGCTGCTCGTGCGCCGCGGGGTCCCGTTCCGTGCGGCGCACGAGGTGGTCGGGCACCTGGTCGTCTGGTGCGAGGTGCACGACTGCGAGCTCGCCGATGTCAGCAACGAGGACCTGCTGAAGGTCTCCGAGCATTTCACCTCTGACGTGCGGGCGGTGCTGTCCGTGCCGGGCGCGATCGCGGCGCGGGACAGCGCAGGCGGCACGGCGCCTGGCCGGGTTGCCGAGCAGCTCACCGCGCTGCGGCAGGTGGTGGCCGGGGACGCGACCTGGGCGGCGTCCTGGTGAGTGGCGACGCGGGCCAGGCCGGGCCGCTGGCCGGGCATGGCGGACTCCTTTCCGCGGGCAGTCTTTCCGCGGAAAGCACTGAGCGGTTGCCTGGATCGCCTGCCCTGCTGCGCAGGGAGCTCTTCGGCCGGCCGGTGCTGCTGACGGCGCCTCGCCTGCTCGGCTGCGTCCTGGCGCATGAGACCGCCGAAGGCACGGTCGCGGTCCGGCTGACCGAGGTGGAGGCATACGCGGGCGCGGCCGACCCCGCGTCGCACGCGTTCCGCGGCCAGACCGCGCGGAACGCGGTGATGTTCGGCGAGCCCGGGCACGCCTACGTGTACTTCACCTACGGCATGCACTTCTGCGTCAACCTGGTCTGCGGGCCCGCCGGTGAGGCCTCGGCGGTGCTGCTGCGGGCCGGCCAGGTGGTCGCCGGCGCCGGCCTGGCCGCGCAACGGCGCGGAGCGCGGGCCGCTGCCAGCGCCGGCGGCCCGCGCGAGCTGGCCCGCGGCCCGGCCAGGCTGTGCCGGGCGCTGGCGATCGACCGCCGGATGGATGGCGCCGACGTGTGCGACCCGGCGTCGCCGCTGCGGATAATTGGCCCGGCCTGCCAGGTGACCGCCGGCCAGGTAGAGCGCGGGCCGCGGGTCGGAGTCAGCAGCGGCGCCGACGCGCATTGGCGATTCTGGATCGCTGGCGAGGCGACGGTCTCCGCGTACCGGCCGCATATCCCGCGCCGTCGGCCGGGATCTCAGCCCGGCCAGCGCGCGACGACGACCGCTGGCCCTGGTAAACCTGTTGTCAGCGTTGAGCCGCCGGATGGGAGTATTCATCGGTGACTGACATCATCGACGACCTAATCTGGCGCGGCCTGATCGCAGCCTCCACCGACCTGGATGATCTTCGTAAATGCCTGGACGGCGGCCCGGTCACGCTGTACGCCGGGTTCGACCCGACCGCTGAGAGCCTGCACATCGGCAACCTCGTGCAACTGCTCACCGTGCGGCGGTTCCAGCTCGCCGGGCACCGGCCGATCGGCCTGGTCGGCGGGGCGACCGGGCTGATCGGGGACCCAAGCGGCAAGTCAGCCGAGCGGGTGCTCAACTCGCCAGACCTGGTGGCCGGCCGGGTGGCGCAGATCCGGCAGCAGGTCGGGCGGTTCCTCGACTTCGATCCTGGCCCGGCCGGTGCGCTGCTGGTCAGCAACCTGGACTGGACCGAGCGGCTGACCGCGCTTGACTTCCTGCGTGACATCGGCAAGCACTTCCCGGTGAATCAGATGCTCGGCAGGGAGGTTGTCAGGGCCAGGCTGGAGGCGGGCGGGATCAGCTACACCGAGTTCAGCTACCAGATCCTGCAGGCGAACGACTACCTGGAACTACACCGGCGGTACGACTGCGCGCTGCAGATCGGCGGCAGCGACCAGTGGGGCAACCTGGTCTCCGGGGTGGACTTGATCAGGCGGGTCACCGGCCAGTCCGTGCACGCGGTGGCCACGCCGCTGATCACCAAGCCGGACGGGACCAAGTACGGCAAGTCAGAAAGTGATGCCGTCTGGCTGAGCCCGCAGCTGATGAGCCCGTACGCGTTCCATCAGTTCTGGCTGAACCGGACCGACGCCGAGGTGCCTGGGCTGCTCAGGGTCTTCACGTTCCGGTCAAGAGCCGAGATCACCGAGCTTGAGCGGGCGATCGCCGAACGGCCCGCCGCCAGGGAGGCGCAGCGCGTGCTCGCCGCCGAGGTGACCACGCTGGTCCACGGCGCGGAGGAGACCGCCCGTGCGGTGGCCGCGGCGCGGGCGCTTTTCGGGCAGGCGGACCTGCGGGAACTCCACGAGCGCACGCTGGCCGCCGCCCTGGCCGAGATCCCGACCGTACGGATCGATGCGGGCGCCGGCGCCGGGGAGAACGGCGACGGCGGGCTGCCCACGGTCGCCGACCTGATGGCGGCCTGCGGCATCGTGCCGAGCAAGTCAGCGGCCAGGCGCGCCATCGCCGAGGGCGGCGCGTACCTGAATAACATCAAGGTTCCCGCCGCCGACGCCACGCCGGCCGCCGACGACCTGCTGTTCGGCAAGTACCTGGTACTGCGCAGGGGTAAGCGCACCGTCGGCGGCGTGGAAGTGACCGGCCCGGCCGCCAGCGGAAGAGGTGCGCGCAGCGAGTGAGGTGCGCGCGGAGCGCCCTGGCGTGCGGAGCGCCCTGCCGTGCGGAGCGGCTGGCGGCCGGAGCGCCTGGCGTGCGGAGCGCCTGGCGTGCGGAGCGCCTGGCGTGCGGAGCGCCTGGCGTGCGGACGAGTCGCCATATATGCCCCTAGCTGGGGCGCAGCGCCCCGATTTGACATGTGTCCGATGGCTCCCTAATGTTCTCTACGGCCCGCTGAACGAGACGGAACCCGGTTCTGGAGCAGCAGGAGCCGCTACTCTCCCCGATCCGGTCGATGCCAGTTTCGGCTGATGCCAGCATCGAGCGGCAGGGGCGGGATTAGACTAGATAACCGTAAGTAACCGCACGACCCTGAATCTGCAAACTGAGTTGACAGAAGCAGGCCAGGCCGGTAAGTTAGCAGGGTTGCCCCGGATAGAGTCGCGAGGCTCTGGACGGTGTGCGTCCGCTCCTTGAGAACTCAACAGCGTGCTAAAAGCCAGTGCACATGCACATACCCCGTCAAAGGGGATCGCGCCATCTGGCGCGGTGCCCGGACGGTAATTGCCAGATCGTCTCCTCGGCCGGTCGCTGACCGGGCGTGGAGGCATCTCTTCAGTCAGCAGCCGCGAGCTGGTCCTTCTGGACGGGCTCGCGGAGGCGATAGACACTCAATGGAGAGTTTGATCCTGGCTCAGGACGAACGCTGGCGGCGTGCTTAACACATGCAAGTCGAGCGGAAAGGCCCTTCGGGGTACTCGAGCGGCGAACGGGTGAGTAACACGTGAGCAACCTGCCTCTAGCTCTGGGATAGCTCCGGGAAACCGGGATTAATACCGGATGTGACCACGATCGGCATCGGCCGTGGTGGAAAGATTTATCGGCTAGAGATGGGCTCGCGGCCTATCAGCTTGTTGGTGAGGTAATGGCTCACCAAGGCGACGACGGGTAGCCGGCCTGAGAGGGCGACCGGCCACACTGGGACTGAGACACGGCCCAGACTCCTACGGGAGGCAGCAGTGGGGAATATTGCGCAATGGGCGAAAGCCTGA
>WNFX01004587.1_pt1 | contig 28625 bp, 30 predicted proteins | sample 5400111 | NCBI WGS metagenome assembly WNFX01 (sample SAMN13153363, study PRJNA577476) | soil metagenome | isolation source: 40 cm soil or saprolite under grassland replicate 1 | place: USA:California | collected 2016-06-15
AATTAGAGAATTCGCGCGAATGTTCCGTTCATGGAATGCGTGTTGAACCACATTTCACTCAACCACCCAGTTCAACTTGATGTAAGAGGGAGCTTGTGTTAGCTCGGAGGCAGTTAAGCCTCTGGCTCAACCACAAGTTTTATTGCAGTCCTTATTTTGTCTTCGATGGTCACATCTGCGAATTCTGGCACGCAACTTACGTTGATGCCATCATTCCTCAGATAGCCAGTTGCCAAGACAAGCGCCTTGACGGCCTGGTTGACTGCTCCTGCTCCGATTGCCTGCACTTCCGCTCGATGATGTTCACGGACCACACCAGCGATTGCGCCAGCAACTGCAGAGGTTCGTGAATTGGCTGAAACTTTGATCATATCCATGGTAAGCCTCCAAACATTAAACTGTGATTTTAAACTTACACTTTGCTTTGCTATCACTTCGGAAGATACAAAGACTGGGAAGGTAAACCTTAACTTTATTAATTTTGTTTACCTACCAACTTAAGTGTCCTCTCATCCTCTGAAACTGGATGATGATATTGAAAGCATTGTAAAATAGAATGAAGTATGGTTCAATAGACATGTACTGATTTCGCCTAGATATTTGTACTGAGTTAAAAAAAGCACATTGTCAAACAAATAAATTTACTTTTTATGCTGTCTTATTCAATTAAGCAGTAACGGAGAAAATATGCCGGCAGAAAAAGTTCGTGTTGCAATCCTTGATGACCATCAAAGCATTATTGACGGATATATTTATAGACTTAGCAGTACGCCAGAAATTGAAGTTGTTGCTACCGCAACCTATGGGGAGGAATTAGAGCCCGTATTAACCAAGCATCCTGCAGATGTCCTGTTGCTTGACTTAAGCGTGCGGACCTCGCCGGAGAACTCTAATCCATTTCCGATTCTACATGTGATCCCAAAATTACTTCAGAAAAATTCTGATCTCAGTGTCTTGGTTATTTCGATGTTTTCCGAGCCCGGTTTGATGCGATCGCTCATTGAGGCCGGCGCCAGCGGTTACATCTTGAAGGATGACCAGTCTGCATTTCGGGAGCTGGGAAATGTCGTCTTATCGGTTGCGCATGGGGGAATTTATTTCAGCAAGAAAGCTCACAGCCTTTATTTGCAGTCTGAGGGTTCAGAAAATGGTGATCTACTCACGCCTCGACAAATGGAAGTGATCTCGCTTTGCGCGGCGTATCCGGATGCGACCACCTCTGATCTCGCGCAGATGATGACGGTTTCCAATTCGACAGTTCGAAACCTACTCTCCAGCGCGTACCTAAGACTCGGTGTCCATTCGCGCACCGCGGCTGTAGAAAAAGCGCGCGAAATAGGATTAGTCACCCCAAGGCCCCCATCTTTTGGAAAGTAAATGCGTAGGTTGCTCCTGCCGCCGTCCCCGGCGCTGAGAGCATGCTACCTAAAGTCAGTCAGTAAGTCAGGTGTGCCCAAGTTGCCTAGTTCTTCACTCACGTAAATTTTCCCTGTTAAGATATCTTGAATCCCCCTGAGAATACCGGCTGGGTTATCTTTGATCATATAACCGCGTCCCCCCACCTCAAGTGCACGGCGGGCGTGCTGAGGCAAAAGATGCCCAGAAAGGATCGCACATTGCAGGTCTGGATATTCATGGTGCAGTCTTTCCAGAAGGTTAAGACCGGTAATATCGGGCAGGGAAAAATCGATCAATACCAGATCAACCTTTAAATTGCGCAATTGTTCAAGCGCTTCTTCAGCAGTTTCTGCCACCGCGAGGATTTTCAGATTTTGCTGTTGACTCAACATATTATTGAGGGCAGTTGCAAACCCTGCATGGTCTTCCACTAGAAAAATTGAATATGGATTCATATCAGTATCCAGTCAAGTCTAGAGAAACATTTATTGGAAATTGCCTAATTCTTCGCTTACATAGATTTCGCCATCTAAGACGCGTTGGATCCCTTCGAGGATTCCGTCTGCGCGGTCTTTGATCAAATAGCCGCGCGCACCTGCATCCAACGAGCGGCGGGCATAATGCCGGGATAGATGTCCGGAAAGCATTACGCACGGCAGATCCGGATATTTTGCATGGAGCGCGATCACGAGGCTGATCCCACTTCTTTTGGGCAGGGAAACATCTACCAAAACCAATTCAACCGCCAGGTCCGGAATTTTTTCGAGCGCCTCCTCAGCTGACTTAGCAATGTCAACAACTTCGAGATGGCCTCGATCACGTAACAAGCGCAGGAGGGCTTGGGCAAAGATTGCATGGTCCTCCACAAGAAGAATCGAAGTCATGATTAATCGTCCGGTTGTTCTTGGGGGACCTCAATGATTACCTGGGTGCCATTCCCGGGTTTAGATTTTACTTCCATAACACATCCTAAAAGATTGAGCCGATGGCGAAGACTTAATAAGCCATGGGCTGCTCTTGGATTTTGCATTGTTTCCTGGCTATTGAAGCCTTTTCCACCATCGCTCACTATCACAGTTAAATTATTCTCATGATTCTTAATCGTAACGTTGGCTTCCTTGGTCTCAGAATGTTTTACGACATTGAAAAGCAATTCTCGCACTGCATAAAATAGCAATACACGCAAATTCTCACCCAGCTCTGGATGCTGGCCGTTCGAATTGATATTTACCTTCAAACTGTACTGCTCCTGCATCTGCGAGGCTAACCAGATCGTCGCCTCGACTAAGCCTTCTCCATGCAGGATCGGTGGGCTAAGATCCACACTGAGCTGACGGGTGACCTTAATCGATTCAGCCAGCCATTCCTCCAATTGCGGAAAATCGATTTTGAACGCTTGTAGATCGTTTTTCTCATACGCGTCCTTCAGGAAGGATAACTGCATTTGGATGGCAAAAATGCGCTGCTGCAAGTCATCGTGTAGAATTTGAGCAAGCCGATGCCGCTCTACCTGTTCTGTGGATGTCAGCTCAGAAGCCAGCGCACGGATCTGCTGTTCGGCGCGGACGCGATCGGTGATATCAATAAAGGCTGTAATGAGCGCGTCCGCGTTATCAATATAGATATATTGAACAGATGCCAGGACACTTCGCGTCTCCCCAGAAGGACGCTTGATTTCCGTCTCGTAGCTCCCAATTCTGCCCTCTTTTTTGACATAACCGATGAGTTCTTCACGTGACCGCATTTCCTGTCCCTGTCCTAGCCCTAGCCCTAATTCTTGAATACTGTGACCAATAATTTCATCATGCTGCAAGTTGAAGTAATTGAGGAATTCGGTGTTGACATTGAGGCAAAGGTCGTCTTCCACACGCGTGAGTGCAGTAGGGATGGGGTTAGCATTGAACAGTCCATAGAACAGGTCGCGAGTCTCGCGGATTCTCTGGTTGGCTTCGTCCAGTTCGCTCGTCCGTTCTTGAACGCGTTCTTCCAAGGTTGCGTTGAGTTCAACCAGCTGCGCCTCAACCTGCTTGAGCCGTGTGATCTCCACAAAGGTAAAGATCACGCCATCGATCCGATCCTCGGTCGTGCGGTAGGGACGCATGCGGAGCAGGAACCATCCGCCTTCTTCGCCTCGGACTTCACGTTCGATAGTCACCAGCGTGCGCAACACTTCCCCGGCATCTTCGAGAAACTGACTGTATTCTAGTGTGTGAGTAAAATGTTTGATTGGCCTACCGCGGTCATTCGGCATGATGTTAAACAACTGCTGCATGCCCGGTGTGTAGTGACGGATGCGCAGGTCACGATCGAGGAAGAGCATTGCAATTTCCGTTGCTCCCATCAGGTTTTCCAAATCGCTGTGAGAGCGCGAGATCTCATCGAGCTTGGTCTTTAGCTCATTATTGACCGTCTGCAGTTCTTCATTGACTGATTGCAACTCCTCCTTGCTAGTCTCCAGTTCTTCGGTGGCAGAGCGATACTCCTCGTTGATAGATTGCAACTCTTCATTGGAGGCTTTTAATTCTTCACTGGAACTTTCATATTCTTCGATACTGGCTTGCAGTTGCTCACGCACGCGACGCACCTCGTTTTCCAACTGCATGACTAGTGCATTTTTGTGGGTTTCATCCTGCTCCTGTGCTACCTGAACAGTGGGTTCATTCTGCTCGTCTTCCAAAAAGAAGAGCAATACCTGTTTCTCAAGTTTTCTGCCGTCTCCTATCTCGCCGCTGTATGGTTTGACGGAAACGATCACCCGATGCGGATGTCCATTGAACTGAACGGGAATCGGCTGAGTAAGAATCGCCTGGTCTCTTTCAAATACGCGGAAGAGCGCGGTGCGCAACTCCAATTGCAGTTCCGGGCGAATCAGCTTTAGCAGGTCAGTGGTAATGGGTCCCTTGGGTTGTATCAGGTAGCGCCCAGCTGTTTCAGAGACGTGCAGAACAGCATACTTTTCATTGATCAAAATGCTGGGTGGCGCAGACGCCTCCAGCGCCTTCTGGTGATCGTCAGACAAACGAGGGATTTCCACGGTCGAGTGCATTCGTGGAATATGTGGCTGGTTATAAAGCTGGCGATAAGGGGATGGCCCTGCTACGGACAATGGCAGTGAGGGGACATGAGGATGCTGATGACTCCACGGCTTGGTACGGTAGATATGGTGCACTTTATCCATCGTCTGAAATAACTCGTGTGCTGATTCGGCTGATTCTGAATTGCCAAGGAAGAGATAACCGCCGGGATTCAGGGCGTAATGAAAAATGTCGAAAACAACATCCTGTATCTCACGTTCCAAATAGATCAACAGGTTACGGCACGTGATCATATCCAGGCGGGAGAAAGGGGCATCGCGCAGCACACTATGGTGGGTGAACAGCACTGCATCACGCAATTGACGCTGCACTCGATAATAATTCCCTTCACGCGTGAAGAACCGCTCCAACCGCTCGACGCTGACATCTGCTTCGATCGCTGTGGGATAGAGCCCTTCCCGCGCCTGCCTTATTGCGTTTTCGTCTAGGTCAGAGGCAAAGACCTGAAGCTGGGGGCGGATCTCCAGTTTGTCAGTTGCCTCAAAAAGTAGGATCGCTAATCCATAGGCTTCCTCGCCTGTAGAACATCCAATCGTCCAGGTGCGCACCATATCATCGGACTCTTTACCCTTGAGGATCTGTGGAACTACTTGAGTTGCCAATTTCTCCCATGATTCACGATCGCGAAAGAAGCTGGTCACACCAATCAGGACATCGTTGAACAACGCTGTCGCTTCTGTCGAATTTTGACGCAGATAATCGAGATAAGCCTCCAATGTTGAAAGTCCATAGATCTGCATACGCCGCTGGATGCGCCGCAAAAGTGTAGAGCGTTTGTATTGGCCGAAATCATGTCCGGTGCGTGCATGAACGTGGCCAATGATCCGCCGCATCATTTCCAACTGTTTCTCACTTAGTTCATCTGCGTCCAAAGGCAATGGCGGGCGGAACCGGGTGTACTGCACCAGTTTCTGAGCTAATTCCTTCACTGGCAGCACCACATCTGCTAGACCCGTGGCGATGGCCGCGCGCGGCATACTATCATACTCAGCCTCGTCTGGGTGCTGGACCATGAGCAATCCACCTACCTCTTTAATTGCCTTGACTCCAACCGATCCATCCGTCCCTCCACCTGAGAGAATGATGCCTACAGCGTTGGGGTGTGCCCGTGCCAAGCTGCGGAAAAAATAATCAATGGGAGCGCGTTGCCCACGCGGTTCGTTGAATTCGGTAATATCCAATTGACTATCAGCCATGACCAGACGGTGGTTGGGTGGGATCACGTATACATGGTTGCCTTCCAGAGAAATCAAACCGCTCACCTGCGTGACAGGCATTCGGGCACTGTTTTGTAAAATCTCTGCCAAATGGCTTTCATGCTCCGGGTGCAGATGGGTGATGACGACAAAAGCCATACCGGTATTATCCGGCAAGGATTCAAAGAAGGCTTGCAGGGCTTTCAATCCCCCCGCAGATGCGCCAATACCAACGACAGCTAATTCGTTGGTTTCTGAGAGGCGAAGGTTTACTTTGTTATTTTTTCGTGTTTTGCGTTGGGATGCAGGGGATTGTGTAGATTGTTTTTTACTTGTAGAAGTCATTTGATTGTGAATGGTTACTTCCTTATAAATGATGTAACCTTATTTTTCATTATACACCTTATGACTTCAATATGCGCGCTTGTTGATGAAAATCTATCTGAACTTAAGTATTTCTTAGAAAGAAGATCAGGTGAAAATGTTGCGCTGGCCTGAGGGATCTCTTAGATTTTATAGTTCTCCCGTACTTGGCGGGAAAAAGCTCAAACACGAAGGACACCAAGTACACAAAGGAGGAACGCGGCACGATTTTACGGGCTTTTTTCCTTCGTGACCTTTGTGTACTTTGTGTTTAGAACGCTCTTCCCGTTAAAAACGGTAGACTCCATTTTATAAGCTGTCATTGCAAGCCGAAGAACAGCTCGCAATGACAAACCCGCTATATCGAGAAATCGCCCCAGTGCCAAACGCCGTGTTCATACGCGCCGCCATTGACACGTTTCTCCAATCCCTGACGGGAAGGTGTCTCTTGGGAAGAGGCGGTGGTACTAGTGACCCCGCCCTATACAGATGAAGTTCAAAATAATTTTCATTTTTATCAAAATCCCATTTTATTATTTCTTACGGATTATTTTACGTTTTTTTGGAAAAATAAGACTAGTGCTAAATGTAACTATTCTTTATTATCCTTATTCGTTAGAATGATGTCACTGCAATATGATTTTTGATGTTCTCGCCGCCACCTTCAGGGCTCAGAGTACAATGAATATTGATTGCAGTTTTGTCAATGTCCCCTAAGCGAATTCTCATAAAGGGATACAGATATGCCGGTTATAATGCTTTCCCGATACCAATCCCAAATAGGAGCGAAACTTTCAAAACGCAATGGGGTTTCGATGGTAAGCAACAAGGAGTTAACAAAATGACAGACGAGAACATCAAGAATTCTTTTTTTGACCGTCCCAATGTCGAAAAAGGAGTAATTAATGTGGGAAAAGGCATTCCTTTTGGGATTGAGTGTGTCACCAACCCCACCGTAGGGATTGGAGGGGTATACGGCACCTGGGGAGACAGCTATGATAATGCGTCTCTACCCGCGTTTTTGGAACAGCGTCTCGGGCATCCCATTCCTGCGAATGAACAGTTGAATCTGTCCGAACTAGGTTTTCGTAACCGACACCATGTCCCACTAAACTTGACCCATGAAGAGCATACCAAACTTGAGATCGAGGTTGGGACGCGCTTCCTCCGCGAAGCGATCAAAGCTTCTAACTGGCAACCTTCCGAAGTGGAGGCTGTGCTCATTGGGATGAGTGCTCCAGTTTCAGAGGATTACTTGAATCAGATTACGAAAGCTGCAGGTATTCCTGAGAGCGCGTTGAAGGTCGCCATTCATAAAGCCTGTGACGGCTCAACGAGCAGCCTGCATCTTGCATTGAATCCCGCGCTACCCGAGAACAGACAACTCAGTCAGAATATTGCAGAGTCACTTTACGGAAAGAAAGTGCTGGTTGGTGGGATCGAAGGGTTGAGTCGTTTTATCATCTCATCGCACGATGCAATTGCCTTGCAGATGTTCGGCAACGCCGCGGGTGTGGTCGGTGTGATTCCTGGCAAGAACATGAAATTCCTGGCAGGGAAATCACGTGAAGTTTTCGATGATGAGGGTGTATTGCAGGTCGCAATGTATTATCCACACACGAAGCAAAAAACCGATGGCAGTACAAACGTCGATGTGACCGAACCATTCACAAACAACATTCGCGTGGCTGGTCTGATGCATGAGCCTCAAGATGGTTCCTCCATTTCGATGGCAGGTCCGATGGGTATGGTGAAATTGTTTGTTCGCACCGGTGTACAGGTGGTGCATGACGTCTATGCTGCATATCAAGCGAAGCTGGATGAGTTGGGGATGGCTGGCAAGTCGCTGGCGGTAGCGATTGTTCATCACGCGAATTACAAGATCAACAGGCTCAAGGAAAAACACTTGCAGAATGAAGGAATCGTTTTGCGGATGCCTTGGTTGTTGAGCGAGTTTGGAAACGTCAGCGCGGCTTCGAATATGATCGCGTTCCTGCGCGAACTTCCAAACCTGAAACCGTTAGATCATATTTTGATCGATGGCTTTGGCGCAGGTACTTACTATGATGCGTTGGCAATAGAGCTTGGAGGGTAAACCTCTATGCTTTTAGCGCCAACCTCGGCGCTGACTCTGCCGCCGGGGACGGCGGCAGGAGCTTCTACCCTTGTAGCATTTAAAGCAAATGATTTGTTGCTTCTTCCGTCCGGCGCTGTAGCCGGACGGAAACTTTTTGTAACCTCCTATTCCCTATTTCGTCTAGAGTATATGCAAGGATATTCTATGAAAAAGTGAGATCGGGTAATGTATCGTCTAAACCATAATCAATCTATTATTGAATTACTTATAAAATTGCGAGCATTTCAATATGAATATCCTCCCGACTTGGTGTCTGCAAGGAGAGCCTCATTTATTAGAATGGTCAGCCGTTATGTTATTGCATTAGTGCGAGTCTAAGAGTTGCCCTTACCACAAAACTCCCCGAAAGGGGAGTTTTGTGTATATACATATTGCTCTTGCGCTATGCAGTCGCGGGCCGTCTAAACCAATTCTTCCATTCCTGGTTTTCCCACACAACCAAAATAGGGGAGGCATTGAAAATCGAAGAGTAGGTTCCACTGAAAATACCGACTAGTAGAATAATCACGAAATGACGGATGCTTTCTCCACCGAAGAGCACAAGCGCAAACAAAGTGAATAAAACCGTTAACTGAGTGTTGATGGAACGGTCGAGCGTTTGCACGACAGAGTGGTTGACAAGGGGTTCGTATGCCACGCGCCGATACACATGGGTGTTCTCACGGATGCGGTCGAAGACCACGATGGTATCATGCACAGAGAAACCAATCACAGTGAGCAGCGCGGTGAGGAATAGAGCATCGGCTTCCCAGCCCAAGAAATAGGCAAGGATTGCTTCCACGCCAAGCACAACGAAGACATCGTGTAACATAGCAAGGATAGCGGCTGTTCCATAGCGGAAGGCATGGTCTACACCCCGGAAGGCATACCAGATATAGAGCAGGATTGCTACCGCTGCCATAAAGATTGCAATGACGGCTGCCTGTGTAACTTCCGCACCAACGGAACCAGTCACCGAAGAAAACGTCAGTGCGTTCACGGTGCCAGCACTGATACTTTCAAGTTCAGTGACAATTTTGCCTTTCGTGGCGTCATCAATTGTCTTGGAGCGAATAGAATATGCATCCTCACCAAGCGGTTGAACGATAGGGTCTGTACCGGGTGCAACTTTAACAAATGCTTCCTGAACTTGATCAGAGGTGGGGCGTGTTCCAGTAAATTGCACCTCTAAAAGTGAACCACCGGTGAAGTCAATGCCAAGCGGTATTGGAGTTCCGATATTTACCCAATTGATTATCATGAAGATGATTCCTGGAATGATCACCAGGAGAGAAATTAGAAAGTAAAGATAACGATTCTTGATGATGTTCATTGCGTGTCTCCTATAGACCGAACCAGCGCGGGTGGTCACCGAGTTTGATGTTATCAAGCAACGTGTGCAAGTAGGTACGGGTCACGATAATGGCCGTAAAGAGACTCATAACAACACCCAATGCCAGCGTGACTGAAAAGCCTTTGACCATGCTTGCCCCAAAGCTATTGCCAAAGACGTAAAGGATAAGACACGTAATCAGCGTGGATGTGTTCGAGTCCCGAATAGAGGGCCAGGCGCGACTCCAGCCGAGGTCAATCGCTTGGCGCAGGTTTCGGCCCGCGCGCAATTCTTCCTTCAAGCGTTCAAAGATCAGGATGTTCGCATCTACCGCCATACCGATACTCAGGATAAAACCTGCAATACCAGGCAGAGTGAGAACGATCGGGATGAATTTGAATAGTGCGAGCGCCAGAACAGCATAAGTGATGAGCGCCAGGTCCGCGATGAAACCAGGCAGACGATAGTATAAGAGCATGAAGAGGATGACCACACCCAAACCAATCATGCCTGCCATCAGACTCTTCCGAACTGATTCTTCACCAAGTGTCGCGCCGACAGTGCGACTTTCCACAACTTTTATTGGCACTGGCAATGAACCGTAGCGCAATTGGATGGCGAGATCATTGGCTGTCTGTGAGGTAAAACCGCCCTCAATAATGCCACTTCCATCCGTGATCGGACTATTGACTCTTGGTGCAGAGATCACCTTCTTGTCCAAAACGATACCAAGGTATTGACCGGTATGCGAGGAAGTATAATCGCCAAAGATTTTTGCCCCTGGTGTTGAAAGTGTGAAACTGACAATAGGTTGTCCGGTTTGACCTGTTGAGACATGTGCTTCCTTCAAATCGGCACCGGTCATCACCGTGTGATAAACCGTCTCAGTTGGTGCAGCGGTTGGAGTCGGTTGACCCGCAGCGGTAGTAGGTGTAGCTTGAATCGTGGCAGCCGCTTCAGGAGTTGCTGTTGTAGCAGGCGTAGTTGAATCAGATTGAGCGAAGTTGGTTTTGACTACTGTTCCAGCCTCTACGGGATTTGCTCCCATATCCACGAATTCCAACAAGCCCGTTTGTTGAAGTGCGGCAACCACTTCCTCAGGGTTGCTCACACCAGGGAACTCTGCCACGATGCGACGTTGACCTGCTGTTTGCATGACAACCTCGCTCACGCCCAAAGCGTTCGCGCGGCTCTCCAGAATCTGGCGCGTGACACTCAAGTCATCGGAGCTAACATTTGTATTTGCCGGCAGGTCTGCTTCGAGCAGTGTTTGCAATCCTCCACGTAGATCAAGGCCCAGACGTGCCTCGACGTTGCGGGAGAAAATCGTTTGATCGGTCTTAAAAGGGTTGGCCAGGCTAATCTTTTTACTAAAATCCACCCAGAGCGCCAGCGCAAGCAGGAAGATAATGAAGATCAACCAATTGGTATTGCGACGATTCATTTTGTTACTCCATCCATGAAAATGTGGCGCTTGGTTTCGGTATGAACGAGACCCCGCAAAAGCATCGGGGCAAGCAAGCACTCGTTCTACTCAACCATCGTGCGCCACGCGGCGGTGATTATACCCCTGTTGAAAGGGCGTGTGTAGGACAAATTGGCAATTTGTCTTACGGATACACCCAATCATTGAATAATTGATCTAAATCACACGAGCAATGTTTTTCGGCAAGTGATTGCAGGAACTGAGGCGTGGCAATTTCCCACGAAAGAGTCTGAGTGTAATCCTTGATGAATGCATTGAAAGCTTCTGTGCCCATTTCATCTCGCAACGCAACGAAGAACAATGGTCCGCGCCCATAAACAATCGCGCCATATTCCTGATTAGAATATTTGGCAACCGGTAAGCCAATGGGAATCTTGGCGTTGTTAACACTTGCCCAACGGCCCTCCAGCGAGTTCCGGAAGCCTTGTTCTCCATTTGGACCATATTCATCAGCGTAATATTGAAGCGTGACAAATTGCGTCAAAGACTCATCCAGCCACGGATCATCGAGTTGGTCATCACCCACGAGGTTATAAAACCATTGATGTCCCACCTCATGTGCAACAGTCGCTTCCATGTAAACACTTCCAGGCGTGCCGCGAAAATCTTGATTTACATCGTAGACACGTGAGGTGATCGCAATCATGCCAGGATACTCGATCCCCAAGGCCAGCGTTGGGGTAGAAACAATATCAAATTCTGTATACGGAAAAGGAGCATAGCGCGCGCTGTAATCTTTGATCGCGCGCGAGGCAACCTCCAAAGCCATTTGCGCGCCTTTCTTGAATTCCTGTATTGCGTAACTATGAATAGTAGTCTCACCAAATGTTTGCGATACTTCTTCATACTTCGGACTTGCGACCAAATAAAAATCGCGGGCGGGCCCACTCGCAATGCTCAAAGTCTGAGCCTGATCGGCTTCGCTTGAGTTGATCTTTTGCCCGGTCGTGACCAGCATTAATCCTTTCGGTGCAGTGACCTTCACAATAAAAAACGATGCATCCGCATAAGTGACATCCCCACTTTGCGGAGGGATCTCCGCGTTCCAGCCTTCGTCATCGTAAACACAAATCATCGGATAAGAGTGTGCGAGCGTGAGCACATTGTCAAAGTACGCGAGCACTCCATAATTCAAATTGACAGATTGCGGGACAGTCACCGCGAAATCTATATGGAGTATGGTGTTTTGCTTTGGCTCTAGTGATTTTGCGAATGGTACGATCAACAGACTATTTTTAAGTCCATATTTTGGTGTGACAGGTTGTCCATCAACCCTTAGGTTTGAGACTGTCATCTCGCCACCAAGGACGTTGGGAAACAAACGCAGTTGCACTTCATTTAACGAGACGGTCTCATTGTTTGTATATCGAACCTCCTCGGTTCCTGTAATGTGATAGAAGTCTTTTGCAATGTTGAATTGGAGATGATAAACGCTTGCGCCCGTCAACTCATTAAGAACTGATTGCTCCGATGCAACGAGTCCAGTTTTGAAGAGAGAACGATCATCCCAAGGGGTATTGAATATATCCGTACTGGGTGTTGAAGTGGGCGATATCTTCGGTTGAGGAAGAGAACAGGAGACAAGAATCAAGCTGAGGCTTAGAAAAGAAACGAGGAATCTTTTCATGGATTTACTTCCTTTAACATCGTCCAACATTATTACTCACTCAAGCCGCTGGAGACGGCGCAGAGAGTACATTTGCTAAATAGTCTAAGGCTTTTTGCAGGACTTGCTCAGGAGTCAGGTTATCCGTATTGATCAACAGATTTGCATGTTCGCGCGCGTGGATCAGACGGCGTAATTGTTCATCATGATCTTTTTTTTGCCAATTCAATTTCCGGCGCGCGGTGCTGATGGGGAAGGAGGCCTCGAGATAGATCAAAATATCGGGGTTGGCGATTTTTTGCCACATGGCTTGCACGTAAGAATGTTCCTGCGCGATATGGCGGCAGATATAGCCACGTTTTTCAAGACCCGCGATAAGAGTGGATTTGCCGGCACCGCACGGACCCACAATACCGATCACAGATTGATTACTTGGAGACTCCATAAAAAGCTTTGTAGTGACGACTTTAGTCGTCAAACAAAAGAGCGACTGAAGTCGTCACTACGGTCTTATGATTACTGATTATCCTGCATCAACCGACTAAGTTCTTCGGGACCACCAAGTACGGCGAGCGTATCACCTGTGTGGAGCGGACGCTTATCTGTTGGATGCATTTCGGATTGGTGATCATGCCTGAGCAGAATAATGTTGAGATGGTAATTATCTTCGACATAACCTACAGTTTTATTCGCTAAATTCGAAGAAGGAGGGATTGTTAAGCGCGCTAAGCTGAGTTGCTGGCCCTCAATGGAAATCGGATTTGTGACATCTGCCCCTGCGGCTGCTGCAGCAAAGACCGGCGCTGCCATTTCTGTTGCACTCAGCGCGATGAAGCCAAACTGCTCCTGACAGGAGTGCGCGAAGTCTTCATCAAAGATACGGATCACCACTTGAACGTTTGGGTTAAGCGAGCGTGCTTCGAGTCCGCTGGTATGCCGAGCATCCGCCTCAATCACGGGGATGCCCATCCCACGTGCTGCGATGGTGGTATGCGCATCAGGATTCAATTCAATCGCTACAACATTTTCACCCATTTCATGTAATCTCTGGGCAACGCGATAACCCAAATGACCTAATCCGACTAATACAATATGTTTGTTCATGGTAGAGGCAACAGCCATTTCCCACTCCTTGGTTCGTGCCCGTCGGTTAAACAGCAAACTGGCAAAGTCGGCCAATCCCTGTGCAAGAATCACGATACCGATGACGGGCATCAAAAAATGAAATATTTGTAGACCAAAATATTTTGGAAAATCTCCAACCGGTTGCAGGAACGCCGCGGTCAGGATAATATAAATCGCCTCACTAGTACTGTGAACCGGTTCGCCAGCGACATTTGCAATCGCCGCGTACGCAAATCCGCCCCCGATCACTGCGACGGTGAAAAGGAGTAATGGAGATTGAAATTCTTTTAGAAGAATAAGCGTATCGCGCCAGCCTGCTTTCCATTGCCGGAAGGTAGATTTCATAATCTCCAATTTCCCTCAATTGGCAGGCGGACGGTCATGCGACGGACGTTATCTCCAGTTCGCGAGGTAACCTTGAGTACCAACACACTGATGTCATCTGCGGGACGGTTATCATCTAAGTTGACCGCCTCAGCGAGAAGAGAATCTGCCAGCATTTGCGGGCTTGGGTCTTGATCTTCGAGGATAGAGCGAATTGTCGCGCCCACGTCCATGGGGACGCCGCGGCGTTTCCCTGCGTGAGTGAGGCCATCGGTGTAGATGACGGCGATCAAGCCCGGTTCGATTGCAATCTCCGTAATGAGCGGGCGGACATTGCGCGAAGTTCCTAGTGGGATACTTTCCTCTTCAAGACAATCTATCTCATCTCTGCGACAGATAAAGATCGGCGCAGGGTTGTTGCGAGTCAAGACCATTGTCCCACTTTGTAGATCCAATGATGCGATATTGAGCGTACTGATGACCTTACCTTGCTTTTCGGTGAACAGAGTATCTGAGGCAGCGCGGGCTGCCGCGCCATCGCGCACCCCTTCGGCAAGCAAACCAATCACTTTGCGGACAACCATTTGTGAAATGGCTTTTGCTCCACGTCCGGAAGATTGTCCGTCAGCAAGCACAACCGAGAGGCCACCGTTCGGCCGTTCGACTACTTCCAAAGTATCGCCACTTTCAGAGACAGCGTATTTGTTGACCTTTGCCACCGCGATCTGAACTTCCATGCCCTCATTTTACTATGGTTGCTCCATGCTCTCAGCGCCCCGCGAAGCGTCGGAACTGAACATACAACTAGGGGCAGCGGCGGGAACTTATATGATCAGCGCGTGAGCGTTGAACTTCCTCGGGTTAGGGCAAGTAGTTCTGATTTGTTCGTAATTACCATATCCCCAAATTGGCTCAGTGCGAGTGCAGCTAGAGTAACGCCATATCGCAAACCAACCGACAAATCGCTATCTACCCATCCATGAATGATGCCCGCAGCGAGAGCGTCGCCCGCGCCCAGGCGATCAACGATGTGTGTGGATCGAGAGGGTTCATGCTGCCATTCTTTTCCATTCCAAAGCAGAGCACCCTGCTGACCGAATGTCACAACAGCGTAACGCGCTCGGCTCAGTTCGAGCATTCCCTGTGCAATCTCTTGGATTGAGCCTTTGCAATTAAACAATCGTATTGCATCAACCTGACTACAAAATAATAGTTCCACACCTTGGATCAACGGCAATAAGGTTTCTCTTGCATTAGCTTCAGACCATAGTTTCTGCCGATAGTTGACATCAAAGCTGACCGGCACGCCACGCTGTTTTGCACGCTGTACTGCTTCGATAATCATTTCTCGACACGAAGGAGAGAGTGCAGGTGTGATACCCGTAAGATGAAGCAGTCGTGTATTTAAGAGTAAATTCCAATCCATGTCATTCGGATATAGTTGCGTGGCACATGAATGAGCGCGATCATAAGTGACTTGAATCCCTCGCGGCAACTCACCAAACTCAACGTAATACGTGCCTAGCCGTCCACCATCTTTCCAGATGATGCCATTCGTATCAGCACCAGCCACGCGCAAGGCATTGACTGCCAACCGCCCAAGAGGATTGTCTGGTAGCGCGCCAATCCAACAGGTTCGTCTTTCCAAACGCGCAAGCAGCGTGACGACATTCGCCTCCGCGCCTGCCGGATATACGTCGAGGTGGGTTGTGTTCTCGAGGCGTTCTCCAGAAGAGACACTTAACCGTAAGAGCATCTCGCCAAAGGTGGTTACATCGAAGCGCTGTTCTAGCATTAAGTTACTGTCCCCCGCGCTGTGACTTGCCAGCTCACTTCTACCTCATTATCTCGCGCACCAACAACTTCGTCGAACAGACTCGTGACTGTGCAACAATGATTAGGGATGATACTTAGGCGCTCACCAATCTCAGGCTTGCGCATACAAGCCGAAAAATCAACATGACCATGTTCTTCTGAAAGGGCATAAATCTTTGCATCAGGATACTCGCAGATATAGCCATAGCCATCCAATCCATGCAGATCCATGGATAAGGTTTTGCTGCCTGCATCCAGGATGCCGCGATCTGAAGTGGGTCGGCTGACCACTGTCGCGAAAATTTTCAGCGCAATAAATGCCGGCGCGGTGTTCTGTCAATTCAGGATGAGTGTGCGCTTCCCACATGGTGGGGGTCCCACCGCCGCTCACTCGCTCGATTGGCAAATGATCATCTTTCAGAAGCGAGCGTGTCTCTTGAACAAAATTGTCGAGATGTTCATTCGATGGATACGTCATCAAGCCGCCGAAGTGTAAGTTCGGAAAGCTCCTAATGAGCCGCGCCAGTTCAGCTGCTTCTTGTGGAGATCCTACACCGCAACGATGTGCACCTGTATCACATTCGATCAACACGGTCAGCCTTAAATCAGCTTGTTCCGCCGCCTTAGATAGTCCGCGAACTGTAAACGCAGAATCTGCTGTCACACTGACGTTGATTCTTGAGGCAAGCTTCATGAGTCGCTTCAACTTGGTCTCACCAATGATGTTATAGGGAATAAAAATATCATTGAAACCTGCGTCTGCCATCACCTCGGCCTCGCTGACTTTTTGACAGGTGATGCCAATTGCGCCAGCATCCATTTGCAGCTTAGCAATGGCAGGAATTTTATGTGTCTTGATATGTGGACGATTCGCAATATGATGTTCATCGAGATACGCTTGCAGGCGCGAAATATTCGCTTCCATGCGGTCGATGTCTACAACAGGGACGGGCGTCTCCAACTCATCAACATTCATGGATTATTTGTCTCCAATATAAGCAATGGCGTCTATTTCAACAAGAATACCTAGCAATTGACTACCCACTGTCGTACGCGTTGGCTTGGGATCAGGAAAGTAACTGGCATAGACTTTATTATATCGACCAAAAAGTTCCAAGTCGCTGAGATGCGCGCTGACCTTGACTACATCTGCCATGGTTGCACCACCTGCCTCTAAGATCGCTTTGATGTTTTCAAGGACGCGCGTAGTTTGGTCCTCAATGGTCTCGCCAACGATTTGTCCTGTAGCTGGGTCGAGAGGTCCTTGACCGGAGACAAAGATGAAATCTCCAACACGAAGTCCTTGTGAATAAGCTCCGATAGGTGACGCACCAGATTTGGTTGTAATTTGTTGCTTGGGCATAAGTAATTCTCCTTAGTTGTGTATGAGTAATTTGTTACTCTCGCTTCGTCTACAGGTCTCTACAGAATGTGTTTCGACCTTCCGCTCAGCGCGAGGTTTGCATTATTTCCATGCTTTGCGCAAGAGCCTTAGCCAATTGCCATGCATGATGGAGGCGATGTCAGGGTCGTTGTAGCCACGGTTGGACAGAATTTCGGCAACATGTTGAAGATCAGCAATTGTATCCAGATCGGAGGGGGACTGTTCGCGCCCAAAACCGCCGTCGAGGTCACTACCGATCGCGGCATGTTGACTGTTCCCGGCAAGTTGGCAAATGTGGTCGATATGATCTGCAACGTGCGCGAGCGTGACGCGTTCATTATCTCTCGCACCGCGCGTCCAGCCGGGGCGAAGCATCCAATTATCGAAGGCCACGCCGATGACTCCCTCACGAGAGGTAAGAGCACGGATTTGCTTATTATCAAACTGACGCTGGTGGGGAACTAACGCACGACAATTGTTATGGCTGGCAAGAACGAAGCCGGTGAAACCATCCATTGCTTCCCAAAAGGCTTCATCAGAAAAATGGGTCAGATCGAGAAGGATGCCAAGTTTGTCCATCTCTCGAAGCAGGTGCTTTCCCTCAAATCCCAACCCAAGCTCAGTGGAGGTACCGCCTGCATAGCGACCCGGCCCATAATGCGCTGGGCCAATGATGCGGACGCCCGCCTCTTTCCAAGCCGGTAGCTGCTCCGGTACAAGGATTGGGTCCGCGCTCTCCATGCTGATAACGAGACCAATTGTCGGCTGAGGGCTTGGTACGGAGATGAATAATCCAGATTTTGAATCGTGCGCCCGGTAGCACGCGCGAGGAGAGTAGCGAAACAAAGCGCGACGCGCCCCTGGCGCATCTCAGGCAGAGCGACAGTTCCTTGTCCGCGGCCCGCGCCCGAGAGATTACTTTCCCTCGTGCGGATGGTGTAGACCGAATGTTGGATGTTGCGATTCCACTGCAGGGCATTCCATGCTAGATCAAGATGAGCATCAATGATGAGCATTGAGATAAATACCTTTTCACTATTTTACTATTTATGAGGGAATCCAAAGTCTCCTGACTTTGGAATTCCAACGACGGGAGTCGTTGGACTCCATATTTAGAGTCAAAAGAGTCCAATATCAAAAACCCACCAGATGATCAAGATCAATTCAATAATTGCATCGCCGAGATATATAGGAGAGATAGCGTCACAATTTTCTACGCCAGAGTTTCACGATGAAGGCGAGCAGGAGGAAGCCTCCTGCAAGTTGCAGTAGTGAAAAGGAGCGCGGATAATGCACAGGTGTTACTTCCTCCAGTGACGGGAGTTCCTTGTGTTCCTTTCTGTGCTTGCGACGCACCCAGTTCTCACTCACCCAATCCACGAATTCAGGGAAGAGTCTATTGATTAAAACGGGTACATCGAACACCCTGCTAATAAAGAGAGCACGCCGCGGTTTCTCGATCAGACCTACGATGTAGCGCGCCAGCCGCTCGCGGCTAATGCGCCCAATAGGAACAGAACTATATTGAACGGTCCCCGGGCGTACTACTCTTTGATTGAACTCTGTACCTGAAACGGAACTCGGATGGATGCGAATGACTGTGATCCCCCAGGGAACCAAGGAGCGGCGTAGTCCATCGGTGAGACCTTCGATCGCATATTTCGTGCTCGCATAGACTGTAAGAGGAGGCACCGAGATGCGACTCACATAAGAACTCATATTCAAAATAAAACCGGAATGCTGTGTCTTCATAGTAGGGATAACTTGGCGGATCAATTCAGCCATGCCAATCACGTTGACTTCGTAGTGCCTACGCAATTCATCTGACGATAATTCTTCGAACCAATCATAAAGTCCCCAGCCAGCGATGTTGGCCAAGATATCAATGCGACCGAATCGAGACAAGGTCGTTTGGACGAGGTTCGTAATTTGATCGAGGTCAGTAAGATCGGTCGGCACTGCTAATGCCTGTCCGCCCATCTCTTCAATCTCTTTTTGTAGGTGCTTCAGTCGTTCTGCACGCCGTGCTGCCAGTACGGTGATTGCACCAGCTTGGGCAAACTCCCGCGCTGTAGATTCTCCGATGCCCGAGGAGGCTCCGGTCACAATGCCAACCTTTCCATCAATGGCAGATCGCCTATTCATCTCCATGGCATTCCTTTAACTTCATTCAATACCTCGCCGCCGGGGTCCCACACGCTTCGCGTGCTGCGCAACACTTGCACCTGCATGCAAGTGCAGGTGACGGCGGTTTGAGCGATTTAAGTAGATCAAGACGGTGATTCAATTGTGTCGTTGTGGGCTAATTTTATAAGCGTGCGTCTTGCTTGCCATCTACATTCATGATCTTTGAAATGTGAGATGGTGATGTTTATTAACTGCGAAAATAATATAGCATGTCTAACGCAGAAAAGTGCCTTCAATAAAAAAACGCAGACAACACTTGACACAGAAACGATCTGCGCTATAATACGCTTGCTCAACGTCAGGGTGCCCCCCTCACTCTGACGTTGAGCATTTAATGGCCTATTCTATCTTGATAATGAATTTATTTCTCATACTTGACGCACTATCAGCCTGCCGATATAATCTGCCCGCTTGAGTAGAAAAATGTACGAAAGAAATTAAGGAGTAAGTCAATGCCCCCACATCCAAAGCGCAAACACTCAAAGAGTCGCCGCAATATGCGCCGCGCGCACGACGCCTTGCAGGCTCGTAACCTCACCGCCTGCTCCAACTGCGGCTCGATGCGCCTTCCCCATACAGTCTGTCCTAATTGTGGATTTTACGAAGGTCGCGAAGTTGTCGAAGTGAAGAAAGAAAAGAAAAAGGCTGAGTAGGGGCAGGATTGCCTAGCCCCTTCATAACGGGTCGTGACGAACACGACCCGTTTGTGTTTTAAAGGCCAGTAGTTGGTTGAGACGCCATGCGCCGAAGCCACTGATATTACAGGATGATCTCGATACGACCTCGAAAAGCGCTCAGTCTACTTGATCATCGGGAGAAGAGTATGAATCTAAATCCACAAACCACTGCGTTTGTATTTCCTGGTCAAGGCTCTCAGGCTGTTGGTATGGGCAAGGAGCTTGCCGAGACGTATCCAATTGCAAAAGAGACTTTTGAGAAAGCGAATGCTCTCCTCGGTTTTTCACTCTCGCAATTGATGTGGAATGGGCCTGCGGATGAATTGAACGAGACAATCAATACGCAGCCCGCGCTATATATCCATTCAGTTGCCACGTGGAAGACGTTCACGATCCATGATCCAGACTTCAGGCCCGCTACTGTCGCTGGACATTCTCTCGGCGAACTATCTGCGCTGACTGCCTCTGGCGCATTATCGTTTTCCGATGGACTGAAACTTGTCCGTACGCGCGGAGAATTGATGAAACGCGCCGGAGCAGCTAACCCTGGCGGCATGGCTGCCATTCTCGGCGTGGACATTCCCATGCTTGACAGAATCTGTGCAGAGGCGAGTACTACGGATGAGATCGTTCAGGTTGCAAACGATAATTGTCCGGGACAGGTGGTAATTTCCGGGCATAAGCCTGCATTGGAACGTGCGATGACTGCTGCGAAAGCAGCCGGGGCGAAACGAGCGATGCCATTGCAAGTGAGTATTGCTGCACATTCTCCATTGATGGCTTCGATTCAAGCGGATTGGAACGCGGCCGTGGATGCCTGCACGATTGAAAAACCAACTATTCCTGTGGTTGGGAATGTCCATGCCAAGCCAATGTTGACCGCAGATGAACTGCGTGCGGACATCAAAGCGCAGATGCAATCCCGTGTCCGCTGGACCGAATCGGTGCAGCTAATGCAAATGAATGGGATCCAAGCTTACGTCGAGGCTGGGAGCGGGGAAGTCCTGTTGGGAATGATCAAGCGGATTGATCCTTCCGCTGTCAGAATTCCATTGGGGAATCCAAAAGATTTCGTGGCCATAAAATAATCGTCCCTATGACCATGCTATAATGCGGACTTGCTTGTTAGCTGAAACATGAGAAAAGGATCGTTTTGTGGATCGCCAGATATTAATTGATCGTCTGCTAGAATCAGAAAACCTGACAGATAATCTGGAAGATGAGGATGCCAATGTTTTAATTAAGTGGGGGATTGCCCAACTAGATCATCTGATTGAGGATGGCGAAGATGAGGAAAACGCGGGAGTGAAAATCAATCGTTTGACGCACTTGATGCGCGGCATAAATTCCACTGCCGGAAACCCATCCGCTGTTTCGCAAGAGAAATTGCTTAAGCTATTGGAACAATATACTCAGACCTTCGGCAAAGCTCATCAGATCAATGAAGAGGAACGCAAAGCAGTAATAGACAGACTTTCAAAGATGCAGTCGGGTGAGGCGGTGAAATATCTTCTTGAGTGGATGCATCCCAAAAAGTAATCAATATCTACATCGGAAAAGGAAGTGTGCCATATGGCTAATAGAAGAGGTCACCAAAGAATAGCGTTGTTAGGGTTGGTTGTTATTGTTTTCCTAGCTTCATGCACGAGCGTTATTGAAGTCCCCCCTGTTGAATCCCCCTCTGCTACCTCCATCGCGACGCAAGTTCCAGAGATTGCAACCACAAGCGCCCCAAATGCTTCTTGGCTGAAAGTCTTTTTTACCAATCCCAATCCACCAGATCAGGTTGATAATGGTATTGATCAAATTGTCCTAGCTGAAGTCAATAAAGCTCAAAAATCCATAGATGTCACTTCATTTGATTTCAATTTGCCTAGTTTCGTGAACGCAGTTGTCGCAGCAGAACAACGCGGTGTAGAAGTGCGCGTCGTCTATGACGGCAAAAATGGCAATCAGACGTTAGATGCAAATCAATCGCCAACGGGTCAGGAGTTTGACGCGGTGAGCGTCACGCAAAACGCTGGAGTCCAATTGGTGAATGATGGACGCTCAAACGGCCTCATGCACGACAAGATCATCATTATTGATAGCAAAATCTTGTTTATGGGTTCATGGAATATGTCTTATAACGACACGTTTCGTAATAACAACAATCTGCTAGAAATTACCGATCCGACATTAATCGCCAATTATCAAGCCAAGTTTGATGAACTTTTCATGGACAAACATTTTGGGACGCACGCACGAATCGGTGCGCAGACGCCGCAGATGACGATTGATGGAATTCAGGTATTAAATTATTTCTCGCCTGTAGATCATGTTATGGATAAGCTGGTTGGGCTGGTCAATGGCGCGCAGAAGTCGATTCGTTTTATAGCGTTCACTTATACAGACCAAAATCTAGCTGGCGCAATGATCGCCCGCTTCAACGCCGGTGTGGATGTGGCTGGTGTGATTGAAAATCGTGGCGCTTCGCAAGGTGCACTGGTCCCACTTGCTTGCGCAAAGGTACCCGTTAAGGTCGATGGAAATAAATACACCATGCACCATAAAGTTATCATTATTGATGATAGCATTGTGATTACTGGTTCTTTCAATTTCACCAAATCGGCAGATACTGTGAATGATGACAATGTTTTAGTGATTTATGATGCCTCTGTTGCCAAGCAGTATCTTGATGAGTTCGACAGAGTGAATAGCATTGCTAAAGATCCTGATCCGGCCGAGCTCAGTTGTGGCTGATGCTAATTTCCGATGTATAATCGCGGTATGACAGCCCTGGCTGACAATCGAATTGTCAGTGCCGTTACGAGCGGTTAAGCAACTATATCTGGTCAGAGAGCACCTCTGACCAGATTTTATTTTTGTGACCTCATCCCGCCCCCTCTCCTAAAAGGAGAAGGAAGTCAATGGAGCATCCATGAAGTTAAGCAAATTAGCCAGCGAGATTGCCGAATCTCCCACCTTTGCGCTGAACGAAGAGGCGCGACTTCTACGTGAGCGCGGCGAAGCCGTGATTAACTTGGGGATTGGTGAGCCCAAGAACAAGACACCGATCTCAGCGATCCTTGCCTCAGCCGCCAAACTGACCAGCGGGGAAGTGAAATATACCCCGCCTGATGGGTTGCCCTCCATGAAAAAGGCAGTGATCCGTTATACCGAAGAGAACTACGACCGATTGGTCGCACCAGAGAATGTGAATATTACGAACGGGGCAAAGCAATCCTTGTTCAACATTCTGTATTCGATCCTCAACCCCCAGGATGAAGTGATTGTCATTGCGCCATACTGGGTTTCTTACAACGAGATGATCAAGATGTGTATGGGGATTCCGATCATCGTGACGCCTGAAGATGGGACCTTCACGCCTCGTTTTGAGGATATCGAGCGAGCAATGACTTCCTCCACGCGGGCGATCATTGTCAACAGCCCGAATAATCCTTCCGGCGCGATCTATCCACCTGAGTTGATCGGGAAGATCGTGGAGATGTGTGAGAAAAAAGGCATCTTCATGATTTGCGATGACATCTATCACAAGCTCACATTTGACCACCATGTGGCTGTGCCTGCCTATCATTTCACCAAAAAAGACATTGAGAACTCGCACATCATTGCGGTCAACGGTGTCGCAAAGCTTTATGGCATGACTGGTTTTCGCATTGGTTGGGTCATTGCGCCGCGCGATCTATCACGTGTCATGAGTAATGTCCTTGCGCAGACCACCTCTTGTGTATCGCCAGTTGCGCAGGCTGCGGCTGAGGGCGCGCTGAACGGTTTGCAATCCGTGGTGGAGGCGCTACGTTTGCAAATCCAAAACAATCGTGATGTTCTTCTTCAAGAGATGCGTACCTTCAATGGAGTCCATTTGGTCGAGCCAGCCGGGACGTTCTACGCGCTGCCCGATATCCGTGCTTTTAGCAACAACTCCGTGGAAGTATCGAAGTTCCTTCTCAAGAAAGCGATGGTGGTGACTGTACCTGGGAAAGAGTTTGGCATGGAGGGACATATCCGCATCTCTTTTGCGGGATCAGTAAATGATGTCACTGAGGGAATCGCCCGAATCAAATGGACGCTTGACCCCACCAGCCCGAATGAAATCTATATTGGCGATAAAAAGATGATAAGGGATTGGATGTAAATATGAACAACTTACTCAACATCAAAACTCCCGTGGAATCCGTTGCGCAGACCCGTGAAGCGGATTACAACCTATCCAATCACAGCGTAGGCAATTTGCGCCTCGCCTATTGGAATCTGCCAACGGAAGCGCTGTACGAAGAAGCAGTCTTTCGCGGTGAGGGTGTAACTTCGGTTGGCGGACCTTTTATCGCACATACAGGCAAACATACTGCCCGTTCTGCAAACGACAAGTTCGTCGTACGGCACTCCGATTCAGAGAATAATATCTGGTGGGGAACATACAATCGCCCATTCGATATTGAAAAGTTTGACGGACTGTATCATCGCTTGCTTGGTTATTTACAAGGCAAAGATGTGTTTGTGCAAGATGTGTATGCGGGTGCGGATGAAACATATCGCCTGCCGGTCCGGTTTGTTACTGAACACGCTTGGCATAGTTTATTCATTCGTAATATGTTCCTTCTGCCAGGATCACTTGAGGAATATAAGCGGTTCGTTCCTGAGTTTACGATCATTGCTGCGCCAGGTTTCAAAGCCAATCCTTCCCTTGATAACACCAACACTGAAACATTCATCATTTTGAACATAGAGAGAAAACTTGCGATCATCGGTAACACAGCTTATGCAGGCGAGATGAAGAAAACGGTATTCACCTTATTGAATTATCTCTTGCCGCTTGAAGGTGTGCTTTCGATGCACTGCTCGGCAAATGTGAATCCGGAGGATGCGAACGATGTGGCGCTGTTCTTTGGTTTGAGCGGCACCGGCAAAACGACTCTTTCCGCCGACCCGACTCGCCGACTCATCGGAGATGACGAGCATGGCTGGAGCGACAACGGTGTCTTCAACTTTGAAGGTGGATGCTATGCTAAAGTGATCGGACTCTCTGAATCGGCTGAGCCTGAGATTTATGCGACAACCAAACGATTTGGGACGATCCTCGAGAACGTTCCCTTTGACCCGGTGACTCGCCTCATCGATCTGGATGACGACTCGATCACGGAAAATACGCGCGCGTCTTATCCCCTGGAGTTTATCGCGAATGCCGTCCCTGAAAAGAGGGCAGGACATCCGAAGAACATTGTCTTGTTGACTTGCGATGCAAATGGAGTCATGCCACCGATCGCGCGGCTAAGTCCGAACCAAGCGTTGTATCAGTTCATTTCAGGCTATACGGCCAAGGTGGCTGGTACTGAAGTTGGTCTGGGGAAAGAGCCGGCGATCACATTCTCGGCTTGTTTTGGCGGTCCTTTTATGATGCATCACCCCTATAAATACGCGGATTTGCTCAAGCGCAAGATCGAACGTTATGGAGTCAAATGCTGGCTGGTCAATACCGGTTGGGTGGGCGGACCGTATGGCGTTGGCAAGCGCATTTCAATCCGCTATACGCGTGCCTTATTGAATGCTGCGTTGAATGGCAAACTTGACGATGTGAGTTATATGAAAGATCCTATCTTTGGATTTGAAGTTCCTATGGAATGTCCGAATGTGCCTGCTGAGGTGCTTTCACCATTCTCTTCGTGGGGTGATAAAAAAGAATACGATAGGCGCTACAAAGATCTAGCCATGCGCTTCAAAGAAAATTTTGCTAAGTTTGCAGATAGTACTCCACCCGAAGTCGTGGAAGCTGGACCACGGGTCTGAAGGAGGCTTGATTATGCCGACCGAAGAGAACAAGGCGATCTTTCGCAAATTTGTTGAAGAGGTAATGAACCAGGGAAATCTCCCCGTAGTTGACGAGCTTTTTGCTCCTGAATTCGTTGGTCACATCGGGCTTCCACCTGTTCCATCGATGAGTCGTGAAGGTGTCAAAGCACTTTTCTCAATGTACCATTACGCCTTTTCCGATTTCCATGCCACGATTGAGTTATTGATGGCAGAAGGTGATAAAGTGGTTGGGCTCCTCACTGTCAGCGGGACACATACGGGTAATTTCGCAGGGATTTCCCAGACCGGTAAACAGGTCAACTTTCGAACGATGGATATCTTCCGCCTCGTTGATGGCACAATTGTAGAACATTGGGCAATGCCAGACCAATACAGTTTGCGACAGCAATTGGGCGCGATTCCTCCAGCGAGGAAGTGACCTGAGATAAGGAAAAACGATGATAGGCTTAAGTAACCGCATACACACTTATGCGCGCCCGGAAGTCAAAGAGGCGCTGACCGAGTTCTTTACTCATATCTTTGAAGCTGAAGTGATTTCGATGCCAGGAACATCCATCGTTGCGTTCCGATTACCGGATAACTCTTCTTACAGTGTTGAGTTCACAGAGCACGCGCTGGATGAGAAACAGGCTCGTCGAGGAGCCTGGCTCGAAGTGAAAACTGATGATCCGGAAGCCCTAAAAAATAAGGTTCTTGAGGCAAGCCTACCCCAAGTTGAGTACCTGACCGGAGGCTTCTACTTCCAGGCACCAGGCGGGCAAGTATGGGGAATCCACCCAAAGCGCGAAACGTGAGGGTAGGGTGGATGATCGCGGAACTTTTTCACAATCTGTATCGTCGCTGGAGAAAACGTTCGATTGGAGATAAACTGTGAAAAAGGTTTTGCGTATTCTGGTTGTAATTTGTCTTGCAATATCTGCCTGTACATCGAAAGAAGCTTCCTCATCCCTGATTGGCTCTTGGAAATTGACCTCTTATGGTCCTGCCAATACTCCGACTCCTGCCGTCTCTGGTACAGAAGCTGGGCTGATATTCAAGGAAGATGGAACTGTCACCGGCAACTCAGGCTGTAACGGACTTGGCGGTAACTACAAAGTTGAAGGCGACCAGATTACGTTTGATCAAATCGTTTCCACGTTGATGGCATATAATGATCCACGCATGGCACAGGAAGATGTGGTTCATCAAGTGTTGACGGGTACAGCAACCTTCAAAATCGAAGGCAATACACTGACGCTGGCGAATAATGATATGGTGCTTGTTTTGGCACGCTCAGAATCGTAAAATAGACCTCTTGCATAAGTGTGCCATAATAGGCACATGAGATACGAAACAATCGAGCATCTAAAAGATACGGATTTCAAGCGGCTAACCGGCGTCCAACGCGAAACCTTTGACTTGCTGCTGAAAGTGGTTGAAAAAGGCTTGCGAGACTTCGGTAGACCAACCAAATTGAGCCGGGCAGATCAATTACTGATGACCTTGATGTACTGGCGTGAGTATCGAACAGAGTTCCATATCGCCCAATCGTATGGCATCAGCGAGGCAACTGTCTGTCGAACGATCCAGAAAGTTGAAAACACCTTGGTGCGTTCAGGGAAGTTTCGGTTACCAGGCAAGAAGACACTCCAAGCCAGTGACACCCTATTTGCAGTCGTACTGGTGGATGTCAGCGAACAACCGATAGAACGTCCAAAAAAAGACAAAAACGGCATTACAGCGGCAAAAAGAAGCGTCACACCCAAAAAGCGCAGGTAATTGCGGACCGCAAGAGTGCTCAAATTGTCGCCACAGCCTTCAGTTATGGCAGCAAGCACGATTTTCAGTTGTTCAAGGAGGCTGGTAGTGATTTCACCGAGCACCTTCGTATCCTCGCAGATGCTGGATATCAAGGCATGGCAGAACTTCATGAAAACTGCCAGACCCCTTTCAAGAAATCCAAATATCACGCTCTGACGAAAAGAGAGCCACAGAGAAATCGTGTCTTGGCTCGGAAACGAATTGGGATTGAGCATATTTTTCGTAAGTTGAAAGTCTTTCGTATCTTGAGCGAGCGGTATCGCAATCGCAGAAAGAGATTTGCCTTGCGCTTCAACCTGATCGCTGCAATTTACAACCTTGAACTCAATTCAAACTGACTTTTGCAAGAGGTCTAATATGAATAATTGTAGTAAAAGCGGCATGGCAAGCCGCTTTTTGCTAATGACGGTTTCTACTAAAATTCCACCTCGGATAAAGTCATTAATACGGCTGGAAACAAGGTCCTGGTTGTAAACAGACAGGTTGAAACGTGTTTTAGCTTAAGCAAGAATAGACATTAATCATTCATGCGTTATTAAGATCCGTTGTAAATTGTTGATTTATTGGAGTTTCAAATAATGCTTTTCCCGGCTGCCCATAGATTGACTGATTGGTTTCGAAAACTTCCATTACAGGGCAAAATATTGTTAATAGGGTTTGTAGCATTGCTCATCTTTTGTCTGCCTTGGTTCTATGACCAGATGGTGTGGCTCTACAAGCGTAATGTATGTATTAGAAATGGTGGAGAATGGACTGCAGGAGGCATGGCAGCAAGACCCTTTTGCCTCTATACCTACCCGGATCGAGGAAAGCCTTGCAATAGTTCTGAACAATGTATAGGGCCATGTGTCGTCTATGAAGTACCTATACAGGGACAACCAACACCAAGTATAGGAGTTTGCAAGGATA
>WNFX01001134.1_pt1 | contig 28566 bp, 21 predicted proteins | sample 5400111 | NCBI WGS metagenome assembly WNFX01 (sample SAMN13153363, study PRJNA577476) | soil metagenome | isolation source: 40 cm soil or saprolite under grassland replicate 1 | place: USA:California | collected 2016-06-15
CAAGAAGAAGGACTACGCAAAGGCGCGGGAGCGTTTCGAGGCCTTATACAAGCGCACGCCGGGCGGGGACAAAAACCAGGCGGCGGAGCTCATTAAATTCAAGATTTACATGACGCTTTTGCTCGATGGGAAAGAGAGCCGCGCGCACTCGATGATGGAAGAGTTCCAATTTACCGGCGATACGCCGGCGCTTTATTACGCCCAGGCAGCGTGGGAGTACAAGCACAACAACTCTGAAAAAGCCGCCGATTGGACCAGTTCTGCGAACAAGATTTATTCGCCAGCGCTTAACAGCGTTTTTGCTGACGCGTTTTACGATGTCGGATGGATGCAAAGGCCCGAGGGTTCAACCGCGCCTGCCGTCGCGTTCGACACAACAAACGTCGCAGGCTCTCAGGCGGAGGGCGGTCCGGCAGTTGAGCCGAGTCCGATCCCCGATCGTGTGCTTGCTGCAAATAAACAAGGCGAAGCGTCCAAGGGAGACACGCTTTCCTTGGCGCCAGCGGTGCCGGGCCAAAGTCAGGCGATTGAACTTGCCAGTGCTGATCAAACAGCAAAACAGCCGTCGAGCGAACCAGTTGCGGAAACAAGCCCCCAACCAGAACAAACCGTAGCCCAATCGTCTGCTGCTGGCGATCAATCAGCAACTGCGCCGAAAGTTGTCGAAGCTGAAACGCCGAACCCTTCGTCTGCTTCCAAAGAACAGAATAACCCGCAGGCCTCTGCCCAAATCAACGCGCCTGCGAAGTCTGCTGTGGAAGCAGCGCCTGCCAGAGTCTGGTCACTGTTTTCTGGCGGGAGGAGACTGTGGGTTGTCGGCGGACTATTGTTCGCGGCGATACTTCTGCTTGCCTGGGTGATTGTACCCGTCGCGCGCCGGCATTTTGTCAATGTCCCACGTCACTTGCGGCTTGACCCTCCGTCCGGTGCTGCTCCTGCTGGCGCTGCCGTGGTCAAGCCGAGAGTGGCGCCGGCGCAAACGAGCAGTGTACAAGGCAATGGCTTCGTTGGAGGACCCCGCCAGGTTTCGGTGCACCTAAAACCGTGGAAACCTTCGTCGCGACAAACTGCACTGTCCCCAAGCAAATCGGGCACCGCCTTTGATCGCTTTAAACAGCGGAGAGCGCAGCCCGCACCAGCCCCCGCCCATCGTGAGCCCGACGCCGAGTTAGCCGCGATTGCCGAGCCGGACTTTGAATCTGTTGGACCAGTAGTCGAACAAACATTCGAGATCACGCAACCAATCACGTTGCAGCCGACAGAAGCGGTTACCGTTCCTGCAATCGATGAGTTTGGCGAAGTTCCTGCGAGCGCAACAGCGAGTGAGATCTTCGAGCCCGCCGAGCAAGTGACAGTCCCCACGGAGGAGGCGAAAAGAGCCGAGTGACAGTCTCGGGGTTGCAGACTTCGCATGGCCCGCGATAGAACCGTCAACGGATTTTGCAGTCGAACCGATAAGCCAGGACCAATCTGATCAATTCATTTCTGCTGCGAGCCCAGCGCCAACAGAAGAAGCGACAACTGAGCCCGTGTCTGATATTCCAAGTACTGATTCTGCTGAGCCCATATTTCCGCAAATAACCACACCCGCAACCATGCCAGAAACAACCCAAACTCCAACTGCTCCAATATCCAAAGCCCCGGCCCCGGCTCCGCCCGTGGCCAAGCCACAACCACCTCCTGCCACGATGCAGACGTCGGTACAGCTCACTTTCTCGTTCGAGATTGCAGCCATGCAATTGACGCCGAGCTTTAAGATGGGTGTGTTGAAAGTCCGTCCCGTATCGAAGCTCGTCACAATGCGTTTGCCTTCGCCTCAACGCGCTCAGTCGGCGTTGAATTTGCAAGTGGCCTTCGAGGTCGTGAAAATTCAGCCTGTCGCTGGCGCGCTGGGCACTATTCGCGTGGTGCCCTCGCAGCAACAAAGGCCTTCCATGGCGGGTATGCCATCATTCGCAGTCGCAGGAGTGCAGGTGGTGCAGAATTCTGAAACCGCACCGGTCCAACTCACCCCGTCACAGCAGGGGCGTGCGTCGGTATTCATCACGGTCCCATTCCAGATCAGCACGCTCGAGTTTTCGCCGTCACTCGAAATTGCATCCGTCATCCTGAATTCGAACTCCAAGCAGGTTGTCGTTCAGTTGCCCGGCGCTGGACCGGGCCCAGCCGAAGGAGCGCCGATGTTTGAAATCGCGAATCTTGAGCTTAGCGAGAACGGCGAGATCGCGATGATGCAGCTGAACCTTCTTGGCGGGCCAAAGCGAGCCTGACAGGCGCGGGATTCTGCGCGCTCACTTTCCGTAGGTCTCAGGGGACCTATGAGACGTATACATCACTTCCAGTTTAGCGAATGTAGCTGGCTCGGGAGAAACTTTCCATTTTTCCGCACCAGTTTGCCGTCGAAGTAAATCTCTCCACCGCCGTAATCGGGGCGCTGAATGCTTACCATGTCCCAGTGGACCTGGCTCCGGTTTCCATTGTCTGCTTCCTCATAAGCTTGTCCTGGCGTTAGGTGAAAGGAGCCGGCAATTTTCTCATCGAACAAAATGTCGCGCATCGGTTGGAAGACGCGAGGATTAAACCCGAGCGAGAATTCGCCTGTGTAACGCGCGCCAGGATCGGAGTCGAGAATCTCGTTCAGCTTTTTCGTCTCATTGCTTGTCGCAGCGATGATCTTGCCGCCCTCGAATTCGAGTCGGATGCCATCGAAAGCGGTGCCTTGATAGATGCTCGGCGCGTTAAACGTCACGTGACCTTCCACGGAATCTTTCACCGGGCAGCTGAAAACTTCGCCGTCGGGAATGTTGCGGTCGCCACCGCAGATGACGGCTGGAATTCCCTTGATACTGAAACGCACATCGGTGCCGGGGCCTTTGATGTGAACGCGGTCCGTCTTTTCCATGAGCCGCTTGAGCGCCTTCATGCCGGCTTGCAGTTTGCGATAGTCCAGCGTGCACACATCGAAGTAGAAGTCTTCGAATGCCTCCGTGCTCATTCCGGCAAGCTGCGCCATGGAAGGAGTCGGCCAGCGTAAGACTACCCACTTGGTTTTTTTGACTCGTTGGTCTTGTACCGGGCGCATTTTTCTGCCGATCAACTTCATCTTCTCTGGAGGTACGTCGGACAATTCAGTGATATTGTTGCTGCCGCGGACTGCGATGTACGCATTCATTTTTTTCATTCGCGCCAGCTCGTGACTTGCCATCACATTCAATTGTCGATCCGAGGCTTCGAACGCTAGCGCGCGGTTCACTCGGGCGTGATAAGTTTGCGCGAACGGAATGCCGCCCGCTTTTCGCACCGCGCGTATCAGCGCGATCGTCATTTCCTCGGGAATATCGAATGCTTCAACGAGGACCGTTTCATTGCGCTTGAGACGAATGGAATATTCCACCAGGAGCTTTGCGAGTTTGTCGAATCGGTCGTCGTGCATAGGCGTTTATCATTCCACCAGCCGCGCTGTATGCAACTCAGCTGGTCGTTACGTTGCGAACGAGTTTCGCTGCATAAGCGCCATCAAAACCATCTCGAATCGGCAGCGAGAATCTTTCCCCTTCCAAGCGCATGACCGGCCTCTCTGCGAGGCAGCGACGAACGACCTCTTCATTTTCTTCCGGCTCGAGACTGCACGTGCTGTACACAAGCACGCCGTTCGGTTTGAGGAGCGGAAGGAGCGCACGAACGATTTCGACCTGCACCCGTTGCATGCGGTCGAAATCCGTTCGTCGTAATCGCCACCTCAGGTCAGGTCGCCTGCGCATCACTCCGGTGTTGCTGCACGGCGCATCAATCAGAATGCGATCAAATGGCGCCAGCGTTGCGAGCTCCGGGGCGACCTGACTACGTGCCCAGTCGTGGTGCAGAATGTGCACAATTCTCACACCGAGCCGCGCCATGTTTTCGTTCAGAATTTTCAGCCGCTCGGGGTCGCGATCGCACGCAACGATCGTTCCAGAGTTTTCCATAAGTTGCGCGACGTAACTGGTCTTTCCGCCGGGCGCTGCGCACGCGTCGAGGATTTTTTCTCCAGATTTTGGGTCCAGCAAACGGCAGGCAATCGTGGTGCTGGGGTCCTGAATGTAACAATAACCGCGATCCAAAGCGCCTGAGGGCAGCGAATTGGTTTCCATAAAATCCAGATGGTCAGGCAGAGGCCGCGATTCCGGATATCTGCTGAGGAATTCTGGTTGGTCGATTTTTAGCAAATTGATGCGCGCATACACTGGCGCGGGGACATTGTTCCATTTGCACAGCTCTTCCGCGTTTTCGGCGCCGAAGTGCTGGTGCCAGCGCTCGATGAGAAATTGGGGGTGCGACATTCGGACAAACAGGGGCTGCGCATTCGCGCGCGCCAGCAGTTCGCTTCGCCGCCGGGTCGCAGCCCGCAGTACTGCATTGATGATTGGTCGCTGCCTTTTCGACCCTAACTCCACCGTCTCATGGACTGCTGCGTGTTCAGCCGTTTTGAGAAAGAAAAGCTGATATGAACCGAGTCGCAGAATATCGCGAAGATCACCGTCAGCGCGTGAAACGCGCAGGCAAGTGATCCAAAAATCCAATAACGTCAAATTGCGGAGCACGCCATAGAAGAGTTCCAACGCAAATGCGCGATCGGAAGGAGGAAGCGCAGCCTTCCTCAGAAGCCGTGACATGATGGAGTCGGCGAAGCGTTTTTCTTTTCGCCACAGCCGCAAGGCCGCCAGCGCGATTTGGCGAGCAGAGAGCTGCGCCATATTTTCTCCGGCTACCGCGGCTTTACGTTCGCGCGTCCAATACAATGATAATGAAATCCCAGTCGCCGCATCGTTTCAGGATCCAAGAGGTTTCGCCCATCGAAGACAATTGGCGTCCTCATCTTCTCTTTCACAACGGCCAGATCCACATTGGCAAATTCACTCCATTCTGTGGCGATAACCAGCGCTTCGGCGTCCGTCACTGCTTCCAGGGCTGCCGAGGCAAATTCGGTGTCGGCGATCGCTTTTATTGCGCGCGCCTTCTGCATTCCCTTCGGATCGTAGGCAACCACATGCGCTCCTTCGCGCAGCAGATGTGTGACCAGCTCTATGGCGACAGAGGAACGGATGTCATCTGTATCTGGCTTGAATGTGAGTCCCCAGACTGCAATCCGCTTCTCACGGAGCACCCACAGGGTCTCCCGGATCGCCTTCAGGAAACGCTCTTTTTGAGCATTGTTTATGCGTTGCACTTCCTTAAGCAGATTGAACGGAGTGCCAAGCCGTTCGCTGATCGTGATGAATGCGGCAATGTCTTTGGGGAAACAGGAACCGCCGTATCCAATTCCAGCGTTGAGGAAATCACGGCCAATGCGATGATCCATTCCGATTCCGTCGGCCACTTTTTCGACATCGGCGCCGCTCGCCTCACAAATGCCCGACACCGCGTTGATATACGAAATCTTCAGTGCCAGGAATGAGTTCGCGCAATGCTTGATGAGCTCGGCGCTGTTAATATCGGTTACGAGGATCGGCGCCATAAATGGCTCATAAATCTTCTTCATCAGATCGATGGCATGTTCGCTTTGCGCTCCGATAACAATACGATCAGGGCGCATCAAATCCGCTACCGCACAGCCTTCGCGCAAAAATTCAGGGTTGCTGACCACATCGAAGCTCGCGCCATGACGATTGTATCTTTTGATAGATTCCGCCACTTTCTCGCCCGTTTTCACGGGCACCGTGCTCTTGTCAACGATCACGCGATAATCGGTGAGGACGCCGGCGATTTCTCGCGCGACTTTTTCCAGAAAACTGAGATCGACATCACCATCCGGCTGCTGCGGAGTAGGAACAGCGATGAAAACAATTTGTGAATTATCTACTCCCTCCTGAATGCTGCCGGTGAAACGCAGCCGACGCGCCGAGACGTTGCGGTGAATAATCTCTTCAAGTCCCGGTTCATAAATCGGCACCTCGCCGGCTTGCAGTTGTTTGATCTTTTGTGGGTCGTTATCGACGCAAATGACGTTATGGCCGACATCAGCGAAACAAGCGCCTGTCACCAAGCCGACATAACCGGAGCCGACGATTGAAAGGTCCATGATGGAAGAAGGGTGCCGACGAATCAACGGCAGCACAAGTGGCGGAGTGCGGCCGGGGAGGTCACGTTATTCGTGCACTTTAGGTCATTCGCCCTGGGATGTCGGGTCGAAGTTTAGGTCGAAACCAAATTTCGGAAACGCCTTGAGCGTTACGGTGAAAAGAACGCCATATTCGTTCACTCCTGCATTGTCCCGAATTACGCCACCAAAAGAGGCTACCCAGCTCGTTAAATCCCGGTAAATGGAGTAGCGCTGCTCCTCAAGAGTTCTCGTGGTGGCTTCATATTGCTCCTGGACTCCGACACCCCAGTTATCGTTGATGCGATAATACCCCCCCACCACAAACAAACTGCTATTGTCGAAGAAGGGATTACTGTTCAAATAACGGTGTCCCACATTCACCTGCAGATTCGCCATCGGTTGTACGGTGGCGAATGTATTGACTTCCGTAAACCCCTTGGAGAAGGCAGGCACTTGAGAGTTGATCGACAACGACATCCACGGCAGCGGTGTAAAGCGAATGTTGTTAAAGAAGTTTGAGTAATCCGTGCGGTCGTAGGGATTGTCGAAGTTCACATCAAAGAAGGTGTCGAGTTCAAGCCAGGTGATCGTTTGATCGTCACGCCGCGTTTCCAGACGATTGCGAACACCAACTCGCCAGACAGTCCAGCTATCGATGGAATCAATCGAGGTGAACTGCGGGAAGTCGATTGCCCGTAGCTGGGTCGAAGGCTCAAACCGATCGAACCCCAAAATTGACGTAGGGTTGGGCCCGTCTTCTTTAACGTATGAAAAGTTTGTGAATGGCTGGATAACGTGCATGAGTCCGTCTAATCCGAACGCGCGGCTTTGCACATTCTCCCAGGTACGCGAAATCTTAAAAGACGCCTCTGCACCTGTGTTAAAAACCGTGCGAAATGTGTCTCCGTCGAACTTGACCGGGTTAGCTGATGTTGGCGGCGGAAGGATGAAGTCAGGTACGAGCGGATTTGATGGTGGGATGAAGGTTGTCGACCCCAGGTCCCATGTCTTGCCATAATAGGTGCCTCGAAAGCCAACCCGCGGCACAATAGAAAGCCATCCAAAGTACGTGTTTGGATAAGTCAGTTGATGAAACGTGTCCCAACGATTGGTGCCGTAATTCTCCAAGCCTGAATCGTGAGGGAATTGTAGCCGCAAATTGGCAAACCCGCTTTCGCCTTCGTAAAAAATCGGTCCCCCAAAGAGTGCGTGACGCTTAATGTCCAGTACGACTTCCGGCGAACGTTCTGTTGTGGTGAAAAACTCGTTCGCCTGAAAACGCTCGATGCCCGTGAAGGTGAAAAAAGGGTTTGTCTTGGTCACTGCGACCACATTGTCAGGGACAGGATCGATGCGAAACTCGCCCTGGTAGAAGTCCTGCATGACAAATGGGTCGCTAAGCTTAGTGAGATTGGCGATGCCGTAGATATCATCCGTAAAGTTCGTCCGATCTTCCAGGCTGAGCCGGTATCGCCCCGTAGGAACATCCTGTCGCGTCTCTGACGTTTGATTCAGGTTTGGGTTTTGGTCCTGAATGTAAAAAGTCTTTATCCTCGCCGTACTGCTTTGGTCTTTCCCGTATTCAATCGTTGGGTCGAACCCGATGGCCGCGCCGCGGCGCCCATAGTAATTCAGCCGAAGGCGGCCCTGGATGTTGTCCCTGATCGGAAATGTCACCTGAGTGAGAAGCGACGGCCCCCAGATGCTGTAGTACGCTGGTGAAATAGTAAAACTAAACGCGCTGTCCAGCGATTGGTACAGGTAAGGCCACCAAAAGATTGGCACGTTCCCGACGTATGCCGTCACGTATTGGAAAATGACGCGATCCTTCTCGTAGATACGGATCCTTCGTGCGTGAAGATGGAAATCGGGTTTCGACGAATCGTGCGTCGTAAAAGTACCGTTCTGTACAAGGTAGCCATTGTCCGAGATTGAGGTGACATTGGCACCGCTCAGAAAATAAGGCTGTGACTCGGTCTGCCCATTCTCTGCGCGGATCTTTTTTGTTTCCGTGTTGTAGACGCCGCTTTCCGCGGTGTAGAGGCTTATATCGCGATAGATTCGCACGTGGCCGCGCAACTCGACGTCGTGCGTGCTGGAGTTGTATTGCGCGTAATCGGCGTAGATGTCTGTGTTGCCGATGTGAATCGCCACATTGTCGCGCGCTGTTGCCAGCCCGTTTTCGTAGGTTGTCTGGCCCGTGGAAGTGATTTCAATCGGCACATTCTGTGGAGTTTTTAATTCCCCACGGATCAAACCGGCCCCCGCAAAAACGGTAGCGAGCAACAAAACCAGCGTTCGCATCGCGAACGCCGAAGGTACTGCAGCAAAAGCTCTCTGGAAAGCCAAAACCGCGCTATCGAGCGATAAATATACTGGTCTGGCCATTACGGTCTGTCTTTAAGCCGAAAGTCCTCCGCGTTCTGCCTTGATTAACGCGCCAATCAACGGTTTTCTTCATCCCGGATGAGCAAGCCTCTCGACCAGGTGTTCGTTAGTGCAAAGCAATGGCTGCTTTCGTTGCTGGCGGGATCGCCTAGCTGGGTGATTCAAGTGCTGTCGAGTTTGATTAATATTTTCGCGCTGCTCGCTGTTTTTCTCACACTTTTCGCGCTCCTTTCGGTGTTGGAGCGAAAAATTCTTGCTCGGATGCAGAACCGATATGGCCCAAATCGTGTGGGGCCGTTCGGTCTTTTTCAGCCGATCGCCGACGGAATCAAAATGTTGATCAAGGAAGACATCGTCCCGGCACGCGCCGACAAGATCGTACATTTCCTCGCGCCCGTGCTCATCGCCGCTGTGGCAATCCTCACCCTCGGCGTGATTCCGTATGGACGGAATATGACGCCGTTTACGATCGACGGCGGCATTCTCTTTTTCTTTGCCGTTGGATCGACTACGGAACTCGCTGTGTTCATGGCTGGCTGGGGCAGCAACAACAAATTTTCGATGCTCGGCGCGATGCGCGCCATCGCGCAAATGATCAGCTACGAGCTGCCGCTCATTATCACGGTGCTGCCGGTGGTAATGGTGGTTGGATCGCTTACCCCTGATCGGATTGTCGCTGCGCAGGCAGATTACACGCTTGGCCTGGTCCCGCGCTGGTTTGTCCTTACGCCATGGGGTGCAGCTGCGTTCATTCTGTTTTTTGTGTCCGGTCTCGTGGAGTCAAATCGCACTCCGTTCGACGTGCCGGAAGGGGAATCAGAAATCGTCGCCGGTCACATGACCGAATATTCCGGGTTCAAGTACGCCACATTTTTCATGGCCGAATACATCGGCATGTTCGCCATCAGTGGGCTCGGAATAACTCTATTCCTGGGTGGGTGGCATGCGCCTGCGCGCGCGCTTGAGTTTATTCCGTCTTACATCTGGTTTTTCACAAAGCTGAGCGCGCTGCTATTCGTCTACGTGTGGGTGCGCGGAACACTTCCACGCACGCGCGTCGATCAAATGATGAACTTCGCCTGGAAATTCATGTTGCCGATGGCGTTCACGTGCATTGTCGCAGCCGCTGTCTGGCATTACACTGGGCGCGGGTTGCGCGGATGGCTGTGGTCGTTGTTCGTGATCGTACTTGTTTACGCTGTGCTCTCGATGTTGCTCGACACGAAAAGAAAATTCGCGCCGCGCGTTTATCGCTTCGCTGAATGAACAGCGCCGCGTTCGCCGTCATTGCTATATTCACGGTCGCCGCGGCGCTGGCGGCTGCGACGCTGCCACAGCTGATGCACGCCGCGCTTAGTTTCGCCATCGCATTTGTTGGTGTCGCGGCGTTTTTCTTTCTGTTGGGCGCTGAATTTGTCGGCTTGGCGCTGGTGTTCATTTACATCGGCGCCGTCGCGGTGTTGATCGTTTTTACGATTCTCCTAACGCGGCGTGATGTTGAGAAAGTTCGCGGATTCAATTGGGGTGGAGCTATTGTGGCTGGCGCTGTGTTTGGCGGTTTAACGTGGTCGATTTTAAAGACGCAATCGCTTGCCATCGTCGCCCCGCACATGCCAGCCCTTACGGTCAAACGAATTGGCGCAGCATTGATGACTACTTATGTCTGGCCATTACAATGCGTCGGGCTTCTACTGACTGCCGCGTTGATCGGTGCGCTTATTCTCGTGCTGGAGGAAAAGCGATGACAGCGACTCTGCAAGCTTTCCTTGTAGTTTCTGCCGCGCTGTTTTCGATTGGGCTACTCGCGGCGCTAAGTCGTCGCCACGCTATTTTCATTCTCATCGGAATCGAAATGATGCTGGCGGCCGCAAACCTGAATTTCATCGCATTCTGGCGTTTTGGTCCGCAGCATCAACCGCCGATCGGCGTGATGGTTGCACTCTTTTCTATTGCCGTCGCCGCTGCCGAAGCTGCGGTTGGTCTTGCGATGGTTATCGCCGTTTATCGCCATTATCACACGACTGATGTCGATCAGCTTAACCAGCTCCGGGGATGAATTCCTGGATCATTACCCATCTCTGGTTGATCCCTGCAGCGCCATTTGCGCTTTCGCTGGCGATTTTGAGTTTGCCGAAAGGGCGGCGGAAAGGCGCAGCCGGCCTCGCGGTAACTAGCCAGCTACTCGCGCTCGCGCTGTCCATCCTGGCGTTTGTGCCAACGCTGCAAGCACCGGGCTTTCGCGCTGTTCAGAATTTCACTTGGTTCACGTTTGGCCAACAAACGTTACGCCTCGGATTTGTTCTCGATCCACTGGCTGCTGTGATGCTGATGATGATCGCGCTTGTGGGGCTTTGCATTTTTGTCTTCAGCATCGGTTACATGGCCGACGACAAAAATTTCACCCGCTTCTTCGCGTATTTGTCGTTCTTCTCCGGCGCGATGCTTGGTCTCGTCATCGCAAACAGTCTGTTGCTGCTTTTCATCTTTTGGGAGCTCGTGGGGCTCGCGTCGTATTTACTGATCGGCTTCTGGATCGAGAAACCGAGCGCCGCGGCTGCCGCAAAGAAGGCATTCATCACCACGCGCATCGGCGACATGGGATTTTTTCTCGGACTGCTCTGGCTCTATAGCCGTAGCAGCACACTTCTTTTTTATGATGGCGGGAATGGTTGTCTGGAAAGTGCCGGTCTGGCCATGCTCGGCGCGAGCGTCACGTTCATCGCGCTGCTGATTTTCTGTGGCGCCGCAGGAAAGTCCGGACAATTCCCGCTGCACGTCTGGCTTCCGGATGCGATGGAAGGTCCCACGCCGGTGAGCGCGTTGATTCACGCGGCGACGATGGTTGCCGCCGGCGTGTTTCTTGTGGCCCGTGCATATCCGCTTTTCTCAGTAGGCGCAATCAACGGCTTAACCTCCTCACTCACCGTTGTCGTCTGGATCGGAGTCACCACAGCGCTGATGGCGGCGCTCATCGCGATCGCGCAGGCCGACATCAAACGCATCCTCGCCTATTCAACGATATCGCAACTTGGTTTGATGATGGTTTCGCTGGGCGTGGGTGGCGTCGCGGCCGGCATCATGCACTTGCTCGCTCACGGCTTTTTCAAGGCGCTCCTATTCCTCGGCTCAGGCTCTGTGATTCACGGATGTCACGGCGAACAGGACATTCGCAAAATGGGCGGTCTGCGGCGGCTCATGCCGGTGACGTTTGTGACGTACGCCATTGGGATGATGGCGCTCAGCGGCGTCCCGTTGTTTTTTTCCGGTGGCTGGACGAAAGAGGAAATTCTTAATGCCACGGCGCATTGGCCGCGATCGCATGCACCGTATTACCTGATTCTGACCGGAGTTGTTCTCACCGCGCTCTATATGACGCGGCAAATGATCTACGTCTTTTTGGGTCAAAAACGCTCTTCCTCCGGGCATGCGCACGAAAGCCCTCGTGTGATGACGATGCCTCTGATCGCGCTAGCGCTTTGCACAATTTTTTTCAGCATTGTGCTCACGCCTGCGTGGCCATGGCTGCATGGGTATCTCACCGGCGAATCTGAACACTTCGAGATCGGGCGCCTGATTCAGCCAATGTTCTTCGTTTCTTTCGTGCTTGTTAGTGCGGGTATCGGCTTTGGTTTCTGGATGTATCGCAACGCTGGTGCCCCAGATCGAGATCGCCCAGCTGAGATCGACCCGCTGGAATACGCGCAACCCGGGTTGTTTCGGTTTCTCGCAAATAAAATGTGGATCGACGAATTTTATGATCACACCGTTGTCGCGTTCAGTTGGATCGCCGCGCGTCTTTCCGACTGGATGGATCGCTATTTTTGGGATGGCCTGGTGCGCGGACTCGGCGGCATCGGTCAACTCTTTGGAATTTTTACAACGAGCGTTGATGAGCGCGGAATCAATGCTGGAGTCGATGAAACGACCGCTGGCACGCGCGGTTTAGGACGCCTGCTGTCCGCAGCGCACTCGGGACAAATCCAGACGTACCTCAGCGCAGTCGCCATCGGCATGCTGGCGCTGCTGCTTCTTTACGCATGGTTAACCTGATTACGACGACGATCTTCATTCCGCTGCTGGGGGCAGTTGCGGTGTGGACCTGGCCACGAGGAAACGGCCGCGCCATGGCCCTCACGTTTAACGCCATCTCTGCTGCATGTGCTCTCGGATTGTGGCGAGGTTTCAACACTACACTGGCTGAACTTCAGCTGATCGAACGTCATGCGTGGATCCCTGCCATCGGTGCCGAATATCTGGTTGGCATCGATGGTTTGAGTCTGCTGCTGGTGCTGCTCACGTCGCTGGTCGTTCCGTTTGCACTTTTGGCGGAACCAGTTCCAGGCGAAGGTCGCGCCTTCTACGCGACCATGCTGATAATGCAATCAGCGCTGTACGGCACGTTCACTGCGCAGAATTTTATTCTCTGGTTTTTGTTCTACGAAATGAGTCTGATCCCCGCGTTTCTGCTGATCAAAATCTGGGGCGGGGAAAATCGTGATCGCGCTGCCACCAAGTTCTTCCTTTACACGTTTCTCGGCAGCGTGGCGATGCTGCTTTCATTTCTTGGAATCTATTTTGCAAAAGGGACCTTCGATTTTGCGGCTCTCGCGGGCTTTGGCAAGAACGGTCTGCTTACCGGCAAACTCGCCTGGCTTGCGTTCGCCGGAATCTTTATCGGCGTCGCCGTAAAAGTGCCGCTATTTCCGTTTCACACCTGGTTGCCGGATGCCTATCAAACCGCGCCTACCGGGGTTTCGATGGTGTTGACGGGCCTACTCTCGAAAATGGGCATTTACGGTTTCGTGCGTCTGTTGCTTCCGCTTTTTCCCAATCAAATCAAGATCATCGGTCCGTGGCTTCTTGTACTGGCGGTCTGCTCGATTGTATTTGCCCCGTTGGCTGCGTGGGCCCAGCGGGATTTGAAACGCATGCTCGCTTATTTATCGATCAATCATCTCGGCTACTGCATGCTCGCGCTCTTTGCGATAGCGGCTTCTCCCGCCGTTTCCGCGAGCATCGATACGCACGCCGCGCTAAGCGGCGTGTTCATGCAAATTTTCAACCACGGCATCACCGCGGCGACGCTCTTCTACTTTGTGGGCTTGCTAGAACAACGACGTGGTCTGCGTGGCATCGACGACTTCGGCGGCCTGATGCAGCGGACGCCGCTGCTCTGCGGGTGGATGAGCGTTGCAATGTTTTCGTCGCTGGGTCTGCCGGGACTGAATGGATTCATCGGCGAGTTTCTGATTTTCAAAGGCGCATTCGCGATCGCCGCCATGTTTACGGCCATTGGTGTGATCGGGCTCCTCGTCACAGCCATCGTTTTCGTGCGAGCAATGCAATTCCTCTTTAGCGGACCACTACCAGAAAATTGCAGCGCCTTTCCTGATCTTTTGCGAAGCGAAAAGATCGTCATCGTTCCTGTGACACTGCTCATGTTCGCCATAGGCATCGCGCCACAATTCCTGTTCAACATGTTCAACACAACCGTGGTTCAAATGGCGCGGCTGTTTGGTTGAGATGCATCGCAAATGAGCAAAGAAATCATCCCCATCGACCGCGTAGTGCAATCGATTCGCTGGGCTCGCGGCCAGAAAGTGATGCTCGATTACGATCTAGCTGATTTATATGGCGTGACCACTGGGAATCTGAACAAGGCGGTCAGCCGGAATCGAGACCGATTCCCGTCTGATTTCATGTTCCAATTTACGGCCGAAGAGGCGGAAGATTTGATATTCCAAATTGGAAGATCAAAGGGCGAGGCGGCCGTCGTCATCGGCCCTACGCTTTCACTGAACAAGGAATCGCGATGCTCTCAAGTGTGCTGAACAGCGACCGGGCTATAAGGGTAAACATCGCCATCATGCGAGCGTTCGTGAAGTTGCGTCTGATGCTCGACACGAACCGCGAACTAGCGCAAAAATTTGCTGAACTGAAAAGACGGGTCGGCAAACACGACGAAGAAATCGCTGCAATTCTCGAAGCGATCCGGCAGCTGATGGCGCCGACGGAAAAACCGCGACGTGAAATCGGATTTCATGTGCGCGAGAAGAGCCTGCGCTATCAGGCGCGCAAACGCGCATGATCGCCTGGACGATCTACACCACGTTTGCCGGCGCAGTCCTGCTGCTTGCTTTGCCCCGCGCGGCTGCGCGCTGGATTGCGCTGCTTGCAACCATCGCGGGGCTGGTCCTGGGTCTGATTGCATCCTTCAGCACGCCAATTGTCGATCTTGCGCACTTCACAACAATTGTGCGCGTGCCCTGGGTGCCGGCCCTCGGCATGAATTACCATCTGGCGTTGGATGGCGTAAGCCTGACGATGGTCCTTGTCACCGGTATTTCAGCGGTAAGCACTGTGCTATTTTCGTGGGACGTCGAACATCGGCAGAACGAATTTTTCTTTTGGTTATTGCTCGTTGTAGCTGGCTGCTATGGAGTTTTTCTGAGCGCCGATTTGTTCTTGTTCTTCGCGTTCTACGAGCTGGTGATCGTGCCGAAGTATTTTCTTATCGCTGTCTTCGGGTCCACCAACAAGGAATACGGGGCGATGAAGCTGACGCTCTATTCGTTTTTTGGCGGCATGTTCGTTTTCGTTGGGATCCTCGCCGCATATGTGACGGCTGGCTCGCTGGATCTGAATCAGCTGTCACAATTCCAATTTTCGCCCCAACTCCAATCGTGGGCGTTTCCCGTGTTGTTCCTCGGCTTCGCGGTGCTCGCCGGAATCTGGCCGCTGCATACGTGGGCGCCGACTGGTCACGTCGCCGCGCCTACAGCCGGCTCCATGCTTCTTGCCGGCATCGTGATGAAACTCGGCGCTTACGCAGGACTCCGTGTGGCGATGAATCTGTTTCCACAGGGCTTTCAGATGTGGAGCAAATGGATCGCTTTTCTGGCGGTCATCGGAATTGTTTACGCTGCGGCTGTAGCGCTCCGCCAACGTGATCTGAAATTTGTTATCGGTTATTCGAGTGTCAGTCACATGGGTTTCGTGTTGCTCGGTCTCGCGGCGGCAACAGCGCTGAGCGTTTCAGGGGCAGTGTTGCAAATGTTTTCGCACGGCGTCGTCGCGGCCCTTTTGTTTGCCGTCGCTGGGCGCATGATTTATCGCCGCACGCACACACGCGACCTCGACATACTCGCCGGTATGAACCTGAGCCATGCTCTGCCTTTTGCAGCGTTCACTTTTGTCATCGCGTCAGCGGCGTCGATGGGCATACCTGGTTTCAGTGGATTCGCGGCCGAGATCACAATTCTCATTGGCGCTTGGAAAACCTATCCGGTCGCGGTCTGGATCACGGGCGCGGGTATGGTGCTTGTCGCTGCATTCACCTTGCGCGCGTTAAAACAATCCTTCTTTGGTGAGGCGCGGCCAACTGTTCACTTCCAGGAAAGCAGGAGCATCCCCGATCCGGATTGGAATGAGCAACAAACCATCACCGCCGCGGAAAAATGCGGTGCTTGTCTGCTCATGTTCACAACGGTCGCAGTCGGGCTTTATCCCAAATTGTTGCTCGATCGCATCATGCCGGCAGTGGAGGCGATGAGGTTTCTGAAATGAAAGCCGCTGATTCAACAATCTCTTATCTCGAACTGCTGAAGCTTGCCTCGCCCGAGACGATCGTAGTCATAACGGCGCTTGCGGTTGTTGCGATTGGGCTTGGGACCGGGCGCGTGAAATCAACCGTAACAGTCTCGACGGCGAAGCCTGCTCAAAGTGCGAACGACACGTCCACAGCTACGGCGATTTGCTCGGCTGTTGCCGCGCTCGGGCTGGCGATCGCGATTGGCGCGATTTTGATGTTGCCTCACAGAACGACCCTTTTCGGCGGAATGCTCGTGATCACGCCGCTCACCTGCCTTTTCAAAATCATCTGTATTGCCCTGGCTTTTTTTGCAATTCTCCTCACGACATCAGAAAAGGCGTTGCGACATCCCGGCGAATATCTTGCGCTCGTTCTATTCGCGACAGTCGGCCTGATGCTGCTCGTCGGCAGCGAAGAGTTACTCATGATTTTCATCGGACTCGAACTGCTAGGTTTGTCGCTTTATGTGATGACTGCGTTCGATAAGACCGATGTGCGTTCGGCGGAAGCCGGCCTGAAGTACTTCCTGTTCGGCAGCACATCCAGCGCTTTCACACTTTTCGGGATCAGCTTGATCTACGGCATGTCGGGTGCGACGAGTCTTGCAGCGATTTCAGAGAAGCTGGGCACCGTATCAGTCCAGCCGTTGCTAGCGGTTGGGATCGTGATGACGCTCATCGGGTTTGGCTTCAAAATTGCCGCCGCGCCGTTTCACCTCTGGGCGCCGGACGCCTACCAGGGGGCGCCTGTTCCGAGCGCGGCATTTATTGCCTCGGCCTCGAAGGTTGCGTCGTTTGTGGTGCTGGGGAAGATAGTGCTGGTCGGGTTTGCTCCCCTCCACGGCGACGCCGCGTGGCACGCCATGGTTGCCGGTTGGTCGCCGGTGCTCGCCGCGCTGGCAGCATTCTCGATTTTGGTCGGCAATCTCGTCGCGCTTGCGCAATCAAACGTGCGCAGACTGCTTGCCTACTCCGCAGTAGCGCATGCCGGCTACACACTTGTTGGACTCGTCGCGGGCGATCGCGACGGATTTTCCGCGGCATTATTCTACGCCACTATCTACGCCATAACACTCCTCGGTGCATTCGGCGTCATTGCTATGGTTCGGCGCGAAACGGGTGGCGACGATTTCTCAAACTTTCGCGGATTGGTTTCCCGATCGCCCTTGCTTGCGGGATGCATGTCCATCTTCATGTTGTCACTGGCAGGCATACCGCCGCTCGCGGGATTTTTTGGGAAGTTTTATCTCTTTAGCGCAGCGCTTCGCGCGGGTGCAAACCACGGCTTACTCTGGCTCGTAGGAGTGGCGCTTCTTGGCAGTTTGATCTCACTTTACTATTACCTCATGGTGTTGAAGGCGATTTTCGTTGATGAGCCTGCGCTCTCGGCCTCACGAGGTGTCGATCGTTTACCGGCGGATCTGCTTCCGCGAACCGCAGTCGTTGTGCTCGCTGCGGCAGTTCTTTTGCTCGGCGTGGCCCCGGAAATCCTGGCAGCGCCGATTATTGCCGCAGTGCCGTAAGAAATTTTTCGGCAAAAGTGCGATTAACGCTTGACTGCCGAGGTATAAGTTTTGCATCAAAAGCGAGTAGCTCCGATTGCAAAGTTGGTGAAGTGAAGATGGGCACCATCAGCCAGTTCATTGATCGCCACTTCCGGCATTTCAACGCCGCGGTCTTGAAAGATGCTGCCGACGCATACACCGCGCATCTCGATCGCGGGGGAAAAGTGATGATCACACTAGCGGGCGCCATGAGTACCGCTGAGCTGGGCATCTCTCTCGCGGAAATGATTCGCCGGGACAAAGTCCACGCTATTACCTGCACCGGAGCGAATTTGGAGGAGGACCTTTTTAATCTGGTCGCGCGCAGCCAGTACATCCGTCTGCCGAATTATCGAGAGCTAACTCCGCAACAGGAAGAAGAGTTGCTTCGTCGTCATCTGAATCGGGTCACCGACACGTGCATCCCTGAAGAGGAAGCAATCCGCCGGATCGAAAGAGTAGTGATCGACGAATGGATCGCCGCTGCGCAAAAAAAAGAACGCCGCTTTCCGCATGAGTTCCTTTTCAAGATCTTGCGAGAATGCCGACTGAAGAAGTTTCACGAGATCGACCCGACCGACAGTTGGATGATGGCCGCGGCCCACAAGGAGCTTCCAATCTTTGTGCCTGGCTGGGAAGATTCGACGCTGGGAAATATTTACGCGGCGCGTTGCATCACCGGAGCAATCACCGAAGTCCACACGGTTCGTTCCGGCATTGAGTACATGATGGTGCTCGCAGATTGGTATCGCAGCGTATCCAAGAATTCCTCTATTGGCTTTTTCCAAATTGGCGGCGGCATCGCAGGCGATTTCCCCATCTGTGTTGTGCCGATGTTGAATCAGGACGTGGTTCGCGAAACAGTGCCAGAGTGGGGCTATTTTTGCCAAATCAGCGACTCGACGACGAGCTTCGGATCATACTCTGGAGCGGTGCCGAACGAGAAGATCACGTGGGGCAAGCTCAGCGTTGACACTCCGAAATACATCATCGAATCGGACGCAACGATTGTGGCGCCGCTGATTTTCGCAAAGATTCTAGGCTGGTAACGATTACCGCCGTCTCTGCTACTGCCAGTGGCCTGCGACCCACACCCAGCCGTTATAACGAGGCACCCAGTGGCCTTCCACCCAAACTGCGGCTGGTCTTGGGCGGACCACCCAAGTGCCTGGCATCCACACGTAGGTTGCTCCAGTCCATCGCCAATAACCTCTCGTCCAGAAGTATCCTGGTCCAGGTGCCACGGACTGAGTTTCAACACGGACCGGTGGCGGTGCCCGAGTCACTACGACCTCCCGAGCCGGTCCTGCCGTTGTGATTTCCTGTGTCGTTGTGGTCGTTGTCACGGCCGTTGGTTCTCCCGCGCAACCGACAAAAGCCAGGATCGACAGAATTGTTAGATAAGAGCTTTTTCTCATTTTACCTCCGTTACGGATTCGTTTTCTGTCGGCACATCGGCTTTGTTAAAAGCAAAACCCCCGTTGCTTCAATAGCCAACGACTGATTTTGAATGGATGATGCGGAATGCTTTTCGTCGTCGCCACACCGATCGGCAATCTGGGCGATATCACACTGCGTGCTATTGAGGTGCTCAAATCAGCGGATGTAGTCGCGGCTGAAGACACTCGGCGCTCGGGGATGTTGCTGAAGCATTTAGGAATCAAGAAGCCATTCATCAGTTATCACGAGCATAATGAAGCGGCCCGCACGACGGAGCTTGTGGAACGCCTCGCGCGCGACCAAAACATCGTGCTGATCACGGACGCAGGAACACCCGGAATGTCCGACCCGGGGCTACGTGTCATCCGCGAATGCGTTAGGCGCGGACTTCCGTTTACGATCATCCCCGGGCCATCGTCAATTCTCACCGCTCTTCTCGGTTCCGGATTTTCGACTGACAAATTTTGTTTCCGTGGATTTCTTCCGGTCAAAAGTGGACAGCGCGAGCGCGAGTTGCGAGCAGCCATCGGACGCGAGGAAACAGCAATTTTTTTTGAATCACCTTATCGGTTAAGGAAAACGCTCGCCGCGTGTGTGGACATCATGCCGAATCGGCAGCTTTGCGTCGCACGAGAGCTGACAAAGAAATTTGAGGAATTCCGGCGAGGCATCGCCAGCGACCTTCTTGCACATTATGAAGCGCATCCGCCGAAGGGCGAGATCGTGCTCGTAATCTCTGGATCATAGCAGTTTGGCAGGGTTTTAGATGGCGAGCTTCCGAACTCCCTGCGAGCGCGATGCCGCGAGCGGAGCAGCAGAACTTCCCGCGAATAAACAAAGCGCACCCGCCGTCAAACCCTGCCACCTAAACAGGGCGCAGCAGGTGGAAAAAATGGCATCCGATATTGCATTTGCCGAAAGTCTCACAACTTGTTGCAATCCCTCCGGATTTGCCGTGTGGCCGAAAACTTCCGCAAGCAAACAGTTTGCGTCCTGCGAATATGATGCTGTGACGCGCCTGCCACGTTTCCTCAAGCCTTTGCTCGCGGGATTAACAGTGACACTGCTGCAACTTGCACTGGCAATGTGCCTCCTCGCCCCCGAAGGGCCGATTCCGGACCGGTACTCCGCATTGGTCCAGCACGACAGCTATTGGTTCATGAACATCATCGATCGCGGGTACCAGACTATTGTCCCGCCCATCGATCACAAGGTCATGGAAGTGTCGAACGTTGCATTTTTCCCCGCATATCCCGCGATCGCAGGGCTATTCCGCTACGGGCTTAAGATTGACAGCAACACTGCACTCCTGATCACCGCTCAACTGGGAGCCTGGGGTTTCTGGAGCTACTTCTTCCTGTTTTGCAGGCGCTGGAATGTTTCGCCTACGCTCCAGATTTGCGGCGCGTTACTAATCGCCGCCCATCCGGCAGCGTTCTTTTTGGTCGCCGGTTACTCCGAATCGCTATTTTTGATGGCGTTGCTTGGCTTCATTTACTGGAGCACGACGGAAGGGAAGTGGGCGAAATTTTGGGCGGCGGTGCACGGTGTCGTGATGTCGGCGACACGGATCGTCGGAATCGTATGTGCGGCGTTTCCTCTGGTGCGCTCAATCATTCAAACTGGATGGCGCGGTTTGCTTGAGCCGCGGAAATGGCTTCGCGAGCACGGCCCAGCGATCGCTATGACGCTGGTCGCGGCGTGCGGCGCCATCGCATTCTTCGTTTACTCCCAACTCCGCTGGGGCAACTGGGATATTTATATGCTCACACAGGCGGCCGGCTGGGGGATTGTTCCCGATTATCTGGCGGTGTTTAAGCCTGGCAGTTATCGCTGGCTTGTTCCGGCTCTGAATAATCCGACTGAAGCGAGCCAAATATCGATGACCGTGGGTGCCCTGCTTCTAGTCGGCGTCGCGCTTTGCGAACTGCTCCCGGCGATTCGACAGCGGGCCGGCCTGCCAGTACGTGCTGGGATCTATTTCTGCGCGGCCGCGATCTATTACCTCTCCGTCAGTGGTGTCGCCTGCGTGGATATGGAAAGCATGCTTCGCTATGAATTTGCCGTACACGCCTTGATCGTGGTGGCGTTTTTGAATTTCCTGCGTCAATTTCGTACGCCGCCGGTGTTTGTGCGGGCATTTGGCATGGCGGCAGTAGCGTTGCTCACCGCTGCTGGATTATGCGTACAGGGCTGGTACGTTTGGAATTTCACTCGGGGCAACTGGGTCGCGTAGCAGAAGATGAAAACAAAAGTCGTCATTATCGGTGCGGGGCCGGCAGGTCTTACAGCCGGCTATCTTCTCTCGAAAGAGGCGGTGGATGTCACTCTTTTGGAAGCCGATCCCGTTTATGTGGGCGGTATTTCACGGACCGTGACTTACAAGGGTTTTCATTTCGACATCGGCGGCCACCGTTTCTTTTCCAAATCAAAAGCGGTCGAAGATCTGTGGACGGAGATTTTGCCGAACGACATGCTCGTGCGACCGCGGTCCTCGCGCATTTTTTACGATGGCAAATTTTTTTCTTATCCGCTGAAGCCGTTTGAAGCGCTGCTAAAGCTGGGCGTCTTCAAATCGACTTTCTGCGTGCTTTCTTGGCTAAAGGCGCGCGTCTTTCCCGTACGGAACGCGCGCAATTTTGAAGATTGGGTGAGCAACCAATTCGGCAAACGACTCTTCAATACATTCTTCAAGAGCTACACCGAAAAGGTATGGGGGATGAGCTGCAAGGAAATCTCCGCCGATTGGGCTGCGCAACGCATCAAAGGCCTTTCGCTCGGCAGCGCGATCAAGAATGCGCTTGTTCCGCAGCGTTACAATGGAGACCGAACCAAGGTAATTAAGACGCTGATCAATTCCTTTCGGTATCCGCGACGCGGTCCCGGTATGATGTGGGAAGCTTGCGCAGAAAAGATGAGGGCGATGGGCGGCAAGCTGGGGATGGGCTGTAGAGTGACTCAGTGTTCTTATGACGAAGCGTCCGGCAAGTGGACGGTTGAATACAAAGATCAACTCGGTGGGTTGCACACGATTGAAGCCGAACACGTCATTTCATCTGCGGCGATGCGTACGCTGGTTTGCGGCTTATCGCCTGCTGTGAGCGAGCGAACGAAACGCGCAGCCGAAAGCCTCAAGTATCGCGACTTCCTTACCGTGATGTTGATCTTGAAAGATCGACACATGTTTGATGATAACTGGATCTACATTCACGACCCCAGCGTCAAAGTGGGCCGCGTGCAAAACTTTCGCTCCTGGTCGCCGGAGATGGTCCCCGAGCCCGACAAGGTCTGTTACGGTCTCGAATATTTCTGCTTCGAACACGACGGTCTTTGGGAGTCCGCCGACAGCGATTTAATCGAACTGGCGAAGCGCGAACTGATTCAGATCGGTCTGGCCAAAGAAGGCGATCTTGTGGATGGCTGTGTTGTTCGTCAAAAGAAAGCGTATCCGGTTTACGACGACGACTACGCGCGGCACGTCGCAACGATTCGTCAGGAACTGGAGACGCGTTATCCGAACCTGCACCTCGTCGGTCGCAACGGCATGCACAAATACAACAATCAGGATCACGCCATGATGACTGCAATGTTGTGCGTAGAAAATATTCTCGCAGATGCGAAGCTTTACGACCTCTGGCAGGTCAACAGCGACGCGGAGTATCACGAAGCCGGTCCTGTGGCGGCTGAAGAAGCAAACGGACCCGGACTACGGCTTGTTCCTACACGCGTTGTTGCTGCTCCCGAGCTTGCACCGGAAGGGTAACTCCGGCCAACGCTTTCACCCTGGTGGGAGCAACCCGTAACCGACGGTAAAAACCCAGTCTGAATATCGGTTCTGATTTGCGCCTGGTCTGGAAAGGCCGAACGAAGAACGAGGTGGAAGCTGTAGCGGCCTGAAGCGAACGGCGCATGGTCCGCTCGCGAAATAAAGAGATCGACGCCGCGCTTGGTACCATCTGCGTTGTAACCGGCGCGAGTGGCAATGCCGAGCTTCTCGAACGTATTACGCCGAAGGTACGATTGCTTCAGGTCGACATGCCAAAACAAAGCGACATTGTCGTTGAATTCGAAGTGCAGCTCGTTCCGACTCTCAGCGTACACTTTAGTTATGCGTACCGCCTCGGCCATACTGTCGTATTGAACGACGGGTACGGCGGTGCAACCGAAGAGACAGGCAGAAAAGACGATCAGCAGAGTACGTCGACGGTCTTCAGACCCCATCAATTGTCGAAGTCTTCGACTGGCGGGCATGAGCAGAAGAGATTTCTGTCGCCGTAGACGTTGTCGATGCGCGCGACGGCGGGCCAGAATTTGTGTTCGCGCGTCCACGGGGCGGGGAAAGCCGCTTGTTCGCGCGAGTAAGGTCGATCCCATTTATCGGAAGCGATTTGTCGCGCGGTGTGCGGTGCGTTTTTGAGCAAGTTATTTTGTCGATCTTGTCTTCCAGCGGCGATCGCTTCGATTTCCGCATGGATCGAGATCATCGCGTCGCAGAAACGATCAAGTTCGTGTTTCGGTTCGCTCTCAGTCGGCTCGATCATCATTGTGCCAGCGACCGGAAATGAAATTGTCGGGGCGTGAAAGCCGTAATCCATCAAGCGCTTTGCGACGTCTTCGACTTCGATGCCTGCATTTTTCCACTGGCGAAGATCGATAATGCATTCGTGCGCGACGAGGCAGTGTTTGCCTTTGAAAAGAACTGGAAAGTATGGGTCCAGCCGTTTGGCGATGTAATTGGCATTTAGAATCGCGACTTCGCTCGCGCGCTTCAATCCCTCTGCGCCCATCATGCGGATGTACATCCACGTGATCGTCAGAATGCTGGCGCTGCCACAGGGAGCGGCGGCCACTGGGCCGACACGATTGCGGATCGCGGATTGCGGATTGCGAATTGAAGAATGCGCCGGCAGAAACTCAACGAGGTGTTTGGCCACGCCAATCGGCCCTACGCCCGGGCCGCCACCGCCGTGCGGGATGCAAAACGTTTTGTGTAAATTCAAATGACAAACATCGGCGCCGTAATCGCCGGGCCGGCACAGACCTACCTGCGCATTCATGTTCGCGCCGTCCATGTAAACCTGACCGCCGTGCGCATGCACGATGTCGCAAATTTCGCGAATGGTCGGTTCAAACACACCGTGTGTGGAGGGATACGTCACCATTAGCGCCGCGAGATCGCGCGCGTGCTGGTCGGCTTTGGCGCGCAGATCGGCAAGATCGATGTCTCCATCTTTTAAACAGGCGACCGACACAACCTTGAACCCGGCCATCGCCGCGCTGGCTGGATTAGTTCCATGCGCCGAAGTCGGGATGAGACACACGTTGCGATGCGCCTCGCCGCGCGACGCGTGATACTCGCGGATTGCGAGCAGCCCTGCAAATTCACCCTGCGATCCGGCATTGGGTTGCAATGAAATCGCGGCGAACCCGGTGATTTCGGCAAGCCATTCCTCGAGCTGCTGGCAAATCTCCATGTAGCCTGCTGTTTGTTTGGCGGGCGCGAACGGATGCACTTTGGAAATCTCAGGCCAGGAGATAGGAAACATTTCCGCGGTTGCGTTGAGTTTCATCGTGCACGAGCCGAGCGGGATCATGGACGTCGTCAGCGAAAGATCGCGTGATTCGAGCTTCTTGAGATACCGCAGCATTTCTGTCTCGGTATCGTGCGTGTTGAAGATTGGGTGAGTGAGAAACTTGGAATTGCGGATTGCGGAATGCGGAATGCGGATTGGCGGCTCGCCAAGATCGTCGTCGGCGAAATCGCGCACCGTCGTACCGCGAAAGATCGACATCAGCAATTCGATGTCGCGTGGCGTTGACGTTTCATCGAATGAAATGCTAACTGCGCGCGGTCCAAGCGCGCGCAGGTTGCAGCCTGCTTTTGCCGCGTGCTCGAGAATGACTTCGCTGGATTCAACTTCGACGCGAACGGTGTCGAAGAAATTGTCGTGCGTAATTGTGCATCCAAGAGCGCGCAGACCATCTGCGAGTTGACTCGTCAGGCGATAAACTCGCTCGGCGATTGCGCGCAACCCGTGGGGACCATGATAGACCGCATACGTTGAGGCGATGACAGCGAGAAGAACCTGTGCCGTACAAATGTTGCTCGTCGCTTTGTCGCGCCGGATGTGTTGCTCCCGCGTTTGCAGCGCAAGGCGATATGCGGGGCGCCCTTCGGAGTCGTGCGACACACCAACGAGCCGGCCAGGCATGTGACGTTTGAATTGGTCGCGCGTCGCGAAGTAAGCCGCGTGCGGGCCGCCGAATCCGAGCGGAACACCGAACCGTTGCGAGTTCCCGACCGCGACATCTGCGCCAAATTCGCCCGGTGGTCTTAGTAATGTCAGCGCCAGAATATCTGCCGCGACCACGACGAGCGCCCCCGCATCATGCGCCTGCCTGACGAAATCGGAATAATCGTAGATTGCGCCATCGGTCGCGGGGTACTGGACGAGCGCGCCAAAAACCCTGTCGTCAAATTTGAAACGAGAGTAGTCACCGATCTTAATCTCGATTCCGAGCGGCTTCGCGCGCGTTTGGACGACGGCGATCGTTTGCGGATTACAATTGTCGGCGACGAAGAACGCTTTACGATTTGGAACAACTGCATAACAAAGCGACATTGCTTCCGCGGCGGCCGTGGCTTCGTCCAACAGGGATGCATTAGCAATGTCGAGCGCCGTCAGATCGATGATCATCTGTTGGAAATTGAGCAGCGCTTCAAGTCGGCCTTGCGCGATTTCGGCCTGGTAAGGGGTGTAAGCGGTGTACCAGCCGGGATTTTCCAGGATGTTCCGCTGGATAACTGCCGGCGTAACGCAGTCGTAATAGCCAGCTCCAATAAACGAGCGGGCGACTTTGTTTTTGCTTGCGATAATCCGCAATTCCGCGAGCGCTTCGGTCTCCGATTTGGCTTTCGGCAAGTTCAGTTGTCGATCTAACCGGATGTTCTTTGGAACGGCGTGGTCGATGAGGCCATCGAGATTTTCAAAATCCAGTTCGCGCAACATCGCGCGCACTTCCTCTTCGCTGGGACCGATATGGCGACGCGCGAACGAATCGATGTCGATCTTTTCTTCGCGCGTTTGCATGGCGTCACGTTATGGAATGCGAATTCGCATTCAAGCAGGTAGGCGCGGTTCACCTGAACCGCCCGCAATGCACCAGATCGCGCACGGCACGGGCGATTGAGGTCAATCGCTCCTACCTAAGGGGCGTCGTAAGTCTCCACGCCGCGGCTTTTCAACAACGCGCGCAGTTCGGCGAGATGTTGATGATTCCGGGTCTCGACCGTGCACAAAACGTTGACGGCTGACACATCCGGACTGGCGAAAGCGCGATCGTGCACGACTTGTTTGACGCTTGCGCCGGTCGAAGCGATTTGCGCCGCCAACTCGGCCAAGCCACCGGGTCGATCGCTAATCACTACATTGAATCGGCCAAGCCGACCGTCTGCGACGAGACCGGTTTCAATTACGCGGCTGAGCACGTTCGGGTCGATGTTACCACCGCAAAGCAAAAGCACTACGCGCTTTCCTGCGAGCTCTTCCAATTTTCCAGACATGCACGCGGCAAGCGGAGTTGCAGCGGCTCCTTCTACCACGCTCTTTTCCAATTCGACGAGACGCAAAATTGCCAAAGCGATCTCTTCCTCCGTTACAGTGACCACGAGATTAACCAGCGCTCGCGCGATCTGAAACGCATTCGTGCCGACCTGCGGAATGGCGAGTCCATCTGCGAGCGTCGGCTGCATCGTGATCTTCGTTGGTTTGCCTGCTTCAAGCGCGGCGGAAAAGCTCGCGACGTTCTCCGCTTCGACGGCTACGATTTTCATGTTCGGCCGTAGAGTTTTGAGGGCCAGAGAAACCCCGGCAAGCAAACCGGCGCCGCCCACAGGAATAATCACCGCGGCGAGATCGGGAATCTGCTCAACGATTTCGAGGCCCATCGTCCCCTGGCCAGCGATAATCGCGGGATCATCGTAGCCGTCGATGTAAGCGAGCCCTTTTTCGTTCGCGAGCTCGTGTGCGCGCGCTTTCGCTTCTCCGAAATCTGTCCCGTGAAGGACGATGTTTGCACCGAGCTGCTGGCAGGTGCTGACTTTGATAAGAGGCGCGAACTTCGGCATCACAACTGTTGCAGGAATTCCGAGCAGGCTGCCCTGATAAGCGAGTGCTTGAGCGTGATTGCCTGCAGAAGCGGCAATGACGCCGCGTTTTTGTTGAGCCGCCGAAAGTTGGGCCAGCGCGTTACGCGCGCCGCGTTCCTTGAAGCTTCCCGTCCGCTGGAAATTGTCCAGCTTGCAGAAAATCTCCATGCCTGTGATTTCGCTCAGCGGGATCGAATGCGGACACGGCGAATAGTAAACCGCATCCGCAATGCGTTTGCGCGCCGCCTCAATATCCTGAAATGTGACCAAGCGTTTAATTCTCGAGCGCTGCTTGCGCTGCGGCTAATCGCGCAATTGGAATCCGGAACGGACTGCAACTGACGTAATCCAGACCTAGCCGGTGACAGAATTTGACGCTCGCAGGTTCGCCGCCGTGTTCGCCGCAAATTCCCAGTTTGATGTCTGGGCGCGTCTTGCGACCGAGGTCGCGAGTAATTTCCATTAAACGCCCGACGCCCTTCTGGTCGATCGACGCAAACGGATTTGTATCCAGGATATCCAGCTCAGCGTATGCAGGAAGAAAACTAGCCGAATCGTCCCGGCTCATGCCGAGAGTGGTCTGCGTGAGATCATTTGTGCCGAAGCTGAAGAACTCCGCATCGCGCGCGATTTCGTCGGCCACGAGCGCAGCGCGCGGGATTTCAATCATCGTGCCAACTAAATATTTTAATTTCCTCCCCTTTTCTTTCGCAACGTCATCGGCCACGCGTCGGACGATGTCGATCTGCAGCTTTAGCTCGCGCGCGAATCCCACCAGCGGAATCATAATTTCCGGGTGCACCTTCATGCCATTGGCTTGCACCTCGGCCGCCGCTTCAAAAATTGCGCGTGCCTGCATTTCGGAAATTTCGGGGTAAACAATACCGAGCCGGCAACCGCGGTGACCGAGCATCGGATTAAATTCGTGCAGCTCATGCACCCGTCGCGCGATGTGTTCCACAGCTAGACCGAGTTTGTTCGCGAGTTCGCTCTGTTGGGCGTGGTCACTGGGTAAAAACTCATGGAGCGGTGGATCGAGGAAGCGGATCGTGGCGGGCAAACCGTTGAGGGCTGTAAAAATGCCAATGAAATCGTCGCGCTGATAGGGAAGCAGCTTTGCCAGGGCGCGCGCGCGTTCGTCCTTTGTGCCGGCGAGAATCATCTCGCGCATGGCGTCGATTCGGTTGCCCTCGAAAAACATGTGCTCTGTGCGGCAGAGCCCGATTCCCTCCGCGCCGAACGCGACGGCGTGGGTTACCTGCTCCGGCGTATCTGCGTTTGTGCGCACGCCAAGCGTGCGGAATTCATCCGCCCACTTCATCAACTTCGCGTATTCGTGATAAGTCAGGCTTTTCTTGGGATCGAGCGATCGATCA
>WNFX01003224.1_pt1 | contig 28556 bp, 28 predicted proteins | sample 5400111 | NCBI WGS metagenome assembly WNFX01 (sample SAMN13153363, study PRJNA577476) | soil metagenome | isolation source: 40 cm soil or saprolite under grassland replicate 1 | place: USA:California | collected 2016-06-15
GAAAATGTTCAAGGTATAGATGAATTTTATGTTATGAGCTATAAAGGTGCGAGGGGATATTTTTGGTATTTTCCTCTTGACAATAATCGTGGGTACGTCGGCGCTGGAGACATCAACAAGAAGTATATAGGAGTTGAAGAATTTTTTAGGGAACATCCAGAGGCGCGGGTTTTAAAAAAAATAGGAAGACCAATTCGCCTTGCTCCTCCCAAAAGAATGCAGCCCTTTCATGCTGGCAATGTGATAGGGGTAGGCGAATCGATAGGATGCGTCTTTCCCATGTTGGGAGAGGGAATCATTCCGTCGCTAATATGTTGTGATATTTTTTTGGAAGTATTAGATGGAATTAAACGCAGCGGGTTTGATTTTGAACAGTACAGAAAAAAGGTGCTCAAGAAGTTCGATTACTATGATGACGTCTACAGAATTGTGAGACTAAAGATGAAAAACAAACTAAATATGGTCAGACATCTTCCACTTATGATGAGTATGTATAGAAACATGAAGAAAGAAGAGAGCCGATTTGGCTTCGAGATTAGTCTCGACAAAATGACGAGGCTTGTCAAAGCGTTGTAATCATGGCTTCCTTAAGTTCGACATAATTTTCATTTGCGTGTGATAAAATGAGAGTTATGACTGAGAACTTCATTTAATGCACTTTATCACGTTTCAAAGACTTCTGCAATAGAAATAGAATATCGGCTCCGGTTAAATTAACACCAGAATTTTGAGACAACATAATCAGACCCTCAATCATCTTCCAAAAGTTTTGCACACTCGAAATACCTATATGAAACGTACTTGTGCTAGGTCTGAGATGCATTCGAATTCATTATTAGCCTTTCTTCTTGCGTCTCTTTTCATTTTGTCTCTGAGCGTATTGTTGTTTGAGCTTACACTTACTAGAATGTTCTCAATTATACTATGGTATAACTACGCATTCATGGCAATCTCTGTAGCATTTTTTGGACTTGGAATTGGATCCTTGCTGATACACATCGTAAAGAATAGGATGAAGAGAGAAGAGTTGGCAAAGAAAATAATTCAATCTACGATAGCGTTTGCGGTGTCACTGCCAATTTTCTTATTTGTTATAGGGCATCTCATACCTCCAAGCATCTCTTTTATTTATCTATTTTTTTTAGCATCGTCAATTCCCTTCTTTTTTGCAGGTCTTTCAATGGCATTAATTTACCTTGCCATGCCAAGCCAGATAACAAAGCTCTATTTTGTTGATTTGGCTGGGGCATCGGCGGCCACACTTATTCTTGATCCACTCATACGAGGACTGGGAGCAGAATCCGTATTGCTAGTGATTAGTCTTTTTGGTACGTTACCTCCGGTTATGGCATACGCGTCTTTATTATTCAACCAAAGACAGAAAGAAATTTCGAATCGATTTATAACTGAAAAAAAGCCTGCAGAATATGGTTTCATTGTACTAATTGTTTCAGCAGTTTTATTAGCTGCTAATTTGCATTCAAACATACTAGCAATACAACCCGGAGAAAGCAAAGGACTACGTTATCTATCCTCGGGCTACAGTGACGTATCAACTAAATGGAATTCTTTTTCTAGGATCGATGTTGTCAAACATACCGGCGATATTAGCAAGACCGGCTTCAGAGATCTAGCCTCGATACTTATTGACGCCGATGCTCTTACCCCAATATTGAAATGGAATGGTTCCTTTTTTGACCGACAATGGCTGAAGGGGTACATGGATTATATGCCATATGAAATATCAAAAATGAACAATAGTAGTACTTTAGTAATTGGCAGCGGTGGTGGTGAGGATATTTTAGTCGCCTTGTCGGCAGGCTCGAAGAATGTGAAAGCTGTGGAATTGAATCCGTTGATAGTATCAGCGGTACAACAGTATGGTGGAAATTCAGCGGGAAATTTGTACAACCGGAAAGATGTTCAATTATCTATTGACGATGGCAGACGGTTTATCAGCTCCACAAATACGAAATACGATACGATAGTAATAAAACTTGTAGACTCTTGGGCTGCTCAGCTAGCAGGCGGATACGCACTTTCGGAAAACTATCTTTACACAGTCGAGGCATTCAAGCAATATTTGAATCACTTAAATGGAGCTAACGGGAAGCTTGTGATGGTACGTTGGAGTACTGAATTACCAAGGCTGATCCCTCTTGCCGTTGAGGCGTTGCGGGAATATGAAAAAGGGACAAGCAATCAACAAGATATTAGTAAACAGATTTTAGTAGTCGAAGATAGCCCAGGATTAACGTTCGGACCGAACCCTCAGCGAACATTCTATCCAGTGCTCTTAGTAATAAAAAATAGCCCATTTACTGCATCGGAACTTGCTTTGATAAAAGAGAGAGTTAACAAGGGTAATGCTAAGGTCATTGCAATGCCGGAAGGGTATGTACAACCTCCATATGATAGATTGATATTAAGTGGAGGAAATAATAGCAATAATTATAATAAACAGCAGCAACAACATCAACAAACTTTTCAAGTAAGTTACGATCCTCAAAGACTGGGTTTTGAGTTAAAACCACCTACCGATGATTCTCCATTCTTTTTTGCGACACAGCTTGTTCCAAGTCAAATGGTATTACTAATAGAAACTGTGCTTGGAGTATCTGCAGTACTTGGGTTATTGTTGGTTTATTATTCAAGAGTAAACAAGATTAGACTAACCTCCTCATCGCGATTCCACATTGTCTTTGCGATGTTCATTGGGCTTGGTTTTATTTTTTTGGAAATAACCTTCATTCAAAAATTTTTGCTGTTATTGGGAACCCCTATCATGGCTTTGACTGTTATTCTTTTTTCTATTTTACTTTCTACTGGAATAGGTGCATATTTGAGTGGAAAGCTATTTCGCAAGAACGCTTACAGAGCTATAACGATATCTATACCGCCCCTGGTTGGAATCGTGCTGCTCTACTACTTTTTCCTCGAGGGGATCATAGAATCTGGGATAGTGTTGCAGTTGCCAGAGAGGATTGCTCTGGCTTTTACACTTTTGTCGCCAACTGGTTTTCTGATGGGATTTCAGTTTCCATCTATTACTAGAATGGCTTCTTCTTCTGCATCCAGCCGGTTGAAACCAGAGTTGCATGGCAGTGACGGGAGTGCAGTTGGTCCCGGTGGTGAAGATATCACACTCCTTTGGGGTGTAAACGTAATTGCGTCAGTAGTAGGAACAGTCCTAACCGCCACATCATCTATGGTAATAGGCTTTAACGGTAACTTGCTTATTGGAGTTGGATTGTATTTGGGAGCGTTAGCGTCTGCAATTGCTGCACAAAAAATAACGCAAAAAATGGGCCGTAAGGCGATTGTTAAATAGGCTAGGAGGGTGGTAAAGAGGAGTGATAAAAGATTTTCACCTGAATTGCTCTGACTGTTTTAGGTTCGTAAGATCAATCAGATATCACATAAACGCTATTATCACATCGGGATATGAGATTGTTACCAAAGGATTCTCACTTACGTCGAATGACGTCTGGATATTCTACCCGTGTTAATTCTTTAGATTTATATTTATTCCTAAAATGTGTTCTGCTGCAGAACCCGCATTTGCAGCAGAATGCTAGATTGTTATCATCAAGTAAAAGCTGTCCGATCTAACTTAGAATTATTTTCTAGTTGTATGTTATTACAGAATGCAGCACAACGAAGCGCTAAGCATAAACTCTAAAAGAGACGAGGCATTGTATATGTTTGGCTAAAAATGGGTCGACTGAGTTATGTCTGTGCAACATGCTCTGAGCACTTCACGAGGAAATACAGCGCTACGAGGCATAACTTTAACATACACAACGGTGGAGCGGAGTTCGCTTGATTATATCGCAGAGTATCAGGCAGGTATCTTGCCACACATCCATCATGGTATAGACGCGAACGAAAGTGGCAGATTCCATTGGATCATATCTACGATAATAAATTTAGACCTGCGACGGTTACAGACAGCTCGGGAGATACATTCCAACCTACAGATGCCTGGCAACAAGCACCCCAGGCCAATATGCACTACTCCTCACATTATTCCATTAGTCCAGTATTTCGACCGGATGATCAACGATATGGAACTCGTTTATCGCGACTAACGAGACTTAAGTTGAAGAACTTGAGACATTGTTGATAAAACATCAGATACTTTCCTGATGTGAATGGAATTTTTAAATGGGCTGTTTTATGGGCCAATAAAGGCGACGACAGGCCTCTTGGTGAAAAGTTGGCGCAGGTTCGCAACCTGGACAAACAATTGAAAACGAATAGTGCATTCTAGAATCGACTACTATGTCGGGACTGAGAAAACAGTCGGGATCATCTTCAGCACAACGCTAATGGTAAGGTTGTAGTACGTATTGACGATCGGATTCCTCTGTTGCTAGAATTTTGATTATGAGCAGATCAACACCACGGGGATTAAAGGTGAACAGTCATCACCAAAGTTGTTAGGGCTTCCTTCTAGTGCGAATAGATAGTTTCGAGACGAGAAGTAACATTCACCGGATTATATTCCTCAGGCAAACCATGCCTGTGATTCAACTTATAATCTAAAACATCAAGACCACAAGCTAATGCCTCCAAAGCAGTTTTGCTCAAGTTCTCTAGAATTTTGCCATCGACATATCTTACGTCAATGTATAGTCCATATTTTTTCAAAAAGGCTGGCATTTCTCCGTACATGATCGGGTCTCTGATCCTATTATAAACGTCAATGTCTAGCTTGACATTATGTCTCTTACAATAGCTGAGCGTTAGTTGTATATCGGTTGCCTCAGTGTCCATCGTCAACGCCTGTGCTCTCTCAGGTCTTGGAGAACTTTTATCGGGCGTGAAGTGATCCGTGTCAATCGGATTTGGAAGATAAATAGCTTTACTAACTAGAGGTAACAGGTCGGGAGTAGAAACGATAACTGTGTCTGCCAGACGCTGAGCATTCGAATGAATCCTTTTCGTAATCAGTATCGCGTCTCTCACTCTCCTGTATGTAAATATACCTCTAACGGCCAAGTCCGATAGTTTCGATCTGTGTGGCAGCTTCTGTTTCTTTATTCCGCGAATATCCGTTCCATGATATTGAATAATGATCTTTTTTGAATTTCCAAATTTCTTTCGGAACTTAAGAACCATATCGCTCCTGCTGTGTATGTGTAAGATATCTGCAGAGTGCGCTTCGTCTATGCTTTTTTGAACAAAATCCTCTAATGTGGCAACAATAACATAGTCGGTGTAAAATCTACGAATTCCGTATTTATCGTATTCTCTGACCATAATTGCCTTCGAATCGTGTCCCTGCAATCTTTGATATTTTGCCAGGACAAATGCCACACCCGCCTGATCCCAAACATGTAGAATTCGCATGATATCGTAGAATTGAAGTATGTATTCTGTTACTCTGTTTTTTGTATATTTATCTTTGAACTACTGTCCAGCCGATCTTCAATCTTATCTGCTCCACCATATGGCCTCTCAGCTTGTCTCATTATTTTCAAGAGGTATTTTCGCATGTGCTGCTTTTCTTCCTCAGTTACCTTTCCATCAATTAAATCAATCATAAAGAGATTTATTGTTGCACCTATTTGGTTCTGATTAAACAAGGCCTCTGCCTCAACACTGAATTGATTTTTCCTATGCCAGTATCCAATTATCATGCCGAGGGGAATATATATCGCCACAAATATTAAGGCGAAGATCGCAATATTGATATTGAGTGCATGAATAGCCGGCACCCTCTGAAGCAGTAGTTGGTATTGAATTGTTACGAAATTAGCAAAGGTCATGAGAAAAATCAAATAGATGCTATGACCGTTTCTAAAGTCAAGCCACCTTCTTCGAAGCCAGTTATGACTTCTGAAATTGAGAATTTTTGGTACAGAGGGATTCTTCATTCGGATATCGTACTTATGATATCATCATCGTATATATAACTCATTTACATCTTGCTTGGGTACTTACCTCTTCTTGTTTTATGTAAATGAACTTAACCATATGTTAGATCTATCAATAGTACTTGGCATAAGCGGGGTACTGCTTTTTTTTACTCCGTTTCATAGTAAAATGTGACATAGTTTATTTAGAATATATCTATTTATCTGTGCCTTTTCTTAGAGATCTCAAATAAATAAATAGCGAAGACCACGAGAGACCGATCTAGAAAAATAATTTAAAACGTAATATTCCACTTTTTGTTTGTACTAACTGATGAAGATGCGACCACGCAAGAAAAATTCAACACCTAAAACCCAGAATTCTTACTTATGGAAACAGAACAATTAATTGATGTAATAATTAGGACCAAAAATTCGGAATTTTTGAAAGAATGGTCGGAATCAGTTTTCGAAATTCCGACAAGATGAAGAGTCATAGTAGCTGCACTTATGAATTAATTTGGTTGTAGAGATTGTTGAGTGGCTTAGGAACAAATGCGTGATGTCAAATTTTGGAAAAATTCTTTAACGTGTGGGATTCACTTTTCTTCTCATCATGATCGTAGAAACAGATTTAATAGACGTAATTGTAAGAACAAAAAATTCTGAAGAATTCTTGAGGGAATGCTTGCAATCAGTAATTGATGAAATTCCAGTAAGAAGGATAATAGTCGTAGATAATGGATCTACTGACAAGACAATCGAAATCGCATCCGCATTTGACAAGGTTGACCTATACGCCGAACCTACCTTGAACCTCGGTCAATTAACGAAGTTTGGCTTTTTGAAGGCACAGACCGAATGGGTGGTCATAATTGATTCCGATATGATATTGAGAAAAGGGTGGTATGAAAATATGAGAAGATATACGGATAAATCTGATGCCGTAGAAGGAGGCAGAATAGATCATTACAGATTTGATATACCAATAGATCCCACAAAGTCACGATTTGGTAGGTTTGGTCAAACCCTACTTAGGAGAGAGCCGGTACTCCATATGGATTTAGATTTACCCTTCGGAGAAGATGCTGCCATAAGTTATGATTTTAAGAGACTGGGCAAGAAATGGAAAAAAGTGGAAAGTTATTTGGCTGACCATTATCCAAAGATTGAAGGTTACACTATTAGACGGACTGGTATAATTTTAAGAATTGAGCAAGTATTTGTACCAAAAAATGTGCAAATAGAAGAAGGGCGTGTTGCGAGACGGTACCATATGATATCAAAGAAGCAAGCGTTCACTCGGCTAGTGCTGCTACCATTATACGACGGCTACAAATCCTTTAAAAAAAACTTCTGGTTTTGTTTGGCTTACTTCAAAATAATATAATCTCACCGGCCACTAAACTAATGTGACCTATGGTAAATTCTACGATATCTTCGAAAAAGAGGCAGAGACAGTCGGATAATGGAAGGCATCAACGGAATCTTTTTTGTTCTATTCAGAAATAATCTTCTCTTCAAATTTTCTACGTCCTCTTTTTTACCCAGGTACGCAATAAAATTCTGATCGTCAGCTAAAAACCAAGTTTTCCCTATTTTTAAAATATCCTCTTTAGTCCATTGAGATCTGTGCGTTTCGTATGAATTATTAAACGCATTTTTTTGGCTACTGACCTTTTTCGGTGTGGAAATAAATACCCCCCCATGCCTTATGGACAACTTCCTCAACAATAGTTCTCCGTCACTCTTCTTGAGATGCTCCAGAACATCTATTAGAAGGACCAAATCATAACGGAAATCAAGATTGTCTGCTGCTAATAAAATATCTTGGGTATAAACATTATCATAGACGTATTTGTGCAAAGGAGTTATATAATCCGCAAAGACTTCTACTCCATCTATCCTTCGAAGAAACTGAGAATACTCTTCTCTGCCATCCCATAAATCCAAGTATTCGCGACACAGCACTCCGTATTTTCCGAAGCCTACTCCTACATCCAATACAGATTTAGGGTTCAGGGTTACTATACAGTCCATAACCTTGGAGATCTGTCTATGTTGACTTGATGGCAAATGTACTGAATATCAATAAATGGTATAAATGATTTTGTCCTGCGTCTGATTTAAGATGTGAAAATTATCGTCACTCAAACGAAAGGTAGAAATGTTTTTTACATGCCGTTAAAAAATCTCGCTTGTTGTGAAAGGGCTTATTCTTGCTGGAGGTCATGGAACGCGACTGAGACCACTCACGTTTACAGGTAATAAACACATGATTCCAATAGCTAATAAACCTATGATATTCTATGGCCTTGAGCACCTAGCTAAGGCTGGCATTAAGAGATAACCTATATAGAGCAACCAAATCCAAAAGGACTAGCTCATGCCGTAGTATTAGCTGAAGATTTTCTGAAAGGTGAGCCCTTTGTAATGTACCTTGGAGATAACATGTTAAAACAAGGCGTGAGGCCTCTGATTAATGCTTACTTTAATCATAGTAGTGACTGCGTAATTTGTGTTACAGTTGTTAATAACCCGGAGCTGCAGCAGAGATACGGAGTAGTAGAGCTAGATTCCGAAGGTAAAGTATCCCGGCTAGTTGAAAAACCTAAACAACCAAAGAGCAATCTAGCGCTGGCAGGTGCTTATCTGTTCAATGAATCTATATTAGAAGCTGTTAAAAAAATCAAACCATCTTGGCGAAACGAACTAGAGATAACTGATGCGATTCAGTTCCTTCTCGAAAATGGCAAAAAAATAAGCGTACAACGTATAGATGGATGGTGGAAGGACACAGGTAAGCCTGAAGATCTTTTAGAGGCAAATCAACTCGTGTTAGACGATTTGCAGTCAAAGTTTGAGGGAAGTATTGACACATCGTGTCAAATAATAGGAAAAGTCTCAATTGATAAAGACACCGTAATAAAAGCTAATACTAGGATAAAGGGACCGGTGATTATTGGTAAAAACTGCGAAATTGGACCAAATGTATATCTTGGACCCTACACATCGATTGGTGATAATGTTAATATTTTATCCGGAGAAGTAGAAGGTAGTATAATAATGCAGAACGTGCTCATAAACTGTAATAAAAGGATTATCGATAGCATAATCGGAAGACAATCCCGATTAGAGTCAGGTGATGCGATGTATCCTTCTGGACTAAGATTTGTAGTAGGAGAAAGTACTCTATGTCGTTTGTAGTAGTCTTTTTATCTACTAATATAATGGGGAACATGGTCATCTATTCATGATCCGAAATTAATATATGAACAAAGATCTATATCACATCATGAGAAACTTAAATTTAAAATTCATTTATGATATTTCGCTTATTGCAAATGCTAGAATACAACAACCTATTCGTGTAATTCCCGAGGCAGGATGACAATTTTAGTGTTATTAACAGATTCTGATATTTTAAACGTTGATCAAAAGCGGTTATATCTTGTTTATGAAAAATGGCCTGAGTACTTCAAGGATGCAGCAAATATATCATGCAAATTAGATCACGAGGCATCTTTCTATGAATCTGTTGTGCTCTGCGGTATGGGAGGCTCTGCTACGAGTTGTGATATTTTGCATGATGTAATTCATTCGTCCAGCAGCATACCTTCGACTGTCATCAGAGGACAGAATATACCTAACACCGTCAACAAACGTTCTTTGGTTATCGTAAATAGTGTTTCAGGAAATACAACAGAAGTAATATCAAATATGAAAGATGCCACAGACAGAAATGCAGAAGTTATTTGTATTTCATCGGGAGGGAGATTAAGAGACGAGGCTGCAAATAAGGGTCACAAACATGTCAGGATACCGAATCTGGCTCTTCCTCGCGCCTCACTGGCATATCTAGTGATACCAGGTCTCAAACTGATAAATCCGCTTTTAAAAGAGTCTCTGGAAGAAGAGGCACTAATGATCCATACTAATCTCTCAAAGATTTTTACGAATATATCGGTGACAGTCCCCTATGAAGAGAATGTTGCGAAGAAAATAGCAGGCTTTTTGGATGAGAGCATTGTATTTTGTTTTACATCACCTTTTCTTGTTTCTGTCGGAACTAGATTCAAGAACTCGCTTAATGAGAATGCGAAGGTGCACTGCCTTAGGGAATCTATCTTTGAAGCCTCCCATAACGAGATAGTACCTTTTACGTTCAATGACAGTAACTCCCCTAACAAGGTCTTGCTAGTCAGGTGGGAACAAGACTGCCCACTTGTTAACGAGCGGTTTGAGAAGGTAAAGTTCTTTTTTAAGGAGATAGGGCACCCTGTGATGGAGATAACAGCAGCCGGGAAGAGTATGATAAATGCGATAATATCTTCAATCTATATCCTAGACTATTCTACGATCTACATGGCCGTGACAAGAAATGTGGATCCCTCCCCAACTCCTGCTATAGACATCCTCAAGAAAATCTAACTAGCTACTCTTTCGTAAGCGAGTATTCGAAATATTTTGATGTAGAGTAATCTTGTGGTATAATATGTATGACAGTTGGGTGAGGAATGAGTTACTTTGGAATTGATCTTGTCAGTAGAATTTCATCTGAGTAGAAAAATTCAAGACCATGTAGCCTTCTGTAGAGTTATCTCCAACCCTTCATGTATTCCTACAAAAGGTTTCCATTGGAATGCATTTGACACTTTAGAGATGTCTGCAATCATTTCGGTTACATCATCAGGTCTAATTTGGTTATTGTAATTGATAGTTATTTTCTTATTCAATAATTGAGCTAGAATCTGTGTTACTTCTTCTAGATGATGGCTCTCTCCATAGCCTACATTATATAAATTATATCCTTTTGGAAATTCATTCAATATAATTGTGACAAGATCTAGAAAGTCCGAAATGAAGAGGAAATCTCTGCTGATGTATTTTCCACTCAGAAAAACATTTCCATAATTTTTTATTTGCTGGATAACCGTGGAGATAAACATATAGGGCTTGGCATTGGGACCGTACAAAAGAAACGGACGTAATGTAACAATGTCCATACCAAAGTCGAGGGAATAAATTTTACATAGTTCTTCAGCAATTAATTTGCTTTTATGGTAGGATGAATGGGGATTAACCGGATGTTCTTCATCAATAGGCAAGTACTTTGGTTGCCCATAAACATATGAGCTCATAAAAATGAATTTTTTGATATTACTCAACCTGCAGAATTCTAGTACATTTAATGTACCAACTATATTGGTATAGTATGCCTGATAAGGTTCTTTCGAAGCACTGTTGACAGATGTCTTCGCAGCAAGATGAACCACAGCATCTACTCCGCTTTTGTCAATAGAGTGAAGTTGGTTTATATCGGTTACATCTATTTTATTTTTATCATTAGTACTACTCCTTCCAACTACACTAATTCCAAGCTCTAGAAGCAGCCGGCATAAATGGTAGCCAACAAATCCTGCAGTTCCGGTGACGAGCACTTTACTAATTTTCATCCGGTCATCCTCGTCCTGCCATAATTCCGTTTATTACAAGATAAGCTACAAACGGGGTTCTCAATATCCATAGGGTAACTGCAGTTTATTTTACATAACTACAGTTACTTTCCATATATAGGTTCCATTATCGAAATGTTGTTGCATAAAATCTGAAAACGATAAAAATTGATTGTAGTAATGTTGCTAGAATTTCATGTTCCCTCTATGATAAATTGGAACTTTATCGCAACATGACGAAAAAAGTGGCCCACATCGAATTCCCTTCTTTGTTCCGGAATATTACAACAATTATAAAATATAGCTCTGTTCACAAGACTAATATGCCATTTGGTTCAATTTTTCGCACTTTTGCGTATGTATCTCTAACTACAGCTGATGGGATTGATTTTAACTTTGAAAACAACTTCGCAAGCAGACTTGGTTTTAGGCTTGTAGGAATACCGCATATTAGTATGAGGCTCAGGTCGCGAAAAATAAGGAAAAATGTTCCTTCCACCGCAACATACATGTTCGATGCGGGCTTTGGTACAGGCGTCTATTCCTTCACGCTAGCAGACAAGGTTAAGAGCATAATTGCAGTAGATGTTGAAAAGAAAAAGATAGATTACGCAAAAGCAGTTAATTATTTCAAAAATATTAGCTTTCAAGAAATGGATTTAACTGAATTGACATTTGAGGATTCGACTTTTGACTTTATTATTTGTTCTGAGGTTCTTGAGCACATTAAGGATCATGCTCTCGCATTTTCTGAATTGGCACGTGTTCTTAGGAAGGGAGGAACAATGCTTATCACCGTGCCATACCATTCTAAAAAAAATCGACATGAATACACGAAATGGGGTCATGAGCGACCAGGCTATACAGAAAATGACATGCACGAGTTGTGCTTAAGAAACGGTCTAAGACTTGTAAAAAGTGAAGGTTGGTCTTCTAACTCTGCGGAGAAGGCCTTTGAGCTCAACTACAGGATGGCACAAAAGAACAAGGTTGTCTGCGGTCTATCGTTCTATCCACTTTATGTGTTTGCATTGTTAAGCGACTTCATTAAAGCAAAGCATGACAAGAATGAAATCTTCTTTAAGCTAATAAAAAATTAATATTCTCAGCAACTTGCTTTCCTTCACAAAAATGTATGGAGCCTCAGCTTTATACATTTCACTTACTACTCCTAAATTCTGCATCGTCCTGGCATTGTAATAAGGTTTTGTTCGTCATATAACATTATTATTTATCTACTTTCAAAACCATGGTGTATGTCTCGATGTGCAGATAAGGAGAGACTATTTAATCGTCACAGGAATATATCCTTATCCGAAGAGTTTTCAAGTCGAATAGTGGGCTCAGCATCTTTAATACGAATATTTCTGAAGTATCAAAGAACGTATCAGAATTACTTCAACGTATTTTTCCATGTCATTAAAAAAAAATATCCAATCAAGGGAATCTTGAAAAATGGTAATCAGGTAAAGCTAACTAGTTTTTTTCAATCATATAATATTGCACAGTTTCAAGATTACAAAGACATAATCGACTACGATATCATGACTGATACAGTTACGATCTCTAGACTTGCCAAAACAGCAACAGACTCTGGAATGAAATTGAAGTTCCAAGGTGGTTTGTATAATGGGGAGGTAGTGAACATTTTCTTGGAAGATGTATATCGCATTCTTCCAGTACGAGGAAAGGTAGTGCTCGACATCGGTGCTAATATAGGAGATTCAGCTATCTATTTTGCTTTACGTGGCGCTAGTAAAGTTATTGGGGTCGAACCTTTCCCTGATAATTATGAAATGGCAAGAAAGAACGTTGCATTAAATAATTTCTCAGGTAGAATCTCGGTTATGTTAGCTGGTTGCAGTGCCAACGCTGGTTATATTGATATCTCTGATGGCTTCGAAAGTGGAATCGCTAGTCATACATACGACGACAACTACAAGCCAGGCACGAGGGTACCCTCACTTACTTTGGAAAGCATTTTAAAGGAATATAATATTCAAGATGGAGAAACTATCTTAAAAATGGATTGTGAGGGATGTGAATATGACACTATTCTATCTGCAAGTGATGCTCTATTAAGACACTTTAGTCACATGCTTATTGAATACCACAAGGGATACAAAGATCTTAAAGAAAGATTGGAGAAATCTGACTTTGAGGTCAGTTCTATAAAACTCACAGGGGAGCCGGGTGGGCCAACTGCGCTTCCGAATATAGATAGGCCAGGACAATGGTATTATATTGGATATATTTACGCAAAACGACGATAAAAAAAGAAAAGAATCGAAAGCATCTTTGTTTGTCTAGGCTGCATGAAGCCAAAGTCCACTAGTTATAGCCGCGTCGTTTTCATTATTCTTTTTTGAAAGGAGTAGCGCTTGTTGAGAGAATATCCTATTAGGAAGACCAAACCGATGGCTATTAACATAGAGACTTGTTTTGACAACTGGAATACTCCAACGAGCATCCATGTTATCACAACATTAAGCCCCATCATAAGTATAGTGACTGTAACAAAGATTGGAAGATTGCCTTTATTATTAAAAACTATTTTACCATTGAGAAAATAAGATAAGAAAATTCCAGGGATATAAACAAGCACTATAGCAACGCGGTAATCGATAAAGTTTATGATGATTAAAAAAAGCCCATAACACACTACGCCATTAATAATTCCATTTCCAGCATACAACATCATCTTTTTTATCTCATGAAGAATGGAATTCGCTTTTGTTTGCATCTACTATCCTTGACTCTCCATAGACGTGATATTATTTTTTGATTGACTTTCTGTTTGTCCAACAATTGAATCGAATACTCGATCTATTACATACATTGGACGCTTCCTAGATTGATCCAATACCCTCCATAAATATTCTCCAAGCACACCCAACATAATCATCTGTATCCCACCAGTGAAAGTGATCACGATCATTAATGCTGTAAATCCTTCTACTGGAATCTTGCCAATCGCCCACTTGTAGATGACTATAGCACCGTATACAAAAGCAACGAAAGCGAAAATCAGTCCTAGCGCAGATAATAATCTAATTGGAAAGTATGAAAATCCTACAAACGAGTCAACAGCCAATTTAATTCTTTTACTATAAGTCCATTTTGTCTTTCCCTTCTCCCGCTTTTTCCGGGCATAGGGGATAGTTACATAGCTATATCCTAGCCAATAAATCAAGGACATGATATTCGTATTTTTTTCATGAATTTTATTGATATCTTTTACAACTTGTTTATCTATTAGTAAGAAATCAAATCCGCCTTTAGGATAATCAGGAATTGCAAAGCGTCTAAATAAGGAGTAATAAGTATTGGAGAAGAATTTTGAGAGTTTTGGATCATCCCGTTTGCCTCGAACAGCAAAGACAGCCTTATTGCCCTTTTCCCAGTTCTTAACCATCTCTAAAAATAATTCTATTGGATCTTGTAAATCAGCCATAATTACACCAACGCAATCGCCGGTAGCCTTAATAAAGCCTGCTTGGATAGCCGCGAAAGCACCAAAGTTCCTGGTTAATTTGACCACTAATATGTTCTTTGGATACAATGCTTGGTATTTTAAAAGAATATCTAGTGAATGATCTCTTGAACCATCGTCTACAAAGACCAACTCAAGTTCATATGAAATCTTCTCTCGTAGACTGAGCAGACGGGGAATAGTATCAGGAAGGTTCAACTCGTTATGATAAACTGGAACAACGATAGAAAGTTTCATTGTAATCATGAGTACTTTTTTTATGATATTAAAGTTTATTGTATTTATATGGTTCAGATCTTGTCAGATCTTTTATTTGTGAAGTATTTTAATCGATAATTATTGAGAAGACTGTTAGCAATCGGTATAATACCATAATCAGATTAGAAATTGTTTGCAACTAATCGTTATCCATTGTCTATCGAAATGAATTCATCATTTTTTTCGCAGTCTTCCGGCTGTCTGATTTAGAGTTACGTATTATATTATATTGATATTTGGCTTTTTAGTTTTTCGCTTTTTTGTTTTAACTTATGTTATTTCAATTGCCATAGGATTTAACTTGGCATTTCGTATTGTTAATGCACGCTAGCGCAAATTCTTCTGCCTTCATTGCACCAAAGCAACTTCGGATTTATAGCTAATACTTTGCCGTAATATCTTATTTGTTCTTCTTATTCTCTTATGCTTTCATATTCTGTTGGCATTGGCTTTTCAGGTTAGAAAATTCGTCTGCCATCTTTTGATAAGACAACAACCTATGTTAGATTTGCTAGTTTGCTTGTAAGGAATCATGATGAGAGAGGATTGTTTGGCAAAATATTTAGAACTGACTCGAAGGCTTCAAGAAGACGAAATAATACAGGCAAATCTATGGGCGTCTTATCCTGGGATGATTAAGACATGGCATAGACAAGGAGCATCTAAGATATGTATGATGATACCAAGCAAGAAATAAATGAATTTATAAGCAGGGAAGAGAAGCCACAGATTGTAAGATTGCATGGGCGTTATTGGCACTACTTTAAGAACATAGGGGACGTAAAGGCTATCGATATGTATTACGTTAGTCGGCTATACGATCATGCCAATCCGAATGAAGATGAAAGATGGAACGATAGTACCATAATTGATAAAAGAAGTGGTCATCTCCACATAAATAAAATAAATATTATCGGTAGATATTAGATGAAACTGCTTTTCGGAAATATTCTTGTTACTGGTGGCTTGGGATTTATTGGCAGTCATTTTATTCGTCGAATACTATCCAAAGAATCCATCTCTGGGTCAATTATTAATATTGATTTTATGGGGTATGGTTCCAACCTTAACAATCTACAAGGCAATGCTGGTACAAGATATCGACACCTTAATTCCAACATAAATAACAAAAAAGCATTAGAGGAGCTAGCAAAAACTACAAAGATCAACATGATTATAAACTTTGCTGCTGAAACTCATGTAGATAGGAGCATATCTAATCCTACAGAATTTATTGATTCCAATGTAGACGGAGTGGTTTCACTATTAGAATTTTGTCGCTTACATGATGTTCAGCTATTTATCCAAATATCTACTGATGAAGTATACGGCGATGCTACAGGACGTAAACCTTTTGACGAATGTTCACCCCTAACGCCAAATAGTCCCTATTCTGCTTCTAAAGCAGCAGCCGACCTATTAACAAGGGCATACAATAAGACGTACGGCCTTAAGACTATTATAACTAGGTGTTCAAATAATTTTGGACCAAATCAATTTCCAGAGAAATTAATACCAAAAACCATTATTAGAGCACTTAAAGGCCTTCCAATTCCCATCTATGGCGATGGCAGCCAGATAAGAGAATGGATCTATGTAGACGATCATGTAGATGCAATCCTAAAAGTTATCGCAAAGGGCAAGCTCGGCGAGATCTATAATATAACCTCATCTCATGAAATGAGTAACATCGATGTTATAACTAATATTAGAGACATATTACAAAGTAATACCGTTGGCATAAACGTTCGAATTAAGCATGTCGGAGATAGGCCTGCCCACGACAGGCGTTACTCTTTAAGTTCCTCTAAGATTAAAAAAGATCTTGGTTGGAGACCATCTTTCTCTTTCAATGTTGCGCTTGAGCAGACAGTAAAATGGTATATTAATAACGAATGGTGGTGGGCACCTCTTTTGAAAGACAGAGTTCTTGACTATCAGCCATGGAAGATAGATTGGAAAGGAAAACGTTTAAAATTAGAAGAAAAAAAATCTTGATTACTGAATCGAATGGTTTAGTGGAGTCGAACAGTTTGTGCCATCGCTTGCACTATTCTTGAAAATCCTAACGTAGTTCGTTTATTATTATTATTATTATAATCCCTTCCGCAACTCACTGCTACGATGACATCAAATTTAATCACTCTCCCCCAACCTTTCATTTAGATTTTTTTTCATTACGTCTTTTATCATCAATTTCTGAATTGGCACTGTATGAATAGGTATTTGATTCGGGTCGACTAGGATGACGCGAGAGCTTTGGAAATCCAATTTTATTTTTCCAGATTTGTGCTTTGTTGCAAACAAATGTGTAATATAATGACGAAATTTCGTAAATGTTTCATAATTACCAATAAAGGTAGGATTTACTACTTCTATTCTTAACTCTTCTTTAGAAGACCTCTTTACTGCAGCAACCATTTTTTCATTTTTTAATATTATGCTTCCCGGCAGGTTCCAATAACCGCAATAAGGTGGAATAGTTCGTTTTGTGAGGATAATCTCATAATCCTTAAAAATAACGATATCAACAGATGAGAACGGCATATATTTTTCAATCTGTTTGAATATATCATTAGGAATCTTGACTACACACAAATATTGCTGTTCTAGTCCCATGTTTATTTAAATGCCACTTTATTACCATAAACCTACTATTTTCTGGAATCTGCTCTCAAAAATGCCTTGTTCTTATCGATGTAAATCTTTGAATGTAGTGGTAAGTTTTGTTATTGTTATTATTTCTAATTTCGCAAGCGCAGGTAACTTGTACGATACTCTTAGCTTACGACGAGGTCAGCCGATGTTGGTCTAACAGATGACCTTAGGACGGTTTTACAAATTCTTCTCCTTTAATTGGCTCCTTAGATTCACCATCTAATCTTCTCCAGTATCTCACAATAATAAAGATCCAAGCTACAAAGGAGATAATAGTTATTGTCTGATAGATTATCAAGTTTGGAAAATGAAAGTGTGCTATCATAATATACTCACCTGCGGGCAAAAGCCAGGCACGAAATACATCATTAACGACTGAAGCCTGTAATTTCATTTCTTTGTGTGGAAAAATCAGATCAGCTTGCCAGCCAGGAAAATATATTTCATTCTCGACCATTAGCTTTGGTTCTTTTAATGTCACTTTGTATGATATGTCATTAATTCCGTATCGTGTTTGTACGACTTGATTGGCAGGAAATGCGGCAGATGGATTTGCTTTAACATGCGATTGAGTTATAGTTGAAAAGGTGCTTACTGGCAGCATAATTTTTGTAGAATCATAGGATTTAGCGAAATTGGGTTCTACCAGAATTGGTGTCCATTTCATCAACATATATTGTTGGTAGATATCGTTTGTTTCTACGATAAAGCGGGCATTTAATATTGTATTTGCGTAATCTTTGGTCATATAATTACCTTGCAAATATCCTCTCCATGAATAGTTATAGATGCCTACAGCTTCTCTTGGTGGTCTTTCAGTTGGGATATTTTGAAAGACGCCATACGTAATCAATTTCCCGTCTTTTTCTAGGGGAACATTATAGTGAATATATAGTCTATTGATTGGGATTTCTCTCCACGTTTGCATGTCAGAAACGACACGTAAGCCATCCATTGAGACCAGCAGGACTATTATTAGCAACGCCATCCCTGATAAAACAATTGGTTTACTCGTGCCTGAAACATTGTCTAAAGATTTATTTTTTCTCGAATAATATATAATAAACACCATTATACCCGACAAAATGAAGGATGCTGCTATTACCTGAAAATTTATGAAGACTTGGTTCACTGCCGAATATAGTGAATAAACCCCTAGAGAAAACCAAGTGATCACGAATGCTGCTCTCAATAGAAATTCTTTCCATGACATTCTGCGTTCGATAATCGATTTAAGTCCAGCTGTACCGAGTATAATTATTGGAATCGCAATAAAGACTCTGTAGTCACTAGAAGGAAACCGTGATAGCTTCAAGGCTGGCACCGCTGAGGTAATTTTATGCCAAAAGGCGGAATGCGGCCCAGCAACCATAAGAATCGAGAGGATCAAGATTGTAATGAATATCCAGTGTTTCTTTATTGCTAAAATTGAAATGAAACTCGCAAAAATAAGCATTGGCAATGTCACGAAGGTAGATCTCATTGAAGGTTCTCCTACTATTGGACGACTAGACATAAATAGTGCTGGAATATCCTTTTTCGTCAATCCGCTATGTTGCGGTGTAAAAGAAATGAACCTAGTCAATTCATTTCTCTCTTGCCAAATGGGACCAATATGGATAACAGAAATCGAAATCCCAATTACCATCAAACCAAACATTGCTGCTCCCACCTTTAGAGCCCTGCGCTTTACCTTCAAATATGCATGAAAAATTTCGAGGCACAGAAATACAGGTATTATAAAAAGACTAGATATGAAATTTCCAGGATAGCCTCCAGTTGCAAGAAAATAAATTACTATTGGGATGAAAAGAGTCCGTCTTGTGATACTGGGTTTATCTAAATTTAGTTTAATAACATAAAACAACCATGGAGCTATTGAGAATGCTCTGATGATATCCGAATGTTCTGCGTTAGAATAAAATCCACCAAAGAATTGAAATGCTACAGCTCCTATAAATGCATAACGAGGGGATTTGAAAATTAAATTAAGAAGCAGGAACATCCCAACGCTGCCAAAGAACACATGAATGACTTGTACAATAACTGCAGCATGAAGCGTATATTGAATGTGGAGAAGAGCAAATATCCAAAAAATTGGGTAGTACAATCCAGATTGTGCGTTTATCGCTAACGGATAACCCATAGATTGATACGGTATCCATTCAGGAAAAATGCCTGTACTGATAGCGGTTGTCCAAAAAGCTGGCCATGCATAATACGTCCTTTGGAAATCCCATGGAAACCCAACGTTATTGAAGTAATGGGCCCAGAAGATTGCAACATTTTGAATTAACAAAAATAAATAAAATATTATATTATTTTCTGAGAACCATTTAATGAACCGCTGCACTTTCGTACGTGCAGTTCCATGTGCCTTATTAACCTTTAATCAGCAGAATTTTCTACGATTCATAATCAAAATATACAACTGATTAATCAATAAGTTCTCCGATGAATTCACTTCCATTATTTTTATCATATGCTAGATATAGATACATAGTTCACCGAATCCTATTACGAGCTAAAATGGGTAGAACCAAACGGGATGAGTACCTACGAAATATTCGACTATCACCGATCGACTTTCTTCCGGAAAGGACCTATGTCATGAATAACGGCGCTAAAGCAATACCTAGAAGGGGCACAAGAGATTTTTATATGCTATTTGTATCGAGAGAGAGGGATATTAAGCCTCATCTCTCAATGCATGAAGGTGAGACCTTCATCGACGTGGGAGCAAATGTTGGCTCATATACATTAATGGTTGCCAATGAGTACAAAGCCAAAGGAGTAAGAGTAATCGCAATTGAAGCTCATCCAGAAAACCACAGAGCATTATGTAGAAATATTCAGGCTAATAATTTTATAAACGTTAAAACGATCAACAAAGCCGTCTCGGATCACAAGGGGGTGGTTACCCTCTATGAGCGTTCCCATGATGGAAACCGAGCAGATTCTGAATTATACAGCCTATATGAGACATTTCTTGGCCAATACAACATTATTCACCCCCAAGGAAAGCCCTTACAGCTGGAGTGTGACACGTTAGATAATATGTTAGTCAATCAAAGAGTTGACGTCATGAAAATAGACATAGAAGGTGCAGAAGTTTTAGCATTGAAAGGGGCAGAGAGTACACTAAAGAAACTGCGCAAGATTATAGTGGAAGTACACGGCGATAATTATAAAATGCTAAGAAGTTTGCTTGAAACTTATGACTTCAAGCTCGAGATGGCTGAAATAACTGCGCATATTATAGGATCGAAATAAAATAGGAGACTGATTAACTCCGACTGAACCACCTGAACATGCATGTGATTCTTTAACACGCAATCTGATGGCGGATCGCATAAGGCACTATAATAATTCGAAAATGAATGGTCACCGCCAAACGAGCCTCTCAAAATCTCTTGTTAAACCCAAAAATTACATTTTTCAATCTCTGGACTTGGTTCTTTCTGATGTATTGTCGGATATTCTTATCATACATCCTGTCATAGCCAACTGATTTAGGAGTATAAGTTAGGTAATAATAAAGCATATATGTTGCGCCCAGCCTGCCTGTTATTTCACCTGTTATGAAATATTTCAAGAACCTGCCAAAAGCAAATACGGGATGGTATCCCAATGTACGCATACTTGCACCAAATTCATAAAACTTGTGTGTTTCACCAAGGGGTCTCAGATGTTCGAATTTGGCATCCCCCATCACATAATAAGAATAACCACAGTGGCTGGCTTCGTACAGGATGGCGGACTCATAGCCCATTTGTTCTGGATAGTAACCGTTCCAGATCGTTTTTTCAAAAAACGAATTTCTGATAAATCTTCCTGCTCCGTGTGGCATAGCGTGTTTGTATTCAGTATAGTTGCCTGAGACGACAGCAATTGATTGATTTGAATCCATAAATGAAATTATTTTTTCAGCATAATCTGGCGGGTAACTAGTATCATCGGTGCCTATCATATGGTAATCAGTTTTTCGCAAACCTCTGTCTCTACTAAGGTTAATTGCAGCATTCCAATTCTTGACCACCCTACTAATATCATATCCTAAATCCGCGTTAGAGATCACATAGAGAGAAGGCCAATCTTTCTGCAAATCGTCTAAGATATCTTTTGTTTTGTCTGTCGATCCATCGTTTATGACTATAACATGTTGAGGTTTTATTGTCTGCCCCTTAATCGAAGAGAGGGCCTTCCCTATAGTTTCTTGAGAATTTCGACAGGTTACGACGGCAAAATAGGTTTCCACTTGTTAGAATTCTAAAACCGATAAGTTATTAATATTGTTCTGATTGGCTAATAGGATACACGAAGGATAACATATTCCGTTACGTGTCTTCAGAAGAGTATATTATCTATACTTCCTACCACTATCCTAATTAAACTGTTTCAACAATGAAAATAGCACACATAAACAATACCTCCGGCATTGCGTCCATTATTGCAAACCAGCAAAGAAGACAAGGACACGAGGTAGATGTATTTGTTTTTAACGACACAATATTCAAGCAATTTGGGGGGAGTAAATTAAACTACTGGTCGCCACTGGATAGATGGAGACTCTTTAGAAAATTAAGAGGGTACGATGTATGGCACTATCATTATCCGTATGGCTCACTCAGGAAAAGTCTAGAGAAGCGAAACACTCGTAAAATATATTTAAAACATTACCACGGTAACGATCTAAGGGGTCGACAAGAGGAGGATTTTTGCCTAGTGTCTACGCCGGATCTTCTGAAATATGCCCCGAATGCAAGATGGCTTCCTAGTCCAATAGACTTAAAGGAAATTGGGGCGACGATCTCAGAGCTAGCGTCTTCCAACAATAAGGAAAGGCAAGAGAACAAAATTATTAAAGTTGCTCATTATCCTTACTACAAAAATTATTCAGCATTTGATTATTACAGTGATGTGTTATCTAGGTTACAAAACGAAAAGAAGTGTGAAACAATCAATATCTTGCAACAATCACATTCACAAGCTTTAGGGATTATGGCTACGTCCGATATAATAATTGGTAAAATATTACCAGACGTGGGGTGGTTTGGAAAATTCGAACTTGAAGGAATGGCTCTTGGTAAACCTGTTATCGCGTATGTTTCTGAGGAGTTGTACGAAAAATATAAGCCACCGATCTACAGGACCTCAAGAGGTACATTCAAAAACGACTTGGAAGCACTTGTTGAGGATCAGGTTGAAAGGGAACGGTTATCGCAAGAAGGACCCAGCTATGTACGAACTAACCATTCTTTAGAATCTATTGTAGAAAAAGTAATGTCGTGCTACCGATAAAAAGCTCGTGACATAAATTTCGCAATACAATGCAATCTGGTAATCAGATAACAAATAATATACTCGCACGCCTTACAATTCTGCACTTGAGTTTGCTTAACCAATGTCTGCTGAAGTAGCCTCTGCTGGCACATGCCCAGTGCGTGATTACTTGAAATATGAATCCCCGTGGAAGAAGAATACCTAAATGTGTAAACAAATAAGTTGGAGTTAATCATACATATGAGAAAATCTTTGCTGACCTTTCTCGTGGTATTTATCAACTAACAAACCAAACGTTGCTAGGGGGCTTGTCAATGTATCAAAGATTGCAGTTATCAAGCCTACATTTACAGCTGCAGCTTACTATCGGTCATTTTACAAATTCTTCTTACTACATTCTGCCGTACCGCAGCACTCACGAAAGAATATCACATCAGACCTAAATCTGCTGTCAAGCCGAGTAACCAATCTATTGACGAGATCATCTTCGGCATCTTCAATGGTTTACTTAACGAATCATCTCAGGAAACTGCTCCCTGACTCGCACATTAGTGTCTTGACTGACGCTGATGCAGATAATATTAATTCTTTATTCTTCATAAATGGAGCTAACAAGTATGATATTCTGATACTTGGACACCAAGAATATGTCACACAACAAGAATATGATAATTTAAAAAATTTCGTTGCAAACGGAGGTACTTTGATTCTCACGGATGGGAACGTATTATATGCCGAAGTGAAATACGACAGGAGCACTCATACAATCACACTAGTGAAAGGGCAAGGTTGGGCTTATAACGGTAAATCAGCATGGAAGAGTGTGAGAGAAAGATGGGCGAATGAAACTTCACAGTGGGTAGGTAGCAACTACCTATGTTTTTCGTGCAATATCGCTTTTTCCAATAATCCGTTCCAATACAGGCATCACGAGGAACAGTGCCTGACAAATCCTAATGACCGAATCCTATTGAATTATGGTGCATCGGTGTCAGACAAACAGACAACACTAGACCCAGTAATTGCAACGTACGAACTTAACTACCAAAAAGGGAAGGTAATAGGACTGGGTATTTTCTCAGACGACGTAATAACCAACAGTAAATTTAAGAAATTCTTTGATAGTCTTTTGTTGCAATATAAGCCAGAGCAAAATCCATAAGGATTGTGAGAATCTCTAAAGGGTTGCAATTTATGCCAAAGCAAAATCCATAACGATCGTGAGAATCTTAAAGGGTATGGTTTCTACTGCAAAAACCCAAATAGGTTAGGTAGCAACAACTGTACAATAACATTGCACGACGAAGTCTTTTCACCAGTTTTAATAATGATATCTACCTCATCTTTGGTTGCTGCTTCTAATACCTCATACCCCGTTCAGGAAGAAAATTCAAATGATAGCTATATATCTTGTCACAGCGTATTCTGAGGAGCACCAGCTACTCAAATCGGTGAGATGCTGAAAAGACTTCAAAGGATATTCCATAAGAACAACGAGTTTGATGCAGCGCTGGTTTATGGGGACACAAATTCAACCTTTGCGGGTGCTCTTTCTGCTGCAAAGTCAGGAATAAAAGTTGCCCATGTAGAAGCTGGACTGCGAAGCTTTGATAGACGAATGCCAGAAGAAATAAACAGGATATTGACTGATCATTTAAGCGACTACTTGTTTGCTCCGACCGGCACAGCCTTTAAGAATTTAAAAAGAGAACACGTGAATGGCAGCGTGGTGTGTACTGGAGATGTATCGGTCGAACTAATCAGACTTGTACTCCGTAAACTCGTACCCAGATCCCGGATTCTCGAGCTTCTACAACTTAACGAAAATAATACTCCGTATATTCTTATGACTATACACAGAGCCGAGAATACCAGCTCGGAACAGTGTTTGGCCTCGCTGATTCGCGCTTGCGAAAATCTTTCAGACGAGAGAAAAGAGCTTGAAATAATATTCCCAGTTCATCCACGAACAGCCATTTTTCTCAAACATGTTAACTTGTACAATAGACTCAAAAAATGCAAAAATGTACAGAGTATAAAACCGGTAGGATACATTGACTTCATTTCATTGATGCAAAATGCCAAAAAGATAATAACTGACTCAGGAGGAGTACAAAAAGAGGCTTATTTACTAGGTGTCCCTTGTATAACACTAAGAAGAAACACTGAATGGGTTGAAACTGTGGAAGCAGGCGGAAATATACTCATCGATCCTAATACTGATAAGATTATTAAAGCTGTTAATGAATGGATGCCGGTCTCACGTGTTTTTAACAGAAGACAAATTTTCGGTGATGGGAAGACATCAGAGAAGATAAAATATTCGTTAATGAAAGTGCTGTCATCAACATGTAGACGATAAAAGGCATAAATCTATTAATCATGACTTGATCTTGATTTGTATTCTTAATTGATTTGTTGCCATAAGTATCAATAATGGAAGCATACAGGAGGGACGATTGGAACTACTAAAAGCGAGTATAGGCAGGCACTACAAAAAGTGGCTGCGGCTAGAGCACAAATGATGCAAAGCAATCATTGTGCTGAATCTACTGTAAAGAAGGCTTTGGAGAATAATAGATAGTTATAATTATCTTAATCAATAATCATACAAGCGCTTGCGAATTCTACATTTGTCGCATGAGTCATTACCCGATTGGAGGATCGAAAAGGCAGCAGTAACTGCGCTAAATGGCGGTCATGAAGTGTTCTTTGGAGGCAGGTACCCCAACAATTACACTAACAAAATATTCCCGAAAATATACAGAATTGATTGGACGGCTAAAGCTAGATTTGCGATGCCCGTTTACTGGGGCTCTATCAAAAAGCAGGTGGAAGGAATAATTAAGGAAGTAAAACCAGATATTGTTCACGCACATAACCTTTTCTCCGCAAAGATGATCTCAGAATTTGACATGCCTTTTGTATACGATGATCATGAATATTGGTCGAGTCATGCAAACCTATTGAAGGAGATGATCGGCAACCTTTTCGCAATAGACACAAGAAGACCCTTTCAATCAGCAATTAATTTAGCTGTGAAAGTTAGACGAACCTTCATCATCAAATATGCTATTCATCTATGGAGTAAGTGGGAAAGGGAAATTGTTTCCTCTCACACCACAATAACCGTGTCTGATAAAATTGCAGAGCAATTGAGGACCAGAATTAACAATTGCAAAAAAATCTTTGTCGTTCCAAATTTCCCGCTTAGAACGGAAGTTTGTGGGCTTAAAGAACCGGTAGCATATACGAGATTGTCATGTGCATACGCGGGCAGCGACGGCCTAAATAAAGAAAAATATCCGAATCGGAATATAGATGGCCTTCCTGAGCTATTTTGCAAAGAGGATATAGGGAATCTGACGATTGTCGGTTGGGATGGCCCATCGTCAGAAAAGGTCAGATATAAGGGGTATCTCCAGAGGGGTGAAATGTATGCGGAACTGTCTAAGCATTCCGTAGGTTTGATCCCATGGAAAAGGCACTGGTCGCATGTGTTTGTTAGTCCAAATAAAGCATACGAATACGCCCACGCAGGTCTTTTTGTCATGTGTACAGATTCTTTCAAGGCGGTACCAGAAACGTTGAACGATAATTGTGCTACGTTCGAGGATTATGCAGCATTGGCTTCTCAACTAAACTATTTCAAACGAAACCCGACGGAGCTTTATGAAAAACGTGTTAAAATATTTAATTTTGCTCAAGAGAATCTTATATGGGAAAAGAAGGAGAAAGACATACTTAGAGCATACCAGTTATGCTGATATCACAAATTTCAAGGCCAATTTGTGCATTTTTTGGATTTGTATAAGTCTGCAAATTGATAGCGTGTTAAATTCACTGAATCTAACAATTCTGCGTCGTTTGTGTAGTGCTATTTTTCTTTAATTCATTGCTTGCAACTTGCAAAGGATAAAGTGCAAATAGCAGCCCCACCTGATAATACGTGCCGATAGCGCGTATTATCCCGCATGCATCATTTACGGTTTCACGGGCCTTTAAAAACACGACACACAATGATCTCGGAATTCGATATGCCTTTTGTTTATGATGATCACGAATATCGGCCACTTCAGGCAAGGCTATTGAAGGAGATAGGAAATCTACCTGCATTAAATAAGCCAAAGGCCATTCAACCAGTCTTTGATTTACCGAAAAGAATTAGGTGTTTGTGGACAAAATGGGAAAGCGAAGTCAGTTCATCTCATCCAACAATATCTGTGTCTGCTAATATTGCAGAGGAGAAAGACGAAAGTTGGTAACACCGAGAAAATCTTCCTCGTTCCAAATTTTCCGATGAAATTTGAGACGGAAGATCTCTCGAAGCCATGCATACTTGCAAAATATCAGAGATTACAAGGACAGGCCTATGAATATGCTCACGCTGGACTGTATGTTATATGTACCAACCTTCTGACGACGATACGGGAAACCCTGAAAGACATTTGCTCGACATTCGAGGATTATGAAACACTAGTGCCGCAGCTAGAGTATTTCAAAAGCAGTCAAGATGTTCTTTATAATAAACGAGTCAGGATATTTGAATTTGCTTAAGCCAATATGATATGGGAAAAGATTGGGCAAGACATTATTAGAGCGTACTAGATGTGCTGAGATCTGTTTTTATTGTAACTGTAGACGGTGAAGGTGATAATCGCAAAGCTGACGACACTCCGACCGATAATGTCCTAATGTATAAATAATCAAGCAACATTCAAAAATGCCAAATTCGTCAAGTAATGTGGAAGTGAAATTGGCAACTAAGGAAGTGGTGCAAAAAGTTATCTTTCGGTTGACCGTGAGTAGACTGTAGCTTAAGTGAAATGGTTATTCGTAGCGTTTATCTAGTCTTGATTCAAACATAATAAAGCTATAGATTGCAGATTAAGTTGTTTTACGCTAGATCGTTGGATGATCTTTGTTTGTGGGTCTCTCTCAGCTAAGAAATAATTCTTCAAAAGTAGCAAACAAAGAATAGACACTTTGCTTCGGGATGGAGTTTTTATACGCCAAAAGCCTAAATTGAAGCTATGGATTTAGGCTTCGCTGAAAAAGTGGGCATATTTTTTGGCTTAGTTTTGATTATTTTGATTGGGTCAATAGGCAGTAGCTCCTTTGTAAATGCTGCAGGAGGAGAACAGTATGTTTTCAAGACAAAGTGGGGCGCTCTTGGTACTGCTAATGGTCAATTTAAGGATGCAGGAGGGATCGGTGTGGACGCATTAGGTCATATCTACGTAGTTGATCGTAGCGTATTGAAAAGTTCGATAGTAATGGTACGTTCATTACGGCATGGGGTTCACCTGGCTCAGGCAACGGTCTGTTAAACCACGCACATGATATTGCCGTTTACCCTTGTGGTAATAATCTGTATATTGCAGACAGAGATAACAATCGAGTCCAAATGTTTGATAGCCATGGTAAGTTCTTGAGAAAGTGGGGTTCTAATGGTACGGCTACCGGTCAGTTTCGCTATCCAGAAGGCATTGGCGTGGATTCTAGGCAAGGCAACGTATACGTAGCTGATTCCGATAATAATCGAAT
>WNFX01001841.1_pt1 | contig 28496 bp, 30 predicted proteins | sample 5400111 | NCBI WGS metagenome assembly WNFX01 (sample SAMN13153363, study PRJNA577476) | soil metagenome | isolation source: 40 cm soil or saprolite under grassland replicate 1 | place: USA:California | collected 2016-06-15
TTCTAAATCACCAGATGCATAAGTAGTGAATTTGGCATCCTTATGAAGATCGAATTTTGATTCCATTTCTATAATTTCTTTAAATCTATTCTTCCTACTTTCAGGATCTAGTTTGTCAAGATCAATTTTTCTGTCATGTGTAATTAATGGTTCCTGACGCTTAGATAAAATGTCATATTTTTCGAGATCTTCTTTTTTTATTGATTCAGCTGCACTAGGATTTTCAATAAATCTTCCAAAGTAAATATCTCTCATGAATAGAATTACACCTGAAACATCGCGAAAATCCTTTAGCAAATTCTGAACTTTGTTTCTAAGTGGAACAAAATCGTCATAATCGAATTCATACTCAAATCTCCATTCTTCTGCTCTAATAACTATGATAAACGGGTAACCCTTTTCATATTGACCTTTTTTTATTTTCTTTTCTATTGATCTTCTAATATGTTCCAGAAACCCTTCCTTGACTGCTCTTGACGTTTCTAATTTCGGTGACTTTCGTAGGTTATCATCGTTAGAATTAAATTCTATCGAATTAACATACACGCAGCTGTTTTCGTTCGTAAAGTATGAAGCGCTTTCAAAGGGCGAATTCAAAAAATCTTTAAGCAAGACTTTTTTTGCCCAGCTTTCAAACAAAGAATAACTTTTTGATCCAAGTACTGGTTCGGAAGTATTGACTAATTTCATATGATGGGCGGCGAAGACTGATTCTTGTTTACTATTTTTGTCTATCCATATTATAGCTTTTTCCTTTTTGGGAAATAGAATATTTGCTTGGTTTTCAGTAAATTTTATCACGCCACCCTCGAAATCAATCGATCCCCTAAAACCGACTAAATCTTCTAAATGCAAATTATCTATTTTAGAATGGAGTACGGATATTGATTTTTTAACATCAATATTCCCATCGATATTTTTACTTATTATTGACGATGCATCAAGTGAAATGGAAATTAAAAAACCTTTCTTGTCGCATTTGTCTAAAATATATCTTGTAATTTCCGAAGTAATTTCATTAATTATTAATTCCGGTTTTGTCAAGTTCAAACCGGTTAATTCCAAAACGATCTTTTTTTCTCCGACATCAATTAGAAAGTCGGGTTTCTTTCCATTGGGAAGTTTACTATGTAGATTTACTTTGTCAAATCCAATTTTTTTTGCTATTTGATAACCAATACTAATTTCATCATATGCTTCAATACTTTCAAAATTATCTGTTGATGTCAATCGCTTCAGGAACTCACGGTACGCTGCCTTTGTAACTGAATTAGGATTGAAAAAGTGACTTATTGAGTTTTCTAGATTCTTTAATTCGTGATATGTGCCTGGATTACCTTGATAATTATCTGTTGCAAATAAATTGAATATTACGTTTTTAGGAAGATCGATACCCGTGGATATTGCCATTTCATAATCGTTAAAATTATTGAAAATTGAATTAAGTAGTTTAAATTCTTGAATCCGTTCCTTAGCTACTTTTAATCTCTTCTTCATAAAATTGATTTTATCTGTATTATCCGAGCAAGAGACTGATTCAATCAATATTAAATCCCTTGAAAATAGGAAATAAATCCCTTTAGAATAAGTTTCATGTATTTAGAAAATTTGCGATTATTATTTTACAGTCTTTAAACTAAGACCTGATTGGGAGAAAAGAATATCAAAATATTGGTCTCAGGAAGATATAGATACGTTCAAAAAACGACAGGAGTTACTTAGTACAATACCAGAGCGTATACGTATAAGGACGAAAAGAGATGCATCGTATAGGGAAGGATGGATAGATGCCGCTGGATGGATTCAGAAACAAATGGATGAAATATTCCATAAATATGAAAGCCGACGTAACCAGCTAATTCATACTTCTTGTATAATAAAAAAGAGACGCACTTAGCTAAAGTTATTAATATTTCTTCAAGTACCTAGTTTCTAAAATATTGATTACAGGATCCCTCTTATTGCTGGCACTTTAACTTTCTAATTTTCCAGGAGAGGCGTATAGGTCATTGCAGGATAACGCAATAATAAAATCAATCAACGCGGAAGGCCTTTCAGGGGACAATTCGGCGCAAAGGGTTGCCGCCAATATAATTAATAATCTTTCCAATATGTCAAGCTCGAATATATCTGGCACTAGTGACACTACACTGGCCGAAACTCAAAACGTTACGGACTTGGGTCTTTATTTAGTATTGATGCTAGTAGGAATTCCACTCTTTATTATTCAATATTTCCGCAGAGATCCAGGTTTTGCAAAATTCTTAACTCAAACGACCTATAAACGAAGAGTAAAGAATCCATATGTTGGATTGAGCGACCAAGACATAGACGCTGTCGCATCGAATACTTCTAGGAATCTTACATCTCTTAGTGCAACTTATGGAATTTTACTTTCTTTTGTTGTTGCCAGCAAAATTGAATTCGCTTTTCACAGTTGGGCTTTTTATGTATGGGCGGGCTTGATCCTCTCAATAGTTGTTCGTTCGCTCTTGATGGCTAACAGATTATCAGATATTGCACATTTGTCTGGGATAACTTACCAGCAAAAAATAGCGAACCTACTTAGTTCTAAGGGGTTTTTAAAACATAGTGCATTGATATTTATTGCAATAATAGCTTTTACACCAGCCTTCACACTAGTCAATTTAGAGGACAAAACCATTGAAAAGAAATATTCCTACTTAGGGAATTATCTAATCCTGACAGTTGCCATATCCGTCGTAGCGGTTACGTTATTTTTCTTATACGTCGCTACGTTAATTCCCGAAAGTGTTCATATATTTTATCTTTGGATAGCATCGGCCTTGATGCTTGTAACACTATTTTTGACAAATTCACCGCTGGACCTGATTCATGTAAAATTCTTCTCAGATTCGAACGTATTTGTTTTGCCTTCCATTATAATACCAGTTGTAATTTTTGGATATGTTTTCTCTTCAATATTTATTAGCATGGTGGCACTGCGTTATGCATATTTATTTTATGATAGGAGAAAAGCTTCCAAAAATAAAAGTGCTTAGAAGAATTGGCTTATGCAGCAGAATACAGTTACCTCCTACTTACAAACTCAAGGAGGGATCGGAAGATTTCATGAGTCATGATTTTTTCTTTGGTACCGACGTCTCTCCTAGCTAAATTGCTTATACTTGCAATTAATCTCTATTAATGCCAACCCCGAACGAATCCATAATGCCTTTATAACCAAAAGTTAATTTTGTATAGTGAGATATGGATGGTCATACAACAGGAAATAGTCAAGAAATAGATCCTAATGAATTAAAAAAGAAAATCGACAATCATGAAAATATTTTTATTTTAGATGTTCGAACACCTCAAGAATATAAATCTTGGAAAATATCTTATGATAAACATGTTAATCCTAAACTAATTCCTATTGATCATCTATTTTTGAACGATTCTAGTTTGTTAAAAGAAATTCCAAAAGATAAAGAAATAGTTACTGTTTGTGCACATGGTAATAGGTCAATGATGGCAGCAAGGCTGCTGAATCAATTAGGATATAATGTAAAGAGTGTCAGGGGAGGAATGGCGGGTTGGAATAAGGTCTACGATGTTGCAGAAATTCCAGTTCCTAAGGAAGCTCTCTTTAGAATCTGGCAGATAAGAAGAATTTCAAAAGGATGTATGGGATATGTTATATCTTCAAAAGAGGATAATGCAGCAGTAGTTATAGATCCAAGTCGTGAAATTTACGAGGCTTTTCTGAAAGTTGCAAAGGATAATGAACTGACAATAACAAAGATAATAGACACACATCAACATGCCGATCATATCTCCGGAGTAGCAAAATTAGCTAAAACAGTAACTGCAGAAACGAACTCCAACACATTAGCGTGTTTTAGCTCACTTGAGGAATATAATAGTGAAAATTCAGAGATTAATATCGAGTTCATAAAAGATGGAGATCAGATAGAAATATCCAAAAATATTAAATTAAAAGCTATACATACACCTGGACATACAAATGGTAGTATGTCTTTTTTAATAAGCAATCATAATGATACTGATAACAAGGAAAGTAATGACAAAGATGTTATTCAATATTGCTATCTATTTAGTGGAGATACACTATTTGTTGACAGCGTAGGAAGACCTGATTTGAGAGAAGAAGCAAGAAAATTTGCTGGGATGTTGTATAAAACTTATCATCAAAAAATTGTTCCATTACCAGAGAATACTGTAGTTCTCCCTGCACACTTCAATGGAAGTTCAATCACCTTAAAACATGCGGTACCAATATCTGGTACAGTCGGTTCATTAAAGAAAAACATAAATATCAACAAGAAAATCCTGCCATATGATGAGATAGAAATGCCTGATTTGGAGGCAGGTCCTAACTCCTGTGCTGTATCCTTGGAACCAAAATAAATTTTACTAATCAGTTACTCTTAAGAGTAACAAAATGTAGAAATATGCAATGGATTTTAACACTTCATCATTTTTTACCAAACTAAAATATAAATCACTTGAAATATTCATTCCGTTGAAAGTCAGATGCGTCTAAAATACTCTCAATTGGAACAAAAGGATTTCTCCTTGTCCCGATGACTGAACTCTCGTATAGTTCCAGCAGGCAACCTACTTTTCGATAACATTATGATTGTATTTTTCAATTGGTTTGTCTATCAAATTCCCCCATTCAGTCCATGAGCCATCGTAGTTTTTGACGTTTGGATCGCATTACTTGCAGAAGCGTTATTGGTTGGTAGAGTATGGTTTGCAGAAGTGCTTGCGATGCTCTGAAGTCCTTTAACTTTTATCACTTGATTAAGAATGTTCAGCTCAAAAATACCAGTCAAGTCAGGTCTTGTTTTTCCGAGGAATCCTATATCAAATGCATCGTTTGCAGACTTGATTAGTGTTTGTTGTAAAGGATCGTAAGTTAGCTCTAGTCTTGAGAAAGCTTTCTTGAGTTGATCATCTGGAATAGTTTGTCCCGTGAGTTTCTTGAGTTCAATATTGAAAGTCTTCAGTGCATCCTCTTTATGGTTGTTTATCCATTGTGTCTCATTAACATGTGCTTCCAACAACTTCTTTATCACGTCTGGATTAGAACGAAGATATTCAGGGTTGACAATTATATTTGCAGTGACAAATTTTCCGTCTGGCCATAATGTCCGTTCATCCAAAAACAGTTTACCATTGCCTTCTTTTATCAGTTTTTCACCCCATGGTTCAGGAACCCAAGCACCATCGATCTCTTTCTTTAAAAATAATGTCAAAATATCCGGATTCTTCACAGGCAAGACCTCGACATTTCCGCCTTTGTCTTTTGTCTTGTATCCGTTATCAAGCAAATATTTCCTTAATGCAACGTCTTGAGTGTTTCCGAGCTGAGGTGATGCAAATTTTTTCCCAGCAAAGTCCTTGGGCGATTGAATACCAGAATCATTTCTTACCACGAATACCGCACCACCACTTGATGCGCCAGCAATTACTCTAATGTCCTTTCCTTGAGATACAACATAGCCATTCACCGCCGGATTTGGACCTACATATGTAGCATCGACCTGTTTTCCGAAGAGAGCTTCAATAGCTGATGGACCCGCATTGAATATGAAAGTCTTTAGCTCTATGCTGTCTCCGAGAGCTCTCTGGTAATCTCCATTTCCTACTCCGATTACTGCTTGTCCATGGGTTATGTTAGGGAAATATCCTAGTCTAAATACCTTTTTTTGCGTTACTTGTGAATATCCATGATTTGAAAGTGATGGTGTTACAATAAATCCTGCGATAAGTAACATAGTCATAACAGCCATGACATTCGATTTTTTGTTCATATTTTTTACCTAAATTAAAGCATATTTTAGTACTTTCAAATATGCATAATTTTAACTAAATATGCATAAACTGCACTCAAATCAATTGAAGCAGAAATTATGAATTTATGATTCAAAAAGTGTTTACATGTGTGAAATATTATGCATAATGCAGCTAAAATTTCTAATAATTAATATGACAGTCTTCAAAGCCACTCTGATTGAACAGGATAGTACACCTTTCTTCTGTTATCATCCAAGCTGTTTCGTTCTATAATAAATCCTTGCTTCCTCAGATCTTCTATTGCGTTTTGGATAGTCCTTCTGGGTAGATGAGTTAAATTAATTAGATCAGTCTGTTCTATTGGATGCTTTGTTTTTATCAAATAGTAAATAAACTTAGATGCAGGACCACCTCCTATCTCTTTCTGTGTGAAAGACATTCCAAAAGACGATTTGGAAAGAAATCCGCGACGCTGAGATTCTACAGATGCAATGTTATCAATAATAATCTCAGCAAGATTTACCCTTTGACCAAATTCCGCTATTAAAGCCGATTGTTCAGATGGTAAAGGAGCCTCAAAAATGAAAGTGTTGGGTGGATATTTGGTCGTAAGTGCTGCAACATAATTCCATATTACAGAACCATTTTGATCATATATTCCAACGCTGATACCTTCATTGGCTTCTAGGATTACTTTATTTGCACCTACGTTTAAGGCCTCATCAACCTTCAAAAGTATATTATCAATTCCAAGCTGATGTCGAGGATCTTTTTTTCCTACCTTCCAATTAAATTTCAAACCTGCGGAAAGTATGGAATCAGATATCTTCTTCTTACTATCGATATCCAAATCGATGCTATTTTCACCAATTTCTATTATGTCAAACCCGACGCTAGCAGATTCCTTTATGAACTTATCAAAATAATTTCCAGATATCGCATATTCTGTAAGTGTACTACCGGTTGAAACTATAATATTAAAATCATGATAATATGATATCCTTTTCTGAAGAAGATCATCAGAAATTAATAAAGGATATGTATTATGTATCTTAATTTCATCTACAAATGGAGCCAAGAGCTTGAGGGTCTCTTTATCAAAAGATTGAAGTTTATCCACTGTGAGGGTTAATCCTTCCTGGCGTGGTTTTTTATTATCCACTCTATCCTTGACAAGATCGTCTAGCAATTACGAAGTATAGTGCAAAAATTGCATATATTGAACTTACGATATGTAGATTAAAATATCAAATAATCTTCTGTTCATAACCTTATTTTTAATTTAGTATATTTGAGTGCTTTCAACTAAGGATTATTTTGACATACTCTCTACTTTGATGTGCTTTTATTATACAAGGGGATTGTTTGGAGTTCTAATTTTCTATTTAGCTTGGTTGTATTGTATTAATGCGATATGAACCATTTAAATCAGATAATAGGTTGATTCTCTTTTGTCTTCTGCCAGATATCAGAATATTAAAATGAGTCTTGGCGTTGTAGCCATATCGAACTGCTGCCATTCTTTCCTCTCTTAATGTAGAAAGTGGTCTTAGCTCCCTTTCTTCATGTATAGCCCTGCTCAAATAACCAATAAAGAATTCTGCCATTGCCATTAAGCTTTTTGAGGTTGGCTGAACGGACATGATTCTAGTTTCTACACGATAAGAATCAGGTCCTATACGGATTCGGGCATCATCGTGTCTTTCTTTCTCAAGCATGAAGTAATCTTTAGTAACATTTGGATCACGTGATGTAACGTAGTCTATGTAATTATCAACACCATCTAGGTATCTTGGAATTGCAGGGAATCCTGAATTTTGTTGTTCTGATTGATCGTACAAGTGGATTCTTGGTTCATGCAATGAGTATACTCGACCGGCAAACAGTCGGCTGTTAGCACCAAGTACAATTGCAGAAGATGTAATATTTAATATCTGATTGAACATGATTGCAGTATTCTTTGGATTTTTTCCCTGTAGATGAAGATGAAAACCCTGAATGGCTGTCGCAACATAAGCTGCTCTAAATTTGTCATCATCGATTTCAACATCTGGAATATTGTTCTGCCATGTTGCTAGTTTATTATATCGTGGCTTATCAGTAATTAGACCTTCTTTCATAATTTCAGGCGAAGGATTAGCACCCAAAAAGACAGGAATTACTTCTTTTTCCATGTATACTTTTTTTATAAATTTATCAAGATTTTCTATAAACTGTTCAAATACAATATTAAGATAGTCAAGATTGTTCATTCCTACCGGAGAGGTTTTATATTCAAATTGACAGTTACCATATTCGTAATCAATTTCATAAGTGGTTCCTTGAAGTTCTTTGATTAATGGTTCTGCACTGACGGGAATTCCTTTTTCGTCTAGTAAACATGCTTCAACCTCTACGCCAACCCTGAAAGTTTCATCAATTCTTTCGGCGTCACGATGAACTTGGCCTTTTAACTCTTGTACTTGTCTCTGTATGGAATCATTCAATTCAAAGGTATATCATGTTCCTTAAGGATTTAAGTTGAATTATGTGCGTCATTAATAGAATTTGCTTCAATTCCTATGTGGGATCTTGATTAAGGTATAGAAAGCTCTTATCCTTGAATTTTCTCTAAAGATTCGTCAAAGATTTTTATATCATGAGAAGTGATAACATTTATGAGATTTTTAGTAAGAGCACAAATACCTACTGATGCCGGTAATAAGATGGTGAAGAACCCGAAGTTTTTAGAAGAACTTGATGCCTATATCAAAAAAGTAAAGGCAGAAGCAGCATATTTCTTCGAAGCAGGTGGAGACAGGACATTTGTATTTATTGTTAACCTTGAAAGTGCTGACATGATACCAGCTACAGCTGAACCGTTATTTCAAGACATGGGAGCCAAGGTTGAATTTCATCCTGTAATGTTATTTGAGGATCTAAAAAAGGCACTTCAATGATAGAGCTAGAATTAGTCTCTTAGAAGTTGATTGAAAATAAATAGAGTATCGATGATGAAGGATGTACTTCTTTGTAATTAGTCAGGTTATTCTGCTTGGCATTAACACTGTAACTTAATATTTGAAAATAAGAGTGGTATGTAATTAATAAGCCAAGGCGATGAATCTTTCTTTTGATTGGCTTTCAAGAGATGGAAAGCTGTTACTTTGTGCAAGAATTCTAAGGACTTTTGGCTATGGATTTCTTAGTGTTATTATAGCAATTTATCTAAGGCTTTTAGGTTTTGATGATATACAGATAGGTCTACTTTTGGGTTCTACACTCGTTAACAGTGTCATTTTTACACTATTTGCTAGCTTTTATGCCGACAGAATTGGCAGAAGGAAACTTCTTGTTGTTTATGCTTCATTAATGTCAGTTTCTGGCGCAATATTCACATTTACTGACAATTATCTACTATTAGTATTAGCTGCATTTATAGGAACTATAAATGTGACTGGATCAGAAACTGGAGCCTTTCTTACAATAGAACAAGCAATATTACCACAAACAATTAAGGATAACAAAAAGAGGAATACAATGTTTGCTCTGTATAACATGGTAGGAACGTTTGCCATGTCTGCAGGGATTATACTTTCAGGTTTACCATCTCTTTTACAAGAACAATATTTTGGATTGAATCAAGTTGAATCTATAAAGATTCTTTTTCTTTTGTATAGCATACTTGGGTTAGTAGTTATGATTATTTACTTTATGATCTCAAAAGATATTGAAATTAAACTCAGTGTGAAGAGGACGGTAAAGCAAACTCTATCTCCAAGATCAAAACAGATTGTTGCCAAGCTTTCTACTCTTTTCGCAGTTGATTCATTTGCAGGAGGTTTTGTAATTCAAAGTATTGTATCTCTGTGGTTCTTTACAAGATTTGGAGCTGACCTTCCTACTTTATCATACATTTTTTCGGTTGCTGGAGTTCTAACCGCTTTATCCTATATTGCAGCGGCTAAGATTGCTGATAGGATAGGACTTGTAAATACAATGGTATTTACCCATATCCCATCTAATATTTTGCTCATCTTGGTTGCTTTTGCACCCACCTTACAATTAGCTATTATATTCTATTTAATTAGAATGACATTATCACAGATGGATGTTCCCACGAGACAATCATACATTGTAGCCATTGTAAGTGAAGAAGAGAGAACTGCTGCTTCAGGACTAACCAATGTTTCAAGAAATATTGCACAAGCAGTATCCCCATCACTAACTGGATATATCTTTCAATCATTTCTATCACTTGCCGCACCATTTGTGTTAGGTGGCGTCATAAAGATTATCTATGACTTGACACTGTATTTTAATTTCAGAAATATTAAATCAAAAGATGAACAAGAATAGGTAAATAATTTTTACATTATGAGGCTTAATTTTGATCCCGCGTTTGTACTCTAAATATGGATCTCTATTTTAGATTCAAAGAGTTTATGACATAAAGTGTATAACTTGAGATCATACTGATTAATAACATGACAAAAGATTCACTAATAAGTGCTTTCTACATTGAAAGTTATAGATATGTCTGAAGATAAGCTATCTCAATTATCGAAATTCAAATATATTAATATTGAAACATATAGGAAAAATGGTCTTGGTGTAAGAACTCCGATCTGGTTCATAATTCTCGACGGATTGATATATTTTAGAACGGATGCGAAATCCGGTAAAGTAAAAAGGATTAGGAACAATCTGGATGTTAGGATTGCTCCATGTGATATCCGTGGAAATGTAACAGGAAAGTGGCTTGATGGAAAAACATATTTTGCAAATTCCGAAGAATCATCAACGGTACATTCTATGATTAACAAGAAGTACGGGTTCATGACAACACTTATTAGAATATTTAATAAAATTAGGCGTACAAACCCAGTCGTAATAGCTATAGTGCCAAATTAGTAAAATTGGAATCAAAAATTATTCATAACTTGAGGAGAGTTTAAGTAGTTAATTATTTTGGTAACCTTGTACTTATTAAATTCCTATTTGCTTGTTTGTTATCATTAGTTTTCCATTTGTTTACCCAGTTAGCTAGAGAATGTAGAATAGGTTCAAGGTCTTTTGCTCTAACAGTTAGACTATATTCTACTCTCAAGGGGATTTCTGGATATATTTTTTTATATATTAAACCTTCTAATTCAAGTTCTCTTAATCTTTCAGACAGAACCGTGCTGCTTATTCCATGCAATAATCTTTTTAATTCATTAAATCTTATTGAATCCTTAGCACTCAAATTTCTTAAAATATTTAACGACCAACGTTTTCCAAGCACTTCCCAGATATCTAAAACTTCACATTTTTCTTGCATACACTGATCCTGTAAATAATATAATCCTATTAGTATTAAAATGCAATTATTTGTGATCATAAGTTAGAAGTTATTTTGCAACTAGGTATGATTTTAATAACTAACTAGGTAAGAAATTACTACCTTACTTAAATACTATACTAACATAATATAAGATATGGATAAAATTGAAAAACAAAATGAATTTGTTGATAAAAATAATGAAACTGGAAACAGGGATCGTTCGGTAGAACTTATAACAAGTAGTACTGAAACTGCAGAGGGCGATGGTTTTATCGTACATCGATCCTTTCCTTCACGATCTATTCGACATCTTGATCCTTTCTTACTTCTAGATGAGATGGGTCCTCTAGATTTGTTACCACATGAAAGAAAAGGATTTCCAGACCACCCTCATCGAGGGTTTGTGACCGTTACATATATGCTTGAGGGAAGATTTGAACATAAAGACTCTCAGGGTAATTCTGGTAAGCTTGGACCTGGTGATGTTCAGTGGATGACAGCAGGATCTGGTTTGGTTCATTCAGAAATGCCAGAAAAAGAGTTTGCTAAAAGTGGGGGAATATTGCATGGATTTCAACTATGGATAAATCTTCCCAAAACTGATAAGTGGATAAAACCAGATTACCAAGACGTTCCTTCAAAAAAAATTCCCGTAGCAAAAACACCTGATGGAAAGATATCAGTTAAAGTTATTGCAGGAAATTCCCTTGATGCTAAAGCCGTAATTAACACTCTAACTCCTATTACGTATTTGCACTTTACCATACAACCAGGAGCAAAAATTGTTCAACCAGTTCCTAAAAGTTATAATGCCTTTGCATATGTTATTAATGGTAAAGGCCTTTTTGGAAAAGATAGAATAATAGCGGAAGAAAGAAAGTTGATTGTGTTCAAGAATGATGGTGACTATATTTCTATAAGAGTATCAGAGAATGCGGGATTATCTTTGGAAGTGTTACTCATAGCAGGAATGCCAATAAATGAACCAATAGTACAATACGGGCCATTTGTTATGAATACTCAAGAAGAGATTGATAATACTTTAGAAGATTATCGTAATGGTAGAATTGGGAGGATTGAAATATAGAAAGGTTAAGGACCCATTTCATATTTTGTAATTATATACTTTCATAATAATGAATACATGTATTTGTAACCCCTCCCTGTCTCATAGAATCTCTTCTTATTATATAGTTCAGAATTGCTAAGAATGAGATCATTAAAAAATACAATAGATATTTTATTATTAAAAACTGGTGGGTCGTTTAGGAAGTGTTAGAAAATGTACCCACCAGTCTATGAAGCGTTGCTATACCCTTTCAACGGACATGGATAAAAGAAGGCGAGATTAGACATGCAGGCAAATCTACAGACCCTCCAGTTCCAATATCCGTTTGGTAATGCTATTGAATAGCAAAACATAAATAAATTTTCATGATCTAACTTAAGCAAAATTTAAATGCTGATGCGAGCAAGTTTCGGGGAACAAGAAACAACCGTGCTCCCACCAGTCGAGTGAGTAATAGATAATATTGTCAAATCGACATGAGAGAACACAGATACAGGACAATTCTTTTCTGAAATTTCAAGCATTAAGGGCATCTTTTTTCTTTCCTTATTCAGAGTCATTTAACATAATGCATCGTATTCTATTAATTCTAACATATCAAAATGTCCAATCTGAGAAGGATAAAGATGTACTTTTACACGAGAATAAAAATTAATGTTAAAATTGGATCACTTTCGATACAATAAGAATCAAATGGAATATAGATTTACTAATATATTGAACCTTAAGAGTCTAGACAGAGACGATGTTAAAACCTATGCCAATCATTGTGGTGTAAACATAAAGAGATATGACTTAATACCAAAGTTAGAATATTTTAGGAAAGAATTTCTTACCTAACAAATTTAAACAGACTTAAATGTGAATTCAGGTTTTTTACCACTTGAGATATTTCACAGTTATGCATAAGCATTACAGAATATCCAGTTTGTTATTTTTAACATATCCATTGTCAAAAACTAATTGCTTTGATCTATAAAAATCATTAATTTTTTCCTTCATCTCTCTTTCTCTGTCTGATAAGCTTTCCCCAACCATTTCTTTAAATTCAAGGCCATTTGCAACAGCCTTGGCACCGTAATGGTTATTAAAATAGCCTCTTACAACTGTTGTCTCCGTAGATATTTTCTTAACTTTGCTAACCCATGGATTCAATTCCTCATTAGAGTAAAGATAATTGTATCTAAATTTTGCATTTCTTCCATGCCACCTAATAAAACTGTGATTAGCAGTTACTATTACTCCTGAAAGAAATTGGAGTTTATCTTGTGCTGGTGAATCAGTCATGATTGCCGCTATATTATAATGATTTAACAATTCCCATGGTCCCTCAGTATCCCACGAAGGATGTCTAAATTCAACCGCAAAATCATACCCATTTGGAAGTCTATCTAAAAATTCTTCAATGTTTCTAAATTCTTTAACTGTAAAACTAGGAGGCAGCTGAATAATCACTGCGCCCAATTTATTGCTAATTTTTAAAGGAGAAATCTTTTCAAGGAATTCTTCCAAATTATTTATCGCTCCCTTATTTACGTCCAAGCCTTTATCGTGAGTTATTGTTTCGGGGACCCTAACGGAAAATTGAAAATTAGTTGGGGTTGCCCTTGAAATTGAAACAAATGTTTCCTTTGTCATATACTTGTAGAATTTTTCATAGAACGTAGCATCCATTTCAACAGTGTTAAAGAACTGAGAATAGAATTGGAGTTTCTTAGTCTTATGATCTGGGTAGAATATTTTAGTCCATCCACCTTTTGCTATGGAACTTGAGTAACTCCAACTAGAACAACCTATATGGATTGACAAACTATCTGATAATACAGAGGTAGATTAACAATTAAAAATATGTAAGGCCGCAATAATCTATTTTGATATTTTTTAATTGCCACATTATTATTTCTTATTTTTTGTTCTTTTCCTACTCCACTTTAGCTTCATTTCATTTAATAGTTCAAAATTCTCGTAAATATAAGGACGTGTATGTCTCATTCCATCTACAATGGGTTTAGCCTTCTGCCAGAAAGGATTGGGGTTAAAAACATCAAAGTAAATATCAGAATGGATTAATCGTCTTTTTATTAATGTACCTGATAGCTCAAAAAAGCCACAGACCCGAATAAAATGAGACCTATCTTTTGATACACCAGGATATTTTTGCTTATATTCTTCATAACTATTGGCACTGAATTCTTCTAGAAACCAAAGTATTGAATCTCTGTTTCGATCGTAAATATCATACAGTGCGAATAGAATATCCACATCTTTATTTACCAATGTATGTTAATATCATTCAAAGCATTAAAAATATTTTTGGTATGACGTTGATATGAGAGTTGACAGCTTTTAAAGTAAAGACATCGGGAGCCTAATACTGAAACAAAATATCAAATTAGAATCTTCGTTTTGTAATCTCTTACTTGGATCAAATCAAATGGAGTTGATTCTTTAGCTGTTTCGCTCGATTTCTGATTGTCACTTCCGTAACTTCTGCAGCATTTGCGATGTCTAACTGCTTTATTGTTATTCCGTCCATTTGTAGTGACACGTACAACACAGTTCCTGCAAATCCCATAGGATCCTTTCCTGCAGAAAATTCTAGTTCAAGAACCTTCTTTAAAAGATCTCTTGCATGTCTTATTGTCTTTTCACTTAATTCTAATTTACTTGCAATCTTTTCTATGCACTGGAAACAGTCTATTTGTGGTATCTTTCGCTCTAGATAGAAGACAATATCCCTATAGATTTTTGTGATGGCTTTCCTTCTGATATTACTGGCTACAGCAAGCTCATCAATAGTTCTGGACACTCCCATTTCTCTGCATGATAAATAAAGGCATGCAACAAGAGCAGCGCTTATAGTTCTTCCTTTTATTAACCCATCCTCTTGAACCTTTCTGTATGTGTAGGCGGTTTTTTCAATTACTGAAGATGTAATGCCTAATTTATCCTTCAATTTGTCCAACAACATGAACGCTGTTGTAAAATTACGTGAAGAGCTATCATGAAACAGAGTACGTGAATTCCATATACGTAATCTATTCATCCTGGCTTGCATTCCAGAATCTATTAACTGGCCAGTAGAATCTTTGTTTGTCTTACCAATAATAGTTGACAAGTTCATATCATGCACTGCGAGAGAAAAAGGCAATCCTATTCTAGACTTATCGCTTTCATGATCATTGAAATTTCTCCATTCTCTTCCACTTTCCTCTATTCCATCGATAGCGACTGTTCCGCAATTACCACACACAATTTCACCAGATTCCAGATCAGTAACCATCTGATTTTCTCCTATATTACACGTTGAACACGTAATTACTTTAGACATTATAACGTTTTAAGTACTTATATACGCTGAATAGGTATTTAAGCCTTGCACCGTTGGGCTCGCCAAATTGATACGAAATTAAATTGAATTAATAATAATAGTATGAAATTGTTATCTTGTTATCTGTTTATGGAATTCTCATATACTTCGTGTGATTGTTTGATGGACCGTTTATTCGTCATTACGAATAACACGCTGTATTCACCCATTAATATCAAAGTTTCGTCAATTCTGATAGCTCTTTTATAATATATTGTGTATAGAATAATAGATTGACCATGAAGGTCGGATCTAACTCAAAATTGACGCAATTTCTGTTGGAAAAAAATATCGAGCAAAACTTGATTGTGAATTCTCTTGAAAACGAAATTGAATGTCCTAGATGTCATGATATCATGAGCTTATGCTCTGATTTTGATATTCTATACTATAAATGTGAAGAATGTGATCTGCCTCTTTATACCTCACCTAATTCAGATTGTTGATTTTTAATTAGGTACCAAAAAAAGTATCTACTTTTCAAGAGTAATCTTGAACTCTAGAACATACAATTTTAGTGATGTATTTAGGGAATACAAAGCAAGACATTTATTTTTCAATAACAAATTTTTACTATTCTATGTCTAAAGTAAAAAAAATAATATCTTATTTAGTTATTCTCACTTTGTTTGAAATATTTATTTTTCAAAATACGTGGTGCTGCACTGATGCTTACTCACAGGGAACAGAACTTAAATATAGAAAACAGCTTGGTACGAAAGGCATTGAAAACGGACAGTTTACTTTTCCTCACAGTCTTACAGTTGATCATTTTGGTAATATCTACGTGGGAGATACGGGGAATAAACGCGTGCAAAAATTTGCTCCAAACGGTACTTTTCTTACAAGTTGGGGCTCTGAAGGAAGTAATGACGGACAATTTTTGGGTTTACATGACGTTACAGTAGATCCTGAAGGAAAATTTGTTTATACAGTCGAGCTCAAAAATCATCGAGTTCAAAAATTTTATTCAAACGGGAGCTTCATAACAAAATGGGGATATAATAATACAGGGGGCCGTGACTTGTTGAGATCTCCGCATCAAATTGCAGTAAATTCTCTTGGCAACGTTTACTTGACAGATTCAAATGGAAACCAGATTCTAAAATTCTATGATATTGGTACCTTCATAGAAACAATTGGATCAAAGGGTATGAGTTCAGGTGAATTTAATACTCCTCATGGTATAGCTATAGATGCTAGTAACAATATTTACGTCACGGATATAAAAAATTTCAGAGTTCAGGTATTTGATAGTAACGATTCTTTTGTTAGACAGTGGGGAACTTTCGGAACGGGGAGAGATCAATTCTCTGAAACTGTACCTGGCATTGCAATTGATATTAATAATCGTGTATATGTTGTAGATAAAATAAATTCTCGAGTTCAGATGTTTGATAATACAGGGAACTATTTGTCTGGTTGGGGATCGGATGGCAATGGTCCTCAACAATTACACAAGCCTGAAGATATTGCCGTGAATAATAAAGGAGATATTTACATAACAGATACAAGGAACTCAAGGATTCAGATATTGCAATTGGTAGATTGATTTATAGAGGATTTTTCATGTTAGTTTAAATCTAAAATTATGAATCAAAACCACACCAATATTTCGATTTACTTGAAGATTACTCTTGTACTGTTTATGACCTTTTCTAAAACATCATCTTTTTCATGATTATGCACAATAATTCTTCCCACTATATTCACAGGAGAGTAGACAAATATTTTTCCCTCTTTACTAATAGGAGTAGGTCCATAAAATAAACATAATGCATTCCCTTCCGGCCAATATGCAACATCTAACAAATTCACTTCTTTTTTCGCGTCTTCTTCCTCCTCGATAATTTTAGTCTTTTCAGTATATAGCTCATCGCCCCATCTATTGATATTAACTTTAATGGGTAGATTTTCAAGTATTGCCTTTACAGTATTTGGCGAACGCGAATTGTCAAGCTCTATTGAAACTTCTCTATTAATATCGGGAAATATGACTTTGATTAGTTTTTTCATATACCTGAGTAGGTTGGACATATAGTAAATAACTGATCCTATCAAATTAGTTCATATTGATGTACATAATTAAGTGAATTTCTAAAATCTTGTAAATATCTTTAACTTATCTGCATATAGAATTGGTTTGTTTCTATCCTTTGTCTTATGTCCTTAAAGCATACTGCAAAAAAAAGACTGTCAACGTAACAATCAAAACTGCCATTATTAAAAGAATTTACTTGATATTAATAATTACATTTACATTCATATCATAAATTCATATTGATATTAAATTGGGATTAATATAGATTTAGGTAATATATTTTATTAAATTCTCTTATATATTTTATTAAATTCTCTTATGATCTATTATTTTAGAACGATGCCATGGTCTAGTTCTAACTTTTTGATTACAATCCTTACAACGCAAGACTTGTTTTGGATATTTCAATTCACAGGTAGAACAATAATTGAAAAAATTATAATCTATTCTACTAGGAATAGGCTTTGATTGATCTTCTCTTATGATCGAATTTAATAAATTTGATGATATCAAAGATTTACCATCCAAAGAAACTGCAAATTTAGTATGATACATCTCAGGGCTTCCTAATTCAGAGTTGCTCTCTCCAATTTTCAAGGATACTTGGTTACTACTATTATCCGACATCTAAAAATACCTCGATAATATTAAAAAAGAAAAATGGTTTAGTAGGTTATGCTCCTACTCAACTTTTATTTCCTTGGATTTTGACTTTAGAGTTTTTTTGGATTGTATCTTTAATTCCAATATTCCGTTTATGTAGCTGGCCTTTGTAGAATCGGCATCTAATTCTTTATCTACTGGAAGCTCTGTATGATATTTTTTGTTACCTTTTTCTGCGTGTATTGTTACCAGTCCTTCTTCCATCGATACTTTTACGTCTTCTTTAGTTATGCCGGGCATCTCTGCTGTAATTACCATCGTATTATCCTTTTCATTGAATGCGGTATCTACAAGCGGTTGGCGGGCAGTACTTTGTTCGACCAATCCTTTTGATGAAGGTCTTACGTTACCAAATTCTCGGATGTGAGGTTTTCCCTCCGGTCCTACAGTAACTTGATAGCCATAATAGTACGGGAATGTTTCTGACACATTAGACCCAGATTCTCTTACTGTTCGGAACATCCTGTTCAGCATGTCTTCAGCCTCTGAAAATTCCTTATCTATCTCTTCAAAAATTCTATCTCTAAATCCCCATGAATCTCTCCACAATTTTTCATATCACCTGACATAATGTAATGTATATTACAATATATATATTTTTCTCCTGATAATAAGATCTTTATGACTTTATACAGGATATATTATTGACTCACAAAGAAAATTGGGCATCATAAACTATCAATTTTTCAAACTCTGGCACGTAGATGAGATTATAATGGTCAGAAGTGTCATATTGAAATAAACAGGAAATATTACTATTGTTGTATTTTCACAATCACAATGGTATGTCTTATGGACCTTCCTTATCAGGGGAATGGAAGCTATTACTTTAAACAAAGATATAGAATTCTCTTGATCAAATCCTCTTAAAGAGCAACTGTCCACCGTATAATTTTTATATCATTAAATGAACTACATTCGATTTTTTATTATCAAAGAGGTCTTATCGCGATCGGAAATAAAACGCCAACAATAGATGTGATAATCCCTATACTTACTGTTATTATCAAGGCTTTTAGCCATGCCATGTGATAGATAGTTTTTAGGGATAACAGCCAAGCTATCCCACCTAGGACTGCGGAAAGAAAACTATTTCCATCAAACAAAAGATAGACAATTCCATACACTATTGAACCTATAATCGCCGTAAATAAGGCTAATTTTATGCTTCTTCTATGCCCCGTAATGGAACTAACGAGGTAAATCACTAAGGTAGAAATTAACAGTCCGATAAGAAATTGGATGATTGAAGCAAGATGCTGCTGGACCGCCATTGGTTGATCTTATACATAATTATTTTAATAGATAAAAGATTGGATGAGGTAACAACCGATTTATACTTTGTAGTCCGTTAGCTACATGAGCAAGTCAAAGTCAAAGGTACTGAATATTTTCAATAGAATAGATACTGGAATCTCGCGTGAGAATTTGCAAAAGATTACGAATATTCTAAATGACAATTTGGCTGACGAATACGTATTATTAACCAAGACACGAAATTATCACTGGAATGTTGAAGATCCAGGATTCAATGATCTACATAAGTTTTTTGAAGAACAATACGAACTCATAACCGTCGCAGTCGATGAAGTTGCGGAAAGAGTTAGGGCGCTTGGTGGGAAGACCAGAGCTACGTTAAAAGAATTTATGAATTCTTGTCAAATAAAAGAAGATGTAGGCTCGTTTCCTGATGCGGATACTATGTTGCAGAACCTTTTATCCGACCATGAAACGATAATTAAGACCCTCAGGAAGAATATTAGCGAATGTCAAGAGCTAGATGACGAAGGAACGGCTAACTTTCTTACTGATAAAATGGAAGAACAGGAAAGATGGCTTGGATGTTGAGAGCCTTCATCATAACCTAATTTATTTTTGTTATTTACGGTTTTCGTCCCACAATACATATAGCTTCATTATCGAATTTCACACGTCCACTATCAGGATCAGCATACTGCCGTCTAGCCTGATCGCTAACAGCTCCCCATATCTCTTGCTTCCGCTCTTCGGTTTCATTAGCTAGCATTACACGAATCGGTGCAACAATATCCTGATTAAATGTTGTATAATGTTCAGCAGAATCAAACTCGAACGTTACCGTAATACTTTCACTTTGTATGTCTATAAATCCTGCTTTGAGTAAAGATTTTTTTAGTGCATCTACATCTGCTAAGCTAAATGGACCGGGAATCCCCTGACCAACTAACGGGGCTTGAAGCTGCTCTCTAACACTGCTTATAGACATATTTATCATTGGAACTTTGGCTGGTTCTGACCAAACTGCTGCTGCCAATTTTCCTCTAGAGACTAATAGGCGTTGCATATCTCTCAAGGCGATCTCAAGGTTGGGCAGAAACATTAATCCCCATCGACTAAGAATTGCATCAAAAGCTAGTTTGGGTAACGAATCAAGATTTTCAGCATCAATTTCTCTAAATTCCATTTTATCCTGCAATCCTAGAGATTTCGCTCTCTCCTCTGCAATTGCTAGCATCTGTGCAGATATGTCGGTGGCCAAAACATGCCCATTACCAACAATTTTTGCTGCAGTAATGGCTGGCTCACCGATACCTGTGGCTAAATCCAATACTCTTTGTCCTGGTTTAATCTCTGCGAGTTCAACTAACCTATCACTCACCCTCTGTGCTCCACTTTCAAAAGTCTTCCACCACTTTTGCCATCCTTTGGCTACACTATCCCAGCTTTGACGTTGACTTGCCTTAAACTTATTAGGATCAAAATCAGAATTGCTCATAATAATTCATATTATCTGCATACAACCTTAATTAAAATTATTACGAAATTGCTTTGTAACAGTAATTGGGATGACTTTACGATTAGACTCGGTCAAGGAATAAAAATGAGTTAATAGCCAAAAATTGGATTCTTGAATATTGAGCTTGACAGATTCATGAGCTTTAAATAAAGGCGATTTTGGTTAGATGTTATGTTATCAGGAAAATTAAACGAACTTTGTTTATCTTTAGTCGTGGTTTGTACTTTAACCTCATTAGTGTATCTTAATGCGGTCTATGCTCAACCATCATCAGTCAGTCCAAAATTGGTACATGCAGGAGAAGGAAACGCCACATCTGTGGTGACAAATTTCATACCTCAAAAGATTGAAATCAAAGCAGGTGAAAGTGTCATGTGGGATAATCCGACCGCTGTGTCAGAACCTCATTCTGTAACTTTTCTAAAAGGTGACAAATTTTTCCCAGAATTTGCCGCCCCATTTATGGTTTCCAACTCTACCGAGTTTAAATCCTCTGATCCGAATTCCAATGCTGAACCACTTATCGCACCTCCACAGTCAGGAGAAACAACTAAAACAGTGATTATGATTAATGCAAGGGCGTATACTCCTGTTGTGATAGATTCAACGGGAAAGAACATTACCCATTTACCACCAAACTCAAATTATACCATGGATGGGACTGAAAGTTTTGTTAATTCTGGTTGGCTCTGGCCCGACGGACAAGCTCCTCTAGGAGGTCCATCAATAAATAAGTTTACAATCACATTCGAAAAATCAGGAACATATGATTATGTTTGTAATGTGCATCCGTGGATGAAAGGGACAGTAAAAGTCAATTAAAGAAAAACATTTCATTCATTCGATGAGTGTACTATAAACGCTAAATATGTTGACTCTTTCTTTGTAACTAATGAAAAATTATAGAATATCATTCTCGATCACACTAGCTACAATCTTAATTGCGGCGGTAGGATCAACTTCGATGCTATTTTCTAGTACAACGCAATTATGATTAAGTTTTTTAATTATATTTCCTGCATCTCTCCGTTACAATTCCCATTATTAGTATCGGGAACGATATTATTTGTTGCGATGCTATTATTAGCGACAAATAGTATTACTTTTGGTCAGATTTCGCCTGAGAACAAGATACAGACATGGACGGACAATTTGAGTAATGTCGAGGTCCATTTTACACATTCACCGGAAAAACCTGTAATAGATGAGCCCACTGAACTAAGATTCAATGTAGTAAATTTGTCAAATAACAGCCCATTGAAGAATTTTCATGCAAGCGTGGTCGTTCTAACTAATACTGCCGAACAAGTAAGATCTTTTAAATTTAGTAATATAACAGCGCCTACAGGAAATTTCTCTGTAAAATATCTTTTTCCAGATTCAGGTTCATTTCAGGTAGTCTCTAGAATAGATTCCAACGTTTCTGCAACATTAGCATCCTTCAGCATTTCTGTCCCTTTATCACAAATGGCTGCGGGTCTAGGTTTTCTAGATCCATTATTTCTAAGCGCATTAATAGTATCCATAATTGTCATTGTTGCCATAATCTATTTTATATTTAGAAAGAGAAAAAGAAAAACACAGTGGGAAAAATAGAAATGAATTGCTACTTTTTATTCTCTTTTTATCCCATTAATGAGTTAAGGCACCAAACGGATCTTGTTCATTGGTATCAATAGTTTTTTCTGTGTCATGGTTAATTTCATTATTACTCTCTGCCTGATTGCTATTATCTACTGGTCCAAGTAAGCCTCCATCAGTTGATTTGTCCTGAATATCACTATTTTGATGAGATGTTGATTTATCTTCATGGGATACAGCTGGTTTATCATCGGTAGGTGGGTTGTTTGATACAGCTGGTTTATCATCGGTAGGTGGGTTGTTTGATACAGCTGGTTTATCCTTCTCGTTTGCTAGTGGTTTTGCTTTATATTCTGTGATTTTAGTATCTGCTTTATCTGCTAGTGGTTTTGCATTAGCGTCCGTGCCTTTAGTATCTTCTATATCAGATATTGGTTTTGATTTGTCTTGTGTTACTGCATCTGCCTTATCTAATAGTGGCTTTGATTTGTCTTGTATGACTTTAGTATCTTTTATATCAGAAATTGGCTTTGATTTGTCTTGTGTGACTTTAGTATCTTTTATATCAGAAATTGGCTTTGATTTGTCTTGTGTGACTTTAGTATCTGCCTTATCTGATAGTGGTATCGATTTTGCATCTCCTTTGTGTAATAGAGACTTTAGTTTATCAATAGTGACTGCTGTGTCTGATAGTGGCTTTGATTTATCTTGTGTGACTATATCTGCTTTATCTGATAGTGGTATCGATTTTGCATCTTCTTTGTGTAATAGAGACTTTAGTTTATCAATAGTGACTGTATTATTAGCATTATCACTAATCTGCTCAATTATTTTCTTCTTTACTGTTTTAGAGACAGTAAAGTGATCCATTGTAGACCCGTCATTGGTAACGAATTTAGCGTCTAACTTAGTATCAGAAAAATGCATGTCCAAAATACCAAATTTTGAATCCTCTTGATTTGCCATGAACGCAGAGGATCCCGACAAACCGTGTAAGTTTACTCCTCCACTTCCAACTATTGCGAAAATTACACCATTGGGATTATTATAATCTGCCTTGTTAGTACTTGTTACTAGCGGGTTTTCTGATGACTCTTGATTATAATTTAGTGGATAACTTCTCTGATAGTTATGAACGTGACCTTGTAGAACCAAGTCCACTCCATATTTATCAAATACGGGATGAAATATATCTCTGGATTCGGCGTTACCTGCACAATCAGATTCCTTACAAGTGTTTGGAGACGAGTAAAAAGGATAATGCATGGAAACTATTATCCATTTGATGTCTGGATTATTTGCAGCCTTTCTAAGATCGTTTACCACAAAATTATATTGATCAGAATTGGTTCCGAATTTTTCTTCTGTTGCCATCGTCAAAACATGTACGTTGTGAACATCAAACGAATAGTATTGTTGTGAAAGCCCAAAATGGGTAAGGTAGGAATTAATAAGATTTTGACTATCTTCATGGTTTCCAAAATTTATCTTAGTTATGGAATCTACAGGTTTTATGAGATTAAGCCAACATGTTGAGGTTTTCTCGTAAGAGTAATCACCCAGAGCCAATAATAATTGGGGCTTCATGGTACTTACAGTTTGTACTGTTTTTTCTGTATTACTAGAACATCCCCAGTCACCTGCGGCAATAATGTGGGTGGCTGACTCCGCTAATGTTTTTTGTAAAAATGGTGCTGCATAAGTTACCATAACAAGTAACACTAATGAAATAACAGTAACAAATAATTTTGGATGAATTTTCTGATGTTGGATCAATCACTTAACACGAATAATTTAATTAAATATCATTTTAAGAGATTCTTTACAATATTAGTATGAAAATTTCAAAAATTCTTTTCTATACAATATTCTGGTTCTGTTTATGTTTATAATATAGCACTTAAAATATTATGCATAAATTTTCAAATTCATGTTCTGCAAGACTGTTACTGTATTTATTTTAGACCGATTAATATTTATCAATATTCTGTAAAACGTGGTAAATAATTTCTATGCAATTGTAGAATTAACTCATGTAGTGTAACAGTCTTTTCTATATTTATTATGCTACTTTAATAGTGCGAATTTTGAATAAACCTAGCAATTAAAATTTTAGTTGATATTGAAAATCACGTACATGCAAAGATTTGCCAGAACTTTGGGCATTATGTGTTGTTTAGTGTTAAATAAGATTAAAAGAAACTTTTATACACGTGGATAATACTTTAGCACATTCATGTAATAGTATCTGATTTTTTTCTGCTCGCTAAATTAATCTAGTAATATTACTATATTACTTCAGGAAATTAGTTCATTGGACTTTTCACAATTGCTCTGAATAGAATTTTAGAAAAAATACTAAAGATGGAAAAGATGTATCAAAAGTAGAATATTTCCGATTTAATCCAATATTGAGGCATAAAATAATTTATTCTTTCAATCTTTTACAGTGAGAAGCATTTCAGTATTTGTTAAATAAGATGAAATCCCATAAATATCATGATTTACAACGAGAAAGTTGCGCTTGTAACGGGAAGCTCAAGAGGTATAGGATATGAAGCTTCGATTACCCTAGCAAGGAACGGCTTCCTCACATACGCAACAATGAGGAATCTTCAGAAAGAAAAAAACATTAGATTAATTACAGATAAGGAAAAAATACCATTAAAGACATTGCAGCTTGATGTGACTGATTCTAGTTCGGTTAATAATGCAATAAAGTCTATAATGGATGAAACAGGACGAATAGATGTACTGATTAATAACGCGGGATATGGACTGGTTGGACCATTTGAGGAGTTAAGCATGGATGAAATTAAGCAACAATTTGAAACCAACTTTTTTGGAGTTGTAAGAGTAACTCAAGCTGTTCTTCCCATAATGCGGGAACAAAAATATGGAATAATCGTAAATATAAGCTCAGGCGCTGGGAGATTTGGCTATCCTAATGGTTCAGCATATGTTAGTACCAAATTTGCGTTAGAGGGTCTTAGTGAATCTATGGCATATGAAATTGAACCGTTTGGTGTGATAGTTGTCTTGGTGGAACCCGGATTTGTTAGAACAAACTTTTCAAATGTAGTGGCAAAAAGATCCCAAAGTCCTAATTCGCAATATTCAAAGATGACAGAAAAAATGTCAGACAGTATTGATAAGATGAAGCTGAATAGTTCTCCACCTGAACTTGTTGCAAATGTAGTTCTAGAAGCAGTAACAAGTAAAAATCCTAAACTCAGATATCTGGCTGGGAAAGATGTAGAACAATGGATGGAACAGAAAAAAAATATGTCCGATAGAGAATTTTTTAATATGATCAAACAATCCCTACAATAAACTAAAATTTACTTGTCCAAAATTTCGCGTGTCCTTATAAATTCCCTCAAAACATTGGCTTCTTCTCTGTAAGCTCTAATTTTATGAAGTTGCCCATCAGGGCATCTTACCTCAACTGTTATTATGTTTGTTTCTGCATCTGACCCATAAACACTGGGATAGGTTTTTTCGATCTTACAATCACGATTTAGGAGACTTTGCAGCTTTACTATAGAATCGCTCAATGCTTATTATTATGTATTATCCTCTGCGTTATTTATAAAATTGAATAACAGCATTGAATGACCTCTAGCTTCTTTCTGAATATTCAACTGAGATAGGAACTTTTTAAGAGAAAATCAATTATACTAAGCTGCCATTACAGATCAAATGCAGGAATCAGAAAGTGAGACTACAAGAAAGCCAACTTATCCAATAAATCCTTTAATTCTTAATCGATGGTCCCCTAGGTCGATGACAGGAGAAGAACTTGGTGATGCTGATATCATGCCACTCTTCGAAGCTGCCAGATGGGCTCCTTCCTCTTTTAATAATCAGCCTTGGAGATTTATTTATGCTAAAAGAAATACAGAACACTGGGATAGGTTGTTTAATTTATTGGCTGATGCTAATAAGATTTGGGCAAAAAATGCTGCGTTACTGGTGGTAGTAATATCAAGAAAAAACTTTGAATATAATGAAAAACCTGCAAGAACGCATCAATTTGACGCTGGTTCCGCGTGGGTGAATCTAGCGTTGGAGGCATCCTCTAAAGGTATTGTTGCCCATGGTATGCAAGGTTTTGATTATGAAAAGTCAAGAACAGCTTTAGGAATTCCTGTTGATTTTGAGGTAATGGCAATGATTGCAATCGGAAAAAAAGGGTCAAAAGAAAATCTCCCATCAGAGCTCCAAGAAAAGGAAAAACCCACCGATAGGAAGCCTTTGAAGGAAATTATTATGGAAGGGACCTTTCACAAATAAAATTAAGATTAAATTTGATTGTTTTCTAGTCTTTTTTTACCCTCATCTGTTATTCGAATTTTAGAATCTGTTACTTCATGATTTGCTACAAATCCATCGCCAACCAGGATTTTAACTACATTATCTATTTCGGCATTATCCAAAAGTCCTATTTCTTTTCCAATATCGTACTTGTTGAAATAACTGATTTGACCTTTATCAGATGTTCTTTCAAAAAGTTTCAAAAGAAACTTGTCAAATGATTCATTAGACATTTCGAATTAAATGCACGCAAATATGTTTAAGGATGATTGGGCGCAATTTTCATTTCTAAATTCTGTGCGTTTCACTTACTCTGTTTACAGTTTTTCTGTACAGAAGATATGTATCGAATACTTGCCATATCCAATATGCCGCCATAGCCAACCAATTTATTGGAAATGTAAAAAACAATGATAATGTCAAAGACAATGCTAGCGCGCCAATTAGAATCGTCAAACCCCTCTTTTTATGATTAAGATAGATTTGTCCAAGTCCTGGCAATATAATACTAAAGAAATAGGCGTATATTCCACTCTCTTTAGATATTCTTTCCAATAACGTTCACCTAAATACTAGATGCAGGAATTTGTACTGACCTTATTATTTCATGATGGCATTTATTACATACCATCTTGCCTAGGATCTGATTTGCCGAATATGTCCTTCTCCCACAACTGTCACACGTCATCTCAGACTCCATAAATGAAATATGTTCATTATAACTTAAATCAGTTTCATATCACAAATCGTCTTATTTCTTAGATTTTTGATTTTCAACCGACTTTTTGTGATTTTTAAAAAATTCGATACTTTTTGGTCTTTTAATATATAGCATGCTACAATCGATATACTAGTAACATTTCATAGAATAAATTTGTGTATGACTTTGATTGAATCAAGAATCGTGTTTGTTAGAGATGTGATATTAGTACGCGTCCGTAGTCACGTATATTAGGAATATTCTTTGTGTTCATAGCACCAGCTCCACTCTTTGTTAGGTAATGCCACCATTACAGGATGCTTTGTTTGCTTAAAGTGCTTAGTTGCATGGAGTCCAACTGAAGAATCGCAACATCCTACGTGGGCACAAACAAGGCACATCCTGAGAGCAACCCAATCAGTTCCCTCTTTTTGACATTCCTCGCATCCTATTGTTTTTGGTGTCAGTTTCTCATTTACACTAGCATAGTGTTCGCATCTATTTTCAGTGTTCATGTAGTGATATTATCCTAATACACTATAAACATGTTAAATCTTGAGGCGGGAGTCACGACCCTATAATCACTTACTAAAATCTAAAAAAGTTAAGTCAAAGCTGTGCTGCCAATAGGATGGATCCGAATCTGGCTATAGATTTGCATCTTGATTTCGAATCTTATACTATGAGTTGTTTTTCCTACATTGCTACTATGCAACCGACAGTTTACTTTTTTAAATAGTCAGATTTTTCTGGCTTTTCGTATGTTTTTTGGTGTTAAATAGCTTGTTAATTTTCCATTAACTAAATTTTTTTGTCAGCATTTGTCGTATGGTTCATATTAATTTCTAAAATGTTCATCTGATAACCTATCTGACAGATTATGCCTG
>WNFX01001019.1_pt1 | contig 28495 bp, 31 predicted proteins | sample 5400111 | NCBI WGS metagenome assembly WNFX01 (sample SAMN13153363, study PRJNA577476) | soil metagenome | isolation source: 40 cm soil or saprolite under grassland replicate 1 | place: USA:California | collected 2016-06-15
CCGCCGCCGTGGTGCTGCCCAGCCTGCCCGGCCTGCTGCTCGCCGGGCTGGCCGTGGGCGCCGGCGCCGGCCTGGTCACCCCGCTCGGCTTCGCCGCCCTGGCCGCCACCGCGCCGCCTGGCCGGCTCGGCCAGACCATGGGCGCCGCCGAGGTCGGCCGTGAGCTCGGCGACGCCGGCGGCCCCCTGCTGGTCGGCGCCATCGCCGGGGTCGCCGGGCTCGGACTGGGGATCGGGCTGCTCGGGCTGGCGGGGACGCTGCTGCTGACCGCCACGGCCAGCAACTGGCGACAACAGGCCACGTAGCCGACCAGCCACGAACGCGCCCCTGCGTGCCATCGCCCGCACCTGGTCGACATCCCGAACGTGATATCGGCTGAGGGCCTTCGAGCGGCGCCTTTCCCCAGGCTGCGGAGGTTCGGTAGAGGTATTCCTCCCCCGTGAAACCACACAGAACGCCCCGGGCCGGCTGGCTCGGGGCGCCCTGCTGGTGCTTGCGGGTTAGGGCGGGGGCAGCTCCCGCCCGGCCCGATGGATCGTGGCCCGCGGCCGCCGCACCACCGCCTCGTCCTGGTCAAGGTGGCGCTGGCCGGCCAGGCGGATCTCCACGTAGACGCGGACCAGCCGGCTCCTGCCCCGGTTGGGGTAAGCGCCGCTGACCGAGACGACGTCGAACAGCTCCGCCAACCGCGGCGCGGCCTGCTGGCACTCCTCCGCCGTGCCTTCCATTCGGATCTTCACCATGACCTCGCTTGGGGTCGGTTCAGAACGGCGGAGGGTCGTTGAACTGGCCCCGCTCGGCACCCCGCTCGCCGTTGCGGCTACGCTCGGCCCGCTCCGGCTTGGCGATCGCCCATTTGAGGCTGGGGGCGACCTCGTCGGCGTCGATCTCGGTGACCGACCGCTTGTCGCCCTCTGGGGTCTCCCACGAGCGGGTCCGCAGCCGCCCCAGCACCACGGCGCGGTTGCCCTTGGCCAGGGACTCGGCGACATTCTCAGCCTGGTCACGCCAGGCGTTGACCCGGAAGTAGCTGGCCTCCCCGTCCCGCCAGGTCCCGTCGGCCTCGCGGATGCGCTGGTTGACGGCCAGGCGGAAGTTGGTCACCGGGGTGCCGTTTTGGGTGAAGCGCAGCTCGGGATCGTCGGTCAGGTTGCCGACCTGGACGGTGAAGTTGTCACTTGCCATCGTCAGTTCCTCCTGTCCTGCAACGGATCATGCGGGGGTGCGGTACCGGGGAGGTTGGGTGGGTCGCGCTGGTGGCCGCCGCCACGGCGAGTCCTGCGGCGGTGGGTGTTGGCGTCGCGGCAGTCCAGGCAGCGGCACCCTTGCCGCCACGCCGTAGCCGTCCCTATTGGGGCGGTGGCGGTGTGGGGGGTGTCGTCGGCGATGGCCTGGTCGTAGGCGTCCCCCCAGACCATGCGGGGGTGCCAGCCCAGCGCGTCGCAGCAGCGCTCCCCGGAGCCGACCGTCACGGTTCCGGACCGGGCGGCGTCGCGGAGGATGCGTTGCAGCGGCTCGCCCAGCAGCTCCTCCACGGGCCGCCGGCGCCGCTCCGCGTAGGTGTCGACGGCCTTCAGCAGCGGCGCGGCCGGGAGCCGGCGCCGGTCCACCGGCACCCGCCGACCCGCTCCCGGACGACGCTTCGCGGTGGCCTTGGCCATGGTCAGCGTTCCGCCCCTGCCCGTGCCCGCTCGGTGGTACGTCGCTGGGCGGTCCGCTCGTGTTGGGTGGGCCGCCCGGCGCGCAGGGCGCGCTCGCGGATCATCCAGGCGGCCAGCTCGGGGCTGCCGCTGTTCTCGCGCGCCTCGGCCAGGTGGACCCGGCTGCCCAACGCCAGGGCACGCTCCCGGCCTTGGGCGAAGCGGTGCTGGTCAGGGTTGGTGCGGCTTGGCAGCACGCCGAACTCCGGGTTGAGCCGGGCGAACCGCTCCTCCAGCCGCGCCTCACGGGCCTCACCACCCTGCCGGGCCACCTCGGCACGACGGGCGATGCTCGCCTGGGACTGCGCGGGATGCTCATCGTTTTCGTCCAACAGGTCGAAGAACACCCGCCGGCCTTGCGACCGCAGCACCTCCCACTCGCGCACACTGGTCCCCGGGTCACGCCGCTCGGCGAAGTCGGGGTTGAGCGCCAGGAAGTCGTGCAGCTCCTGCTGGCTGGTCACCGCTCCACCCCCTCACGGCTGGCATCCAGGGGCTGGGGAAGCCGCCGCCCCAGCGGCTCGGGCTCCTCCGCGGTGCGGATGGTGGGGTCGGCCTCCGCCAGCTCGCGGTGCAGCCGCACGGCGGTCTCGTCCAGCGCCAGCTCGCGGTCGCGCTCGGGCTCGTCCGCCGGCACCGGGGTGGATGGCTGGTCGGCGTCGACGCCGAGGACCAGGTCCCGGTCGGCGTCCGGGCCGGGACGTCGGGCCCGCTGGTTGCGGCTGGTGGGTGGGGGTTGCTGGTGGGGCGGTAGGGTTGGGGTTGGTCCCACGGTTCTGCCTCCTGTTCGGGCGGTTACGGGCTGTGGGGTCGGGGGCGGTGGCGCGGTTCCTTGGCGGGATCGGGCGCCACCGCCCTGCCTGCCTGGGTCTACTGTTTGGCGATCACCTCCTGTCGGGCGCCAGGCGGTCAGCGCTCGGCGGCGCGGTCGAGGTCGCGGTGGGGGCGGAACGGCGGGTGGTGTGAAGCATCCGTGGGGGGGCGCTCCTGGCCGCGCGCGTCACCCCTACCCGACCGCTGGGGGATGCCGCGGGGGTGGGCCATGCCGACCTGCCGAGCCGAGGCGAGCGTGTGCCTGGTCTGGCGGGGCTCGTCCTGGAGCAGCCCGCACGCGGCGGCGGCACGCTCCAGCTCGCCGGCAACCTGCGCGTCGTCCAGGACGCCGCCGGCGACCAGGTTGTAGAGGTTGCGGGCGGCCTCCCACAGGACCTGGTTGCGCTCCCCACCCCGCCCCTGGCCCGGCCCGCGCGCGCCGGCGATGCGGGCGGTCTCGGCCTCCAGGACGGCGCGGCCGTAGGGATGCCCTAGCTCGGCCGGCCGGATCGGCGCCGGCTGACGCTGCGGTTCGACGGGTTGGGGGGTCAGCCGCTCGCGGAGCCCTGCTGGGACCTCGCCGAGGGGGGTGTCCAGCCCGCGGCCCGGCATCCACTGGTACCGGCGCCCGCTGGTGGGGTGGCGGGACGGTGGTGCGACCACGTAGCGGTCCGCGGCGCGGTAGTCGACGCTGTCGAGCACCCCGATTCGGTCGGGCAGACCGGTCGGCTCCACATAGAGATGCCAGCCCCCGGAGCCGGTCCGCACCCGCGGCCCGCCGATCGGTACCCCGCCGCCGCGCTCGGCAAGGAACCGCTCCAGGCTCTGGCGGCCCTGAGCGCCGTCGACGTCGATCGCGTCGAACGCGACGCCGGTGCGCAGGCCGATGTTGGCGTGGGGCCAGCGGTCCCACCACGCGTGGAGCTGGTCGGTGTTGGTGGTGGCGTCGTGGACGCCGTGGCCGGGCTGGCCGCACTGGCCGCGGCATTGCTGGTACAGCGGATCACCGGGACGGTGGGCGGCGGGGATCAGTGGAAGCTTGCCGTGCAGGGGCAGCACCGGCACGCCGCGGCCGGCGTATTCCAGCACGGCGCCGCGCACCTCCGCCGGCGACGGCCCGCTGGCGGTCACCGCTCCGCCTCCCCCCGGTCGTGGTCGGGGGCGACCAGCGCCAGGTGCCGATCGCGGCTGGTCGTGGTCGTGCGACCGTCGCCGTCCCTGGTCGCCTCGGCCTGGCCGGTCGCCTGCCGGTTGTCGCGGTCGGGGGTGGTCAGGTGGTCGTGCGAGCGTGCTGCGGTCTCCTCCTGGTCGCGCTGCTGGTCGGTGGTCGCCTGGTCGGCCCGCTCCGGGGTGGTCGCACGGCCCAGGCCGGTGGTCGGGGTGTCCTGCTGTCGGTCGAGGTCGGCCTTGACGCGCCGCAGGGTGCGCTGCGCGTAGCTGGCGGAGACGCCCAGCTCGCGGGCGATCTCGGCGGCCACTGTCGTGCCACTCAGGTACAGCTCGCGGACCCGGTGGTAGGTCGCCCCACTGGCCTTATGGTCGCCGGTGGTCGCCCGCGGCGGGCCGGTCGCGGTCGCCGGCTGGTCGCTGGTCGCTTGGCGGTCATGGTCGGGCGACCTGTCGGCGCGCCGGTTGGTCGCGGTGGTCGCGGGCAGCGCCGGGCGGTCACCGGTCGCCATGACCATGGTCGGCGTGGTCTGGTCGCCCGGGGCGAGCGTGGTCGCCTCGGCTGTGATGGTCGCCGGCACCGACAGGCGGGCGATACGTGCCATGGCCGCGCGCCGCACGATCAGCACCAGCAGCTCCACGCTGAGCACCAGCGCCGCGGGTGGGATCGCGGCCACCCCGCGGGCCGACCAGTCACCGGCGCCGGCGTGGGCGACGTTGAGCACGAAGCTGACCGCCGCCGCGCCGGCCAGCAGTGCCTTGGGCCAGATGACCTCCCACCAGCGCCGCGACCGGGCGGCGCTGAGCCACAGGTCCGCGCCGGTGGCCATGACGATGAACGAGTCGACCAGCAGCGGCACCGCCCACGCATGCTCGGCCGCGATGCCCCCTGAGGTCTTGGCGTAGGACTTGATGGCCTCGAAGCTGGTGAAGAACGCGATGGCGCCGACGGCGCCGGCGACGGCGGCCATGCTGGTGACCACCGCGGCTTGGAAGCGTCGCAGCCACGCATCCGCAGCTTGGACGCTGGGATCGGTGATGCTCGGCGGTCGGTCCGGCTGCGGGTTCGCGTGCATCGTCAGTCTCCGCTGGGTTGGGCCGCCGGCGCGGCGGCGGAGCTGGTGGTGGGCATCGGCTGGCGCTCCTTGGTCAGCGGATCGGCGTCGGTGGACGGCCGCCGAGCACGATCGCGGCGACCGCCAGGCCCAGCCCCGCGATCGCGACCGCCCCGACGATGGCGGCCACCGTGGCGAGCAGCGTGGCGACCAGCGCGACGATGGCCACGACCGTGCCGGCGGCCATACCGGCGACGGTGAGCACCAGCGTGACGGCGGTGGCGGGGTGCATCCGGCCGAGGGTCTCCAGCGCCAGGACCGGCGCGGGCACGTGGCCCGGCTCGGCCTCGTGGACGTAGTGGATCTCCACTGGCGGGCGCGGGCGCTGGTGGGATGGTTGCAGCATGGTGGTTCCTCCCGTGGTCAGTTGGAGCTGCGGGGTCGGCGACGGGCGAGGATGCTCAGCGCTCATGGCCGCCCTCCCTTGAGTTGCTGGACTGCTGGTCGCGGTCGCGCCCGGCTGGCCGCCGGTCGGCCCGCTGGTCCTGGCTGGTGGCCAGGCGCTGGTGGGTGCGGGCGGCGACCGCGCGGGGCCGGGTCTGCTCCGCCTGGTCGGCGAGCTGGCGCTGGCGGGCCTCCACGCGGGCCTGGACGGCCCGTTTGGTGACGGCGGCGGCGCGCTGCTGGGACAGCGGCTGGTTTTCCTCGAAGCGGGCGCCGGTCACCCTGGGCGTGAGCGCCTCGATCTCTTCCCGGCCGCGGACCCGGCCCCACTGCTGCGCGAGGGAGGCGCTGACCGGCCGCGCGAAGGCCGGGTTGAGCCGCATGAACGCTCGTGCCTGGCCGGGACGCACCCCACGAGTGAGCACCGCCCCCGTGCCGGGCCGGTGTCCGCGGTCCCGCTCCAGGTGGCCGGCGGCAGCGTCGGCGCGGTGGTCTTGGTGGCGGTCGGCACGGCTGCTTGGTGGGCGGCGGGACTGGCCGCGGGCCTTGCGTTCGTCCTGGCAGATCGGGCAGTAGCGGCTGGCCCCACCGCTGTTCTTCAACGACCGCTCCCGCGCCCGGGAGGCGCCCGGCCAGATCCGCGCCAGCCGAAACCCGATCCCGGCTTGGGTGATAACCTCCACCAGCCGCGCACCCGCGCCGCGCTGATGCGCCGCCAAGCGCCGGTCGAGGTTGTCGGCCCAGTGTTGGAGTAGCCGAGAGTTCGTTGGAGCGGGGAAGAGACCTCGGCTGGTGTTGTTCCTGCTCAGGTAGCCTGACGGCTGAGCTTTGGAGCCCTCCCAGGCTTTCCGATGAACCGTCGCGATTGCTAACCGATCTCCAAGGAACGTGCACGCTCCCCTGGATTCCTGAACACGATGACGACCCGACGCTTCGACACCCTGGGCTTCGCACCCGCCTACACCTGCGAGGCCGATCCCGAGTTCCCCGGCACGGGCCAGTGGGGTCGGCCCGACTACGGCTTCCACCGCGACGGCGTGGTCGCCGAGCCGTTCCGCTCCCGCTGGGGCACCCCCCTGGTCGTGCGGATCGCGACCGCCGACGACAGCCACTGGGTCGGCTCGTTCGAGGCCGGCGGCATGGGCGCGCTGACCGGCGTGTTCGCCTGCCCCAACCCCACGGAAGCCCTGGTCGTCTGCGACGGGCAGGCCTACCTGGTCGACGTCACCGCGCCGACCCGCACCACCGTGCTCGACCTGGAGCCGGTCACCCAGGTCCGCCGAGTGCGCGACCTTGACCTGCTGGTGCTGGCCGGCTTCGTCTTCATGGCGGCGCTTGGCCCCGCGGGCCTGGCCTGGCATAGCGAGCGGCTGTGCCTGGACGACCTGCGGGTGCTCGATGCCACCGCGGACGGCATCCACTGTTGCGGCGACTTCGTCGGCAGCACCGAGGAGTTCACCGTGGATCCGCGCAGCGGGCAGCTCCGCTCTGGTCCACGGTTCCTGGACTCCTGGCCTGGCCGCTAGCATCACCGAGCACGGCGCAAGTTCGGCGAACTCACCGCCACCGAGCCACCAAAGCGCCTTCAGTAATCCCGAACTCGCGGCCTTCCCGGTGTAGTGGCCGGCGTGCTGGTAGCGCTGGTCGAAGTGCAGCAGGTACACCGTGCCCCGCGGAGCATCCGCAGGGCCTGGCGGCGCCGGCCTCGGTGGGGTGGGCGAGCCGGGCAGGTGGTTGGCGGGGGTGGGGGAGATGGCCTCAGCGCTCACCGCGGCCTCCCCGTCCCATCGGCCACTGCCGCACGGCCTCGGTGATGGTCTGGCGGCGGTGGGCGGCCTCCTCCCGCAGGTGCTCGCGGTCGGACTGGTCGAGCTGGAGGGTGGCGGTGATCGCCCGCTCTGTGCGGGCGGTGGGGCGCTGGTACTGCCGCTCGAGCGTGGCTTGGGACCAGCCGCGCAGCTTCTCCGCCGTCCTGCTGAAGTGGTCGCTCGGCGGCAGATAGCCGGGATTGGCGGCATCGCGGCGGCGGATGACGTCATCCAGCCGCCCAGTCGCCTCGCCCATCACCTGGCGGAGCTGGTTCGCGTCGGCGCAGGAGAACCGCGCGGGGACGTCCAGGCGGGTGGAGGCCCGCTCGGCATCCAGGCTGGCGCGGATCAGCCGAAGGTCGACCGCTTCCAGCCGCGGGCTGAACCGGTCGGTGTCGGAGACGCCCCGCTGGATCTCGTCAACCTCCAAGGCGTGCATAGCGCTGCCGATCGGGGTGCGCAGCCGGTCGACCTCGCCGGCGCTGAGCACCAGCGGGGTCGCGTACCTCACCCACGGCAGCTCCCCGTCCGGCACCGTGACGCGCCGCGCGGCGGTCAGGGTCGGGCTGTGGTCGGGGGCGTTGCAGTCCCACGGCGGATGCGGCACGGCCGCATGATTGAGGTCACACGCCGCGGCGCAGTACAGCGTCCGATCCAGCCCGGCGTCCGGGCCTGGGGTTGGGGTCGTGGTCATCAGGCCACCTCCCCGCGGTCCTCATCCCAGGTGACCGCAAGCCCGCTGCGGGTCTGGGTGAGGTAGGCCAGCCCCTGGTAGCGGCTGTCGTCCTGGTCGGGCTGCCAGGTGGCGTGCTGCGGGCCGCTGGGCTGGCCGCGGTCGTCGCGGCTGGCGTCCTGGTAGGTACCGCCCTGGACGAGCCCGTAGAAGAACCCCGCTCCGGACTCGGGCCAGCCGAGCTGGCGGAGCTGGTGGGCGACCCACGCCTTGGCCAGGCCTTCGCGGGTGAACTCCTGGCCCTCGGGCAGGCGGGGGTGGTGGACGTGGGGGTCGGTGCCGTCGTCGTAGCGGATTTCGGCCTGGTAGGTGGTCTGGCCCAACTTGGCCCAGTCGCGGGTCTGTGCCATCTCAGGCCACCTCCCGCGCGTCGGCCTCCGACGCCGGTACCGGCACGACCTCGGGCTCGAGGTCGAGGGTGGGGTGGCCGGTGTGGGCGTGCTGCGGGATCGGCGGGCGGGCCGGCGCCGCCCGGAGCGCGAGGCGGCGGAGGCGGGGGTTGCGGAACCAGGCGCGCAGCCGCACCCGCGCAGGCGGCAGGTGCCCGTACAGCAGCACACCCTCGCGGGGGCGGAGCTGGCGCAGCACCTCCATCGGCACCATGCGCCGCCAGCTCACGCTGGCGGTGGTGGAGGCGCGGCCGTCCGCGGCGGCGGTGTGGCTGGTCTGGGTGACGGCCTGGTCGCCAATCAGCTTCGAAGCGAGCTCCAGCGAGTCCACATCGGCCTGGCCGGACAGGAACAGCTTGGCGCGGTGGCCGTTGAGCACGGTGGTGGCGCGGCGGCCGTAGCGGTGCTGGAGCTGGCCAAGGTCATGCCAGATGGTCACCAGCTGGATGCCCTGCCCTCGCGCGGTGGTGGCCAGTTCTGGGAGCTTGGCCAGGGCGGCACAGTTGCCCGCCTCGTCCAGGCACACCAGCAGCCGCGGCGACAGCATGCCGTCCGGTTGGTGGGCGGCCAGCTCCTCCGCGCGGGTGATGATCGTGCTGACCAGCAGCTCGAACAGCGGGCGCAGGCGGCCTTGCTCGTTGGCCGGCGCGTACAGGTACAGCGTGTTCGACCCGTGCAGGAGGGCGTCGACGTCCAGGTCGCAGCCGTCGGCGCTGGCGGCGATGATGGGGTCGGCGAACACGTCCAGCAGCGTCTCGGCGGTGCCGTACACGCTGCCGAGGGTGTTGTCGGGGCGGGCGGTGCAGGCCGACCAGGCGTCCAGCGCCATCGCGTCACCGACCTGCTCTAGGGCCTCGGTGACCTGGTCGCGGTCCTGGACGTCGACCCAGCGGGCCACATCCGTCATCGTCCGGTCCGACCGGGCGGCGGCGAACAGCAGGACGCCCAGCAGCTTGGCGCCCAGCAGGGTCCAATAGTTGGCGTCCTGCTCCCGCAGCCCGCTCACGTCGGCGGCCTCGGCCAGGGTGCGGGCGACTTTGCGGGCGGCGGGGTAGGTGCCGCAGTGCGCCAGCGGCGTCCACTGCGCCGCAGGCACGCCGGACAGGCCGAGCGGGTCGTAGACCCACACCTCGCCCAGCGCCAGCCGCCGGCGAAGCGTCGCGCGCAGCACGTCGGGTTTGATGGAGGTGGTGATCACCGGGCCGTCCCATTCCAGGACGGCGGGGATGACCAGCCCGGCGGTCTTGAAGGAGCCGGCCGGGCCGAAGCACAACACCGAGTGGCAGGACTCGACGGCCAGCAGCAGCCGGCCCCACCAGCCGCCCCGGCGGCCCAGCGTGATCCGCCCCGGCCGCGGGCTGAGGACGATCAGGCGGCGGAGCCGCCAGCGGCTGGCCCACTGCGCCCCGTGCTCCCGCAGCCGTCGGTCCCAACGGAACCGCTGGCCCAGCATGGCGCTGGCGAGCCCGATCGGGACGGTGAGGACCAGGACCAGGGCGGTGTACATGCCGACCGGGCCGGGCAGCATCCCGCGGACGCTTGTGGGCCAGGCCAGGCGGGGGTCGCCCGGGTGCTTGGCCAGGTGGAACGGCACCCCGGCCACCTCGGCCAGGCTGACCGGCAGCCAGTGGTGGGCGCCGAACAGAACCGCGGCGACCTGGCCGACCACCCACACCAGCACCGTGGCCACCAGCACCGCGCCAACCGCCAGCCACAGGAGGTTGTCAACCGCGGACTCCGAACCCTGCGGCTTGGGGGTCTCCACACGCTCAGGCCGCATCCGAGCCACCTCCTTCCAAAGCTCGGACGGGCTGCGCCTGGCGCAGGCAGGTCCGGCAGCGACGTTGGCCGTCTGGGGCGTAGTAGGTGTTTTGGGCGTCGAAGGGATGGCCGCGCTTGCAGTGGGTCTTGCTGGCGTTGGGGTGGCCGGCGGGCACGCGGCCGCCATAGGGACGGCCGGCGCGGTCCAGGGCGATCAGCCGGCGGACGGTCTGCTCGGTCTGGCCGCCCCACACCCCGTACTGCTGGCCAGTTCGCACCGCGAAGGTCAGGCAGTCGTCCCGCACCGGGCAGGTGGCGCAGATTGCAATCGCGGCCTGGATGGCCTCGTCGGTGTCGGCGAAGAACGGGTCGTTGTCCGCCGTCACCAGGTCGCGGCAGGCGGCCCGGTCACGCCAGGAGCCGACCTCGGTCATGCTGCTGTCCCATCCCGTGGCCGCTTCGCTCGTGCGGCGCGCTTGGCCCTGGGAGACTCGGGAACCGCCAGCGACAGGCGGGCGAATCGGACGGCGTCAGGAACCGCTGGGGGCTTCTTCAAAAGCGGCCCCAGGGAGTCGTGGGGGAGTGCGGACGCCAGCGGAATTGCTAGCGGGACGGAGCGGGAGCGCGTGGGACCCCAAGGGCTTGGTGGCATCCATCAGGGACTATCGCTGCTGCTCAGAAGGGATGTGGCGGAACTGGGTGGGGCCCCGTGGGAATGGCGCGGGGTTGCTCATAACCCAGAGGTCGAGGGTTCAAATCCCTCCCCCGCCACTAGTCTCACCAGGGTCTTCGCCCCTCACCTCCTCTCGGGAGTGGGGGGCGTCGCCGTTTTGGCAGCAGAATTGGCAGCATCGCTGCCCGGGGCGCCGTTCGACGTGGTGTCCGGACCCTCCAGGATGAGCCGCGCGACGGTCGCCGCCGCCTGCTCGTCCAGACCCGGAATGACGTGACTGTAGGTGTCGAGCGTGATCTGCACGTTGGCGTGCCCGAGCCGCTCGCTGACGATCTTCGCGGGGATGCCGGCGGCCAGGGCCGCGGTTGCGTAGCTGTGCCGCACGTCGTGCAGCCGGATCGCCGGCAGGCCGACGTTCTGCTGGCCGTTCTGCTCCCATACGGCCCGCTTGGCGTGGCGTTGGAACCAGTCGGTGATCAGGTCGGGGTGCAGCGGCCGCCCGTCCGGCCAGGTGAACACTAGGTCGTTGGCGTCGGCGATCTCGGCGAGCGCGCGCTCCTCGGCTTGACGCCGCCGGTGATCGCGGAGCGCCTCCAGCGTGGCCGAGTCGAGCGCGAGGGAGCGTCGGCCGCTGGCCGTCTTGGTGTCGGACTGGTGGACCTGGTAGTTCACGACGACCCGGGGCAGGCGTGGCGTCAGCCGGGCACGGGCGAAGTCGATGTCGCTCCAGCGCAGGCCCGCAAGCTCGGCGCGGCGCATCCCGGTCGTGGCCACCAGCAGCCACAGCGCGTACAGCCGATCGTCGCGCACATGTATGAGGAAGGCGCGCAGCTGCTCGGGGGTCCACACCTGCTGTTCGGGCGACGCGCCATGGGGCGGGTCGACATCATCGGCCCGGTTATGGGGCACATAGCCCCAGCGGGCCGCGTCCTTGAGCGCCCGGTGCAGGAGCGCGTGGATGTTGCGTACGGTCTTGGGCGCCAGGCCCTTGCCGTCGCGCCGGCCGCCGGCGAGCAGCTCGCTGTAGAACGAGGCGATGCGTGGCGCGGTGAGCCGCTGCAGCTTCAGGGCACCGAGGGCCGGGATGATGTGAACCTTCAGGTTGGTCTCGTAGTTCGCTCGGGTCGAGCGGCGCAGCCGTCCGTCGATCGCTGGGAACCACTGCTCGAGCAGGAACGCCTCGACGGTTAGCTTGGACGGCTCGATGAAGGCGCCCTTGTGGAAGCGTGCGAGCTCGGCGCTGAGCGCCTCCTGGGCGGCCTTCTTTGTGGGGAAGCCGTTCTTGCTGTGGAAGCGCCGCTTGCCGGTGGCCGGGTCGGGGGCGGAGAAGAACCATCCCCAGCCCTTGCCGTGTCGACGGGTGCCGCCCCTCACGGCAGCCCCAGCTTCCGCTTGAGGGGCGCCGTGGGCACGAACCAGCGCTCGCCCAGCTTGAACGCCTCGATCTGCCCGGCCTCGATGCGCCGGTAGGCTGCTGAGCGGCTGAGTCGCAGCAATCGAGCCACCTCCTTCACCGTGATCACAGGCGGTAGGTCCAGCTCAGCCTGTGTCATCAGCTTCACCTTCCTAGAAGGCATGGAGGTACAAGTACCAGATAGCGGGGGAGTGGCTGCCTTTGGAGTAGTGTGTCGGTACGGTACTACGTTCCTATGTTCCTGTCCACAACCCTGTCGCGATAGCATCCGTCGAACACCACCGACTCTTGGAGGCAGTGACGTGTCCCTCTCTCGACAGACGGCCTACGGGCAGATCGCTGACGCCCTACGCGCCGCTATCCTCGCGGGGGAGTACGAGCCCACTGCCAACGATCCCGGCCGCAACGAGCTACCCGGCGCCGCCGAACTCGGCGCAAGGTACGGCGTCAGCGATAAGACCGCCGCCCGTGCCGTCCAGCAGCTCATCACCGAGGGGCTGGTGATCGGCCGACCCGGGCTCCGTCCCATCGTCGCCCCTCGCGCCCAGCGGCCAGACCGCTGGCCAATGAACCGCCGCTATGCCCGCGCCCGCGAGGCCGGCGGCCTGGTCTTCGGCGCCGACATGCAGGGCCGCGAGGTCGTCAAGCGCATCAGCCACACTGGCTGGACCGGTGCGCCGGATCCGGTTGCCGCGCTCCTGCGGATGGATCCAGGAGGGCGGGTATGGACTCGGGCGCGCGAAATGCTGATCGACGGTCGTGTCGCTGAGCTGAGTACCAGCTACTTCCCAGCCGCCATTGCTGAAGGCACCACCTTGACCGCTCCAGGCGAGTTCCGGCCCGGCGGGGTGGTGCGGGCCTTGGAGGAGGCAGGCCACCGCGTGCTGCGGACCTACAACGAGGCCCGGTCCCGCCTGGCCAGCGACCAGGAGCTGGCGGTGTTCGGTGCTGACCCCGCCCTCCAACCGTTGGATGGCCGGGTGGTCGTCGAGATCATTCATGGCACCTTCGGTCTTGGCGAGGAACCGCTCGAGGTCGTGGTCAGCATCCGCCCGGCCACCGACAACGTGATCGTCTTCGAGACCTACGAGGGTGCAGCTGGTGAGGACGAGGACGACGAGCTGGCCAGACAGGCGGGCAGCAACCCCGCCAGCCCATAGGAGGCATCGAGCATGACCGCTGGCTCCGTCTTCGACCAGAACGCCTCCCGCAAGCTGGAAGCGACCTACCAGACTCCCGATGTGATCGCCCAGCGCGCCGCCACCCTCCAGGCGCTCGCCCTCCAAGCCGGCGAGCATGTTGTGGACGTTGGCTCAGGCCCGGGCTTACTGGCCGCCGAGATGGCCGCGCAGGTCGGGCCGACCGGCCAGGTCATCGGGCTGGACCTCAGCGACAGCATGCTCGCCCTCAGCCGCCAGCGGCATGCTGACCTGGCCACCAGCGACTGTCTGAGCTTCCTCAAGGCCGACGCGGTCAGGTTGCCCTTCGTGGACAGCACGTTCGACGTGGCCGTCTCCACCCAGGTCTACGAGTATGTCCCCGACGTGCCGGCGGCCCTGGCGGAGCTGTACCGGGTGCTCCGACCTGGTGGGCGGGTGTTGATCCTCGACACCGATTGGGACTCAATCGTATGGGCAGCCGACGACCAGGCCCGCATGCAGCGAATGCTGGAGGCATGGATCGACCGGTTCGCAGACCCGCATCTTCCTCGAAGCTTGTCGTGGCAGCTCCAACGCGCCGGCTTCCGGGTCGAGCGCCGCGAAGTCCTGGTGCTGTTCAATCCCGAGTACGATCCCGACACCTACAGCGTCGCCAACGGGCACATCATGGCCGACTTCGTCGTTGCGCAGGGTCGGATACAACGGGAGCAGGCTGAGGCATGGATGCGCGACCTTCAACGTCTCGGCAGCCAAGGACGCTATTTCTTCAGCCTCAACCGCTACCTGTTCCTAGCCACCAAGCGGTCGTAGGAACCCTTCGCTACGGTCTCCAGGCCACCTGCGGCTGCGGCTGCCCTCGCCGACAGCACCGCTTCTTCACGGTTGCTGCCCGTCTGCTGCCCCTGTAGGGGCCTGGAACGGCGGCGACCAGCGGAAGCGACCTGCCAGGCCGCTGACCAGGGAGCATGGGGGTGGAGGAGAGAGAATTGAACCCCTGACTTCCTCCGTGCGAGTAAGTGGCAGCCTACCGCTGTGCGGACCGGCGTTTGTGCAGGTCGCTGTGGACCGTCAGGGGCAAAGTTAGGCGTTCTGACAACCGGCTCGTCAACGACGGTTCTTGACCCATCCCTAGCGTCGGCCGTGCTGGCCGGTGCGACCCGTACATGCGAGGCGGGGGGACTGCTCGTTAGCGAAATCGAACGCTGCTGAGCATCTGCTCGAATATGGCAACGAACGCCGGGTCGGGGTTGTCCTTGTTCATGCGGGCCCAGGCGAGCAGGGTGGTGTCGCCGACGTCGATGACGGCCAGGCGCAGGAGGAGGTTCGGCTGTGGTCCGAAGCAGCCCTCGGCTCGGTCGGCGCAGCGTTCGGGGCAGCCGAGGGAACCGTCGAGGAAGCCTTCGGGATGGCTGGCGTCGAGGGTCCTGGTCAGGTTCATCAGCGTCGCCGGGTGGCCGTCAACGGTGATCTTGGTCACTTTGGAGAGTTTGGCGCCGTCCTTGGTCTGCCCTTGGAGGTACCTCAGGTAGTCCTTGGGAGGACCCTCCGGCGTGGAACTGCCGGGATGCTCGTATAGATGGTCAAGTCGCGTTGAGTGCCTCGAGGTCGGCTACGAGGGCGTGGTAGACCTCGCGGGCGAGGTAGCGCTTGACGCAGCGCATGATCTCTGGCGTGGACCTTCCCTGCTTGCTGCGCTGCTCGGCATAGGCGCGGGTGCGTGGATACCAGCGCATGCGGACGACCACGGCCAGGTGCAGGGCCCGGTTGGCGTCGCGGTCCCCGCCCCGGTGCAGCCGGTGCCGGTGGGTCTTGCCGAGCTGGCGGGGATCGGCGCGGCCCCGCACAGGTGCGCGAAGGCGGCCTCGCTGCGAAGCCGCTCGGGGCGCTGCCCGGCGGTTGTCAGCAGCTGCCCGGCGTGATCGACGCCGATCGCCTGCAGCTTCAGCAGCCGGGGTGCGGCGCGGCCGACCAGTTTGGCCAGCCGCTCGTCGGCCAGGCCGATCTCCTGGTCGAACTGGTGGATCCGGCAAGCGACCACGCGCAACGCCGCTTTGGTGGCCTGGACCGGATCGGCCAGGGCGGCCTCGTCAAGGCGCAACCGGGCGCAGGCGGCGACCAGCGCCGCGGTGGAGCGGCCCTCCAGCGCCTCCCGCAGTGATGCCGGCGCGGTGACCAGCAGGCCTTTGAGCTGGTTGATCGCAGCAGTCCGGGCCTTGATGGCACCGCTCGCTGCGCGCCGCCCGCAGCGCCCGGATCGACTCGACGATGCCGTCGCGTCGCTTGGCCGGGGCGGTCGTGGTCCCGGCCAACACCGCGCGGGCGGCGGCCTCGGCGTCGATCGGATCCGACTTGCCACGCTGCCGGCGGGTGCGCCGGTCCGGCCGGTCGACCTCCACGACCGTGACCCCACAGTCCAGCAGCAACCGGGTCAAGCCGGCGCCATAGCTGCCGGTGCCTTCGACCCCGACCGCCTCCAGGTTCCCGTGGCGACGCAGCCAGCCAAGCAGCTGCCGGTAGCCACCACTGTCCGCGGGGAACTCCCGGTAGCCCAGCAGCCGTCCCTGCTGGTCGATGACGGCGGCGTGGTGGTGCGGCCGTGGGTGTCAACGCCGCCGATGACCACCCTGGTGCGCTTGCTGGTGCGCTTGGGCATGCTGGTGTCGCCTTTCCGCTCGAGGCATGAGCCAGGACAGGCACGCACCGGCCGGGCGGGCGGACACACCAGCGACAGGGCTTGAGCGCACAAGCTCGTATCAGGTCACACAAGCCCGTCCGGTCGCGTGCACCTTCATGCGGCCCTGTCGGGCAGGCCGACAGCTCCCGGGATGACACCATGGTCAGGGCGGTTCAGGGTCAGACCCGTCCGGCAGGACCATCCCCATCATCAGGGACCGCCCCATCTTCACTGGCGGTTCAGCTGGGTTGTGGTTCGTGGGTGAGTTCTGGCCACCGCTGACCGCCAGCACGTCAAGGACCCTGGTACACACCCTGCGGCGCGTTCATCCTGCCGTGGGGTCGCGGCGAGCCGGCTTGGTCAGTCGTCGAAGCGGACGACGATCCGGCCCTGGATGCCGGAGAGCGGCAAGGAGTCGGGCTCAATCAAAGGAGCTTGTCGAGGGTGATCGGCAGCTCCCTGATGCGCTTGCCAGTGGCGTTGAACACCGCGTTGGCGATCGCCGCGGACACACCGGTGATCCCGATCTCGCCGATGCCGTGCGCGCCCCCGGCCGTGTGGTCGTCCGGGATGTCGGTATAGATGATCTCGATCGGTGGCACGTCGAGGTGGACGGGGACGTGGTACTCGGGGAGCGACGGGTTCATGATCCGCCCGGTCCGCTCGTCGAAGAGGGTCTCCTCGGTCAGGGCGGCGCCGATGCCCATGATGATCCCGCCGCGGAACTGGCTGGCCGCCGTCTTGGCGTTCATGATCCTGCCGCAGTCGAACGAGCCGAGCCAGCGCGCGACGCGCACCTCGCCGGACTCCTCGTAGACGCGCACCTCGCAGAACTGCATGCCGTAGGAGTGCATCGAGTACTTCATCGTCTCATACGGGAGCCCGCTGGTGACCTCCGCCTCGATGGAGTCTCGACCGAGGCGGGTCAGCATCGCCGCGTACGTCTCGCCGCGGCGCTCGCCGTTCTTGCGGAACAGGCCGCCGTCGCGGGCTTCCACGTCGTCGAGTCTCGTGTGGGGGGCGAGTGGGCTTCCGGACCCGTGCCCGGCGCGCGACAGGAGCTCGCGCTGCAGCTTCTCGCAGGCATCCCTGACGGCGTGCACGAGGGCGAGGGTCTGGTTCGACGCGCCGGCGGCCGCGGCCTTCGGCAGGTTCGTGTCGCCGTATTCGAACGAGACCTGCTCGACGGGTAGGCCGAGCCTGTCCGCTGCGTGCTGGATCTGAACGGTCACGGTGCCCATGCCGTTGTCCTGCGCCGAGGTCTGCATGAGGGCGGTGCCGTCGGCGTTGATGCGCACGCGCACCGTGGCCGGGAACCGGACGACGTGGTACTGGGCCGCCGCCACTCCCTGCCCGACGAGCCACCCGCCGTCGCGCCGGCTGCGTGGCGGCCGGCGGTCCCAGCCGAAGCTCTCGGCGCCGCGCCGGGAAGCCTCCAGGAGGTGGCGGCTGGAGAACCGTTGGCGGGTACTCGGGTCCCTCTCGGGTTCGTTGCGGCGGCGCAGCTCGAGCGGGTCGAGGTCCAGCTCGTATGCGAGCTCGTCTATCGCGGACTCGAGGGCGAAGGAGCCGACGGAGGGGCCGGGTCCGCGCATGGCCGTGTTGGTCACCGTGTCGAGGTGGACGATCTTCTGGTCGATGAGAAGATGCCTGGTGGCGTAGCTGTGGCGGGCCGGGGCCCCGAAGGGTTCAGCGAACGGGCCGTGCGGGGTGGTCGCGTTGATCCCAGTGTGGATGGTCGCAGTGATGTGCCCGTTCCTGTCGGCCCCAATCGCGACGCGCTGCTCAGTCATGCTCCGCCCACCAACCACGTTGAAGACGCCCCTGCGCGACAGGGCCAGATGGACGGGCCGCCCGACCACCCTTGCCGCGGCCGCGCACAGGATGGTGTTGTTCCAGACATTGCCCTTTGATCCGAAGCTGCCCCCAACGTACTTTGCGACCACCCGGACCTTCTCGGGCGCCAGGGAGAACACGGCCGCCAGCGTGTCCTTGACCCCATACACGTACTGGGTGGAGTCGTACACGGTCAGGCAGCCGTTCTCGTCCCACGCGGCGACCGTTGCGTGCGGCTCGAGGGCGTTGTGGTTGTGGCGCGGTGTCCGGTAGACGTGGTCCACCACCACCTCGGCGGTGCTCAGGGCGCGCTCGGCGTCGCCGACCTCGACTCTCGGCGCCTCGCCCACGACGTCCACCGGCGCTGTCGCCTGGTGCTTGACGGCGTCGAACGTGACGCTGGGCCGCTCCGCCTCGTACTCGACACGGACGAGCGAGGCGCCGTGCTCGGCCTGCTCGAGGGTCTCGGCGACGACGACGGCGACCGGCTGCCCGTTCCACCGGATCTCGTCGCTGAGCACCGGCAGGTCGCTCGCCGCCGTGCCCTTGATGGCGGCACCGGAGCTGTACGCCGGGACGGTCGGCGGCTGCTGCATCTTGGGCGCGTTCTCGTGCGTGATGACCGCGATCACCCCGGCCGCGGCCTCCGCCGCCGCGGTGTCGATGTGCGAGATCGTTCCCTTGGTGATGGTGCTGTAGACCAGCGAGGCGTAACACAGGCCGACGAGCCTGTACTCGGCCGCGAACAGGGCCTCGCCCTTGACCTTCGGTGTCCCGTCCACGCGGGGCAGTGGTCGGCCCATCTGGTCGTGCTTGTGCCGCAGCGGATCGGGCGGCTTGTCGGGCATGTAGCGCACGGCCCGTGTAACGACCTTGACCATGAGGCTCGACAGGGCACCCGGCAGAGCGGTCATCGTGCACGCTCCCTATCGGTCAGACCGTTCAGTACGCCGACGATGGTTCGCTTCGCCAGCTCGATCTTGAAGGCGTTGTGCGCGAATCCCTTGGCGTTGCGCAGCTCTTTGTCCGCCGTGCGCCGGAAGCTCTCCTCGGTGGCTTCGGCCCCCCGTAGGGCCCCCTCCGCTTCGAAGGCGCGCCAGGGTTTGTGCGCCACGCCGCCCAGCGCCAGCCGGACGTCCTCGACCGCGCCGTCCTCGACCCGGAGCGCCGCCGCCACCGAGACGACCGCGAACGCATAGCTGGAGCGGTCGCGCACCTTCCGGTAGACCGAGTTGCGCGCCAACGGCAGGGCGGGCAGGTCGACGGCGGTGATGAGCTCGTCCCGCCGCAGGTTCGTGTCGACCTCGGGCATGTCGCCGGGCAGACGGTGGAAGTCCACCATGGGGATCCGCCGCGCGCCGTCGCTGCCCTCGACGTGGACGACGGCGTCGGACGCGGCGAGGGCGACGCACATGTCCGACGGGTGCGTGGCGATGCAGCTCTCGGACGTTCCCAGGATCGCGTGGATCCTGTTGAACCCGCCGATCGCGTCGCAGCCCGCACCCGGCCGTCGTTTGTTGCACCTGGCCGCGTCGTCGTAGAAGTAGTAGCAGCGGGTGCGCTGCATCAGGTTGCCGCCGACGGTCGCGGCGTTGCGGATCTGCCCGGACGCCCCGAAGACGACGGCTTGCGACAGGAAGGGGAAGCGCTCGCGCACCAGGCGGTGGTTGGCGACCTCGGCGTTCTTCGCCGCCGCGCCGATCCTGATCCCGCCGTCGCTGAGCTCCTCGATGCGGTGGGAGAGGTGGGTGACGTCCACGAGCGCGTCGGGCTGCTCGATGCCCTCGCGCATCAGGTCGACGAGGTTTGTGCCACCGCCGAGGTACTTCGCTCCCGGGGTCCGTGACACCAGGTCGATGGCGGCGGCTGCGTTGTCAGCCCTCGCGTAGGCAAAGTCCTTCACCAGGCCGCCTCCCCGTCGAACGTCTGCCGCACCGCCTCGACGATGCCGTTGTAGGCGCCGCAGCGGCAGATGTTGCCGCTCATCCGCTCCCGGATCTCGCTGGGGGACAGCTCGGCGGGGCCTGCCGTGACGTCCTCAGAGACCGCGCTCGGCATGCCGTTCCGGAACTCTTCCATCATCCCGACCGCCGAGAGAAGCTGGCCCGGCGTGCAGTAGCCGCACTGGAAACCGTCGCGCTCGATGAACGCGGCTTGCAGGGGGTGAAGCTCGCCGTCCTGTGCCAACCCCTCGACTGTGGTGATCTCCCTGTCCTGGTACATCACGGCGAGGGCGAGGCACGAGATGATCCTCGTGCCGTCGACCAGCACCGTGCAGGCACCGCACCCGCCTTGGTTGCACCCCTTCTTCGTCCCGGTCAGCCCCAGGCCCTCGCGCAGCGCGTCGAGCAGGGACACCCGCGGCTCGAGCCGCAGGTCGTGGTGCGTCCCGTTGACGCGCAGGCTGATCGTCGTTCCCCCAGCGTCTCTCTGCACGACCGGCTCCTTCTCCGCGCTCCGGCGGGTGGCCACTTGCGCCGGTTCCCTAGCGGATCATGACGGCGTCGGCGACCGTTCCGGAATGTCCTGTTATCCCGTCGTCTCCTCCGCTCCTCCCGGCAGACCGTGGGCCGGGAGGAGCGCAGCCTGGTGGGCGTGAATGGTTTCCATCGCGAGGGAGGCGTGGGCGTAGCCGAGGTAGCCGGCGAGAAGCACCATCAGCGCGGTAAGAGCATCGTCGTCGAGACCGTTCTTTCGGGCCAGATCAAGGTGGGCGTCGAGGCGGTCGCCTGAAACCCCCTGGGCGACAAGCGCGGTGATGATGGCGAGGCTGCGGTCCCGGGCGGTCAGCGCCGGGTCCGCCCAGGCGGCCCCGCCCGCAAACTGGAACGCCTCCTCCGCGAAGACCGGACCGACCCGTGACGCCATCGCGGCGGGTACCTGGTCGTCTGGCACCTCGAAGATGTGGGCATAGACGGCGACGCCGCGTGCTCGCCGGACGTCCGACGCGGCGTCGAGGTTGGCGCCCATCAGGCCGCGTGCTCCGAGTAGAGGCAGCCGACGCCGGACTCGATCCATTCCTGTCCTGCCCAGTCGGGGTGCCGCTCGATCATCAGCGTCCGTACTTCCTCGGCGATCTTCGGCTCGTCCATTCCCGAGTCCTGCCGTCGCCAGGTTTCGTCGCGCAGCTCCTCCAGGTAGTCGCGGACGTCCACCAGCAGCTGGTGGCCGCCGATATCACTGTGGCCGGGCACGACGATCCGGGGGTTCTCGTCGATGAGCCGCTGCATCATGGCGATCCATCGCACCCCCGACACATCGGTGTCGTAGGGCGGGAACCAGGGGAAGATCGAGAACTGGCCGGTCTCCACCAGGTCGCCGGTGAACATCACCCCGGCGTCGGGGACCGTCACCACCTGGTCGCCCTTGGTATGGGCCTGGCCAGTGGGCCGTAGGTGGACGACCCGGTCGCCGAGGTCGAGATCGCAAGAGCTGTCGTAGACGACGTCGGGAGTGGTGAGCTTGACGCCTTCCAGCTGGCGGGCTACCGGTTCGCCCATTGCCCGGAACATGTCCAGGTAACCGGCGCCTCTGGCGGCCAGATCGTCCGCCTGCGCCCGGTTGGCCAGGTATGTCGCCTCCCCCGCGAACGCCTGCGCCCCGAACGCATGCTCCGGGTGAAAGTGGGTCGTCGTCAGGTAAAGGCGGCGACCCTTGGCATAGTCGGCGGCGAACTCGAGTACCTTGGCCGCGTTACTCGGACCCATTCCTGTCTCGACAATCAACACTGAGTGGGTACCCCCGATCACGCCGATGTTCGGCACCAGGTCGATGTGCCGGTTCGGCACCACCACCAGGTCACGGGCGATCTCCGTTACGCCCGTGATCTCCACCACCGGGTCCGGCCCGTGGTATTTGGGCATCACGGCCTCTCCTTCGCGTCCAGGGCCGCGCCGCGTCCATGCGGCGACTGTCGTCTATGATTTGGTCGAAGATCCGGCCGCCGGCTCGCGAGTGTCGATCGGCGCGAGCCGGCGGCGAACCTCTGGCTGCGGAGCGAGGCGGCCGGTCCCCCCGGTGGCGCCGAACACGACGAGATCCATGGCCCCGGTCTCCACTTCTGAGACATCTGGTCTCGCAAGTAGAAGACTGCCACCGACCGGTCTGCGAGTCAAGATGTCTCATATACTGGGGCGATGAGCACTCCGGTCGATCCCCGCGCGACCCGCAGCCGCGAGGCGATGCTGGCTGCCGCCCGCGCGTTGCTGGTGCAGGAGGGGCCGGCCGCGGTCACCCATCAACGCGTCGCCCGGCAGGCCGGGGTCGGGCGGGCCACCGCCTACCGGCATTGGCCCCGACCCGAACAGTTGCTGCTCGACACGATGGCCAGGGTGGAACTGCCGTTCTTCCGCGAGCCGGCGGCGCCGGTGCGTCCCTGGTTGCGCCGGCAGCTACGCCTGCTGGCCGACGAGCTAGCCCTCCCGGAGGTCATCGCCGTCGCGTGCACCCTGATGGGCACCGCCCGGGATCCGCAGATCGCGGCACGTCGCGATCAGTTCCTCGCCACGGTCACCGACCGGGTGCGCGCCGCCCTCGCGCTGGCGGCCGCCGAGGGCGAGCTGGACCCGGGGGTGGATCCACAGGACGCCGCGGCCGTCTTGATCGGGCCGTTGCTGTACCGAACGGCCCTGCAGGCCGACACCGTCTCCGATCACCTGATCGACCGGTGCATCGACAGCGTCGGCCCCTGGCACCCCGGGCGTGGCTGACAGTCCCACACCAGCGGCCCCAGCTGCGCGCCTTCGAGGAGCGCTAGAGCCTGCCCAGCGACCGGATGACCGAGGTTGCGGCGTTCCGGGACGCGGAGCGCACCCTGGTCGAGACCGACGACATCACGGCCTGGTCGTCGCTCTACGTCCGCTACATGCCGCCGAGCGGCTGTGACGCTGGGGCCGGTCTGGCCGCGGCGCCAAACGCTGGATCACCCGCTGGAAACGGTGGACGCCTGGAGGCTGCGGGCGGTGCCCAGGTCTTGGCGGTGACAGGGCGCGCTGACGGCAGGGAGGTCAACCGGATCACGCCGTGGGCGGAGCTGCGGCGCCGCGTGGCGACGTCGGCCTCAGCCGGCGGCTGGGGCAGGCGCCTCGCTCCGTCTCTCCTGCGGTGTAGCGACGACCACGACCGCCAGGTTGAGGGCCAGGTAGGTGGCGACCAGGCCGACCGCGATCCCGATGGCTTCGGTGAAGCCCCTGAGGAAGACCTCGCCGAGCAGGGCGATCAGCAGCAGCGTGACGCCGACCTGCTGGCCCTCCAGCAGCTTGGGCACGAACGGGTTCTCCAGGACATGCGCGGTGGCGTCGGCGGCCGACAGCGTGATGGTGATCACGAAGTCGGTGGCGACGAACCCCAGCAACGCCAGCACGAGCACGAACAGCTTGCCCTGCCACCACGACAGCAGCCGCTCGAGCATGGCGATCGAGCCTTCGCCATTGGGGCTCTCGCGGGCGACGCGGCGGTAGACCGGCAGCGCCCCGAACAGGGTGAGCAGGACCAGCAGGAGCGCGGCGGACTTGACCCACTGCCTCCATCCAGCCCCGCCCGAAGAGGGCGCCCCGGACGCGGGCTGGGACGACTGGGCACCATCATCACCCATGCCATGAGTCTCGCGGTGAGGCACAGACGGCGCAATCAGCCGGCACCTTGTATGGCCGTCCGTGCCGTGTGCTTGGTGGCCGGGCACCGCGAGATCGGCTGCCGGTGGCCTCCGGCCCGTCTACGGGTCCCGCAGCCGTACGCGTGCGCCGGTGCGCAGCACGGCGCCGGCGTACAGGCAGGCGGCCAGGGGCGACAGCGCCAGGATGGTGGCGAGCACCAGGACGACCGACAGCGACACCTCGAAGCCGGCCACTTCGAAGCCGCTGATCGGGACGGTGCTGGAGCGCCTGGTCGGCCGGGCCTCGACAGCGGCGGCCAGCTGGCCTGGCCGAAGGGTTCCACGTGGGTGCTGGACCTAGACGGCGGCCAGGTCCAGCACAGCGGCTACCCATCGCCGCTCCGCCTCCAACACACCCAGGCCGGCTACTACTAGCCGATGCCGCGCAGCAACGTCGACTCGGATCTCCGATCCGACGCCGGCCACGCGCGCGACCTGCCCATCGGCCGCCGACTCGGCCGCATCCTTGAGCAGCCAGCCTTCCGACCAAGCCCTACGCACGATCTCCTGCCGCGCAAGACGCCCAACTCCAGAACTCCTCTCAGCCTCCTGGGCCACAGAGGACCTCGTCATAACGGATGAAGCGTCGTCGTTCGCTTTACGCTCGACCCGAAATTCGTCTGAGGAGCAATGCACCAGGGTGCTGCAATGGCCCGCTGGGGCGGGCGCGGGGTGGTCGGAGCATGGTGGCGGATATCGCGAAGCTGTCGGTTGGCGGGGAGGACTACTACGTCCGCGAGGTCGCAGGCAACCGCGAAGAGTACCTATCCGGCCACGGAGAGTCACCAGGCCGCTGGCTCGGCCGGGGCTCGGCGGCGCTGGGCCAGGAGGGCACCGCCAGCACCGAGGCGTTCGTGCGGATGTTCCACGGCCGCCACCCCGAGACCGGGGAGCTGCTGGGCCGGGCGCATGGCGACCGTGGTGTGCCGGCGTTCGACGTGGTGTTGCGGCCGACCAAGAGCGTGTCGCTGCTGTACGGCCTTGGGGACGCCAAGGTCGCTGCCCAGGTGCTGGACGCCCACCACCAAGCGACCGAGCAGGCGCTGGGCTACCTAGAGGACCACGTCGGCGCGCGCCGCGGGCATGGCGGCTGCGACCACGTCGCCGGGAACGGGCTGCTGGCGGTCGGGTTCGACCACCGCACCAGCCGCGCCGGCGACCCGCTGCTGCATACGCATGTGATCGTGGCGAACCGGGTGCAGGGGCCGGATGGTCGCTGGACGGCGCTGGATGGTCGCGACCTGTACCGGCATCGGTTGGCGGCGGATGCGATCTACCGGGGCGTCTACCAGCGCGCCCTGTCCAGGTCGCTGGGGGTCGCCTGGACGGACGCCGACCGGTGGGGCAACCGCGAGCTGGCCGGCATGCCGCAAGACCTTCTCCGAGCGTTCTCGAAGCGGGCGGACGCGATCGACGGTGAGGTGGAGCGCCTGGAGGCCGAGGGGCGGGTGCGAACCCCGAAGCTGGTGAAGTGGGCGGTGCAGGCCACTCGGCAGGCCAAGCAACAGGAAGCGCCCGCCGCACTGGCGGAGCGGTGGCGCGCCGAAGCCGCCCAGCATGGGTTGGACGTCCCCGAACTGCTCCGCGGCGTGGTGGGCCGCGACCGGCAGGCCGCTGACCCGACCACCGACGAGGCAGCGGTCGCCGCGATGTTCGACCGGATCGCCGGCCCGCAGGGGCTCACCGCGCAGGCGTCCACGTTCGCCCGTCCCGAGGTGATCGCCGCGCTCGGCGAGCACCTCGCCGGCGCCGACCGCACCCAGCTTGAAGGCCTCGCGGACCGGTTCCTCGAGGACCGGGCCGTCAGCGTGATGGGCGACCGCACGCTCGGGGAGCGGCGCTGGTCCACCCCGGAGCTGCTGGAGGTCGAGCACGCCCTGGTCGCCAGCGCGCTGGACCGGCGCGGCGAACAGGCAGGCGTGTGCTCGCCCGAGGTGGTACGCGAGGCCCTGGCCGAGCATCCCACTGCTGGGGAGGACCAGGCCGGCATGGTCCGCGACCTGGCCCTGTCACCGGATGGGGTGCGGGTGGTGGTCGGCAAGGCCGGCACCGGCAAGACCCACGCCCTCGGCGTGGCCCGCCACGCGTTCGCGCTGGACGGCTACCGCGTGCTGGGCGCGGCGCCGACCGGGATCGCGGCGACCAGCTTGGAGGCGGAGGGGTTCGAGGAGGTCGCCACCGTCGACCGGCTGCTGGTCGAGCTGGACCAGGACGGCCGCGCCCAGCATGCTGCGCGCGCCGCACGGCACGACCAGGCCGAAGGGGCGGTGTTGGATGGGTGGTCGGTGCTGGTGGTCGATGAGGCCGGCATGGTCGGCTCCCGCAAGCTGGCCCGGCTGCTGGACCACGCCCATAAGGCTGGAGCCAAGGTCGTGCTGGTCGGCGATGACCGGCAGTTGGCCGCGATCGACGCCGGCGGCGGCTTCCGTGGGCTGCGGGTGCGGCTGGGCGCCAGCGTGCTGTCGGAGAACCGCCGCCAGCGTGCCGCGTGGGAGCGAGAGGCGCTGGAGCTGGTCCGGGACGGCCAGGTCGACCAGGCCGTCACCGCGTACCGGGAGCACGAGCGGATGGTGCCGGCCACCTCCAAGACCGAACTGACCCTGAACTTGGTGCGGGACTGGTGGCAGGCCCACCAAGACGCCGAAGCCGATCCCGAGGTGGCTGGGGAGGCGGTAATCTTGGCTTACCGCCGCGATGAGGTCGACCGGCTCAACACCACCTGCCAACAGGTCATGCAGCTCAACGGCCGCCTCGGCCCCGAGGCGCTGGAGATCAGCGACCGCCGTGTGCACGTCGGCGATCAGGTGGTGTGTGGCCGCAACGACCTGCGCGGGCTGGGGGTCGCCAACGGCACCCGCGGGCACGTGACCGGCCTCGATGTCGAGCGCCGGACGTTGCGCCTGCGGACTGAGCAGGGCCGCGAGGTCACGCTCCCGGCGGGCTACCTGGACGGCCCGGTTCCGCAAGGGCGGCGGGTGGTGGACCTCGCCTATGCGGCCACGGGCACAAGGCGCAGGGGTTGACCAGATGGCGGGCGCTGGTGCGAATCACCGGGCAGGAGGATGCCAACTGGCTGTATGTACAGTTGTCCAGAGCCCGGGAGGACACGCGGCTACACACCATCGTCACCCCCGAGCCGCACGCTGGCGAGGTCGACCTGCCCGACCGCCAGCCGCTCGACGCCTACGCCCAGCTCGCCGCCGCGCTGGCTCGCCCGGGCGGCCAGGCGCTCGCGATCGACACTCCAAGCGAGCTGGATGTGCGAGCCACGCCGACCGCGCAGCTGCGCGGCCAGCGGGACCGGCTCCAAGCGGAGTTGGACCAGGCGCCACCGGACCGGACGCGGCTGTTGGAGCGCGCGGCCGAACGACGCCAACAGGCAGAGCAGCAGCTCGCCGCAAACGACGCCAAGCATCCCCGTGTGGATGGGCGGAGCCTGTTCGGTCGCCGCCGCGACGCCGAACGACCAGACCCGGCGGCGCGGGCCTTGGCGCTGCGGCAGGCGGAGCGGGCCGCCAAGGCTGAGGTGGAGGCTCGGGCGGCGCAGCAGCAGCACCAGGCATGGATGGATGGCCACGGCCACACCGGCGGCACCTACCTGGAGATCACCAGGGAACTGGCGTTGCGGTCCCGGCAGCGCGTTGCGTTCGCCGAGCTCGAGCAGCCCAGCTACCTGACCCAGGCGCTCGGGCCCGTGCCGGAGTCGGTCCGGGGCCGGCGTGCCTGGCGGCACAGCGCCCGGGCGGTCGAGGACTACCGCCAGCAGTTCCAGATCGACGACCCCGACCGGCCGCTGGGGGAGCCGCCGGCCCGCGACCACCAGGACCCCGAACGCCAGCAGGCATGGCGGCAGGCCAGCGGTGCGATCCAGCGGATGCAGGGCCGTCAGCAGCGCACCCGCGAGCTTGACCGTGACCCGACACCGGGTTCCGTTAGAAGCATCCCCGACCACGGCGAGTCCACTGGCCGGCATGCCGCCACCCGCGATCGCGACCCGGCCCGGGGTGCGGAGCGGGTCGCCGGCTAACCCGAGGGAGGCCCCGATGGCCCAGCAGCCCGCCCACTGGCCCGACGACGATCCCGACCAGCAGGATCCGCCGGTCGGGGTCAGCATCCGCCCACTCCACCAGCTCCCCCGGCTCCCCGACCTCCCCAGCGTCGGGCAGCTCCCCACGCCCACTATCCCGGCGTTCGCCTCGAGCACGAGCGAGCGGCGGGGCGGCTCCTACGGCACCGCTGGCGCCTCGGCCCTGGCCTACTACCAGCAACTGCGCGCCCGCGACTGGGTCACCTTCGTGCGGACCCTGCCGTGGCGGCTCGCCGCCGTCATCGCCGCGGGCGCGCTGGTCGGCACCCTTACCCACGGCGCCGGCCCACGGCTGGCCGGCCCAGCTGCGGCGCTGGCCGCCGGCGCGCTGGGCTGGCGGCTGCGGTTCCACCTTTCGGCCGAGGCCAGGGCGTGGCGGCGTGGCGCGCGTGGGGAGCGGCGCACCGCCCGCCACCTCAACAAGCTCGTGCGGGCCGGCTGGACGGTCCTGCACGACCTGGCAATCCCAGCCAGCCGCGCCAACGGCGATCACCTGCTGATCGGCCCACCCGGGGTGTTCCTGGTCGACTCCAAAGCCTGGCACGGCACGATCACGATGGGTGTGGACAGGTCGGCGTGGCACAACGGCCACCCGCTCGACCAAACCCTGGCGACCGTCAGCTGGGAGGCCCAACAGTTGGCCACGGCCCTGGGAGCGCCCGTGTTCCCGATGCTGTGCGTGCACGACACCCAGATCCCATGGGGCGAGGTCTATGTCGAGAACGTCCCGGTGCTCACCCCGGCCAAGCTGCTGGCCCTGCTGCGGTCGCTACCCCAGCACATGGACGACGTCGGGGTGGAGTTGCTGGCCGAGCACGCCCGCCAGCAACTCCACCCCGCCACCTAAGACGGCGTTTCGCTCCCTTTGCGCTACGCAGTGGTGATGAGCGCCTGAGCCTGTGTAAATCAGCACGTTGCGAAGATCTGGCGAGCGTCAGGGCTGAGACACCCGAGGGCTGAGAGAGCGTCTGTGAACTGGGTCAGCGGGTGAGGCGGTTGCTGAGCTGCCAGGTGGCGGCGGTCCAGATCATGGCTTCGTGGGTGGCTGGGAGGGTCTCGTCGTCGCGTACGAGGCGGCGGAACTTGGTCAGCCAGGCGAAGGAGCGTTCCACGACCCAGCGGCGGTGG
>WNFX01002577.1_pt1 | contig 28489 bp, 26 predicted proteins | sample 5400111 | NCBI WGS metagenome assembly WNFX01 (sample SAMN13153363, study PRJNA577476) | soil metagenome | isolation source: 40 cm soil or saprolite under grassland replicate 1 | place: USA:California | collected 2016-06-15
TCCTCCTCGTTCCACGCCGCCCCGACGCCCAGCCACGCCCGGCCGCCGGAGAGCACGTCCAGCGTGGTCACGATCTTCGCGAGCACCCCAGGATGACGGTAGACCGCGCCAGTGACCAGCGTGACGAGCTTCGCCCGCGACGTGCACGCGGCCAGGTATCCGAGGGTCGTGTACGCCTCGAGCATCTCGCGCTCGGGCGGGCCGACCGCGCCGATCTGGAAGAAATGGTCCATCACGCTGATGAACTCAAATCCCGCGTCGTCGGCGGTGCGGGCCACGGCGGCCAGGTCGGCGCCGAGCCTGGACGGCCCCGCTGGCCAGGTGAAATCCGGAATCTGCAGTCCGACCTGCATGAAGCGACACTCCTCAGGGGTAGCGAGCGGCTGATCGACGAGAATTCAGGGCGCCCTGTCATTGTGCCGTCCGCACCGGCCCGTTCCATGACAGGGGTCCTCGCCCGCGCCCGGCCCGCGGCCGGCAGCTAACGGGCTGGGGGCTGACCGGGACGGCGGTGTTTGCGCGGCGCACCCGGGGGCAGTGGGCTACGGGTCTGTCAGTTTCATTGAATAGGGTGATCAGTTCGTGATGATCCTTATGTGCTCTCCGGCCGCAAAGGAGTGATCGATAATGGCTGGGATGCTGAAGGTCTCGAGGAGCCGCGGCGCCTTGAGCGGTGTGCTGCTTGTTCTGCTGGCGATCTGGGGCGGGCTTATCCCGCTCGTCGGGCCGTACGTCCATTACGCCTACACACCTGATCACGCGTGGAGGATGACGTCGGGGCGGTTGTGGCTGGAAATCCTGCCCGCCGCTGGCGCCTTCCTCGGCGGGCTTGTCCTGGTAGCCAGCAGGCTCAGGCCGATGGCGCTGCTCGGTGCGTCGCTGGCCGCGGCCAGCGGCGCGTGGTTCGCGGTGGGCAGCGCGCTGGCGCCGATCTGGACGAACGCGCTCCCGGCGCAGGGAGTCCCGGTCGGCGGTCATATCGCCAGGGCGATGGAGCAGATCGGCTTCTTCACCGGCCTCGGTGTCGTGATCGTCTGCATCGCGTCGGTCGCACTCGGCCGGCTCTCGCTCGTCTCGATCAGGGATACCAGCGTCGCCGAGCGTGCGACCGACGGGATGACGGCCGGTTCCGACGGGGAGACCGCCTCCCGCAGGTGGCCGATCCCGATGCCCGCGTCCATGCGCCGGGTCGCGAGCACGTCGGACGGCGGCTCGACCGAGCCGGTCGGCTCGTCTGCCAGCAAGTCCTAGGCCTGCGGCCGGTGCGGATCCGGTGGCGCCTGACTCGGTCCCGGCGCCACCGGATCCTGGCCGCGTTATGCGCCGAGGCGGACCAGCGACATGTGGCCAGCGGAGAACGTGACGACCGCGCCCTGCGGCCCGGTCAGCAACGAGAAGGCGTGCGGCACCGACAGCGTGCCGCTGACCGTCCCGTTGGTCGCCAGCTTGCTGACGGTCGCCGACGCGCAGGTCACCTGGGAACATGCCTCATTCAGCACGAGCAGCCCGAGGCCGGTTCCGGCGAGGGCACGGTCATTGTTGGATACGCGCGCCGAAGCGAGCCTGATCAGGCTGGTCAGGCCGCAGCTGTCGAGGAACTGATGACTGCTGTTCGAATGAAAGATCAGCACGTCCAGCCGACCGCCGGCGATCGCCATCAGCCCGTTGACCCTGGCGCGCCGGGGCGGCGTCGTGAGCCGACGCTCGCTGCGCGGCTTGTGCCGCAGGCAGCCCGGCGACGCCGGCCATCAGCAACCCGGTCGCCCGGCCAGCGGTCACTCGGCCACCGGAAACTCGGCGGGCGCGGCGGCCGGCCCCCTGGCCGCGGCGCCGCAGTACTCACGGTGGATGGCGGCCCAGTGGCCGGTCGCGCCGAGTTCGGCGAGCACGCCGGCGATGCCCAGGTTGACGCGGACCACGGACAGGAAGTCCGCCGGTATCGTCAGTCGCCTGATGACCCCGGCATACCGGCCAGACCTGGCCAGATCCGAGCCGCGCAGGGTCGCCGCGAAGTCCAGTGAGTAGGTATAAGGCTGTTCGGCCACGATCGGCTGGTGCGCCTCGTGGAACCACGCAAGCAGGGCGCAGGCGTCGGGCGGGTCGGCCTGGTCCACGTATCCGGCGTCGCTCATCACGCGAAGGAGTTGCGTTGCCTCAGAACCGACAATGGCTTGCATGATGCCCCGCACGATGAGGATCTGCTTCGCGCTGTAACGCCTTACACAGCCGAAGTCGAGGAACGTCACGCCGCCGTCGGCATGGAACAGGTAGTTGCCGGGATTCGGGTCGGCGTTCAGCATCCCGAGCCGGGTGAGGCTGCCGACCGCGAACCGGTAGATCACCTCGCCCCACCTGTCCCGCAGATGCTGCGGCGCCGACCGGGCGCGCGCCCAGCAGAAACCCTCGCTCAGCTCCATCGTCAGCACCCGGGCGGTGCACAGCTCGGGGACGGTCTCCGGGATCCTGATCAGCGGATGCCCGCGGTACGCGGCGGCGAACGCCTCCTGATTGACGGCCTCCACCCGGTAGTCGATCTCTTCGCCGATTCGCGCCGACAGCTCGCGCGCGATCGCGGGCACGTCGGCCTGCACGCAGGTCGTTCCGCAGCCGAGCCGCAGCAACGCGGCGAGCAGTTCGCCGTTGCACAGGTCGGCGCGGATCGCCTGCTCGACACCCGGATACTGGATCTTGACCGCGACGTCCCGCCCGTCCTGGAGCCGGGCGGCGTGCACCTGCCCGATCGATGCCGCGGCGATCGGGTGCGGGTCGAAGTCGATGAAGATCTCGTGCAGCGGCAGGCCGAGCTCGGTCTCGGCCAGGTCGGCGGCCAGGCCAGCCGGCATCGACGGCGTATCGCCTTCGCGCCCGGCCAGCGCCGACTGGTAGATGACCTGATGCTCCGGCGACCCGACGGGCGGCAAGCTCGCGAGCGAGAGCAGCTGGCAGGCCTTCCTCACGACGCAGCGGGAGCTGCCGAGCTGGTCCGCGTACCGCTCGGCGACCCTCCCGTGCCGGGCCGCGATGGCGGTATCCGCGCTGCGCCTGCCGGCCGCCGCCGACGCCGAGCCCTCCGGCCGGCGCATGGTCAAGCCGACCACCGGGAGCGTCTCGGCCAGCCTGCCCTGCGCCAATTGATACCCGGGAGCAACTGCATGCGACGGATCGGGAGACTTAGACGCGTACATACCGGAAACTGGAGGCTCCGCCACGGTCCGCTCCGCAAATAGCGCGTTACTTAAATAACGAGTCAGGGCCAGTATGCCAGCGCCGAATGCAATCTACAGGCCGGTTCGCAGATACAGCCGTACGACCGTACGGGATTATTGCCGCTATTGCGGCTTGCGTGGCGGTCCGGCCGCGCCGGCGCTGCCGTTAATGTCCGCCTCGGCTCCCTCACCGCGCCGTCCCCCGCGCGGCGTCCCGCTGGCGTGGCGTCCCGCTGGCCGTGGCGTCCCGCTGGCGCGGCTCCGCCGGCGCGGCGCCGGCCGGCGGTTTCCATGATCGTGGTGGATTCTCGGCCTGGCGCACCCATACCCGCAAGGTTTCAGCTCGGTCTTGTACAGGCCGTGGTAGCTTGCGGCGACCGCATTGTCGTAACTATCCCCTTACAGCGGGTTTCTTCGCGCGGGAGCTCGACCCGCGCTTGCCCCGCCCCGCTGCCGCGTCCTTGAGCAGCGCAGCGAGCCGATCCCTCGCAAACTGGTTCAAATCAGCTACCGTCAGTCGTGCAGTTCCGCGATCGTGGATGATTCTCAGCAGATACGCCGAAAATCATCCACGATCTCGAGATCCGGGGAGCGCCGCGCGGAGGGCGGGCGGCGTTAGCGGTAGGCCGAGATGCCGGTGAGGGGCTGGCCGATCGCGTTCATCACCGACCTGTTCTCCCGGATGATCACCGGCTGGAAGGTGGCCGGCACGCTGGCCGCCTCGGGTCGTGTGTATGAAGGCATTCTGAATAGAATTACGGATACTCGGGCGCGCTTATCTTGTCTGGCGCTTGTGGGACAGTTTCGGTGATTTATTCGTGGGTCCCGGGATGCACCGTGCTCGGACCCAACCGCCAGTCCACGTCCGAGACCCGCTTTGCCGGGAACCCGGCGACCGCGACCCGCGCCTGATGCGCAGACACCATGCCCCGCTTGCCGCCTATACCCCGGCTTGTCCGGGGCGGTGCAGGCGTTCGTGCCACGCGAGGCGCTGCGCGCGAAGCTCGGCGACCACCGGCCCGCGGTCGTCGCCCGCGCCTCGGCGGTCGGGGCGCTGTCCTCGTCCTGCTCGTACGCGGCGCGGTTCGCCACACTGGCGCCAGGGCTCCGTTAGGCCAAAAATCTCTGACGCCGTGTCGATCTGGGCGAGCAGCGTTCGACGCACGGGCAGAAGAGCAGATGCGGCATCCCGGCCGACCTGCCGAACGAAGGAGAGACAGATGCGATTCCTGGGATACACCCTGGCCGACCCGTCCGTCCCGATCCCCCCGCCGAGCCCCGAGATGTTCGCCAAGATGGGCGCGTTCGTGGAGGAGGCCACCAAGGCGGGCGTGCTGCTGGCCACAGGTGGCCTCGCGCCGGTCGAGGAAGCCACCAAGGTCAAGTACGCCGACGGCGAGTTCACCGTGCTGGACGGCCCGTTCTCCGAGGCGAAGGAGCTGGTCGGCGGCTGGGCGCTGATGGAGACCCGCGACAAGGCCGAGGCGATCGAGTGGACCAAGCGGTTCCTGACCATCGCCGGCCCGGGCGAGTCCACCATCCGGCAGGTCTACTGACCCGTGAGTTCCCGGCGGGGCCGGCGGCCAGAGCGAGCCGCACGGCCCCGCCGCCGCGCGCGCGAGGCGCACCCCCGCCGCTCCCACTTGCCCGATCGCCCGGCCGGTGATGTGATCGGACCTCGTGGCAGGCTCACAGGCAGACCAGGCACGCGCGGCGATCGAGACGGTCATCCGGCTGGAGTCGGCCCGCCTGATCGCCGGGCTGGCCAGGTACGCGGGCGGCGACATCGGCCTCGCCGAGGAACTCGCGCAGGACGCGGTCGTCGCTGCCCTGGAGCAGTGGCCTCGCGACGGGGTCCCCAAGAACGCCGGCGCATGGCTGGTGACGGTCGCCAAGCGCCGCGCCATCGACGTGTTCCGCCGCAACCGCGACCTGGAGCGCAAGTACGCCGAGATCGGCAGGGACCTGGAAGCCGACGACGACGGCACGGCGGACTTCGACCGGGCGGTCTCCGACGACATCGACGACGACCTGCTGCGGCTGATCTTCACGGCCTGCCACCCGGTGCTGCCCGTCCCGGCCAGGGTGGCGCTCACGCTGCGCCTGCTCGGCGGCCTGACCACGGCCGAGATCGCCCGCGCCTACCTGCAGCCGGAACCCACGATCGCCCAGCGCATCGTCCGCGCGAAGAAGACGCTGGCCAGCGCGCGCGTGCCGTTCGAGACGCCGGACAGCGAGGCGCGCCCGGCCAGGCTGGCCTCCGTACTCGAGGTCATCTATCTCATTTTCAACGAGGGCTACTCGGCGACTGCCGGCGACGACTGGATGCGCCCGGCGCTGTGCCATGAGGCCCTCCGGCTCGGCCGGGTCCTGGCTCAGCTCGCGCCGGACGAGCCCGAGGTACACGGCCTCGTGGCGCTGATGGAGATCCAGTCGTCCAGGCTCGCGGCGCGGACCGGGCCGTCCGGAGAGCCGGTCCTGCTGCTCGACCAGGACCGGACCCGCTGGGACCAGCTGCTGATCAGGCGCGGCCTGGCCGCGCTCGCCAGGGCCGGAGAACTCGGCGGCGACCGCGGGCCCTACATGCTCCAGGCCGCGATCGCGGCGTGCCACGCGCGGGCGTTCCGGCCGGAGGAGACCGACTGGGCGCGGATCACCGAGCTGTACGGCGTCCTCGCCGAGGTGATGCCGTCCCCGATCGTCGAGCTGAACCGGGCGGTGGCGGTGTCGATGGCGTTCGGCCCGCAGGCCGGGCTCGACCTGGTCGACCAGATCGCCGCCGAGCCGTCGTTGCGCGGCTATCACCTGCTCCCCAGCGTCCGCGGCGACCTGCTGATGAAGCTCGGCCGGGCGGCCGAGGCGCAGGCGGAGTTCCGGCGGGCCGGCGAGCTGACCGCCAACGCCCGCGAGCGCGAGCTGTCGCGGCAGCGAGCCCGCTCCGCGGCCGAACGCGACGGGCGGTCAGGAGACCGAACCGTCTCGCCGTAGCACCTCGTAGCACATTGCACTAAGATAGGAGACATGACTGGTCAGCCGGGACGCGAGATTACCCAGCGCGAACTGCGCAACGAATCTGGTGCGATCATGCGCGCGGTGGAACGAGGAGAGTCCTTCACGATCAGCCGCAACGGAACACCCATCGGGCGGTTGATCCCGCTGCGCCGCCGGGTCTTCGTTCCGCGGGAGGAAGTCGTGGCCGCCTTCGCGACAGCCCCGGTCCTTGACGCGGAAAAGTTCCGCAGCGACCTGGACGCGGCCGTCGATCAGGATCCGTTCGGCCGTGCTTGGTGAGAGCCGGACACGCGGACTCATCGACACCAACGTCGTCATCCATCTTCCGGCCCTCGACCCGGCTGGCCTGCCTGAGGAGATGGTGATCAGCGCGGTGACGCTGGCCGAGTTGTCGGCAGGACCCCACTGCACCGACGAGCCTACCGAGCGGGCGGATCCGCTGCCTTTCGACGCCGAGGCCGCGCGAGCCTACGGGCTGATAGTTGCCGCCGCCATTGCCGCTGGTCGGCTACCTCGGCGTCGCATCGCGGATCTGATGATCGCCTCGACTGCGTTCGCCCACAGGCTTCCGCTCTTCACCATAAATCCCAGCGATTTCGCGGGCCTGGACGCGCACGTGAGCATTGTCCAGGTAGGACGGCCGTCAGAAGACCGCCAGCCAGGGAGATTACCGGTCAGGCCCTTCACGTGCACCCGAAATCGAATCTGTGTTCTACTAGTACCGTGAGTGAGGGTGCGCGTCCGCGGTGGTGGCCGTATCCCGGGAAGTGCCCGGCCGGTCATGAGTGGGGGCCTGGACAGGTCATCGTCAGCTGGTCGCCGTGTGACTGCCCGGGCGCGCTGACCCATCCGGGCCGCGGGCATCAGTGCGTGCGCTGCGGCACGCCAGGATGCACGGCGGCCTGGTACCAGCCGCGGCACGGCTGGCCGCCGGAAGAACGGGACTCCTAGCCGACGCCTGGATGACCAGCCTGCCAGACTACGGACCATGCAGACTCTGGTCGCCGATCATCCGCTCATCGCGCACAAGCTCACCGCACTCCGCGACGCCAGCACCGAGACGCCGGTGTTCCGCAACCTGGCCGACGAGCTCGTCACGCTGCTCGCCTACGAGGCCACCAGGGATATCAAGGTCGAGCAGGTCACTGATCGCGACGACGTACGCGACCAGGCTTCCCGCCGACCTGACCGGGCGCGACACGTTCGTGCTCGACCCGATGCTGGCGACCGGCGGCACGCTGGTCACGGTCTTCGAGATGCTCGCCGCCCGGGGCGCGGCGTCGATGACCGCGATCTGCCTGCTCGCCGCGCCCGAGGGCGTCGCCAGGGTGGAAGCGGCGTTCGGCGGCGGCTGCCCGATCCCGGTCAAGGTCGTCACCGGCGGACTCGACGAGCGGCTGAACGAGCGCGGCTACATCGTGCCCGGTCTCGGCGACGCCGGCGACCGCCTGTACGGCGAGATCTGACTGGCGCAGGCCGGCGCTGACCGCCGTAGGCCGGCGCCGACTGCAGGGCCGGCGCTGACTGCAGGCCGGCGCTGACCGCCGCGGGCCGACTCAGCCCGCCGAGCCCGGCGACGGCCAGCGCGGCGAGCGGCCGAGCATGGCCAGGATCCGGTCCATCGGGTCCGCGTCGGCCGGCACGGCCAGGCCGGGCCGGAACGCGGCGCCCGGCCGCAGCCGCCGCTCGCCCTCCGGAACGGCCGCGGCGACCGGCAGCGCGGCCCGGACCAGGTCGGGGTCCGGCGCATAGGCGAGTCCGAGAGCTCGCGCGACATCCCAGCCGTGCACGACATAGTCGATGAAGTGGAAGCTGATCGCCTGCGCTGCCGGGAACTGCACGTCCGGGATGATCTCGGGAAGGGCGAACCCACGTTCCATGACGCCCGGCTCGGCGAACGCCGCGATGACGCGTTCGGCCGCCGCGGCGTACTCTGCCGCGGGATCCTCTGCCGCGGGATCCGATCCAGCGGCAGGAAGACCGGCTGCTTGCCCGGCTGGCGCCGGGCGACCGGAAGGCCTTCCTCCGCGCGCTCCAGGCGCTGTCGTCGGTCTCGCCGCGCGAGCTGACCAGCTGACCCGCCCCCCAAGCCGCCCCGCCGCCCCGCTCCCCGGGCTTCGCCTGGCCCGGCCCTTCATGATCACGGACACTTATCGGTCCCCGCGTCGAAAGATGTCCGTGATCACGGCCGATTCCATTAACGCCCGCTTAACCACGCTGAAAAACGGCTCGGGTAGCCTGCACAGGGAAACGGAGTCGGAACTCGACCGGGGGGAAATCGTGACAAGGCGCAAGGAGATCGCTCTCATCGCGCACGACAACAAGAAGAGGGACCTGATCGACTGGGCACGGTACAACCGCGGGCTGCTGAGCTCCAACGCCCTGATCGCCACCGGCACGACCGGCCGCATGCTGGCCGAGGAACTGGATTTGGACGTCGACTGCCTTCTGAGCGGCCCGATCGGCGGCGACCAGCAGATCGGGTCCCGGCTCGCCGCAGGCGGCGTCGACCTGCTGATCTTCTTCTGGGATCCGCTCGAACCGCAGCCGCACGATCCCGACGTCAAGGCCCTGCTGCGGCTCGCGGTGGTGTGGAACGTCCCCGTCGCCTGCAACCGGTCGAGCGCGGACTTCCTGATCTCCTCGCCGCTGCTGACCGGCGGCTACGACCGGATCCAGCCCGAGTACGCGATCGCCTGATCGTGATCACAGGCGCGGTCTCAGATCCCGACCGGGTGCCAGACGGTCTTGGTCTCGGTGAACGCGAGCATCCGCCGCGGCGTCGGCGGCGCGGACCAGTCGTCCTCGGCGCAGAACACCCGCTTGACGTTGCTCGCCGCCAGCCGCTCAAGCTCGGCCCGCCCGCTCGCCGGCACGCCGGTCAGGTCGATCGCGTTCACGTCGTAGTGACCCGCCAGCACCGGGGCAAGCTCCGCGGCCCTGCCGGTCAGCACGTTGACGACGCCGCCGGGCACGTCGGAGGTCGCGAGCACCTCGGACAGCGTGATCGCCGGCAGCGGCCGGCCCTCGCTGGCGACCACGACGGCGGTATTCCCGGTGGCGATCACCGGCGCGACCACGCTGGCCAGCCCGAGCAGGCTCGACTCGCCGGGCGCCACGACCGCGACCACCCCGGTCGGCTCGGGCACGCTGAAGTTGAAGTACGGCCCGGCGACCGGGTTGGCCGCCCCGGCGACCTGCGCGACCTTGTCCGGCCAGCCGGCGTACCAGACCCACCGGTCGATCACCGCGGCGACTGTCCGCCGGGCCGCTGCCGCCGAAACCCCCTCAGCCGCAACAATCTCCTCCGCGAACTGCCCGGCCCGCCCCTCGATCATCTCCGCGACCCGGTACAACACCTGCCCCCGGTTATAAGCCGTCGCCCCAGCCCACTTCCCGACCGCCCCGCGCGCCGCGACCACCGCGTCCCTGACATCCTTGCGCGAACCCCACGCCGCCCACGCCAGCAACTCCCCGCCCCGCGCCGCATGCACGGGATAAGTCCGCCCCGACTCCGACCGCGGAAAACCCCCGCCCACATACAGCTTGTACGTCTTCCGCACCCCGAGCCTGGGTGCCGTCGCCGGGATGTCGGCTCCGGTCACCGTGCTGCTGGCTGCGGCGGCGCGTGCCGGTGGCGCGGCCGCCCGGCTGCTGGGGTTGGTCTTGGTTTTTCTGGTGCCTGACGGGGTGGTCGACGCGGCCCTGGCAGCTGACGGCTCGCCGGACGCGCGTTCAGCCGCGGCCGGCGAGTCGTCAGCTAGCGGCTGAATACCCCGCCCGGGTGGCGCCGAACCGCGCCTGGGTTTGCCGCTAGACATCGAGATACGCAGCCAGTCCGTGCCGGCCGCCCTCCCGCCCGAACCCCGACTCCCGATACCCCCCGAACGGACTGGCCGGATCGAACCTGTTGTACGTATTAGCCCACACCACGCCCGCCCGCATCTTCTGCGCCATCCACAAGATCCTGCTGCCCTTCTCGGTCCAGACGCCGGCCGACAGCCCGTACGGGGTGTTGTTCGCCTTCATCACCGCCTCCTCCGGGGTGCGGAAGGTCAGCACCGAGAGCACGGGCCCGAAGATCTCCTCGCGGGCGATCCGGTGCGACTGGCTGACCCCGGTGAATCGCACGGCGGCGACCAGCGGTGCGCGCCGTCGGCCTCGCCGGCCGCGGAGAGCTCGGTGATCTTGTCGAGTTGCTGCCGCGAGTTGATCGCACCGATGTCGGTGTTCTTGTCCAGCGGGTCACCGAGCCGCAGCGTCGCCAGCCGCCGCCGCAGCCGGTCGACCACGTGCTCGGCCACCGACTCCTGCACGAGCAGTCTCGACCCGGCGCAGCAGACATGGCCCTGGTTGAAGAAGATCCCGTTGACGATGCCCTCGATCGCCTGCTCGACCGGCGCGTCGTCGAAGACCACATTCGCCGCCTTGCCGCCGAGCTCGAGGGTCAGCTTCTTGCCCGACCCGGCTATCGCCTGGGCAATGGCGATCCCGACCTCGGTCGATCCGGTGAACGCGACCTTGTCGACCCCGGGATGCGCGACGACGGCCGCCCCCGTGTCGCCCGCGCCCGTCAGCACGTTGACGACGCCGGGCGGCAGCTCAGCCTGCTGGCAGACCTCGGCCAACAGCAGCGCGGACAGCGGCGTGGTCTCGGCCGGCTTGAGGACGCAGGTATTGCCGGCCGCCAGCGCCGGGGCCAGCTTCCACGCCGCCATCAGCAACGGGAAATTCCACGGGATGACCTGTCCGGCAACCCCCAGCGACCGCGGATCGGGCCCGAAACCCGCGTAGTCCAGCTTGTCCGCCCAGCCCGCGTAGTAGAAGAAGTGCGCGGCCGCGAGCGGGATGTCGACGTCCCTGGTCTCCTTGATCGGCTTGCCGTTGTCGATCGACTCAAGGACGGCGAACTCGCGAGAGCGCTCCTGCAGGATCCGGGCGATCCGGTACAGGTACTTGGCCCGCTCTGCCCCCGGCATCGGGCCCCAGACCTGCTCGTACGCCGTTCGCGCCGCGCTCACGGCCCGGTCGACGTCCCGGCCGCCCGCCAGCGCGACCCGGGCTAGGGGCTCTTCGGTGGCCGGGTTCACGGTCGCGAACGTCTTGCTGCCCTGGGCCGGGCTGAACTCCCCGTTCACGAACAGCCAGTACTCCCGCGCGATCGACACGATCTCCCGCGACTCCGGCGCAGGCGCGTACTCCCACCCCATGTCCGCTTGGTCGGGCCTCCGGACTGAAGTTGCGCCTGCGGCCTTCTCGCTCGTGACCGCCGCTCCGCCGCCGCGCGTCGCCTTGTCCGCCAAACCCTGCCTCCCGCAGTCCTGCCTCATTGTCGCACGCAGCGCGAAAAGGCATTCTCGACGACGGGCACCGATGCGGGTTGCGGAGCCGGATGCTCGCGTAGACGCCAACATCTGATGCTCAGCCAGCCCAAGGCGGCTGCGACCGCCTCCTGCGACCGCCTCCAATGCGAACCAACGGCCGCGGCGCCCGGGCTGGGTTGCCCGCGGGCAGGATGGGACATGGAGGGCGCAGAACAAGATACTGGTGCGAGATCGTCGCGCTGCCCGGCGAGCTGCTGGCCTCGACGGCCATGCTCGCCCTCGAGGGAAACGCCCGCCGGTGAAAACCAAAGCGGCTGCGCATCGCCGCGGCTCACTGGTTGATCAGGTAGCAGATGCCACAGAACCGGCTGCTCTGGATGCGCATCGTGCTCTTGGTCTCGCTGAGGTAGTCATGGAGCGCTCGCGCGCAACCATCCCAGTGGAAGTAATCGTCGACCAGTATCAGCGCTTTCGGCGCCAGGTAGGGCACAAGACCACGCAGACAGGTCATTGTTGAGTCATACCAATCTCCGTCAAGGCGCAGCACGGTGATTGGGCGTTCGGGTTGGTATTTCGGGATCGTGTCGTCAAACCAGCCACGGTGAAATTCCACATCATAGCCAGTATCCTCAAACAACTCCCTCGCGTACGTCTCTTCAGCGCTGCAGTTATCGTGGTAGGGGCGCGCAGTCGTACCTCGCTGCCAAGCAACCGCGGCCAAACCGTCGAGATCCTCCTTGGCTGGCGGAAGGCCCTCAAAACTATCGAACAAGTGGTACTTGCGATCGGGCCCCAGCACCTTGGCCAGACCGCGGATCATGCCGCCGCGCCAAACGCCGCACTCGACTACTTCACCCCCTCGAGGCGCCCATCGCTGCGCAATCATCAAGTTATCGACGAAGCCCAGCGTCGAGATCATTGTGTATTGGCGGTACCGTCTTGAGGCGGCTGCAGCTTGTATGAGACTTGGTGCTCTGGCTACCAAGTGTGCGCCCATTGGCAGGAGTTCTTGGCCATTCATCGGGATCTGCTCGTCGCAATAGTGTATGTCATTTCGACTCCGCGAGAACCGGCGGTTCAGCTCGCCTTCTCAGGGGCGCCGACGGGACTGAAGCGTGCGATGGCTCGTGCCCGAATGGCTGTCGGCACCATCCGGACAAGAAGTCGGAGCGCGGCGTTGCCATGTGATGCGCGCCACAACTCTGGATGCACCACATCCAGAACCGGAGTGGCTTCACCGAAAGAGCGCGTGCGGGAGAAGAGCACGATGTTCTGGCGATACCAGACCTGCACAGTCGGATTTGTCCAGATCCGCGGCCTGATCACGTCGAACGCTTGGAAGTCGAGCCGGGCGAACTTCGATATCCAGTACGACGGCCACTGTTCGTTCACGTGGTGAGTCCCGCCCTGGGAGGGAACTGCCGCACCGAATAGAACGGTATCAGAGTGCTGTGCAATGGAGTCGACGAGTGCATCGGCACACGACTCGTCGAGATGCTCCGCTACCTCCAGGCACTCTACGAGGTCAAATTGGCGATCGAGACGAAAGGGCTGCTCAAGGTTCGCTGTGCGCAAGTTGGACGGATCTATTAGCAAGCGAGATCGATCGACATAGGCCCCGTCGAGGCCGACGACGTCCCTAGCTCCGCGTTTCTTCCACTCGGCCAACCATGCACCGACACCGCACCCGACATCAAGGACAGAACTCGGATGTACCAACTCGTCTACAATTGGCACCACAACGGCAGCAGAATTGCTTGACTTCGCTGCCTGGATGCGAAAGAAAGCGTCATTGTAGGGAACGCTAGATGTCTTCGCCATGACTGTTAAGACGCCTGCGGGCCGTGAATGGTTGAGTGATTCACGGCCACAGGATGCACAAGGACCACGTCCCGCCGCCGACATGCGGACGCTTACCCCAAAGCGCCGGATCAGCCGCCTTCTCCGCTCGACGAACGCAACGACCGCGACGGCGAGAGCCGCCACGAGGGACCCGATCTCGCTCGCGATAACACCGTCGGATGGGGCGTAATGAGCGACACCTCCCGCTGCTGGCGCGAAGATACCCGCTTGCCCGTCTGCGAGCTGTAGATCCGGATGACCGTCGAGCGTCCAGCCTCGCGAGTAGGGAACGGGGAGCGCGACAACGCCTGGACGGCCGGGAAGGACCCGGTAGTCGACGAGATCAACGGAACGCACCCGGCGGGCGCCGTGTGTCTCCGTGGCGGTCGGTCTGACAGAGAAGAGGTCCACCGAGGGACTCGAGTACGCCAGGCGGATACCGGGCGCAACTGCAACCCTGGCGACGTCCCGCCAGTCGGCCACCTTCGCCAGGACGACGAACCTTACGCCGAGGCCGGCGAGTGCGACATGCAGCCGTTGCAGGTCGACTGGCGGGCCGAGCAATTTGTCGAGGAATACGTGCTCGGGGTCTGCGGCAGCGAATGCGTAACCAGGGCCGGGATTCTGGCTAGTCAAGACTGTTCCTGCGAAGTAAGACACCGCCGGGTTGGCGATCGCCCGCTCGCCGGTGAAGGGGGTCGGGAAGTACTCGTGCCATGGCAGGAACAGCACCGGGGCCTGCCCGGCAAGACGCGAGGCGGAGGACCACGAGGACGGGAGATCGCTGGCCTTGACCTGGCCACCAAGGCCGGCGAGCAAGTTCGGCGTGTAGGCAAGAGGCAAGGCAAGCGCCAATGCGGCGGGCACAACCTGGGAGGCCTTCTTGCGGCTCCCGCTCGTGAGCCAGGCGATGCCCCAGCCGAATCCGTAGGCATACGCGAGGGCGACGAGAACAGCGAACTTGTCCGGCTCGCGCATCATGACGAAGCTGGGAACGTGCTCATAGGCGAGCCTGAACATGTCGCCTGTCGGGCCCTGGTCCCCGAGTGCAAGGAAGTATCCGGCGATACCCGCAGCGACAAAGACGAGGCCGTTGCGCCTGCGCGCTCCATCCCGCAGCACCACGACATAGCCGACTGCGACGATCAGCACCAGCGCTGCGAGTATGGCGGGCCAGCGAGAGAAGAGGTCCTTCGGCTCGGTCGGCCCCGGGCGAAAGAAACCGTAGAGCCCGGCCACGTTCACCAGCAGCCCGACTCGCGGGTCTGCGCGGGTGCGATAGGAGGTGAGCTGGGCGAAGGCTCCGGCCGGGCTAGCGCCCGTGAGCAGCGGTGGCACCAGCAGATAGGAGCTGATGGCCGCGGCGCCGAGGGCGGCTGCGCCAAGGCGGAGCGAGGCACGCAACCGGCGCGGTCGGGTCACAACGATAGCGGCAGTCACAGGCACGAGAATCAGCGCGAAGTGCTCGCTCATCATGACCGTGGCCCCAGCCCAGCAGGCAGCGCGGCCCACCCGGTGCGACTCTTGCGCGGCATCCAGCAACGCCGTCACGGCGAAGGGCAGCAAGGCGTAACCGAGCAGAAGCCCAAACTGTCCCGCGTAGAGCCGGTCGAACACGAAGGGGTTGACGGCGTAGAAGAGCCCGGCGCCGAGGCGCGCGGGGAGCGCCTCGGCGCGCACCAAGCGCGCCGCCCCGGTCGTGGCGAGCGGGAAGAAGACCGCGGCCGGTACGATAGAACCTGCCTGCCCAAGGAAGCGATTGAGGAGGTGGAAACCGATCGCGAGCGGGACTCCCCCGGTCAGGCCGCCGTCGAGGCCGAAGGCCGCCGCTGGCAGGAGCGGCTGGTGAGGACCGGAGACGAAATCCAGCAAGAGCAGCCGTCCGCCGACGAACGGGTAGCAGACGAGCGCCGCCAGCACCACGCCAAGCAAGAGCGGCACCGAGGCCGCAAGCCCTGCCCGCGCCGAATGCGGACCGCCCCCAAGCCCGGCGACCGCCGCTCTCACCATCATGCGTGCCTGCTCACGATCCTCGGCGAGCTACGCGTGATGCCGCCGGCAACCCGGCGCCACCGCACCGTATGGCCATCCCTGGCGGTGCGGCGTGCGGCGCGGCCCGCGGACGATGTCGGCTGCCAAAACCCGATGATAGCCGCGTTGTGCGCGTAATCACTATGTCGCGCAGCAGTTGAGGTCTTTCAGCGCCAGCGGCTCGGGCAAGGCTAACTCGATCAGGACATAGCAGCTGCGAGACCCTATCTCCTGCGCATCCTGGAGCACCTGTCACTCAGTTCCTCAACATCGATCTTCAGAAATCGGGGCGGTCATGGAGATAAAGAAGGTAAAAGCCCTATCCCGACCGCTCAAGCCGCAAGCACGCCGACACTAGCATCAATCTAATATCAGGCCCCTGACCCTTGGGGGGAAACTGGCCTGACGGTGATTCTAGGCCTGAACGAGTTGTCGCGGGAGCGGGACAACGATAGGCTCCGTGACCGTCTCCTGACGGGTAGCTGACCGGGTTTCGCTAAACATCAGTCAGCGCGGATGGTAATGCCTAGAAATGGTCTAACTTGATGAATCAAACAAGGATAAGCAAAGTCAGAGTATCTGGTCTGAAGTTGCAACGCGAGCCCATGCGCCATGATGACAATGCCGTCGTACGCCTCACACCTGGTGAGTTCAAAGACCCCCAGTCGCCGGGCCTTGCGTTCAGCTGGACTCCGGCTACTCGACGGGAGACGAGGTGACGCCTCCGGCCGCCCCGTACGTCGAGCACGGCGACGGGACTCCTCTCGTCAGCGTGGTGCTCGCTACCTTTAACCGGGCAAACCTGCTCGAAGACACCTTGCGCATGGTGTTGGCCCAGACGCTCAACGACTTCGAGCTGATCGTCTGTGACGACGCCTCGACCGACGAAACCCCCGCCTTGGTGGCCGAATGGGCTGCCCGGGATCCACGAATCCGGTACGTGCGCCAACCCCGCAACCTCGGGCTGGCCGGGAACGTAAGTCGTGGAATCGCCCTGGCCGAGGCGGAATTGGTCGCCGTTCTCTACGACGGCGACGTATACGATCCCCGCCTGCTCGATCGATGGGTGACCGCGCTTTGCGCTTGCCCCAAGGCGGCGTTCGTTTTCAATGCCTACAACCGGCTGGCCGCGGACGGCGCGGTCGAAGTGACCTATCGAGAACATCTCGATTCCTGCGTGCCGGGACGTGTCCTTCTCGAACGCATCTACTTCCGGCGCTGGCGCTTCTCGTCGCCAGTCTGGGGAACCGTGATGCTTAGGAAGGATAAGTACCTCGCCGCAGGGGGTCTCGGCACCCGTTTCTCGTTTGTCGCGGACGTCGATCTGTATCTGAGACTGGCCGAGAACAACTGCGTGGCGTACGTGCCAGAGCCGCTGATCGGGCTTGCGAGTCGCCAGACCGTTCCAAAGCTCTTTCGCCCTCCTCCCAAGCGAGTAGTCCGTCGAGCCTTTCGAGAAGCGAGGGTGCGCCACTACCGCAGCCGCCCGATACGGCTTCTGGCCGAAATGCTTCGCCACTGGACGTTCACCGCAATGGACGTCGGTGTCGCTCCGATTCGGGCTGTGTCCGGCTGGCAGCGGCCGAGTCCCGTTGACCTACTCCGGCGACGGCTCATCCAGCGACGACCACAGCGGAGCGTTGGATCCCTAACTCGTCCTCCGAGTCACGGCGCAACCCAATGACGCGCCAGGAGCCGCCCTTGTCCGTAAGCTGCAAGCAAGATCGGAATGGAACGATTGGACGGCGGCGAACTCTGCGGCGAACCTCCAGGTCGGAATGCCCGGGGAACTCCGAGGCTTCTCATGCCGCGCGGGGGATCAGTGAAGGCGTGACCTATTTGCCGAAGTTTGATCACTCCGGCTCCGCTGCTGCCTTCGGCGCGCAGGGGAACAGGCGGTTCTAGCTAGCAACGCGCTGATAGTTTCGCGTCAGCGCACGGGACAGGGGGACCGGAATGCAACCAGGTGACGTCCGGCGGATTATGCGGCGCACGCGGCGAATCGAGGGATGGTTCTCACGCGACGCCGCGGCACTCATCGCACTGCTCGACGAGGCACAGCTTACGGCCGGCGTCCGAGGCAACATCTTCGAGATCGGCGTGCACCATGGCCGCAGCGTTGCCTTCCTATGCGCGCTGGCGCGGGACGAGGAGCGACTGGGGGTATGTGACCTGTTCGGCGAGCAGACGCTCAATGTGTCCGCGTCAGGCTCAGGAAACCGGGCGGTCTTCGAGGCCAACATTGCCGCTGCGGCACCGGGCTTCAACCGTCTCGATATCTTCGCCAAGCCGTCGGCCAAACTGATTGCCGACGAGATTGGTCGACCGCATCGTCTCTTTCACATCGATGGCGGTCACCTGTGCGAGGAAGCTCTGACCGACCTTCGGCTTGGGGCGGCGGTCCTCCACGATCAGGGCGCGATCATCGTCGACGACCCGTTCCGGGCGGACTGGCCTGGCGTCACGGAGGCTATCCTCGAGTTCCTGGCCGAACGGCCCGAGTTCCGGCCGATGATCGTCGGCTTCAACAAGCTCGTGATCGTGCCGGCTGCCGCCGCAGGGATCTATGAGCCGCTCATCTGCGACTCTCGGATGCTGTGGAGATACTTCGACAAGCACGTGTTCGAGATGAAGCAACTGCCGATGGCCGGGCGCGACATGTTCATCATGCTGGTGCCGACCTGGCGTCAGCGCCCAGAGCTGGACCGCAACGTGGCACGGCTCCTAAGCCGGTTGAAGATTTTGGGTTCTGGGCTGAGTCGGAGCCGTGCTCTGGACTTTCTCGGTTCGCGGGAGCGGAATCTGCACGCCAATCCGGGGTCCTAGCGTTGCCACGCTCCGTAACACGGCACCGCTTTCTGCGTGTTTCTCTCACTCTCTGCATGCCCAGCTAGGACGTTAGGACAGCGCGCTCAGCCAGATCAAAGTCAGGAAGTATGCATCATGGCTCTTGTTTTCAACCGCTTTGGCGCCACTTCGCGCCACAGGAGTCTAGCATCCGCAGCGCGCCGTACGGCTTGGCCTGCCGTGCGCCTAATCAGAGAAACCATTGCTTCTCCCCACCCCCCACAACGAGCGATTCTCCGTTGGGCGGCATTCGCCGCAGCTTGCCCATTCACCGACACCCTTTCCGCTACGGTTGACGGAATCAGATATTTCGTCAGTACTCACGACCAGGCAATGGGTCGCGTCGTCTTCATGGGCCGCGTCCCCGATGGCGACCTCCTCGACGACTACCTCACCCTCATTGGCAACGAACTCGGCCGGCCGGCAGTCAAGGGCCTCACGTGCGTCGAGGTAGGGGCCAATATTGGAACTACGACGCTGCCCTTCGTCCTCAGGAACGGCGCCCAGCTATGCATTGCTATCGAGCCCGCACCAACTAACCTCACCCTGCTCAGAGCCAACCTCGCCGCCAACGGAGTGGGCCAGGACCTGGTGCGCGTACTCCCCGTAGCAGCATCAGACAGTCCCGGAGCCGTCGAGTTCGAACTGTCGTTCAGCAACTCTGGCGACCACCGGGTGCGCCGCCACGACAGACCGGTGGCAAACGAACCCGAGTTGTGCCGCGAGAGGGAGCGTCCAGTCATCACCGTGCCCGCCGCGCGCCTCGACGACGTCCTCGCTGAACAGAACGTCGAACTGAGTGATGTCGGCCTAGTGTGGATCGACACACAGGGCCACGAGGGCCATGTGCTCGCTGGCGCGCCTCGGCTACTTGACTCGGCGGCACCGATCATCATGGAGTATTGGCCCTATGGGCTACGCCGAGCCGCGGGACTGGAACTGCTGCACCAGCTGATGCGCGACAGCGGACGCCGGATCATCGACCTGCGGGACACCCTCCGCTGCGGTTCGCTCCAGGTGCTGAGCCTGATGGAGTTGGATGCGCTGGCGGAGCGATACCCCAACCACCAGTACACGGATCTAGCGCTCCTGGATGCCTGAGCAGCGCCGGTCAGCACGGCCAAGCGCCCAACGCGTCGACCCCTGTGGTCGACCGAGAAGCGCTCTTCTGCGTTCCGACGGCGTTCGCTGAACGAGAGACAGTCCCCGCGATCCGGGCGCTGCCCCTCATCCAGATCGACCTGGCCAGGCCGCTCTGGTGTTCTAGGAACGTAGGCGCCTTCGGATCCGAGCGGGGCCGGAGAGACCTGCCGACCCCGCCTCTATGGCCTGCTTCGTCGTGACTGGAGGTACCCACAAGTCGCCGAACGAGGTCGGCGACAGCCTCTGGCGAGCGCCGCTGACCGCACGGGCTGCGGCGTAGGCGACGGCCCACAGTGGGTGACGCAAGGCAGTGATCGCGGCCGCGGCCATCCGCTCGAGATCGGGCGCGCGCCTGCGGCCAGGAACGCGGGTCCGCGCCGCGATGCCTTTCTGCGTCTGGAGGTGAAAGTCTTGGCTACTGGCCGCCGGGGTCACCAGCGCCCGGGCCTCCTCCACCGTCCGGACCGGGATCGAGCGGTCGCGCACGAAAGCCGCCAGCTGAGTGTCGTCGGCGATCAATCCAGCCTGCCAGCAGAAGCCCGCCAGGGCAGCCACCCGGTAGGCAAAGAGCCGCCCGTAGGCTCGCGGCGCGTTTGTCCCGAGTCTGTGGGCCAGAGCCGCCATCGCCTCCATCTGGTAGGCCGAGGCCCAGTAGCCGACGCGCCGGGAATCGATCTCATCCATGCCCCACGCTACGCCAAGCGAAGGGTCCTGAGCGAAAGCGCGTAGCAGGGAGTCAAGCGCGCCGGGGGCCACGGCCGAGTCAGCGTCCAGGATGACGACCAGGTGGCCGAGCTGTCCTTGTGCGACGAGCTCGGCATGGTACGCACCCAGAGCGGCTGCCTTGCCGCTGCGCCGAGCGGCGCGCACTACTCGTAGCGGTACTAGCGGACGGCTTGCCGCCCATGACTCGGCCATCTGCGCAGTGCCGTCGGTACTGTCACCGTCGTGCACCACCCACTCCTCCCACTCAAAGCCGAGGGGTAGGTACGATGCCCTCACAGACTCAAGACAACGGACGATCCGCGCCGCCTCGTTGTACGCGGGCACGACCAAGCGACAGACAGTCGGTGCTTGTGCAGACGTCATACCAGGTCAACTGCCCCTTGCTTCAGCGTGAAGAACACAGCCATTGGATCTCGCCAGCTGACTTGTGCAGTCAGTTGATCCGAGCCGGGTCTGCGGTGACGCTGCGCCCGGGCCTTGAAGCCTTGTCGAGCAGGAGGCGGCCCGCGACAGCCGTTGCCTCGCCGCCTTTCAAGGCAAGGACACCCAACCCTAGCGTCGGCTGGGCGAGGAGCGACGAGGGATGCTCGAAGTACGGACGCCTGAGATGCGACACCAACGCCCGGCTTCCATGCTTGCGGCCGAAGGCGGCGACCCAGGTCGCGTAGCCGGCCTTCTTGCGGCATGCCGCGAGGAAGGTCAGCGCGCCTTCGTCATGGAGAAGCACGTCCGACGTCCTGCCGACCCTTGCCCGGGCCCTTGCGCGCAGCCCGAGGTCGGTGTCCTCCATCGCTACCATGCCCTCGTCGTAGCCACCGAGCGCCTCGAACAGGTCCCAGGTGAAAAAGCGCGGCCATTCCAAGGTCCCCACATACATGGAGCGCTCGAACGCGCGGACCTTCGCCCAGTAACTCTCGCCGAAACTGCGCTCAGGAACGACCACTGAGCCTGCCCCGGCCGCGATCTGCTCCATCGCCTGATCGACGACGTGCTCGCCGACGACCATGTCAGCATCGACGAAGCCGATGATGTCGGCCGGGAGCCCTCGTGCTCCGACGTTGCGCTGCAGCGAGGGATTAGGGGCCGCGCTGAGCACGAGATCCGCAAAGCGGGACGCGATGGCCTTCGAATCATCGACCGAGCCGCAATCGACGACAACGAGGCCGCATCGCACCGACTGGCGGACGATGGACTCCAGGCAGGCCCGCAGAGTCCGCGCGGCGTTCTTCGTCGGCACGACCACCGTCACGCTGGCCCTGGTCACAACTCGTCCCACACTTTGGCATGGGCGGGCGTAGCTGCTCGTCGCGGCGAGGTGCCGCCGTGGCTGGCCTGCCCGATCTCTGCCGCAGCGGCGGAACCCGCTCGAGGGCTGCCGTTGCGGCTGTTGACGACGATGTCATCCATGTTTCCGTCCTCCGAGAGCTGTTCGCACTGTTGCGACTATTCGGCTTCGACGTTCGGGCCAAAGCGAGAGCGCAACGGCGAGCAGGAGACCAGCGGCGAGAAGCGATGTAAAACGAGACAGCAAGTACCACGAGGACGGACCGAGGCGCACCGGAACGTCTCTTGAATGCTCGCCGAGCCAGCCGTTGCGCAGTCCATCGACCTGCACATGCTGATCTCGGGGCGGCCCGATCCAGTCCGGCGAGAAACTGTCGCCCGTTGCGTAGAGCGCTGTTACCGGGCGCTCATGCCTTCGTGGAGCCGCCACAACCACGGGCTGGATAGGGATCGGGGAGCGCCGGACCAATACTTGTGCATACTCGTTGGTGGTGGGTGCTCCGGGTCTGTACACGTCTGCGTAGATGAAGAGTTTGAGGCTGCGGGTCCCGCGATCAGGCGTCACGATCGTCTGGTAGTGGTACCACCGGGCAAGGGTTGAGATTGGCGGCAGCGGCGACGTGGCGGCGCATGCGTCGATAGGCCATTGCCAGACGCATATCCTCGGTGCAGCTCCGCGGACGTTGCGGACCCAGACGCTCACGAATAGCGGTCCTGACCGCCAAACGAGCGAATGCATCTCGCACGCACTGTTCGCGTTCGCTGAGAGGACGAGCGCCGACCGTCCTGCCGGGCCCTGCCCTGGCAGGACGCGCGCAGCCAACCGCGCCGGCGCTGCCGTCCCGGAAAACGCCGCACAGTTGCCCACTGGGCCCCACGTGCCGGACGCGAAGCCGCCGTCATTTAGCAAGGAACCACCCAATTTGTAGCTGAGCTCTTCGACCACCTGGCCGTCGCGATGGCGGACGCGAGCGGTGAGCCGACGCATACGCTTCGGAGTCGAGGCGGCCAGCAGGCTCGGACGGCCTGCCCGTTTCCTCCGGACTCGATGGTGCCTCGAGGTGGACGCACCTGGCCGCTTGAGCGCGCCGGTGGCTGACAGCAGCTTGATGCGGTACTGCCGGCCGGGCGGCTCGGCGACAAAGGTCTTGAGTTTGTCGCCGACGAGCCGCCATTGTGCAACACGCGGAACCTGCAGCACGGCGGGAACGGCCGGCCGCATCGGGCTTGATATCAGCGCTGTCCCGCGGGGAAGAAGCGCCAGGTCGCGCAGATCCGGCCTAGCAGAATTGACAGTAGCGTACGAAGTGACCGGGCCCGCCGGGCTGATGCGCCCCCGAAGCGCGAACAGCTCGAGCTTTCCGGCACGATGGACAAGCCGCATGCCCGGGTCTTCGCGAAGTGCCCTGTCGAGTGCCGCTGGCGGCGTGATATGCCGTCCGGGGAAGGCGGCGTTCACGTCTCCGCGGACCAGCAGCAGCGGAGTTCCGGTAGCCGTGAGCGCCCGTTGCGCAGATGGCCAGTCGTGGGCGAGCAGCGCCTGCTGGACTAGGCGGACGGCGCCAATCAGCTCCTGCTGGCTGGGCGCATAGCCTTGGGCGACCGGGTTCAGCACGTTTCGCGCTAGCAGGTTCCTGATGAAGGCGTCGGCTCCGTAGTAGCCCCAGGTGTAGGGCATCTGGTAAAAGTCGTCCTCTGGGAGCACGAGGAGATTGCCCGGCGGAAACGAACCGTTGAGGTAGGACGCCATAGCTGTCCAGTACGGGGGCACGCTGACGTGGGTCGAGGGAAGCGGCTGACGGTGATCCGGGGCGATCGCTCCGGTCATGAGTGGGAATCCAGGCGCGAGCACCGCTGCGCCCGCCAAGCTGAACACCGCGAGACGATGTCCCGGGCGATGCAAAGCTGAGCGCCAGCGCCGCAAGGTGGCCGGCTCGAACGAGTTCAGTCTCGCCCAGGCTGCCTCCGTGGCCAGCGCGAGGAGGACCGAGTAGGCGAGCCCTGCGAGCATCAGGAACCGCCCGGGCTCCCTGAGAAGCCAGCCGAGAGGGAGCTTGTAGAGCGGGTCGAAGACGAGAGCTCCTGGGAATCGAGTGCCCGTGCTCAGCACGACGAGGAAGAGCGCCGAGGCCGAGGCGAAGATGCCTAGGCGCGCCCGGCGGGCGGTCATTCCTCTTGCTCGTGGGAACCGGGCCAGCGCCAGAAAGCCGAACGCCGCCATGGGCAGGAGGAATTTCAGGATCAGGAGCGGGAACTTATCGTAGGCGTCGGCGTACGGAAAGTATTCCGCGAACCTCCAGCCCCAGCTGTTGTTCAGCCAGAACCCATTGACAAGGGTGGCGCGGCCCTCGGTCCAGGTCCAGCTCGACGTATTGGCGAGTGTTGAGGTCGCATCTATCGTGAGCTGCAACAAAGTCGGTACGAGCCAGTAAAGGGAGGCGAGCGCGAGCAGCGGGGCGCCGAGTGCGACGGTGCGTAGCGCCCGGCGTGCGGCTCCCCGTCCGTCGAGCCACCCCACGAGGAGCGGCAGCGAGGCGAGAAGGGCGCCGAGCATGAGAACCAGCGGCGGATTCTGGTAGACGTAACCGAGGAGCGGGGCACTTGCGCCGAGGAAGAGAATGCCCCTTCGCAGCGCCCAACGGCCGGATGCCGTCGTGAGTACGACTGCCGGAAGCCCTGCGAGCAGCACCATGGCGGCGAGGTACACCGGACTGGCTCCGATGGTGACAACATGGGCGTTGAAGATATAGGCGAGAGCGCCGAGGGTGGAGCCTGCAGGCCCGACGCGAAGGGCCCGCAGGAGCAGATAGCAAGCGACCGCGGCTCCGGCGAAGAGCGCGGTGTACCAGATGTCTTCGGCGAGGGCCGGCGATCCGCGAAGCACGTGGACGAGCCAGTAGACCGCGGCCCACGGCACCCATGTCTCGTTAGCGGCTGGGCCGCCGAGATTCGAGCCCGACCATGACCAGGGAGCGAAGAGCCGTCCCAGCCAAGCCGTGCCTACCACGGGAGAGATGTCACCCCCTGCGAGCAGCCGGCCCGGGTCGAACCAGGATTGCGCGGCGAGCGCAGCAACGAGTCCGACGATCGCCAGGCCGATCCGGGATGGCCAGGTGCCAGTGCTTCGCGCAGCCTGCCACGCCGCAGCCGGCACCCGGCTGCGGCGCCGCGCGCGTGTCGGCCAGCCGTCGACGCCCCCGATGACGGTTGCTGCTAGCAGCGCCAAGAACGCGGCACCGATGAGGATTGGTGACAGTCCGTCATCGCGCACGCCGCCGAACAGAAGCAGCGCTACGCCGAGCACGCCGAGGCGGACTTTCGCCCGGGTGAGCCACCGGCGGTGGCCGGCAGTCCGGTCGCCAGGCCGCGAACCGGCCTGGTCAGGGACGCAAATCGCAGGCGCCTCGGACTCGTGCGCCACTGTGAGGATGCCCGCGGCGACCTCCGTCCACGGGACGACTCCGGCCGGCTCCGCCCGAGGTCCGTCGTCGGCGACGACTGACGAGAGTAGCCCGACCAGGCCGGTGGCCAGGGACGCCGGATCGGCGCGCGTGAGGATGCCTCCCGATGCCCCGATCGAGTCCCGAAGGCCTGGCACGTCGTAGCCGATCGAGACAGTGCCGCTCGCGGCCGCCTCCGTCACGACAAGCCCCCAGCCCTCGCGGACGGACGTGGCGACCAAGGCGTGCGCGCGTGCCAGGCGTTCCCGCTTTTCCTCCTCGGAGGCGTGCCCAAGGAAGATCACGCCCGGGCCGGCTTTCCGGCGAAGCCTCGCCTCCTCGGGACCGCTCCCGATTACCCACATCTGCGCATCGGGCATCTGGCGGCGTACGAGGCCGAAGGCCCGGATGGCGTGCTCAGGGCGCTTGTTGGCGCTCAGCCGTCCGATGAAGACAACGGTCGGGACAGGCTCCTTCTCAACTGCAGTGCTTGCGGTCACGCGGGCACCCATCCTTCCGGAACGACTGTGACCCTTCGCAGGCCATATTCCGCTAGCGATTCGCGGCTTGACTCGGACACCGTGACGACCGGTACATCCCGGTATGCCCGGAGCCAGGTCGGCTCCAGCAGGTAACGGCCAAGAACGGAGATCGGCCAGGGAGTCTCGTACCGCCAGATCTCCCTGGCGACCTGGTGGACGACGGCCACGATCGGCACGTTCCCGACAAAGCGAGGACAGAGGAACGGCCTCGTGTTCACGCAGTCGACCACCAGGTCGTACTGGCCGTCTCCCTCACGCCGCCAGTAGCGCCTGGCCTCCCGGTAGACGCCGAGGCGTCCGCCACGTCGTATGATCTCCACTCCGTCAGCAAGCTCCCGCGCGGGCCTGCCGTCCACGGCGGCACAGAAGATGGTCACCTGGTGGCCGCATTTCACCCATTCGCGCGCGACCGACTGCAGGTAGACCTCGGCGCCACCCGCGCGAGGATGCGCGAGATCCCGCCAGTTGTAGGCAAGGATGCGCAGCGGTCTGTCGGTAGGCCCGGAACTCGCCAGTGCTCGGGCGTCGAGCGACGGGGCCTCCACCGGTGACCACGAACGGGAGGCCGGGCGGGGCGCCCGGGTAGGGCCATGGACCGGCGCTAGCATAGGCCCGTAAAAGCGTGCAAGCCTCAGCCGGTAGAAGATGGCGAACGTATCGAGGAGCGTTCGCCAGACCGCCTTCAGCGAGATAGTGCTCGTGAAGCGCTCGGCTATCTGGACCGGAAGCTCGACGAAGTTTCGGTAGCCCATCCGGCGGGCGACGACGAGCAGTTCCAGGTCGAACGCGAAACGCTTCTCGAGCATCCTCGGGAGAACGGCCGCCAGGGTTTCGCGCCGGATGAGCTTGATGCCAGTCTGGGTATCCCGGGTCGGCAGCCGGAAGAGCAGCCCGATCAGCTGCTGGTATCCGCAGGAGTACAGCCGCCTGAGCGGCGGGTAGACGACATCTGAACCCGGATGGAGCTTGCTGCCGAGGAGTACATCGGGGTCACCGGCCCAGGCCGCCGCAAGGAAGTGGCTCAGCTGCCTCGCCGGGATGTCGCCGTCGCCGTCAATGAAGCCGAGGTAGCGTCCTCTCCCCTGAGCCAGGCCGACGCGCAGCGCAGCTCCCTTGCCCTGGTTCTCCGCCAGCTCGATTACCCGGACCTGCTCGATCCCGGCGATCGACGCCTGGCTCCCGTCGGTCGAGCCATCCGATACCGCGATCACCTCGAAGGTGACAAGCTCGGTCCGCAGCGCGTCGACGACGGCTTGCACGTGGGAAGCCAGCCGGGGCCCAGGGTTGTAGAACGGAATGACCAGGCTGAGGTCGATCTCGGCACGAGGAAGCTCTGCGGCGCCGTCGCTCAGCACAGCTGCGCCGGAGTCCGGCCGCACGACCGTTGCCAAGGCTGGGAGAGATACGGCCGCCAGCACCAGCCCGCTCGCCGCCAGCATGCAGCCTGCGACGGTTTCCATCCCGCCGCGGAGCAGGGCAACCAGCACCCATACGAGTACGACCCCGGCCCAGCTGTACAAGGCAGCCATTGAGCGCCGGGCGATATGGAAGTAGGTGAGCAAGCCGATCACGCCAAGGAGTACGGAAGCCAGGGCGATGATCCCGACTACTTTCGCGGCGCCGAGATAGTCCGCGCCGAAGAGCTCATCGACGACTACGCCGGGCATTCCTGCCAGGACCGCGAAGGCCGCGAGCCCGATGACGGTGACCAGCCCGAGCGTCTCGATTAGAGTCTTGCGGGCGCTTGTGCCAGTGGCGTTAGCGGAGGCAAGCCGCGGAAAGGCTACTGTCAGGAGCGCTCCGGGCACGTACAGGGCGATGTGGCCCGCGATCGCCGCAGCCGCGTAGCGACCCGCAGCGACCGGCGCGAGATAGTGACGGGCAAGGAAAGTGTCGATCCCGGTCAGGGTGGTGTAACCGGCGAGCGCGGCGACCGACAAGCTGGCGTCGCGCAGGGAGATCCGCACTTGATCAAACCCTGTGGCGAATACTTCACGCCTCGCGACCACCAGAAGGGCCGCGGTAGCGAATACTTGGCCGATCACCGTCGCCGCCAGGGCGCCCCCCAGCCCGAAGCCGGCCCAGACGAGCACGGCGCCGCTGGCTAGCCGTAGGGCACCGCCGCCGAGCAACGTGGCGACGGCGACGGGCACGAAGCGCAACTCACCGAGCAGCGCACCCTGCAGGACAGCTCCGACAACGGCGACGGGGACCCAGACAGCAAGGGCCAGGTCAGTTACCGGAGACTTCAGGTTCAGGAAACCATCCATCAGCGGTGAGAGAGCCAAGATGGACACCATCGCCCCAACGCCCCAGAGCGTCGCCTTCACTGTCAAACTGCGTAGCGACCTTCGTCCGTTGCCCGCACCAGAGACGACAGCCTGGGTCACGGCGAGCGCCACCGCGCCGAGTGGGACGGCGAGCACAGATAGGACCTGCAGAACGGCGCCAAGCGCCCCGTAGTGCGACGGGCCAAGCAGACGGCTGATCAGGAGGTTGAAGAGGAAGTTAAGCCCGTTAACCCCCGCCGTGGCGACCACGAAGGACCAGCCACCGCCGCCTAGTACCCCGGGGAGGATGCGCCGTCGTTGGCTACGGCGATGGCGGCCCCGATGGCCACTGGGCGTCTCTTCGAATACGGCGGTTGCCGTCGGCGTCGTCACGCGCACCTCGCAGCCAGGCTGATCCGCGAGTCGGGCTGCTGGTGAACGTCGCCGGGCTCTACGGCTTCTTTCGCCCGGGGCCGACCGAGCCGAAGAACCTCATCTCCGGCTGGCCCGCCGTACTCGCGCCGCTGGTGCTGATCGCCGCGGTCGGTTATGTCGCAGTGCTGCGCGACGCGGCGCGCAGGCGCGACGGCCTGGCCATGCTCGCCGCGGGTGTCGCCGGATACTTCCTCGCCCTCGGAAACCAGGGCCCGACCGGCGGCCTCTTCAGGCTCGCATACGAGCACGTTCCCGGCTTCGTCATAATGCGCGAGCCGCGACTCACCATAAGAATTCCGCAAACCTATCCCCCCCGTTAACCGCAGGGTTGATGTTATAGGGAAGATCGCTCACGTGAAGGCGATCTCCGATCTTGTCCGCAGGTGC
>WNFX01006476.1_pt1 | contig 28473 bp, 21 predicted proteins | sample 5400111 | NCBI WGS metagenome assembly WNFX01 (sample SAMN13153363, study PRJNA577476) | soil metagenome | isolation source: 40 cm soil or saprolite under grassland replicate 1 | place: USA:California | collected 2016-06-15
TTGCCCTGCGCTGCGCTCGAATAGCGGGGGCCAGGGCACGGCGCGTTGTGGCGCTTGTAGCACGCCTCACTATCCAGATGAAAGCGAAGAGCATGGCCCAGTTGACAATCCCTACAACAACCAGGAAGACAAGATTTGTCAGATTCCCCAGGGCTAAACTGCTGATTACCAGGTAAATTAAGCCGGTAAGCAGAATATTGAATAGTGTTATAGGAATGAGAATCAGCCATGCAAACTGCATCAACTGGTCGGCGCGCAAACGCGGTAGGGTGCTGCGCACCCAGATGAAGACGAAGCAGAGCAGGTAAACTTTGATAATAAAGTAGACAACGCCCAGCAAATTGCCGAGCAGGCCCCAGCCAAAGCCCCCCAGTCCAGTCAGGTATGCTACTCCTGGACCAGACCAACCACCGAGGAACAGCGCCGTGGCAATAGCGGAAACGATAGTCATATTGCCGTATTCACCAAGGAAAAAGAGCGCCCAGCGCATACCACTATATTCAGTGAGATAACCGGCAACAAGCTCCGACTCCGCCTCTGGTAGATCGAAGGGGGCGCGGTTCGTCTCAGCCAGGCCACAGATGTAATAGACAATGATCATCAGTGGCTGTACCAGGAAGAACCAGGCCCAGGGGGTAAAACCCTTAAAGATGAAGTCTAAGACAGGAATACCAATGCCGTTCTTTGGCCACGTGTTCTGGAAATCGATAATCTCTTTGATTGAAATAGTACCTATGCCAGAGCTGCCCGGATAGCCAGGAGAGCCTGCCAGGGCGCTTGTCAGCATCACCACGCTCACCAGGGCCAGGACAAGTGGCAGCTCATAGGAAATCATTTGCGCAGCAGAACGGAGTCCACCAATCAAGGAGTACTTGTTGTTGGAGCTCCAACCCGCCATGATAACACCTACCACGTCGATAGAGCTCATTGCCACATAGTAGATAATGCCGGTGGCAAGCGCAGTTCCCGGTAGGCCTATATATGGCGAGAAGGGTATGACCGCAAAAGCCGCAATAACAGGTGCCATGAACACGGATGGTGCTAACAAGAACAGTGACTTGTCAGCTTTGGCAGCGTGAATGTCCTCTTTCAGGAGCAGCTTACCGACATCAGCAACCGTCTGTAAGAGGCCCCAGGGACCTGTGTGAAACGGTCCAATGCGATCCTGCATCCAGGCCATTACCTTGCGCTCAGCCAGGATCAAGATTACCGCGCTCGTCAGGACAAAACCAAAGAAGGAGAGGAAGGCGATGATAAACTGCAAGAACTGCAACGAAAAGATTCCATTGAGCAGCTGGCTGCCGATATCATCACCAAGTAAAACTGAGATATGCATATGATAACTCCAAGGGCGAAGAGATAACTGTACAGAGTCATCTCTCGGGGGTTATTTATCGATCAACCTCACCTAATACAAGATCCAGGCTGCCGGTAATTGCCACAACGTCACTCATTTTATGGCCGCGCAACAACTCAGGCAGAATTTGTAAGTTTACCAGGGATGGTCCGCGTATCTTTGCGCGCCAGGGATACTCGCTGCCGTCACTGATAAAGTATATCCCTAGTTCTCCTTTGCTGCTCTCGATGGCAAAGTATGTCTCGCCACGAGGAGGACGGAGAGCAATGGGAGTACGTGTACTAATTGGTCCTCCTGGCATCTTATCCAGGGCGACCCGGCAAAGACGGATGCTCTCATGGATTTCCTGGATACGAACCCTATAGCGTGCGTAACAATCACCTTCCTGGCGTACCTGCATAATGACAGGTACTTCACGATAGGCCATGTAGGGGCGATTGACACGCAGGTCCCAGTTGACGCCACTGGCCCGCAGCATTGGTCCTGTAAGTCCATAGGCAATGGCCTGCTGAGGATCAATATAGCCAACACCCTGGGTACGAGCTTCAAAGATCTCATTACCCGTGATCAGCTTTTCCAGCTCGGCCATATTTTTCTCTAACTGGTCAAGATATGCTTCACACTCTTTGAGCCAGCCTTTAGGGAAATCGTGCAGTACGCCGCCCACACGCAGGTAGTTCACATTAAAGCGGCTGCCTCCCAGCGCCTCAAATAGTGCCATGATGCCCTCGCGGTCACGGAATGTCCATAGAACCGGAGTAAAGGCGCCCAGGTCTAAGAGATAGGTACCAACCGCTACCAGGTGACTGGCAATACGCTGCATCTCGCCAACCAGGAGGCGAATATATTGCGCTCGCCATGGTGGTTCGATACCCATTAATTGTTCGACAGCACCGGCATAGGCGATCTCGTTGAGCATGGGAGAAAGATAATCCGCATTATCCATGTAGCGGATGCCTCCCATGACCGGGCGATTCTCGAGAATTTTTTCGATGCCTCGATGTAGGTAACCAATAACCGGGGTGCAATCGACCACGGTCTCTCCTTCGAGCTTCAACACCAGGCGTAAGACACCATGGGTGCTGGGGTGCTGAGGCCCCATGTTCAGAAGCATCTCTTGAGAACTAATATCCTCAGAAGCTTCTGCCTGGGCGCTTGTATTTGTATCTTGATTTGTGGCCATAGATTTCCTCTTACCAGTCCTCATCTAGCATGGGAGCCAGACAGATTAAGGCAATTATCATCTTTGTCGAAGCAACAGCAACTTGCGCAGGCGCATGCCAAAGCTAAATGTCCAGAGCAGGGCCATCAACACCGCCATACCACCAAACAAAATGTGGTTAGGTTCGGTAGTAAGAACGAGAAAGGAGAAGGCCATACCCCAGCAGCCAAGCGCTACCATACCAGGGAGAATGAGGCTTTGCGGGCCACGTACTCCTGGTGAGAGAAACAGGCTATTACCGGGAGTTATCCCTGGCTTCGTACTGCTATTTTGTGTTGGTGAAGGCGGAGCGCTTTGCGTACTCCTTTTAACTGGTCCTTGCTTATGTCTCCTGGCCTTTGGCATTACAACGATTTCCCCTCATCTCGTTTCGCTACGCGACTCGCTCTGTTCCTGCTTACTCTTATTTGTTGCTGATTGACCCTCCGGGTTCGCTTCATTCAGGTTCGCCTCTTCTTGATGGCTCCCAGAAGTGTGCCCAAAAGTGGGAGTGCCTGGATGCAAACGTTCTTCGAGCCCCTGGCCAAATTTCTTCTGCACTACATGCTCCACGCCTCTTTGCTGGTATTTGCCAGCCACAGCCATATTGGGATCGACCTGGGTGGTGGCGCGAGGCTTGACTGTTAGCGGCACCTGGTGGAAGCTCTTGAGCAGCGGGTACCCTTCAAAGTCATCATCCAGCAGCATCCGTCTCAGGTCGGGATGGCCCGTGAACCTGATGCCAAAAAGATCATAGGTTTCACGCTCTAACCAGTTTGCCGTCGGCCAGACAGAAACAACGCTGTCCACTTCCGGTTTTTCATGATCCAGGCGAACCTTGATTTGGAGCAACTGACCCCGGGTCGTTGACCACATATGATAGACCGTCTCAAGGTGATCGAGCATATCTACGCCGGAGATGCAGCTTAACAGGTCAAACCCCAGTTGATCGCGCAAGAAGCGGCAAACGGCAACGAGATGCGTGCGATCAATCTCTAAGGCGAGAAACTCCCCTTTGAGCGTTTTAGGGGCAACAGGCCGACCCGTTATTTGAGCAATTGGGGCCAGGTCGCGTGCGAGAGCAGCATTTTGATCGCGGTAGCCTCGCGTTTCAGTAGGGGTACTTTTTGAACGTGGCACTAGATCCATCGAGTGACCCCCTTGCGCCAGGCATAGGCCAGGCCGAGCGCGAGAACGACAATGAAGAAGAGAATTTCAAAGAATCCAAAAAAGCTCAACTGCTTGAAAATGATCGCCCAGGAAATGATGAAAACGATATCTACATCGAAAGCAACAAAGAGCAACGCAAATATGTAGAAGCCGAGTGGATATTGTACCCAGGCCGTGCCAATAGGAGTTTCACCCGACTCATAGGTTTGCAGTTTTTCTTTTGTTCTTTTATGGGGTGCAAGTATATTTGCCATGGTCATCGTAACGATGACAAAGCCAAATCCCGCGGCGAATAAGATGCCAGCATATAAATAACCAATATTGACAGGTGTTGACACGCGCCTTTCCTCCAAATCATAGTCTACATTTTTTTGCATAAAGGCGAGAGAATGCTGCATTGATTATAGCACAGGAAAGAAGGAGCGACAAAGGGATATATCATAGGTTGCCGGGGTTGGCGGGTTCACCTGGCAGCCGCAAGGGCTGCCAGATGATTACATCGGTGGATATTGGGGTGAATCTGGCCTGGCCAGGAGCTGAATACCGGTCATACCGGTGCGCTGGGTGGCTTCGTTGATATGCACCACGATCACGCTGACATTGTCATCGCCTCCCCCATCAAGGGCCGCTTTGATCAAAGCATTGCCGGTCTGCGATGGATCAGGCACCGTGCTGAGAATCTGTTCAATGGTGGGATCACGAACCATATCCCACAGCCCATCAGAACAGAGAAGCAATTTATCCCCGGGTTGGAGAAGCACGATGAACGAGTCCACGTCGATAACCGGTTTCTCCCCCAGGCTGCGGTAAATCTGGTTGCGCTTGGGATGGGTGTAAATATCATCAGGCTTAATAATCCCCGCCTCAACCAAACTAGCCACCACCGAATGGTCGTTGGTAATCTTTTTGAGCCCATCGGGCCGGCGGTAGAGATACGTGCGGCTGTCGCCGACATTGGCGATATAGGCCGTCGTGCCAACGATCAAAGCAGCGGTCATGGTGGTGCCCATATCCGCCCGATCCTGGATATTGCGCTGGTGCACGGCCAGGTTGGCTTCCTTGACCCCATCAACCAGCAGTTGTGTGAGAGCCTCATCCGTCAACGGTTCGTTGCCTGACAGCTGTGGTAAGGCGCGATCCGCAATGGTTTGAATGGCCAGGCGGCTGGCATCTTGTCCACTCGCATGCCCGCCCATGCCATCTGCCACCACGAATAAACCAAACTGCTCCGCGTTTGAATTAAGCGTTCGTTCTCCCTGGGCGGCAAAGAGACTATCCTCGTTTGGCTTGTGTTGGCGTTTAATGCCGGGATTGGAACGTGTTCCTACTACCAGGCTCATATTGCGACCTGTAAACTGCTCTACAGGTGGACCAGGAAACGCTGGAGCAGTTCTTACATCCTCGCCAGTGTACGGTAGTGTTCTTTCCAACTCCACCTGTCCATTCCTAAACTGGCTAGGTGACATCTCCCTCGTCGGTTGGTCGTATATTGAGGCCGCAGGTACAAGTCCAGGGGCAGGTGGTGATTGCATTGGAGCAGGGGGCGGTGATGATGGAGAGAGAGCTGCCCTCCCCTGCAATCCCGCTTCCGCCGGTGAAAGTGGGACCCGGCAATTTGAACAGAATTTATCAATTGGCAGCACAGGCTGACCACAATTGGGGCAGCGCAGATTGGAGTGCGCAGCAGGAGTCCCTGTAGTATTTATCATGGGCGCTGGTGGTTGTTGCCGTGCTTGCTTACGCTCTACGTTCTCCTGCTCAGCGATACGTGCGGCATCCTTAGCGGCCTTCTGATCGGCCGTGCGCTGTTCCACATCAAAACGGGCCAACTCCCGGCGGCGCTGTGCCTGCCTGCGTATAAGCGCCAGGCTGAGCAGCAGCAAAAGGAGCACCAAAAGAACCACTCCACCAATCACCAACCACATCAGCTGCGAGTTAGGAATAGTAATACCAAACAGTTTAGTACTTTGTTCCGTAGAAGAAGCTTTTCTTCCAGAACTGGGTGTCCCGCTTCTACCGCTACCTGATGCGCCAGTATTTCCCTGTCCCTGGAAGGCAGGCAGTTTCAGAAAGGCGCTAGGAGCCAGAAAGAGTGGATTGGGCTTTGCTGCATTGCGAAAGTCGGTCTGAGCGCTGGTCAGATGGTTGGCATAAAAATCACTAATCCCTTTATTCCAGGCATCATGCAGCGCATTGGTGTTCACGGCTTGTACTGGGGTGGGGGCTATTTGACTGCTTACAAACGTTCTGATGCTCCCTGCGGTATCATTCGCCTTCGTTTTCATATCCACCAATTGCCCTCGGTCATTGACGATGGGCATCCCCAGTTCATTGTCAGAAGCCGTGAGGGAAGCAGCTGGAGCGGGAGCCAGGAACTGCACGGCTTGTGCGACACTTGGGGGTAAAGAGGAAGGCCCGGTCAACTCGATGCCCAGAAACGGAGTGGCTTGAGGGCTTGACGCCATGTCGATAAAGGGCTGAGGAAGAGTGGTTTGGAAGGGCACTAACACGACTCCATCAGAACAGGTGGGTAAGTTTTGACAGACAATAGGCCTACCACCACAGGATTTGGGCTGGCATGGCATTGACACCAGGGGAGCCACTGATTGAACTGATGGAGAATTGGTTGTGGAGCCGACATAGGCTGTGTTGGTATAGATCTGAAGCATCGTCAGTTGTTCATTAGAATTGCCAAGTGCACACGTCAAGGCATTGGGATTGGGATTGGCGAGCGACCCATCGGTGAGTACCCAATTGTTGATAGTCGTGCTGCCAGGAGAAGAGGCCCAACTGCCCACCAGGACACCCAGACCGGTCGCAGATGATTGACAACCCGGTGGAACGCCGCTATAAGAGGCAACAAGACGGACGACAGAGACACCTGCCTGGTCTAAGGCCTGGGATGTACCAAAACTATAACTGCTTTGTGTTGAGGAGGCGAAGGCGACTGAAGGCAGCACGAGCTGAAGAGCAATAAGGATTCCACTGAGTAGAGGGAGGGCAACATACAAACCCATGCCCTTTCGCAACTTCGCTACGAAACTATACGGACTCATTGGTTCTTTCTCCCTTGTATTGGGCTGCGTTATCGCTACTATTAAGATAGTCTCTTCTCATCGACCCAATCGACTTCGTATGCGTAGCAACACAGGCTGTGCTGCTGGAATGACAGGTACCACATAGCCACACTCCCGCTCGGCATCAAGGAATTTTCCTTCATTCTCGTAGACCTGGCTCAACAGGAAGCGAGTTGGATGATCCGCGGGATTGAGGGTGAGAGCAGTTACAAAGGCTCGCTCAGCCACAGGGAGTTGGTTCAAGCGCATGGCAAGCTGACCCACCTTCACATGGAAATCGTGTTGTTTTGGTACTAAACGTGCTGTCTCCTGGTACTCACGCAAGGCAAGCTCAAGTTGATTCGTCTCCTCATAACACTGTGCGAGGCGCTGATGAGCTTCAGGATCGTTTGGATTCAAGCGCAACGACTGTGTATAGCCAGGAATAGCTTGTAAGGACTGGCGCCGCAGGAAGAGCGAGACGTCGGCCAGGAGTTTATGGGTTTCGGCATCATTTGGATTGAGCTGTAGTGAACGAGTATAGGCTTGAACTGCCTGGTCAGGGGAAGGAGGCCGGCGACGTGCAAAAACCTGGCCAAAGATCCTGTGTACCAACGAGTTATTCGGTTCAAGAACATAGGCTTGCTGAACAGCAGCATACGCTTCTTCGACACGATTCGCATTCATATATCCCAGGGCAGCGGTGAGATACGCTCCGCCAGGACCGGTTGTCGTATGCAAAGTTGGATTAGCAGGAGGAGTGCCAGGAGTGCCGCCTGATCGAGGTAGAACACTATTGGGCGTCTGCGGAGTAAGCTGACGTGATTGACCTTGAGATGGAAGTGGCCCTAGTGGCGGCGTTACCGTAGGCGGCGGGAGATTGATGATCGCTTTCTCCATCTCACCAGCATTCGGCCAGCGCTGTTCAAGGTTAGGAGCTAAAGCCTTCATAATCACCTGTTCAAAGGCCACAGAGACGTCCGGGCGCAACATTCGAATGGGCGGAAACGAAAAGATGCTGGGTTTATTGTTGGCAGCATCGTGATGGGTCAGGACCCTATGCAGGGTGGCTCCTAGTGCGTAGATATCGCTGCGTGGCTCCGGCATCCCGTGAAGTTGCTCTGGGGGAGCATAGCCAATGGTCATGATAATGGTGGCCTGGCGCTGCGATTGAAAGGTCCGGGCAATCCCAAAGTCAATCAGCTTGAGCTCATCACGCTCGGTCACCATAATATTGGAGGGCTTGAGATCACGAAAAATGATGGGGGGAGATTGGCGATGCAAGTAGTTTAAGACGCTACAAATTTGCTGCCCCCAACTGCGGACGCGGGCTTCAGGAACGCCTTGCGCTCCATTGACACCCACGACGTTGCCTTCTTTTTCGAGCACATCCCCTAGGGTCCGCCCTTCAATAAAATCCATGACCAGGTAGTGCTTGCCGCCTTCAACAAAGAAGTCGCGTACACGGGGAATACAGGGATGGTTGAGGTCAAGCAATAAGGTGGCCTCGCGCCCAAACCATTCCACCGCCTGCGTACGTTCGGTATCGTTTTGAAATTCGTCGAGCATCTCTTTGACGGCACAGGGACGATTAAAACGGGTATCTATGGCTCGATAGACTGCGCCCATACCGCCTGCAGCTACCGGTTTCTCGATTTTATAACGTCTCCCAGACAGTTCGGTACCAGAAACTAAACGCCGCTGATGACCGCCATTCACTTCTCCACCAGAAATAGGGCTGGATGATGCTTGCGGGGAAGACACCGGAGCAGAAAGAGGCTGCGGTACTACTGGTGGTAGCGAATAGTCAGATGCGAACCCACCGGGACCATTTTGCGGCCCAGAGGGCCTATTGAGAGATGCTGCATTGTTAGGGTCAGACGGATACTTACTTGCCATATGTTTACACCGCTCTTATTCTGGCTGAACTCCACTATCATAATGAATGAAAAGTTCCTTATACTTCTATTGGAGTTCAAGGGAACATTCATCAGCCTGTTATTAATTCTTATTGTTGGGCGCATTATAACATATTCTCAATAAATTGAACAATGAGAAAGAACTCTGTTATCATGCGACTTTGGCCACATTTTGCAATGTTTTTAATTCCTTGAAGTGAAGGCCTGTCTCCACTTATTTTACCACTGTTTTTGGCCGCAAGTGATAATTCTTTACCACTTTTATGCAAAAACTATGGTAGGATAGTAGACATAGGAGCAGAGAATAATGCAATTTAACCATAGCCAGTTAAAGCTGAAGAAAAGAAAAATAACAGGCAGTATCCTCATACCCCTTATAGCTACCCTGCTGATACAATCTCTTGCCCTCTTCTTGTTTCCTTCCACCTCCCATGCAGATGGAGGATTTCCTATCATTGGGGTGCTTCATGCTGGCAGTCGTCCAGAGGGGATAGCCGTCGATACCCAGACGCACCTGGTATACATTGCCTATGAGTACCCCAGCCTCGTCGTCGCATTTGATCCTGGCAGCGGCAAGGTACGCTGGCACACAACGGTAGGAGACACACCTACCGATGTCCAAGTGGATAGCACTAGCCACCATGTCTACGTGGTTAGCACTTTATTCAGAAGCAAACAAAGTCTTCTTGCCGTTCTCAATGGAGCCACAGGCAAGGCCCTGCTTACCGCTCCCACAGGATCGGGCGACAATGGTATCGCGGTTGACACAAAACGCCAACGTGTTTATGTATCGAGTACTGATAATCCTATCATCAATGTCTTCAAGTTGGTGACATCTCCTACTGGGACCCTCAGTGCAGAGTCATCAATACTCGCTTTTGGACCACGGCCACAGGCACTCGGCGTAAATAGCTGCCTGGGACGACTCTATGTGGGGGACGCGATAGAAAACACCATTACCGTCTATGGCGAAGACACGGGTCGCAAACTTGCGACCATTCCGGTTGCCGATGTGCCAGAGCAGCCGCTACGCGTAGATGAAACAACAGGACGACAAGGATAGCAGCCCCACTGGTCAAATCACCGGCACAACGGTTACGGTCATCGATGCTCAGTCTTTTGACGTGCTAGGAACGCTGCAAGTTGGCCGCTCCCCTGACGGTGTCGAGTCTGATCCAATGCTGCGCCGTGTCTACGTGTCTGTTGAAGACAGCAGTGCCGTTGTTGAGATCAGTGATTCAGTCGATCTCCCACTTCGGTCCGCTACAAACTTTCACCAGGCGGCGACTGCCCACCACGCTATTTTTCTTCTGCAACAGGCGGCTATTATTACGGTTATCATTATGATTTTGACGCTAGTAGGAGCTACATTGGGCGCTCTGTTACCGCGTTGGCGTGGGCAGGGAAGCCCTCAAACTCCGCCAGGCGACGCGTCGTCCCGCTTAAAGAAGCATACCCCTCCTGGGTAAGATAGGCCAGACCCGTGCGTTTCAGAAAATCATAGACAGAGGTACAAGAGAAGGTATGAGCAAATCCGCCAGTCGGCAAGACAGCGTTTGTGCCAACACTGTAGTTTCCCATACAGAAGGGCGTGTGCGGACCAAGCAGGATTTCACCGGCGTTCTTGAGTTCAGGCAGTAAAGCAAAGGGTTCAAGTACCTGCACTTCAAGATGTTCCGGCGCATATTCGTTGACAAAATGGACTGCCTCACGCATACTCGAAGCGAGCACAATGCCACCTGTCCCCTCCGGGGCCTCAAAGACGGTTCGACAAAAGGCTCGTCGCCATTCTGGCAGCGCCGCCATTTTGCCTGGAAGCAGGGTCATAACCGCTTCAGCCAGGGCCCGGCTATCTGTCACTAACAGGCTCGAGGAATCTGGCCCATGTTCAGCCTCGATCAGCAGGTCACGCGCCAGCAATTCCGGGTCAGCGGTAGCATCGGCCAGGGTAATTGATTCGCTAGGGCCCGCCGGAAGGCCCACATCCACCGTCCCATACAGTAGGCGTTTGGCGGCAGAGACAAATCCGCCGCCAGGCCCAGTAATTTTATGCACACGGGCGATGCTTGCCGTACCGTAGGCCAGGGCAGCAATAGCTTGAGCACCGCCGACACGATAAATTTCATGGACACCGCATAGATCTGCGGCAACTAACGATGCCGGGTCTACTTCTCCACCTGGTCCCGGGGGAGTGCAGACCACGATGCGCGGCACGCCAGCAATACTCGCGGGCGTCGCCAGCATATACATCACCGAGGGGAAGGCGCCTTTTCCTCGCGGCACATAGAGTCCTACGCTGGTAACAGGCGTGATCTTCTCTCCGGCCATTACACCTGGGGCCACCTGTGTAAACCACTGCTCATGCGGCATTTGTTGCTGATGAAATGTGCGAACGTTGCGAATTGCGTGTTCAATAGCACTCCGTACTGAAGTATCAAGTATTTGGTAGGCCCGCTCAATCTCTTCACGGCTCACTCGCAAGCGATCTGGCGCCAGTTGGACACGGTCAAAGCGTGCGGTAAACTCTATGAGCGCCAGATCGCCGCGCTGGCGCACCTCCTGGATGATGGGACGCACCCGTTCGATCAGTTCATCGATTTGGATCTCAGCTCGTCGCAATAGACGTGCCCGTTGTGAGACGTCCATGGTAGCTAGTTCGTAGAAATGGATCATATTCACTTTCCCTATATCTATTCAGGTCTTCTCTCTCTGGCCGCCTTATCAGCAAGTTCCGCTGCTGCCACGTCTGCCTTCATCCAGCGTGCGCCAAAGATGCCGACAACTCCAGCTATAACGAGCGTTGGAACACACGTAACCAGGAACGCCAAACTCAGGTCTTGACCAGCCACACTTTGCGTGAAGTGCAGTTTTCCAGGTGTTGGATCAAAGGCTCTGGCTAACAGTCCCACGAGCGAAGGGGAAAAAGCATCGCCCAGCAGGTGTGCACTCAGCAACGAAAGAGCTACTGCCGACGCACGTAAGGCAGATGGAACTACGTCCTGTGTCGCTGCAGTACTGGGGCCGTTGTAGATGTTAATCAACATGGCAGAGATAAAAAAGCAAACAATGAAGACAGCTTCATTGTGAATGGTGACAGCCAGGGCAAAAGCTGGAGCACACAGTAAGAAACCAAGACCACATACGAGCACGCGCGCACCAGGATGACGACGGTTAAGAATATCTGACATATAACCGCCAAGAAGTACACCCAGAATACCTGCAATTACCACTACTCCTCCGGCGAGAATGCTCGCAAAAGCCGAACTCAGGCCAAAGGTGTCTTTCTGCTGCAGATAGATAGGCAAGTAGACCACAGCTGCACCCAGGGAGAAGAAGGCAAAAATCTGCATGATAATCAATACTACCAGCGTTCTGATGCGTAATAACGCGCCAAACTGCCTCACTACACTCTTTGGAACTGTAACAGTGTGAGTAGAGTCTATCACCTGTGCCTCATCGACAGATGAATGCGGATCAAGTTCTACGGCGTCTTCATCGGCTTGATTGCGGCGCGGCTCACGCAGCCGGTAGGCAAGGAAAGCAAGCACAAGACCTGGAATACCCGTGAAGACGAAAGCGAGTCTCCACATTCCATGTCCAAGACCAGCGATAACACCACCGGCGATGAAACCGATCATCAAGCCGATGAGTGAACCTGCCGTCCAGCGACTCATGACCTGCGCTCGCTTCGAGCGACTGAAGTAGTCGCTCAACATGGCAGTACCAGCAGGATAGTAACCAGCCTCACCAATACCCAGCACCATGCGTGAGATAAATAGCGTGACAAAACTATTCGCCAATGCAGTAAATGCTGTTGCCAGGCTCCAAATTGCTACACAGAGGGCAACGATATTTTTGCGACTCGAGCGATCTGCCCAGACACCCAGGGGCAAGGTGCCGACGGCATAGACGAAAATAAAGGCTGTAGCAAGAAAGCCAATCTGATCGATGCTCAGACCAAGTTCCTTACCAACAATATTGGAGGCTCCAGCGAATACATAACGGTCTAGATAGTTGAGCAAATTGATGCTGAACATGATCCAGAAGACGTATGCCGCATATCGCCTGGCGCTACGATTGGAAACCTCCTGGCCAGCATTGGTGGATGGGGCAACTTCACTCATGTGCACCTCCATTGGGGGATAATTATAACTGCGAGGTCGAGAGTAAATACATCACCTGTACAATATCATAGATTGAAGGAAGATGGAAGAGGAAAGATTTGCTATACGCTCAAAGAAATTATTTTGGCAAACTCAGCATTTCCAGGAAGCTCCACGATTTGAGGTCACGCTCTAAATGGAAGTGCAGGAGGCCATGCATGACAGCTTCCAATTCAAGCTGCAGGTGGGCATCTAAGCGCAAGCGGGGCACCTCACTCCATTTAGAGCGTTGGAGTAGTCGCAAGACTTTGAGTCCATTCATTGAGAGCGAGCGGGCCCATAAACGGGAGCATTGTGGGCACAACACGCCACCGAGCGAGGGAGTAAAGCCATTCTCTTGTGGTTGTAGTTCGCTTGCACAGTGCGCGCAGTTACGGAAGGCAGGTTCGTAGCCTATGTAGGATAAGAGGTGTATTTCGAAGTAACGCAAGAGAAGATTGGTGCGTACGTGCTCCTGCCCTGTAAGGGGGGCTCCATTTAGCTTCCGCTGCTGCAGGTCAATAGCATCAGCTTCGAGGCTGCGCAGCATCTCTAGCATTAGGTTGTAGACTTCAGGGTGTTGAGTATGTTCTTCGATAAAGCGGTCAACCAGCTCTGCCAGGTAGAATCCACACGTCATATGCCACAGTTCGCTGCGCAGTTGGAGAAAATTTTCACGGACTTCGGCCTGGGTGATAATATCGAGGTTGCGACCAAGAGCTACCTGTAGCTGGCTATGGCTCAATAATTCCAGGTGGCCCGCTTTTTTGCTGATGGGGCGTCGTATGCCTTTGGCGATGGCATGGAATTTGCCTTTGGTAGGGGTGAAGAGGGTCAGGACACGGTCAGCTTCGCCCAAATCGGTGCGCTTAAGTACGATGGCTTCGATGGAGTAGCTGTGTTGCTGTCGCATGTTGGTATCCTGGTAAACAAAGAAAAACGTGATCTGGTCAATCACGTTTCTCAGGGAGGCGACGAGCGGATTCGAACCGCTGGTGCAGCTTTTGCAGAGCCGTGCCTTACCACTTGGCGACGTCGCCGTTTGAATTCTAGGAAGGGGAGCGGGAGACGGGGATCGAACCCGCGACTTTCTCCTTGGCAAGGAGATGCTCTACCACTGAGCCACTCCCGCATTACACGTGTATTTGCATGATTAAGATATCATACTGGAAGGGTTTTGTCAACTGGTTTTTGAAAAAAATTACTCTACCACGAAGCCTCGATCCTTCAATAATTCTACTACACGCTCCAGATTACGGGGTGGTACTCGCACCAGGCGGCCTTGCTGGGCTACCTCGGTACCCAGCAGGTGCTGCAATTCTTCATCGGCCAGGAGGTCTTGTAGCACCTCGGCCTGGAGATAGAGGAGAGGAGCCTGCTCTACCCGGATGCCTGGTTGCTCACCATAGCCTCCACCCCACAATTTGAGGCGGATTAAGAAAGAGCCGGGAACGCCGCCTTCACAATACTGATGCAAAAAGCGGATAAGAACATCCAGTGATAAACCAGCTCTGCACGCACGTTGAATTATAGACGGCGTTATCTTGCGCCAGCCTGTTACTTCGTCTCGTTCACTCACACGTTCGATTTCTGCTGCCAGATAGAGATCGGTCACGGCATATAAGGGCTGCAGCAGACCATCTTCATGTAGTTTCCACTGCGGCTCACGCGCTCCAAAACGCCCGTGCTCCAAAGGGTTATCCTGTACAGGAGCCGATACAAGCGCAGGCAGGTAGTCGCGCCGCCACAGCATCTCTTGTAGAGGAGATAATTGATGAGGAGCAACTTCTGCCAATATGGGAGACAAACGACGGCCCAACATGTGGCTTGCCTCTTCATCGGCAAACAGCGCATCGAGCAAGGCCGGATCGTCAACCTCAAGCAAAGTAGCTCCTTGCCAAAGCTCAATACGTCGTGCTTGCCGCTCCCATTCCACCAGCGAATATCGCACATTTTGAGGACCCTCTTCTCCTCCAGTGGCTTCTTCCAGGATTTGCTGAATAGTATCGGCGTGGAGCCCCATCTGGATAGCGCGTGTAACACTTGCCTTTGTTATACGGTACTGGGCAATATGTTCCAGGCCCAGGCGTTCAGCAAAACGATCCAATTTGATAAGGAGAGCTTCAGAGACGGGAGCCAGGGCCACCATCTCAAAATTTGGCTGTACAATCAATCGTCCCCATGGCACATCCTCGACCTCCGGTGGGGAATCGCTGGTGACCAACGTGATACCGGCTGCCAGGCGAAAAGCGGTAGCATTCGCTTCACTGTTCACATCTACCAGCCCCAACCAACGCAATGGCCCTAACACCACAGCCCGGATGAAACCACCCTCCACCAGGTGCCAGCCTTCTCGATGAGTAAGCCAACCCCTCCGTAAACGGAAGTCCCAACCATAGGGATTGCTACCCAGGGAATAGCGTTCCGCACGCGGCCCATACTGGCGGGGAAAGAGAAGATAGGGTGTATATAATTTCGTGCGAGCGATAAACGCCCATAAGCGATAGCAGCGCCGTGCTCGTTCTAACACAGGCTGTGAAAAAAAAATCTCAGCGGCCGCGGCATGCACAGCACCTTGCCGCTCTTGCAGTAATCCCAATTGCATCAGGAGTAAGCGTATAAACAACAAGCAAGGAACATCCTGCTCTGTACGTATCTGTTCAATCTGCCCCTCAGGGCCCCACAGCTCCACTACTTGACGGAGAGCAGAGCGCGAGAGCAATCCGCTATTAACTAACGGCAATCCTTCACGCAGAGCTGCAACATGTGACCAGTACAGGTAGAGTGTGCGCTGCAAAGCCCGAAAGCCTTCCCCTATTTCTTTCGGGGAAGTCAGAGGCTGCTCTTCCTGGATGCCCTTTTCCTTACTTGCAACTTCGTTAACGACATCCTTCACCGCTTGCGGCACAATCAGCACCCCATCATAGACTCCACTCGTATAGTCCCGGCCTGCAAAATTCGTTTGCTTCCCCCAGAAAAGCAGGCCCAGCATTAACAGGCGACGAAGCGACTGCTCAAAGAGGCCGTGAGGATGGGGAGTTGGATAGAGCATGCTGCTCTGCTCAGTGGTTGATAGGGGTTCGTTTTCCTTCGCAGTACTAAGCGCCCCACTACTGGTCAGGTATAAGGCAAGGTCACGGCTATTCGCTCTGCCGCCACAGAAGACCAGTTCATGCAAAATCAGGCTTTCGGTATCATTCAGGCTGCGAATAGCCTCATTGATAGTGGAGGGATGGAAAAGATGTTCTGCAATCTCAGGAATAGTGATAGAGGGAGATAGCAAGGGTATGTTCCCACTTTGTCCTTTGGGCCGACGCAATTTGGCTAAAGTTTGCAAGTGATAGGGGGGCACAGTACTTAACAGGTCGATATCACTCTGTTCCATAAAACTCCTTTCATCACTCCTGAGCTGTAGTGGCTATCCCTTGCGGAACCCTGCCTGGTGGGCAGTAACCCACACGCCAGCCTCAGCGGAGGGATGGCATTCAAGTCTACTCCTTTTCATGGAGCAGAGGAACATGCCCACGCCGCTTGAGGTCCTCGACAATACGCTCTGTGCCCTGTTTCTTGAGAATCATGCGTGTTGGAGAAATGGCCCGTACTACCTGCTCTTCTACTGAAGTAGTAGCCGAGAGTTCACGCATAACCAGAGTATCTGTTACCTCCAAAAGGGATACACCTGTATAAAGACGAACGCGTCCATAGTTGGCAGTCCACCGTTCAAGCTGTGCCAGTAAGCGCACTAAAGGAGTATCAGTTTGCTCCTCATCTTGTGCAAGTTGCTGTAACAATTGTATTAAGGCCGTAGGACGCTGCCCGCGACTTAACGCTTCGGCCACGGACCTGGGAGCTAGCCGATAGCAGAGACGCTCGCTGCGAACGCCAGATGTTTCCGCAAAATCCTCTATCAACTCTATCAGCGGCCATGCTCCAGGGGTGCAAGAAACAAGCAATTCGCCAGTCTCTAACACATCCAGGAAAGATGTAGAGACCTGATCGCTCTGCACATCAGCCTGTTCAGGAAGTTCTATGCCATTCAATAACAGGTCTGCCATTGGAGTAAGGCGGAATGCCAGTAAGCGCCCCTCGCCAGACAAAGCTAAGTCACTAATACCCCACCAGTGCAATGGTCCACGTAACAGGCGCGCCAGGTAGTGCCCTTCTGCACGCATCCAATCATTCATCTGTGTCTGCTGCAAAGGTCGCCCTTCTTCTTGCTCTAACCACCAATGTGGCGAGGGAAACAACCGCTGCCGCTTCTGCAGAAAAGAAGGGTTCAATCGATAAATAAAACGTGCAAAGCCGGGAAAACTTATCCATTGATTGAGAGGAGCTTGCGCTATCAAGGCCACTAACAATTGTCGGGCCTCACAATTCTCCGCCTCCAATTCTCCTGGACGCAGTATTGGATGGTTGAGCGTCGTCGTACGGCAGCGCAAGCGCAAGTCTTCTTCCTGGAGTTCAAACAATTCGTCATAACTGGGCTGAGTTAGCCACAACTCAAACAGGTCACGGGCTACCTCACGACTGATAGGGCCCAGCAAAAGGCGGGCCGCATTGGGAAGTAAACGTAGATATGGTGTTCCAGCATCATCTTTATGGAGAATATCGGCCAGGCGCAATAAGCGCACAGCATAGCGCAAGAAAGTAGAAGTGCGAGGAACGGCAGGCTGCAATGCCGCAATTAATGAAGATGAGGGTAAGCCGCTGGGAGGGGAAATGCTTCCCGCCCCATCGTTAGGAAGTGTCCCAGGGGCACGTAAAGGAGAAAGCGGGTGCCGGTATCTCTAGCAACTTCTTTCTCTATATTAAAGGGTGTAATCGGCAACGGAACGTGCAGGGCAGCACGCACCTCTACGGGCACATACCAGCCCAGATCAAACAATGAGCCGCTGAGGCCAATGCGTTGTTGTGGAGAGCTATTGAGACTTGTGCGCAAAAGCAGCCCCTTGCTTTGGAGAGCAAGAAGAACTCCCTGTAATTTATCTGGTTGACCAAAAGCAAACCGCTCAAAGAGACCTCGCAGGTCGTCATCGGTCATCGAACCACCAGCTAACGTGAGCGTAGCCAATAACTGGCGCTGTGGTTTCTCCAGTGCACCGGCAATTCTGCGTACTACTTCGGGCTGGTTAAGGAGTTCTACTACAGCATCGGCGAGTTGCTGTTTGTTCAAGCCTGTCGGGGTGATATCATACTCACGGGCAATACTGCGTAGCTCACTCAATCCCATCTGTGTCAGTATCTCCCTGAGATTACCAGGCGGGGTTGGACCACGTAAGACAGCAACATGTGCAGTTTGACCGGACTGATGTAAAGATTTTAAGGCAATCTTCTGTTCTCCAGGTGGGAGCACTACCTCTTCCCGTTTGAAAGGAGACGTCCCGGCGGAACTATGAGCCAGTGGAGTAGCAGGAGTAGCAGGAGTAGCAGGAGTAGTGGAAGTAGGGGGAGTTACAAATGTCATTGGATGAGCAAGCCATTGATAGAGAAGAGCTGCTACATGCTGGCAGATAGAGCGGGAGACGGGATTACAAGAACAGTGAGCAAGCCAGAAACTGGAACTTTGTATCTCAACATCAACGACATAACGATGTTGTTCGGGTGATATATGTTCTGTCGTCTCTACTGTGTTTGCCGGAGATGCTGCCGATCCATTGGCCAAATTGGATATATCGACAATGCCCAGGAGTTGCGCTCCTCGCCGCATCGTTGCCTGTACGGCTCCTATGCGACAATACTCCTGTCCCAACGATGCTATTGAAAGCCCGGCCATTCGGATAATATCTGCTGCTCGCAGGCGTTGCAGTGCGCTGGGTACAACATCATCCATAAAAAAAAGGCATTTCTTCCCGCCCCCTAAAAGGGGCGGGAAGAAATGCCGCCTCTCCTTTCTGTAGATAGCCATAGCCATCTGCCCGTTGCAGACAGCGGCAATACTTCTTGCCAATATCGGTGACTTTCCCTGATTTGGTCGCAATCGTGAAGGCTCCGTTTGCCTTAGCAGACACTCTACCCACATGGATGCCTGGGTGTTTGAGGTGAGCCGGAACTCTGGCCTGGACAATATCGCCCGTTCGAAACAGATGCCGAAATTTCTTCTGTTTCGGCTTGGTGCGTGGGAAGCCATGCTCATCCATCAAACACAGTTGCCGACAGCCATGCCCGTTGGCTTTGATGAGCAATGGCACGACCCCCTTGAGGCGAAGACGCTCAGGCGTATTCTTGCCGACACAGGCAGCATCCAGCCAATGCGCCTTGGGGAAGGCTCGCCTGGTGCGGTTGAACTTGGTCAGCCCCCCTGATCCACACTCCATCGGCAAGCCCAAAGCCAGGAGTCCCTCATAGAGCCTCCAGCGGATGGCATTGACAGTTGTAGCATCCTTGAGCGGGGCTGTCGCCTGAGCCAGGATGCGTGCCACGAGGTCCGGCTGACCAGCCAGAAAGACGTGAATGTCCTGCGTTCCCTTCTTGGTGTTGCAAGGAGCACAGGCCAGCGTCAGATTGCAGATCCGGTTATCGACTCGCACCGCACGGGGAACAATGTGTTCAACTTGTAACGGAACATGTTCCGCACCACAGTAGACGCATTTGCGTCCCCACTTTTCAAGCAAGTATTGCCTCACCTCGTAACCATAGAGGGTCCCCTGCTGATACTCAACGCTTGAAATGTCAGGGTTCTCCATCCGTTGCAGGTCAAACTTGACGAGCTCCTGACTCATCGCTGAGATGGGGCACAGTCGCATCAGACGCTTCACCCAGGTGATGACATTGCTGATCCTGCTCTCTAAGGAGGGAGGGAGCCAACCCTTTTTCTTGCGCCGATTAGCATATCTTGGTTGGCGGTATCTGGTTTTTCGGTTTCTTCGGCTTCTGCGTACCGCTCGCCGCCTAGCGAGGGCTTTGGTGATCTGCTCACCTCGATGCTCCAGTTCTGCTGCGAAAACGACCTCGCCTGTGGCATCATTGACCAGTGCCAGCCCGGTCGTCTTGCTGCCAGGATCAATCTTGACCCGCAACGGCTCAAGGACCGGCTGTTCGACCAGGGTTTTGAGGATGATCGTAAAGGGGTACCGCTTCAACATGGCTGCTTTGCCAGAGGAGAGCAGCAGACGCGCTCTGCCAGGATGCACCGGGTTTAATGGTTGTTTGTGGGTATCAAGAACAAACACTTTGCTCATGCGAGCCTCCTCTCGCGAGGGTAATGGTGGCCTTGACAAGGTTATGAAGCGGTTTGACGTACAACACACGGCCTTCACCCGTTACAGCTGTTTAATGTTGTACCGTAGAGGTTGGGGCTGGCCTCGCACCCCAACGTACCTAAATTCGCTCCTAACGTAGCCCGTTGTCGAACTGAGTCGGGTCAGGTTCGAACTTGCTTCTGCAAGCCTATCCCGTTCTACGGGATGGGTTCCTGACATACTTAACCTAAGATTGTTTACAATGGGTAGATTACGTTGCGATATAATAGCACGAAACGACCGTGGGGGTCAATCACGATCGCAAAAAGAACCTTTACAAGATAAACGGAGCATGTAAGAAAAAGTCACTACATACTTGCCTTCTGAAACCTTTCAGTTCCCTATTGCTCTAGTTCATACATTACATTGGCCACCGACGCCAATGCCGCAGTCTCTGCTCGTAATATGCGCTGTCCCAGGGTCACCACCTGCACACCATAGCGTTGCGCTAAGGTGACCTCTTCGGCCATCAAACCACCCTCTGGACCGATAAATAAGACCACAGTTATAGGTTGGGGATCTCCTCGATTTAGAGCAGATACCAGAGATGCCAGAGATGCCAGCGCCTCCCGCAAAGTCTGGCCATGTTCCTCTTCCCATGGCATCAAAGCAAGGGCACCTGGAGGAATATCGTTGAGAGCGTGCATGAGTGGGCAAGCAGGCAATAGTTCTGGTAGACGCGAGCGACCGCACTGTTCCGCTGCTTCCTGGATGATGCGCTGCCAGCGTTGTTGCTTGGATGGGCCGGCATCTTCCAGGCCTGCCATCGAACGACGACAGAGGATGGGCGCAAAGACAGCCACACCAAGCTCAGTTCCCTTCTCCAGGACCCATTCAAAACGGGCAGATTTGAGGAGCCCCTGGCAGAGGATGATGCGAACAGGTGATTCGCTCTTGCCAGCCCGGCGGTCTAGCACCTGTACCTCTACACTGGCACGATTACTCTTTGTGACCGATGCCAGTACCTCATCGCCGCTGTTATCGAGCAGCACCAGTTGCTCACCAATGCCCAGGTGTAGTACGTCCCGCACCTGGTGAGCAAGCCTATCTGGTAGGGTGATTAATGGGTTACCGGTAGTGGCAGGGTGTGCAAGCAATGCCGGTGCAACAAAAAAGCGATGCATTGTTCTTATCCGTTCGGCGCGTGAAGACCCCATCACCTTTTAAGGGATAGGATGAAAGCGCCGCTCCTCTCAAGTTATGGACTCATTCCCTTGCCAGGCCAATTGGCTTGACATTGATGAGTATCTCTGATACACTTGTTCCATCGTACATTGACAACGGAAGAGTGTTTCGCTGGGTTCTGGCGTAAAGCGTTTCGCCGGGGAAAAATACTCACGTGTTGCACTAAGTACCCTCTCTCTTTCCATTGCCAGGAAACGAGAACCATGTTTCCTGATGGCTATCAGACTGAGAACTACCGCAGGACTTGCGGAAAGTCATGCCTGTGGAGGCGATGTAAGAGCAAATACGGATCCAAACCGTAGAAGCCAGTCTCCAACGAAGCAGGAAATCCTCCTCGTGAGAGAAGGAATCTTGTCCCCTTTTTGGGGACGAGAGGATGTCAACCTGGTTTGCGCATAATAAGTGCGATCCAATCATCGATCATCACCCGCTCGATCAGTTGCAGGCCTGCTCTCAAAAGAGGGCCCTCCGCATCGGCCTGGCGTGCCTCTATGATACCGCCGGCTATAAGAAAACCGCCCGGAGCTACTACTTGCGCAAGCTGGGAGGCCATTCCACCTATAATATGGGCAAGAATATTTACCAGCACCATGTCGTATTGGTCCGCCATGCGCGCTGCTTCTACCTCATCAAGTGTGCCCAGGATAACAGTTATTTTGTCGCTCAAGTCATTCATGGCAGCGTTGGCAGTGGCGCTTTCCACTGCTACGCTGCTATTATCGATACAATAGACGCTGGCAGCGCCTAACTTAGCCGAGGCTAGTGCCAGGATGCCCGAGCCTGTACCTATATCGAGGACACGCATGCCTACCTTTGTACGGCGCTCCACCTGTTCCAGGCACAGGCGCGTTGTTGGGTGCAGACCTGTGCCAAAAGCCATACCAGGGTCAAGTTCTAGCACCACTTCATCATCCCTGGGTGTATACTCTCGCCAGGACGGCCGGATGACCAGTCTGCGCCCAATGTGGGTGACATGGAAATAATCTTTCCAGGCGTTGGCCCAATCCTCCTCGTTGACTATGCGCGTCTGAAGATCACCAACAAAATGCTGTCCCAAACTGGCGAGGTGCCACAGGCCCTCTGCCACCCGCTGGCGTGCCTCTTCCTCTTTCCCATCGATGGGCAGATACGCATGTACCTGCACAGGCTGTCCCACCAGCACCCGGTACTCTTGCCCCTCGTCTACCAGATCAATTGGTTCCTCGATTGCGACGCCGCCAGAAGCATAGCGGCTCAATAACTCGCTCACCGATTCCACTGCTTCGGGATGTGTTCGTACTGTTAACTCTAACCAGTCCATAATAACAAATCCTACGACCTCTGCCTGCTTAAATCAAGATTATAATAACCGTAAGTTGTCGTTTCTTTAAAGCCGCAGGAACGGTACAACCCTATGGCATTGGTGTTCTGGGTATCTACTTCGAGCATAATCTTCTTCTGACTGCTAGCCTGTATGGTACGGATTGTTTCTTCTAACATCTGCCTTCCATACCCGCGTCCCCTGTAGGCGGACCGCACAACAAAACCATAAATACCAACTTCGTCTTGCATTTCATACAACTTGAGGCAGCCAACAGGCTCATTACAGCCAAGAGATGCTTCGCCAAATGTTGCGAGGTAGAAATGGCAATAGGGCTCCTCGAAGGAGTCTGTTATAGATGATTTTACTTCCTCTACTGTATCATCAAAACCATCAACCAGGATGGTGACAAGCGCTTCAAGGTCGCTTTCATTCGCTTGCCGGAAAAATAAACGATCGTCGAAGATTTCTTTTTCACGAAAGGTTTCTAACACCATACGGTATTCTGAAGAATCGTAATGGGCACCGGTAGTTGCTACGAAAGCCCGTCCCGAACGAGATGAGTCCTCGCAAATAAGTATGAGCTTCCGCACACCGCGCCCTCTACACTCTTCCTTCGCCGCTGCCAGGAGAGCAGTAAAAATGCCCTTGCGACGATGGTCTGGATGAACCATACCTGTCAATTCTCTCGCTGTTGTGCCATGATCATCCAGAACCAGGTAACCGGCAAGTTGGCCATCTTCATAAAAAAGGAAATCATTAAAAAAGAAATTATTGGTTTCTTCACGCTGTTGAGGACGTAGCCTTATCCAGCCTATGCGCATGTGCAAGTTTTCATGGCTATTGCATATACAAGCAAGGCGTTCAATTTCCGTTACTTCTGATTCTGTCAGTATTTGCCTTTTGATCAAGCCTTGTTTTACATTGTCTGACATCATTTGCTCCAATTTTTGTTAATAACATGAATCATCCCGAACTTTTGTTACAAAAGTTCGACAAAACGGGAGTGCAGAGGGCGAAGCCTTCTGCTGGGGCTCGGGGTGTCCCCGAACAACTCCTTTTGCTTCTTTTGTGCGCCGCCTGCGGCGGCGCGAGGGGGATTGCAAAGGGCTGGCCGCCCTTTGCAATCCCCCTTGGGAGGACGATTCAGCGACAAGAATATCGGTTCTTAAAATTCGGGACGACTCATGTTAAAAGACGGCAGGTTCCATATAGTCGCCGAAGACGGAGCGGAAGACGTCCATGATCTCGCCCAGCGTCGCGTAGACCTTGACGGCTTCAATGATCGCCGGCATGGTGTTTTCGGTTCCCTCAGCAACATGGCGCAGATTCTCCAGGGCCCGCTTCACGGCTGCATTGTCACGCTCGTGACGGATCCGATTGAGGCGTTCAAGATGCGCCCGCTCACCCACTTGATCAATGTAAAGCGTTGGGACTTTGATATCCTCTTCCATGATGAAGTCGTTGACGCCGACGATGGTGCGTTTGTGCTGGTCGATCTCCTGCTGATAGCGGTAGGCCGACTCGGCAATTTCACGCTGGAAGAAGCCATTCAGAATACAGGCCAGTACACCACCCAAAGCGTCGATACGGTTCAGATAGTCCAGAGCCGCCTTTTCCGTCTCGTCTGTCAGAGCCTCGATAAAGTAGGAACCGCCCAACGGATCAACGGTATTGACGACGCCACTCTCATAGGCGATGACCTGCTGAGTGCGCAGAGCGATCAAGACCGCCTTCTCGGTAGGTAGAGCCAGGGCTTCGTCCAATGAGTTGGTGTGCAGCGAGTTGGTACCACCAAGCACGGCAGCCAGGGCTTGAATAGTTGTACGCATAATGTTGTTATCAGTCTGCTGGGCCGTCAGAGAAACCCCTGCCGTTTGCGCGTGACAGCGCATGAGCCATGAGCGAGGGTCTTTCGCGCCATAGCGTTCCCGCATCAATTTTGCCCATAAGCGCCGCCCGGCGCGGAACTTGGCGATCTCTTCAAAGAAGTCGTTATGCACATCGAAGAAGAAGGACAGGCGCGGCGCAAACTCGTCGATCTTTAGGCCGCGTTTGAGCGCAGAGTCTACATAGGCCAGTCCATCGGCAATGGTGAAGGCCAGTTCCTGAACGGCTGTAGCTCCCGCCTCGCGAATATGGTAGCCACTGATGCTGATAGTATTCCAACGCGGCATATGGCGCGTGCCAAACTCGATGGTATCCGTCACCAGGCGCATGGATGGCTCCGGCGGGAAGAGAAACTCTTTCTGTGCGCTGTACTCCTTGAGGATATCGTTTTGCAGCGTGCCGCCCAGCTTAGCCATAGGGAAGCCGCGCTTCTCTGCGTTGACAATATACATAGCCCAGATGACCGAGGCAGGGCTATTAATCGTCATCGAGGTGGTTATTTTATCGAGCGGCAGGCCATCGAACAGGATTTCCATGTCGGCCAGCGAAGAGATGGCTACGCCGCATTTGCCGAATTCTCCGGCGGCGAGTGGGTGGTCGGTGTCATACCCATAAAGAGTAGGCATATCAAAAGCAGTCGAGAGACCTGTCTGACCCTGGGAGAGCAGATATTTGAAGCGCTTGTTGGTGTCTTCGGCGGTGCCGAAACCAGCAAACATACGCATGGTCCAGGGTTTGGCCCGGTACATGGTAGGCTGGACGCCACGGGTATAGGGGTATTCTCCCGGCAGGTTAAGATCACGAGTATAGTCTATGTTTTCGTTATCTTGCGGTGTATACACGCGATTGATCGGCACGCTCGAAGTGGTCACCAGATTATCGCCTTCCGGCATTTTCTGTAGCGACTTCTGGACGGTCGTTTCCTCCCAGTGTTGTCGCTCAGTCTTCAATTGCTCTAATGTTTCTTTATCAAAAAGTGTGCCTTGTTCGACAGCAGTTGGCTGAATATCTCTTGTCTCAGGCGATTTCTGCTCAAGCATGTCAGATGACTCCTCTTCGTTGAGTTTCAATGTTGAGGCACTATGTACAGCGCCCGTGTCCCGTTTTTGGGCGCAATTAATTGCGCTTCTACTTTAGCTGATTTGTCGTACAAAATAGAGATTACTGATTATTCGGTATTGTACCATACTTACGGCTGGGGAGTTTCGGCTTCGGAGGATTTGTTAGAAGGACCTTCAGAAGTAATTTGTTCAGCACGTTCCCATTCTTGAAACTTATGACGTAAATCCTTTAATAGTTTTCCTAGTGAGGCTTCTTTTCGTTCTAAGGTCCCCAAATCCATAGCATCAACGAGGTCTTCTGTGTACTCTATTCCTCCAAGAAGTGGTCTAACTCCGGCTTGCCGCACAGCTTCCAATAGAAGACGTTTGTAAAGACCCCGCTCGCATTTCTGAGCCGGAGCATTGCATCCTTTTCCTAAAATCTTCTTGAAGGCTGCCGAATCAAGAAGCAACCATCGCTCAATATGAGGATCGGGTATAGCATAGACAATCTGTCCCGTAAAACCTTTTATTGTAATATCAATTTCCTGTTTGCGGACCAAAAATCCCTTACAATTTCCATCCGTACTTACAATGAGAAGGTCCGGTAAGTTTTCTTGTTCGTCTAGTAGCTCAGTGATATATTCCTTCAGTTTGCTTAGCACTTTACCGTGGCCTCCCTTCGCAGTACTAAAAGTGATTTCTATTGAAATTTCGTAGTGTTTAGCAAGTCTACGTAGCAATGCATTAAGAAAAACTTGATGCCCACGCTCCTCAACAAAGAGGTTGATACTACGCATAGAAGTCACCCCGCAAGAGACGTTCTGATACGGTAAGCTCTTCATCTGCATTCGAGGAGTTGTTTAGATTGGGTTTACGTCCCTTAGCTTTCTTCAAAGTAGATAGAGGGTTAATAACAGTGTTTCCATTTATCTGGCGGAACATAAACAGTGATTCCCTAGGAACGAGATCTACTAAAGTAGGTGAATGAGTTGTTGCAATAACCTGTGTATCACCGCTTACCAGAGTTTCCAGAAGTAAAACAATCAGGTCGAGGCGATCTGGGTGAATGCCATTTTCTGGTTCCTCGAAACTGATCAAAGTCGGCAGTTCCTTCGCTCCTCCTAATGCTAATAGCCCTAAGATACGTAGAGTACCCTCGGATAAAACACGAGTAGAAAGAGGCTTTTGCCCTTGCATCAGCTTCAGTTCAACATCTCCATAATTATCAATGCTGACATCTATGCCCGTGATAGATGGAATAAACATATGAAGAGCTTTTTCTATAGCTTTAAATTGAGGTTCGTCAATTGCATGTAGTGTATTGAGAAAAACATCAAGTTCTTCTCCCATCAATCCGATATGGCGAACCTCCCTTACAGGACTAGGGATACGCATGCGCTCTCGTGGCTCTAAATAATAAAAGAACCAGTTTGCCAATTCCTCATGCATAGCTATTAGATGTGGATGATAAGGAAGATAATAGGGTAAAGAGAGCATACTCTGGTTTACCATATGCCCAAAGTGAATGACTCCTCCTTCTCTGTATAAATTTAAACGGTCCCTTTCCATCCGTATACGCCGGTCGGTAGGTGTCCCATTAGCATCTAACTCAACAAGATACTCATCTATTATGTTTAGAATGCCATTCTTTGGGATGGTTTCGATTTCGATTCGGTAACGTAGATATTTTCCACTAACAAGAACTCTTTTAATTGAATCAGGACGGTCTTTACTAGGCCCACCCTCAATTCTTGTTTCTTCAAGCTCACGAATTTTGCGGTTCACAGTATCAACAATGTTCTGAGAGAGTTCGACATCTATCTCGATAGAAAATGATGCTCTCTCCTGTACAAGTAAGCCTTGTATCCCATCCGGCCCAAAGGTGAATGACTCCAATGGCTTACCCCGATATGGTGGTTTGAAGGCATCATTTATATTGTCGTTGGTCGCTATTCTCGACAAGAACTGTAGAGCATCTAAAAAATTGCTTTTTCCAGAGGCATTGGGTCCGAAGAGAACAGAAAGAGGCTGAAGATTAACCTCTACATCGGCCAGTGATTTGTAACCCTGGATTTTGACTCGTTTGAGCATTAGAGTTCTGCTTTGGATGATTCGCTATTCCACGTTGGATAAAGGATGACAACCTCATGGTATGTAAAGAAGAGTACTGTTGTCAAGTGATTTTCTTGGCTGGATAGTTTTCATAACTCATAAGGCTCTGGTACAGTCTTTGGTCTCTACTTCGCCCTGGCATTTGGCGTTGGTTCTATCTGGAGCGGCACCCTGGGCTGGATGATTGATAATTTTGGCTTTGGGGCGGCCTGCTCCTGTTATTCATCCGCAAGGAATAATGTTTATACTTCAACCGACATGGCTACGGCACCGCCGCCGCCAAGGCAGAGCGTTGCCAGGCCGCGACCACCGCCGCGACGTCGCAGTTCATGTATCAAGGTGATCAGCACACGCGAGCCGCTGGAGCCTATGGGGTGACCGAGGGCAATAGCGCCACCGTTTACGTTCACCCGCGACCAATCCCAGTCGAGTTCCCTGCCGTTGGCCAGGGTCTGGGCGGCAAAGGCTTCGTTGACTTCGATCAGGTCGAAATCGCCAATCTTCATGCCTGTGCGCTCTAACAGGCGCTTAACGGCACGCGCGGGTGCCGCGAAGATATAGCGTGGGGTGATGGCTGCCGAAGCGTAGCCGGTGATACGCGCCATGACTGCCAGGCCGTTAGCTCTGGCAAAGTCCTGGTCGACTACAACCGTGGCCGAAGCGCCATCGCTCAGGCCGGGAGCATTGCCTGCTGTGACTGTGCCGCCCTGTTTAAAGACCGGCATGAGCCTGGTCAGGGCATCCATCGAGCTGTCGCCGCGAATAGGCTCATCGCTGTCAACCACCAAGACACCCTTCTTCTGCTTGACTTCAATGGGTACAATTTCTTCCTTGAAGCGGCCAGCCGCAGTGGCAGCGGC
>WNFX01001551.1_pt1 | contig 28469 bp, 27 predicted proteins | sample 5400111 | NCBI WGS metagenome assembly WNFX01 (sample SAMN13153363, study PRJNA577476) | soil metagenome | isolation source: 40 cm soil or saprolite under grassland replicate 1 | place: USA:California | collected 2016-06-15
CGGGCGCCCGCGTCGATCCAGCGCTGGAGCCACTCGGCGCCGCCCTCGATGGGGCCGGCGTAGGTCGCCTGGCGGGCCATGACGGTGCGGGCCGGCGAGGAGTAGTAGGTCTCGAGGAAGCTGTGGAGCCGCTGCTCGGCGGCGGCGGGATTCGGGTCGAAGGCGAGGGTGACGTAGGCCGCGCCCGTCACCGCGTCCGGCTTCCTGCCCGCCGCGCGGGCGGCCGCCTGGATCTTCGGGAAGTGCTCGGCGAAGAACTCCACGCTGGGTCCGGTGGGGAACCAGGCGTCGAAACGCGCCGCCTCGCGGAGCGCGGTGGGGCCGCTGCCGCCAATCCAGATCGGCGGGCCGCCTGGGCGATGCGGCTTCGGCTCCATGGTGACGTTGTCCAGCGTGAAGTGTTTGCCGCTGAAGCTCACGCCGTCGCGAGTCCAGAGCGCCTGGCAGATCGCGAGGATCTCGAGGAAGCGCCCCACACGGCGGTCCCACGGCACGCCGGCCGCCGCGAACTCCTTGCGGATGGCGGGCATGTCCCCCGCGATTCCGACACCGAGGATGATCCGCCCCTCGGCCACGCGGTCGAGGGTGCCGACCACGTGGGCGAGCACGACGGGATTGCGCAGGGCGGGGAGGAGGACACCGGTGCCGATGCGCACGCGCCGGGTGCGCGCGGCGATGGCGGCCATCAGGGTCAACGGCTCGTGGCGTGGCCGAGCGACCAGCGAGTCGCCGATCCACACGGAGTCGAAGCCCGCGGCCTCCGCACGCTCGGCCATGGTCAGGAGCGGGGCCGTCTCCATGCGACCGGACATCACGGACTCGCGGGTGGGGATCAGTACGCCGAACTCGACCGTCATGTCAGCGGCCCGCTAGGCGGCGCGCCAGGCGCTGGCGTCTTCGAGAGTTGCCGTCGCCTCCTGATCCAGGCGGAGCTCGATGCCGCCGAGGAGCTCCTTGAGCTGGGGCACGGAGGTGGCGCTGGCGATGGGCGCGGTGATGCTCGGGCGGTGGGCCAGCCACGAGATGGCGACCTGCGCCGGCGTCGCGCCCACCTTCTCCGCCACCTTCTCCACCGCGGCCAGGATGGCGAAGCCGCGGTCGTTCATGTGGCTCTTCTGGATGCCGGCGGCGCGCGCCGTCTTGGGCAGCTCGGCGCCGGCGCGATACTTGCCGGAGAGGAAGCCGCTCGCGAGCGAGGAATACGGAATGACGCCGATGCCCTGCTCGACGCAGAGCGGCTCCAGCTCGCGCTCGTACTCGTCGCGGGCGAGGAGGTTGTACTTGGGCTGGATCGACTCGTAGCGGACATAGCCGCGCTTGTCGCTCTCCCAGAGGGCGCGCGTGAGCCGCCACGCGTGGTAGTTCGAGGCGCCGATGTAGCGCACCTTGCCCTGGCTCACGAGGTCGTCGAAGGCGCGCAGCGTCTCCTCGAGCGGGGTCTCGCGATCGTCCCAGTGCGCCTGGTAGAGATCGATGTAGTCCGTCTGCAGCCGGCGCAGCGAGTCCTCGACGCCGTCCACGATGTGCTGGCGCGAAAGCCCCGTGTCGTTCGCTCCAGGTCCCATCGGTCCCATCACCTTGGTGGCGATGAGCGCAGCGTGACGATTCTTGCGCGCGGCCGTCCACTTTCCGAGCACGATCTCGGACTCGCCGCCGGAATTGCCGGGGGCCCAGCGGGAATAGACGTCGGCGGTGTCGATGAAGTTGCCGCCGGCCTCGAGGTAGGCGTCGAGGACCGTCTCCGAGGCTTTCTGGTCCGTCGTCCATCCGAAGGTATTGCCGCCGAGGCAGAGAGCGGACACTCGAAGGCCGGTACGACCGAGCTTGCGCATGAGCATGAAGGAGTCTCCTTTGGTCTTCGTTACGCGGGCGAGCCTACCACGATCCGCTCGTGGAGCGCGGAGAGGATCTGATCGATGGTAGCGGAGGTCCACAGCGAGTAGAAGGGGGATTGCTGCAGCGCCCCCCAGTCGCGGATGAAGCGTTCCCACGTCTCTTCTCGCGTGGTCTCGCCGGGCTTCGCCACCTGCATGGCGAGGTACAGGCGCTCCTTGTGGTAGATCGCGGGAAACTCCGTGTAGTGATAGAGGTACCGGAGATCGGCGGTGAAGAAGGCGGCCACGGGCACTGACTGGTAGGTCTGGCCGTCCTTCTCGAAGAGGAACTCGTTCACGAGATCGGCATTCGGCGATTCGTCGGGATTCGCCCGCGGGCCCGTGCCGAGCACCTGCCCGTCGCGCGGAAAGATGCGCAGCTCCAGCCCGCCCCCTTCGGCCAGGCGTGCCAGCGCGGGGATGTCGCGGCGGCAGTCCGATGACCACTCCTCGGAGAGGACGAGGATCTTTGCCGGACCCCCCGGCTGGGCCGCGAGCCACCGGATCGCGCCGAGCTGGGCGTCGGTGAGCCGCATGTCGTCGTACCGGGTTCGGAGGAGTCCGCTGAAGTCGTGCCGCACCCGCCCGAGCCACCAGCCGGCCTCCCGCGCGAGATTCTCCGGCGTGCCCGTGTAGGTTACGTACTCGTCGAAGGTCATGCCCTGCGAGAACCGCTCCGCCGTCACCGCGCCCCGCGTGCGTCCCTTGACGAGATCAGCCGTGGCCATCCCTCAGGCCTTCACCTCCATGAGGGCGCTCAGCCCCCGGTGGAAGGTGGGAGCGCCCCCCGGCACCATGCACGTCTCGAGCACCTCGAAGATCTCCTCGCGCGTGGCGCCCAGGCGAATGGCGCGCTGCATGTGCGCGACGAGACCCGCCCGCTCCGCCCCCCGGAAGGCGAGGAGCGCGATGGCGACGAACTCGCGCACCTTCGCGGAGACGTGCTTGCCGTCGCCCAGTCCGAGCTCGTAGATGTGGTTGTAGGTCTCGACGAATTCCGGGTCTTGCCGGGCCGCGAACTCCCACTCGGGGTAGATGTAGCCGCGCGCCTCTTTCATCCGCGCGATGAGGGCGTCCGCCCGCTCGGGACCGTCGCTCGATGCCGCGTTGCTCATGGCTCTCCTCCTTGTGAATCGGTCAGGGGTGCGCGTGATTCCTCTCGATGAGGGAAGCGTCGTGGCTGTAGAGCCAGTCGAGGGCCTCGATCGACCGATCGCCCCTCGTGGCGAGCAGCGCGTCGCGCTCCTGCTGCGCGGGGCCGTCGGGCAGGTGGAAGCGCGTCTTGTTCACGCGAGACATCTCCTGCAAGCGGGTCGCTCGGGGCAGCCGGAGCGCCTCGTAGCGCCGCAAGGCCGAGGCGACGTCGGCTCCGCCGCGCTGGACGAGGCAGGCCGTCAGGGTTGCGCCGTCCTCGATGGACTGCGCGGCGCCCTGCGCCATGAAGGGCAGCATGGCATGGCAGGCGTCGCCGAGGAGGGTGACGCGGCCCACCGACCAGTGGTCGAGGGGGGCGCGGTCGAAGAGCGCCCAGATGAAGGTCTCGTCCACCGCGCCGATGATCGCGCCCACCTGCGGATGCCACCCTTTGAAGGCGGCCAGCGCGTCGGCGACCTCCCCCCGGTCGGTCCAGGACTCCCGGGTCCACGTCTCGCGCTCGTTGATGGCGACGAAGTTGACGAGCCGTCCGCCCGCGACGAAGTAGTGCACGAAGTGCCCGCCCGGGCCCATCCAGTTGTTGGCCAGCACCTCGAGCTCGAGGTGGCCGAGCCGATCCGCGGGAACGAGCCCGCGATAGGCGATGCAGCCGGTGAAGCGCGGCTTCTCCGGCCCGAAGAGCTCGCCGCGCACCGTGGAATGAATGCCGTCGGCGCCGACGAGGACGTCGGCCGAGACCGTCGTGCCGCTGGCGAACCGCAGCTCGACGCGGTCGCCGTGGTCGGTGAACCCGGCGAGACGATGGCCGAGGTGCAGACGCTCGGGCGGCAGGGCGTCGGCGAGCGCCTTGAGAAGATCGGCGCGGTGGAAATGGTAGTAGGGCGCGCCGAAGGCGGCTTCCGCCGCCTCCCCGAGCGGGGCGCGCTGCAACGTGCGCCCGTCGTCCCACCGGCGCTGATGCACGGCCACCGGGCGCACGCCGGTGCGGTCCAGCGCGCCGCGCAGGCCCCAGCGGTGCAGCAGCCTCGATGCGTTCGGGCTGATCTGGATGCCCGCGCCGACCTCCACGAGGGCCGGCGCCTGCTCGAACACCTGCACGTCGACTCCCGCCCGCAGCATCGACACGGCCGCCGCCAGGCCGCCGATGCCGCCTCCGACGACGGCGACCGACAGGTCATCGCGACTCATTCACTGCGTCTCAATCCCTCTCCCCGTCGCGGGGAGAGGGCAGGGTGAGGGGCCATGCGATGGCGTGTATCATACTCCGCGGGCGCATACCCATGATCCTCATCGAGCACGCCGTCGTCGTCTCCATGGATCCCGAGCGCCGCATCTTCGGGGACGGCTCCGTCCTCATCGACGGCGAGCGCATCGTGCAGGTCGGGCGCGCTGTCGATGTCCGGCCGCCCCGGCCGCCGGATCGCGTGATCGATGGTCGCGGCACGCTCGTTCTCCCTGGCTTCATCGACACCCACGCGCACCTCTCCGAGCATCTCTCGCGCGGCCTCATGCCGGACGAGATACCCGTGGACCGCTACGTGCCGGACTGGTACGTGCCGCTCTACGCCAGCATCACGCCGGAAGAGGAGGCGGCCGCCGCCCAGCTCGCCTGCCTCGAGATGCTGCGCACGGGCACGACGACGTTCTGCGAGGCGGGCACGCTCTTCGACGTGCCCGCGGTGGCGCGGGCCGTGGACGCGGTGGGGCTCCGCGCCGTCCTCGGCCGCTGGACCTGGGATCTCGCGAGCGGGCCCGGCCCGCTGAAGCAGTCCACCGACGAAGCGCTCCAGCTCACGGGGACCGTCCTTGCCGAGGTGAACGGGAAGCTCAGCCCGCGAGTGAGCGCGTGGCCGCTGCTCATCGGCTTCGGCACCTGCTCGGAGAGGCTCATCCGCGGCGCGCACGCCCTGGCCGAGCGGCACGGCACGGGGTGGGGGATGATGCAGTTCGCCTCCCACCCCTCGCGCAAGACGGCGGACACCCTGCCCCTGGCCACGCTGGACGCCTGGGGCGTGCTCGGGCCGCGCACCAAGCTCGCCCACATGGTCCACGTCGGGTCGAATCACTTCGACATGCTGCGGCTCATGTACCTGGCCGCCCTCGTCCCCAAGGACGCGCGGCTGGATCCCGGCGTGATGCCGCCGGAGCGCGTGCTCGAGATGGCGACCATCCACGGAGCGCGCGCCCTCGGGCTCGAGCGCGAGATCGGCTCCCTCGAGCCGGGCAAGCGCGCCGATCTGATCGTCTTCGACCTCGATCTGCCGGAGTGGCGGCCCCTGCTCGATCCCGTCAACACCCTCGTCTACAGCGCCAGCGCCGCCAGCGTGCGGACGGTGATGGTGGACGGGCGCGTGGTGCTGGCCGAGCGCCGCGTGACCACGGTGGACGAGGGCGAGGTTCTCGCGCGGGCCGAGCGGCTGTCGAGGCCGTACCTGGCGCGCGCAGGCCTGGCCGCGCGGCTCAAGTGGCCGATGCTATGATCCACGGCTTGCTGAGCCGGCGACATTTTCTCCGCCGGCTCGGCGTGGCCGTGGGCGCGACCCTCGGAACCTCGCCGCTCGCGGAGCTGGCCGCGGTCGCCGCGCCCGCGCCCGTGCACGTGGTGATCGCCGGGGCCGGGCTGGCCGGGCTCTGCGCGGCCCTCGAGCTGGAGCGCCGCGGCCACACCTGCACCATCCTCGAGGCGGAGACGCGCCATGTCGGAGGCCGCGCGCGCACCCTGCGCTTCGAGGGCGGTCTCTACGGCGAGGCGGGGGCCATGCGCGTGCCGAAGAGCCACACCCTCACGCGCCACTACGTCGCCGAGCTGGGGCTGACCCTCCGGCCCTTCGTGCAGTCGAACCCCGACGCCTTCATGTTCATGCGCGGGCGGCGGGAGCGCGTGCGCGACGTGACGCGGCTCGGCGCCGCGTACGGCCTGGCGGCGGCCGAGCAAGGCAAGTCACCCGAGGACCTGTGGGCCGCTTCGTTCGTCAAGCGCTTGCAAGGACTGTCGAACGAAGAGCGCCAGGATTTCCTCGCGGTGGAGCCGCGCACGGAGGCCGTGCGCGCGCTCGATCGTCTCTCCGTCCGCCGGGTGCTCGAGGCCGAGAGCGTGTCCGCCGAGGCCATCGAGTTTCTTTCGGTGGGCCTGGGTGTCGACACGCTCCTCGACGACGCGGCCACCGAAGCCATGCGGGAAGAGAGCCAGGCCGTGTGGTCGCAGAGCTTCGACGAGATCGTGGGCGGCACCGACCGCCTGCCCGCGGCCATGGCCGCCCAGCTGCGGGGCAAGCCGCGCATGGGCTGCGAGGTCGTCCGCCTCGAGCAGGACCCGCTCCGCGGCAAGGCCGCCGCCGTCTACCGCGAGGCGGGACGGCTGCGTCGCGCGGAAGGGGATTTCCTCCTCTGCACGCTGCCCTTTCCCGTGCTCGCGCGGGTGGAAGTCGAGCCCGGATTCTCCGGGGCCAAGCGGCGCGCCATCCGCGAGCTTCACTACGACTCCTCGACCAAGATCCTCGCCACGACGGCGCGGCGGTTCTGGGAGCAGGACGATGGCATCTACGGCGGCGGGACCTTCACGGACCTGCCCACGGGAACGACCTGGTATCCCAGCGACAACGCGACGGCGCGCGACCCCAAGGTGTCGGCGGCGCCGGGCGTCTTCCTCGCCTCGTACAGCTGGGGGCAGACGGCGCGGCGCTGGGCGTCGATGCCGCAGCGCGAGCGGAGCCAGTCGGCGCTCCGGCACCTCGCTCGCGTGCATCCTCAGCTGGTCAGCCCCGGCGTCGTGACCCGCACCGCGAGCTGGAGCTGGGACACGTACCGGTGGAGCGGCGGCGCCTTCGCCTGGTTCACGCCCGGACAGCATGTGACGCTCCACCGCCACGTCGTCGCCCCCGAGGGCCGCATCTACTTCGCGGGCGAGCACGCCTCGCTGACCCACACGTGGATGCAGGGCGCGCTCGAGTCCGGCCTGGTCGCCGTCCGCGACATGCTTGCCGCTGCGTCGTCCTAGCCGCTGCGCGCGAGGTCAGGGGACGAGCCGGTGGACCCGACGCTCGATCTCCGTGACCCGTCCGTTCGTGATCTCGATCTCCACCTCGTGCGCCTGGCCGTTGTTCTGCGCCCGGTAGACGAGGGTGCGCCGGCCCGGCGTGGACAGCCGTTCACGGTCCTCGTCGGGCGGGCCCCACCGCGCCACGACGTCTTCGTAGGTCGCCGCTCCGAGCAGCGCCGCCGCCTGGTCATCGCCCGTCAGCCACTCGGCGCGCAGGCGCCCCGCGGACGCCCGCGCGCGCCGGCGTGCGCGGGCGACGCCGAACATCTCGCGGCCGAACATGATGGTGCCCCCGATGTTGGTGAGCAGGAGGAGCGCGAGCGACACGAGGATGGGGCGCCAGGCGATCCGGCCGGCAAAGTAGCTGAACTGCACCTTCATGTTCTGCGGCGCGATGCCGTCCACGGGGGTGAGGGCAAGGGCCACGACCTCGCTGCCCGCCCTGATCCGGCTCGGGCGACGGGTGGCCGCGGCCGGCTCCACCTCGTCGATCAGGAGATGATCTGAGTCGGCAAAGGTCGCCATCACCTGGGAGAACTCGCGGGCGAGGCGCACCACGCGGTCACGGTTATCGAAGTAGATCGAGTAGAGCGGCATGACGGGAGGGCCGAGGTCTCCGAACCCGACGGTCAGGATCCATCGCCGCCCCCAGAACGTCTCGGACACCCAGCTCGCGCGCTTGGGCGTCACCAGGCCCCGGAGCGGCATGACGAGCGTGGTCACGGTGAGGGGGTCGGTCAGCTTCGGCGTCCACGGAATCTTGATGTAGCTGACGGGGCTGACCTGGCTGCCCAGGGGCCCCTGACGCGTCACCGTCACGTACGACGCGACCTCCGGCAGCGCCTCGCCCAGCTGCCCGGTGCCGACGAGCGTGCGATCGCGGCTCTGCAGCTTGAGGCGACCGCTGCTCAGCACGACGAGGTGGTCGTGGAGGCCGCGCGCGAGCGTGGGATCGGCCGGCCCCGCCGCGGTGGGCTCCGCGACTTCGGCCGGCCACAGGAGGAACAGGTCCTGCTCCATGGTGGCGTGGGCGGCTCCCGGACGGAGGGTGAGGCTGAAGGAGATGTTGACGGTGACGCTGAGGTCGGGGCGCACGTTGGCGATCACGAACAGGGGTCCGACCGCGAAATCGGGATGGGGCTTCGAGGCGAGAAAGATCTGCGCCGACGACTCGGAGGGCAGCGCCCAGAGAAGAGCGAGGACGGCGACCAGCGCGCGATGGACCAGCTTCATCGTCGCCTAGCGCTGGCGCGCGGGCACCCACGCCGTGGTGCGGCCGCCCAGCGTGATGTGGCGGATGCGCTCGCCCGTCCTCGTCACCGCCCGCGGGTTCTTCCCCCAGCGGCGGTGGAAGAGCCAGCCGCTCGGATAGCGATCGCTGTCGTTCGACAGGCGGACCGAGGTGTCGATCACGCGCTTGAGGGCGGCTCGCATTCGCGCGACCTCGGGGTCGGCCAGCGTGTTGGCGCGCCGCCGGGGATCGAGGCGCGCCTGGTACAGCACCTCGTCGGCGATCCAGTTGCCCACGCCGGCCGCGAAGCTCTGATCGAGGAGCAGCGCCTTGAGAGGGGCCCCACGCTGCCGCACGAGATCGCGGAAGGCCGGGAAGGGCGGCAGGGCCTGATGCGCGTCGAAGCCGAGGAGGCTGATGGGCGGCTCGTGGGCCGGATCGTGCCGCAGCCGGATGCGACCGAGACGGCGCGCGTCGGCGACGATGAGCTCGCCGCCGTCGTCGAAGACGAGCTGGAGCTTCGTGAAGCGCGGGGGCCACGCGCGGTCGGGGCTCTTCGCGCTCGACTTGAGCCTCACGCGCGGGCCTCCGGGCGACGTGTGGAAGCCGCCCGTCATGCCGAAGTGCAGGCATGGCCACGGCCGGCGGTCCAGCTCGAACCAGAGATGCTTGCCGTGACGCTTCACGGCAAGGACGCGACGGCCCACGAGGGCCTTGCGGAATCGCGAGGCGGGCACCCCCTCGAACACGATGGGGTCGTCGGCGCAGCGGGCCTCGGTGATGCGCCGGCCGAGCACCACCTTCATGGCGATGCGCCGGCCGCGCTCGACCTCGGGGAGCTCGGGCATGGCGCAGAGCATACCGTAGCGGAGGGCTGGGGAGGGACGTATGCTCATCGCCGCCGGGGCCCGTCTTCCGGACCATGTGTGCGGCGGCGATGCGGTGCAGGACGTCCTTCGATGGGCCGGCGTGCCCGATGGAGAGTGAGGCCATGAGCAAGACGAGGCTCTTTCAATCCATCAAGTCGCTGAATCGGGAGGCCGTCGCCGCGCTTCTCGAAGACCATCCCGAGCTCAGGCAGGTGAAGGACGAGCGCGGGCGGAACGCGCTGCATTTCCTGTGCAGCCTGCCCGGCGCCGCCAAGAGCAGGGAGCGGTCGCTGGGGCTGGCTCAATACCTCCTCGGCCTCGGCTTCGACATCGATCAGCCCGCCTTCGTGGAGGGGCCCTTCAAGGCCACCCCGCTCTGGTACGCCATCTCGCGGGGCCGCAACCTGCCCCTGGCGAAGCTGCTCTTGAAGGAGGGATCGACTCCGGAATACTGCCTGTGGTCCGCCGCGTTCCACGACGACGTGGACGCGATCGACCTGCTCATCAAGCACGGGGCGCGCGTGGATCCCGTCGCCGAGGACGAGACGCCCTTTCTCGGCGCCATCAAGTGGAGCCACTTCGCGGCGGCGGAACGGCTCCTTCGCCACGGCGCCAACGTGAACTTCCAGAACTCGAAGCGGATGACCGCGCTGCATTTTCTCCTCAAGAAGAACAGCGACCGGAAATACATCGAGCTGCTCCTGCGTCACGGGGCGGACCCGACCCTGGAAAATGCCGAGGGCATCCGTCCTCTGGACGTGGTGGCGAAGCGGAGAGACAAGACCCTCTTCGAGCTGTTCTCGAAGCGCGCCTCAGCGAAGCGGACGAGCACGAAGACAAAATAGACACGACGGGAGGGAGCCCGATGATCAAGAGCATCTCGCTGTTGACGCGCAAGCCGGGGATGACGCACGAGCAGTTCATGACCCACTGGGTCGAGACGCACGCGCCGCTCGCCCATGCCGTGCCGGGACTGCGGCGCTACGTCCAGTCGCACATCCGCGAGCAACCGACACGCCCGGACATCCCGACCACCGAGGTGGACGTCGATGGCATCGCGGAGCTGTGGTACGAGGACCGCGCCGCCATGGCGCGCGCGCACGCCTCCCCGGAGGCCAAGGCCCTCTTCGCCGACGGGGCGCTCTTCATCGGCCGCATCAAGGCCTTCGTGGTCGAGGAGAAGGTGATCGTGCCGGCGACCGGCTAGCAGCATGCGAATTTCTTGACTCTCCCTGGGAGGCCCCCTAAGGTAGCGTCAGTCAACGCGAGATAACTCTCTCTCGGCCGAGGAGGCTCGACATGTGGCATTGGCGCGTCGCTCTCGTCGTCCTCTCTCTGCAGCTTCCCGTGGCGGCCGTGGCCGCTCCCGCGGGCAAGGTGGTGATCGCTCAGGGCGTGGATCCGACGACGCTCGACATGATGCACCAGCAGGAGCAGCCGGCGTCGAACGTCGGGGCCCAGATGTTCGACATGCTCGTCGAGCGCGACCAGAGCCTGAAGCTGGTCCCCGGGCTGGCCGCCGAGCTGCCGAAGCTGGTGGCTCCGACCACCTGGGAGGTCAAGCTGCGCAAGGGCGCCAAGTTCCACAACGGGGAGGACTTCAACGCAGACTCGGTGAAGTTCAGCCTCGAGCGGCTCGCCAATCCGGCCAACAAGCTCCGCGGCTCCACGTCCTTCGCTCCCATCGACCACGTGGAGATCGTGGACGCCTACACGGTCAGGGTCCACACCAAGAAGCCGTGGCCGGTGTTCGTGAGCCACATGGCCTTGCGGCAGGCGTCGATGTATCCCCCCAAGGAGTACGCGGGGAAGGACCCCGCGGCCATCTCCAAGAACCCGATCGGAACCGGACCGTACAAGTTCGTGCGCTGGTCGAAGGACGAGGAGATCGTGATGGAGGCCTTCCCCGGCTACTGGCGGGGCGCGGCCAACGTCAAGACCATCGTGTTCAAGCCCATCCCCGACGACGCCGTCCGCGTGGCTGCGCTCCAGAACGGCGAGATCGACGTCGCCGTCAACATCCCGCCGCACCTCGCCTCCATCATCGAGAAGCACCCGAAGATCTTCCTGAGCACGGCGCCGTCGATCCGGACGATCCAGCTCATGATCTACACCCACCAGATGGACGCGAACCACAAGCCGACCGGGCCCTACAACGGACCCACCGCCGACAAGCGCGTCCGCCAGGCCATCGCCTACGCCGTCGATGCGGATGAGATCATCAAGGGTGTGATGGACGGCAAGGCGATCCGGGTGGCCACCATGCTGACCAGCATGCACTTCGGCTACGACCCCTCGCTGAAGCCGATCAAGCAGGACCTCGCCCGCACGAAGAAGCTCCTGACCGAGGCCGGTCTTCCCAACGGCGTGGACATCGTCCTCAACGGCCCGCAGGGACGCTACGTGCGCGACAAGGAGGTCGCGGAGGCGGTGGCCGGGCAGCTGACGAAGGCGGGGATCCGCACGACGCTCAGGACGTTCGAGTTCGTCAATTACCTGAACAACCAGGTGTACGTGCACAAGGCGGGCCCCGTCTGGCTGATCGGCTGGGGGCACCCGACCATGGATGCCGAGGCGATCTACGTGCCTCTGTTCAAATCGCCCAACATCTTCGTGAACTGGCACAACGAAGACTTCAACGGGATGGTCGAGGAGGCGCAGACGCAGATGGACGAGAAGAAGCGTCTCGCCCAGTACCACCGCATCAACAAGCTGTGGATCGAGGAGGTCCCGGCCGTCCCCCTCTACCAGCAGATCGACCTCTACGGCGTCAACAAGCGGGTGGCCTGGAAGGCGCGCAGCGACGAGCTGATCCGCGCCTACGACATGTCGCTCAAGTAGGGGTCAGGTCTCACATTATGACATCAGGCGGCACAGTGGCCTGTGGGCGGACGGGCGGCTCACGCGAATTGTAGGAATGTGAGACCTGACCCCGCCTAGCGACCCCGCTTAGCGGCGCGTGAACTCCGGCATCACCTCTTTGCCGAGCCAGGCGAGCTGCTCCAGCATCACCTTCTGCGGCGTGCCCATGCTGTTGCTCAGGTGCACGTGCTCGAGGCCGGGGTACGCCTGCTCGAGCGTCTTGAGGTAGGCGACCAGCTCCTCGGGTGGGCCGGCGAACCACGCGCCGACCCGGGCGTAGTGCTCGAGCGTGGGCACGCCGCCCGCATCCCAGCCGCCGCGCTTGGTCGAGGCCTCGAGCTGCGACGGGGTGATGCCGGGTACGAAGCCCAGCGGGCCGAACATCTTGACGTGCTCCTCGTACCACGGGGTGATCTCGCGCACCGCGCGCTCGCGTGACTCGGCGAGGTGATAGAAGATGCCGAGGCTCAGTCCCTCGCCGAGCTTGTAGTCGAGCCCGCCGCGGTGCGCCGCGTCCTGATACGCGAAGATCGACTTCTCCGCCATGGTCGCCGCCCCGCCGCCGATCAGCCCCTTGATGCGGTGCTTGATCATGAAGTCGAGCCCGCGCGCGCTCGCGCTCACCACGGGCTGCCAGCATTCCACCGGCTGCCGGAGGGGACGGGGGACCAGGGTCAGCTCCTTGAGCTCGTACCCGCGGTACGGCACGGCGGGAGGCAGCGTGTAGTGCTTGCCCTTGTGCGCGAAGGACTCCGAGTGAAAGGCCTTCATGATGATGTCGACCTGCTCCTCGAAGAGATCGCGATTGGCCTCGGCGTCGAGCATGGGGGCGCCGAAGGTCTCCACCTCGCGGGTGTGATAGCCGCGACCCACGCCGAAGACGGTGCGCCCGCCCGTCAAGATGTCGGCGGCGGCATAGTCCTCGGCCAGGCGGAGCGGGTGCCACATGGGCGTGATGTTGAAGCCGCAGCCCGTGCGGAGCCGGGAGGTCAGATGCGCGAGATGCACGGCGAGCATCAGGATGTTGGGCAGGCACTCGTAGCCCTCGCGCTGGAAGTGGTGCTCGGCCAGCCAGAGGGTGCTGTAGCCGTGCTCGTCCATGCAGCGGGCGATGGCCTCGGTCTTCGAGAAGACCGTGGCCAGGTGCTCGTTCGAGTAGCGGCGCTCGTTGGCGGGTGTGGCCATCTGCCCCATGTCGGGAAGATCGACGTGGCCGGCGTAGACGGTCGAGAACTTGGAGATCATGGCGTCCTCTCTCCTGGTTGCTACGGGCCTTCGTCGGCTGGCGAAGGCAGGGCGCGCGGAGGGAACTGGCGTCCCGGATGACGCGCGAGCGCGGCCTCGTCCAGCTCGATGCCCAGACCGGGGCTCTGGGGGACGACGATGTAGCCGTCGCGGACCTCGAAGCCGGGGCTCGCGATCTCACGCCCGCGAGCCTCGAAGTTCACGAAGTACTCGGTGATGAGGAAGTTCGGGATGGCCGCCGAGACCTGGAGGGTGGCGGCGAGCCCCACCGTGGTGCTGTTGTAGTTGTGGGGTGAGACGGTCACGAAGGACGGCTCCGCCATCTGGGCGATGGCGCGGAGCTCGAGGATGCCTCCGCAGTTGCACACGTCGGGATTGACGATGTCCGCCGCGCGCAGCTCGAAGACGCGGCGGAACTCCGCGCGCGTGTAGAGCTCCTCGCCGGTGACCACGGGGATGCTGATCTGGCGTCGGCACTCGGCGAGGGCCTCCAGGTTCGTGGAGGAGACGGGCTCCTCGTACCAGAAGGGCCGGAAGCGCTCCAGGGCTCGCGCGATGCGCACCGCGTGCATGGGCGCGAGGCGCCGGTGCACCTCGATGAGCAGATCGACCTCGGCGCCGACGGCCTCGCGCACGGCGGCCACCGTCGCCACCGCCTGCTCCTCGTGCTCGCGGGAGAGATGCGTCCGCCAGGGACCGGGGAAGGGATCGAACTTGAGGGCGCCGAAGCCGCGGGCCACCGTCTCGCGCGCGAGCGCGGCGTAGTCGGCCGGCGTCTTGCTCTTGCCGTACCACCCGTTGGCGTAGACGCGGATGCGCTCGCGGCACGGCCCGCCCAGCAGTGCGTGCACGGGCACGCCGTGGCGCTTCCCCGCGATATCCCACAGTGCCTGCTCGAGGCCGCTGACCGCGCTCCAGAAATCCATGGCTCCGCGCTTGGCCGCGAAGTCGTGGTAGGCCACGTGGAGGAAATGCGTGATGTGCGAGGCGTCGCGCCCCACCAGGTAGCGGCCCAGCGCATCGACAAGAGCGATGATGCTCGTGTCGCGGTCGGCCTGCGTGTAGCACTCGCCCCAGCCGTGCGGGCCGGACTCCGTCTCGACCTTGACGAAGAGGAGGTTCTTGCCCCCGCCCAGGTCGACGAGGAACGAGGTGACGCGACTGACGCGCAGGGTGATCTCCGAGAGCTCGCCCACGAGGGTGACTCTACCAGAATCCGGCAGCCGTGATACGATCCCCCTCGGTCGCGTCACGCGCCTCATGCCCGCCCTGACAACGACGTCCGGTCGTCCCTCGGTCCGCAAGAAGCTGATGACCACGCTCCTCGTGTCCCAGATCTGCGGGAGCACCGGGCAATCGATCGCCCTGGCCATCGGCAGCATCATGGCCGCCAGCATCACGGGCACGAATACCTGGTCGGGCATGCCCGTCGCCATCAGCGGGCTCGGATCCGCGCTGGCGAGCTGGCCGCTCTCCCGACTGATGAACCGCTCCGGTCGTCGGCCCGGCCTGGCCCTGGGCTATGGGATTGCCGTCATCGGAGCGGGCCTGGGCATGGTCGGCGTGACGATCCGGAGCTTCCCGCTGATGCTGGGCGGGATGGTCCTCTTCGGGATCGGCACGACGTCCAATCTCCTCGCTCGCTACGCCGCCGCCGACGTGAGCGGAGGAGCCGAGCGCGGCCGCGCCATGGGGCTCATCGTCGGAGGCTCGACCATCGGCTCGATCATGGGACCGATGCTGATGAGCCCGACCCTTCGAGTCGGTGCGCTCCTCGGCGTGCCGGAGACGGCCAGCGCGTTTCTCGTCAGCATCGCGGGCTTCGCGGTGGCCGCGCTCGTGATCGAGGTCTTCCTGCGGCCGGATCCGCTGGTCGTCGCGCGCCAGTACCAGGAGCGCATGGACGCGGGTCGCCCGGTTGGTGTCGCCCGCCGAGCCGGTGAGATCTTCGCGGACGTTCGCGTTCAGATCGCCCTCGCCACGCTCTCCATCAGCCAGTTCGTCATGATCAGCACGACGTCGACCTCGCCCGTCTATCTCCATGACCAGGGGCACAACGTGCAGACGATCGGGGTGGCGGTGTCCCTTCACCTGGCCGGCATGTACGTGACCTCGCCGCTCTCGGGCTGGCTCTGCGATCGTTTCGGGCGGCTCCCGATGATCGGCGTGGGCGCGGCGCTGCTGATCGTCGCCGTCGTGCTGGCGGCGCTGGTGCCGGGCAGCGACCGCGTGCTCGTCATCTTCGCGCTGTTCCTCAACGGCGTGGGATGGAACCTGGCCTTCGTGTCGGGCAGCGCGCTCCTGACGGATGCGCTGTCACCCGCGGAGCGGGCGCCCACGCAGGGGCTCGCCGATCTCGCCATGGGACTGATGGGCGCCTTCGGATCCGCGGCGGGCGGCATGATCCTCGGCCTGTGGGGCTTTACCATCCTCAACACGCTGGGCGCGGCCCTGGTGCTCGGCCCCCTCGCCGTCACCCTGCTGCGCCGGCCCGCGCTCGCCGCGATCTCCACGGAGGGCCGTTGACACGCTCGAGGGGCCGGAGTAGAAGAGCGCCATCGCGCTTTTGATCCCTGAGGGGCTCCTCAAAGGAGAGACCACACATGGCCAAGAAGGGCACCGGACTCCTGATGGTGTGGACGGACGTCCCGGCGGACAAGGAAGCCGAGTTCAACCAGTGGTACAACGAGGAGCATCTGAAGGAGCGCCTCGCCGTGCCGGGCTTCCTGAGCGGCGCCCGCTACGAGGCGGTGAAGGGGGGACCCAAGCACCTCGCCGTCTACGAGCTCGAGAGCCCGGCCGTGCTCGAGAGCCCCGCCTACAAGAAGGTGCAGGCCAATCCCACGCCGTGGACCAAGCGCTGCTCGCCCGAGGTCATCGGGACCACGTTCATCCGCAACGTGTACGCCATGATCCATCCGAAGGCGCTGCCCCCCAGCGTGGCCGAGAGCGGCATGGCGCCGTCACTGCAGATCGGACGCATGGACGTGCCGCCCGAGGTCGACGCGGAGTTCAACGACTGGTACAACACCATCTACGTGCCCAATTACGAGAAGGTGCCCGGCGTGATCCGCGGCCGCCGCTATCGAGCCGTGGTCGGCACGCCCACCTATCTCACCCTCTACGAGTTCGAGCATCCCAGGGTCTCGGAGAGCGCGCCCTGGCTCGCCCAGCGCGACGCCTCACCCGTGACCCAGAAGATCCGCCCGCACATGCGCCACGCCCAGGGGTCACCCGGCATCTACGTCAAGACCTTCCAGCTCTAGGGCACTGGGCCAATTTGCTTCGCCATACTGACTCAGCCCTCGCCTCGCAGCTGCGCTGCTCAACTCGAAAGGCCACGTTGCGAGCGGGCCGGCAAGCCCTCAACGTACATCAAAGTACGCCTCGGGCTGCCGACCCGCTCGCGCCTCGTCTGGCTCGCAACTTGCCCCAGTGCCAGTGCTCAGACTGAGGGTGACCGGAGTGACTAGCGGATGGCGACGGGAGCGACCGTGGAGCCCGTGAAGCCCTGGGCCTTCATCGGCTGCATCACGAAGGCAAACTCGTAGATCTGCTTCGCCGCCAGCTCGTCGAGCTTCAGGTTCTCGAGCAGGTGGATGCCGTTGACCACGAGCAGGACCTGATGCACGGGCAGCGAGAGCTTGGGATCCGGATTCGGCGCCACCTCGACCGGCCAGTTGTCGGCGCCCACCAGCATCGGGTCCTGCTTGGCCAGCCACTCCGCCGCCCCGACGCCGATGCCCGGGCAGCTCTTCACGTACCGCGCGTTGTCCTTGGCCCACAGCTTGTTCCAGCCCGTGTTGATGAGCACCGCGTCGCCCGCCTGCAGCGTGATCCGCTGGCGCGCCAGGGCGTCCTGCAGGTCCTTGGCGGTGATCTCGTAGGTGTCGGGGAGGGTGTCCACGCCCTTGAGCGCCGCGATGTCGATGAGCACGCCGCGGGTCATGAGGGTGCCCACCTTCTCGATGCCGAGCTTGGTGAAGCCGCCGCGAGTCGAGATGGCGCCGGTCTTGAAGCAGTTGTAGTGGCTGTCCTCGTGCGACTGGTGCGCGAAGCCGTCGAACTGGGTGCCGACCTGGCCGATCTCCGAGACGACGAGCTCCTCGTTGCTACCGCGGCGGTTGGAGAAGTCGTTCATGAACGTGCGCTTCACGTGCACGTCGAAGCGTCGCGTGCCGAAGAGCGGCATCTTGTCGTTCATCACGTGGGCGATCTCGATGACCTCGCCCGTCTTGATGAGCTCTTTGGCCCGCATCACGCTTGCGGGCTTCATGTGGTTGCCCGAGCCGCGCTCGTCGCCCGCTCCCCACTTCGACGGGCAGCGCTGGCTCTCGGTCGGCACGGTCCAGGTTTGCGCCGCGGCGGCGGGCACCCATGTCAGACCGAATACTGCGGCGAGGACGACTACAAGGAGGGCACGTGGCATGGTCGTTCTCCTCTCCGTTGAGGTGTGAATGGCCGCGCCGAGTCTATACCGCGGCCGCCCACCCCCGCAACGCCGGGGTCAGGTCTCACATTCCTACATTGGCCGACCGACGCGGGTAAACGGCTCCTCTTGATGTTGGAATGTGAGACCTGACCCCGCTCAGCGCATCATGCTGGGGAGCCAGAGGGAGATGATGGGGAAGGCGACGAGGATGGCGAGGCGGATCACGTCGGCCCACATGAAGGGCAAGACGCCGCTGAAGACGGTTGCCGTGCTCACCTCGGGGATCAGGGTTCGGAGCACGAACATGTTCATGCCCACGGGCGGGCTGATGAGGCCGATCTCGACCACGCAGACGATGATGATGCCGAACCAGATGGGATCGAAGCCCAGGTGCACGATCACGGGAAAGAAGACGGGGATGGTGAGGAGGATCATCGACAGCTCCTCCATGGCGGTGCCGAGGACGACGTAGACCGCGCAGATGGCCGCCACCACCATGGTAGGGCTGACGTTGAAGCGCGTCACCCAGGCCTTGAGATCGTTCGGCATGGTCGTGATGTTCACGAACTCCGCGAAGATCAGGGCACCGATCAGGATCATGAACAGCATGGAGGTGGTGCGCGCGCTCTCCAGGAGCGCCGCGTAGAGCGTCCGCCAGGTGAGGGCGCGGCGGGAGAGGGCGAAGAGCATGGCTCCGAAGGCGCCCATGGCCGCGCCCTCGGTGGCGGTGAAGAAGCCGATGTAGATGCCGCCCATCACGAAGAAGAAGAGGACGGCCACCGCCCACACGTCCTTGAGGGCGAGCAGGCGCTCGCGCCAGCTCGAGCGCTCTCCCGGCGGACCGGAGCGGGGATCCCGCCACGTCATGTACTGGACGGCGCCGCAGAGCAGGATGGCCCCGAGGATCCCGGGCAGGATCCCCGCGGCGAACAGCTTGCCGATGTTGGTCTCCGTGAAGACGCCGTAAATGACCATGATGGTCGAGGGGGGAATCATGATCCCGAGGGTGCCGCCGCCCGCGACCACACCGGCGGCGAGTCGGTCCGAGTAGCCGAAGCGCTTCATGGACGGATACGCCACCTTCGCGAAGGTGGCCGCAGTGGCGATGGAGGAGCCGCAGATGCCACCGAAACCGGCGGAGGCCCAGACGGTGGCCATGGCCAGCCCGCCCCGCAGGTGGCCGATGAAGGCGTAGGCGGCGCGAAACAGCTCCTGCGACATGCCCGCGCGCGTGACGAAGTTGCCCATCAGGATGAAGAGGGGCACCACCGAGAGCGTGTAGTTGCGTCCCGTCTCGTACATCTTGGTCTGGACGGTGGCGGCGGCCACCGCCCAGTTCCAGTCGCGCATGTACGCGTAGCCCACGAAGCCCACGATGGCCATGGCAAACGAGATGGGCACGCGCAGACAGCAGAGCAGCATCATGACGACGAGGCCGACCAGCCCCTCGATCACCGGCCGCTCTCTCGAATCACCGGCGCTCGACGACCTTGTACAGGTGGATCACGCAGGCCAGGGCCAGGGTCACCGCCATGAAGTACACGAAGGGGCCGTACACGATGCGGAGCACGTCGGTGGCGTCCCGATAGGCCCAGATCCGGTCGGCCTTGCGCCACACCAGCCAGGTGAGGAGGAACATGAAGCCGGCGTTCACGAGCTGGACGGCGCGCTCGAGCCAGCCTTGCCCGCGGGGACCGAGCAGGCGGTCGATGAAGTCCATGACGGCGTGCTCGTCGGCGAAGGAGACGAGGGGGAGCCCCGCGAAGATCAGCACGAGCAGCATGAGCTCGGTGATCTCGAAGGCGCCCCGCAGCGGCCGGCTGAAGACGTAGCGCGCCACCACGTCGACCACCGTGAGGAGCATCATGGCCAGGAGGATCGCCGACGCGGCTACACCCAGGAGGGCGTCGGCGTTCCCCTTCCAGTGCTTCTCGGACGTGGTCACTTGCCCGCGGCGACCTTCTTCAGCTCGTCACGGAACTCCGCGAGGATCTTGGGGGCATCCACGCCCTTGGCCTTGGCCTTGGTGATCCAGTCGTCGATGATGGGAGCGGAGCGCTTCTGCACTTCGGCCACGAAGGCGGGATTGGCGTTGACGATCTTCACGCCGGACTTCTTCAGCGCCTCCATGCCCTTCCGGTCGGCCTCGTCCCACGAGGCGCCGGCCAGGCGCGCGATGTGCTCGCCGGAGAGCTTCGCGATCGCCTCCTGATCCTGCTTGGGCAGCTTGTTCCACTTGTCCTCGTTCATGAAGAAGCCGAAGGCCGAGCTGTACATCCCGCCCGGGAAGAGCGTGGCCTGTTCGAGCACGGTCTCGAGCTTGAACGAGACGATGGACTCCAGCGGGAAGAACACGCCGTCGGCGACGCCGGAGCTGAGCAGCTCGTAGGACTCGGGCGCGGGCTTCACGAAGGCGGAGGTGCCCAGGGCCTTGGCCACCGCCTCCGCGACGCCACCGCCCGTGCGGATCTTGAGACCCTGGATGTCGTTGATGCCGGCGACCGACCGCTTGGTGAACATCTGGCCGGGCCCGTGCGTGAAGACCCCGAGGAGCTTCACGCCCTTGTACTCGCCGACCTTGTCGAAGTGCTTCCAGTGGATCCGCGAGTAGGCCACGGAGTTGATGAGCGCGGTCTCGCCGGCTCCGGGCAGCTCCGCCATCAGGGGCAGGATGTGGCGCGCCGGCGTGTAGCTCGCGGTGACGTAGGAGACGTCCACGAGGCCGTCCCGCACGGCGTCGAAGGTGCCGGGAGGCGCGGAGGGATGCTTGGGCAGCATCTGGAGCTTCACGCGCCCGCTGGTGGCCTTCTCGACCTCGTTCGCCCAACCCTGCAGCACGACGCCGGTCAGGTGATGCTGAGGCGACACCCACGACGACATCGTGAGCGTGGTCGTCTGGGCGAGGGCGGGCTGGGCTGCCGCCATGGCGAGGCCGGTCAGAACAACAACGAGCAGCGATGCTCTCACATTCCTCATGCGGGTCCCCTTTCGCGGCGCGACGAAGATCGGCGGCCGCCGCGTAGTGTAGCAGCATTTTCATATCCCTCTCCCCCATCGGGGGAGAGGGGAGGGTGAGGGGGTCTAGCTGGATCCTCGATCACCAGCTCCGGGCGGCGGAGTGACTGGTCGCCGCGGAGCGAGGGGAATGGCGCGGATGCTGTCGAAGTTGACCTCCGGCATGTCCAGGCTCAGCGAGCGCAGGACGGCGTTGGCCAGGTCGTTGTAGCGACTGAAGTAGCGTCGGAGCCGCCCCCGCCAGGCGGGGATGCCGCCGTTGGCGTGGAGCTCGAAAGCGGACTCGCGGCCGTCCAGGGCGGACGCGATGTGGTCAGAGGCCATCTGGAGCAGGGCCGAGCGCTGGAGCGCCGTATAGCCGCCCCCGCTGAACGACTCCTCGAGCCCCGCCCCGACCTCGGGCGCCGTCAGGTCCTTGTCCGACGGCGCGACCACGAGGGAGGAGCCCGGAAGAATGCGAAGGATCTCGGCCATGCGCTGCCGCGCCTTCTGCATCGCGATGCTGCCCGCCGCGATGTGACCCCGGCCGGGGATGCAGTAGCCCTCGGCCGTCACCTCAGGGTCGAGCTCGGCCGCCGTCTGGCAGGTGCGGACCGTCTGCACGTCGACGATCAGATCGACGAGGTACTCGATGGTGGGCTCGTGCTCCTTCAGTCCCATGGCGTCGGCGCAGGCGAGCGCGAGCCCGAGCGTGAACTCCGCCTTCGAGAGCCAGCAATAGAGCTGATGCCAGAAGAGCCACGAGGCCATGACATCCGGCGAGGGATCCATGAGGAAGATCCGCTCCCACGGCACGAGCACGTTCTCGAGCCACATCTGGCCGTCCAGCTCGTCGTAGCGGCTGCTCAGCGGCGCGATGAACGGGTTGGGGTGGCGAGCGGAAATCTTGCGGCACAGGATGGTGACCCCGGGCGCGTTGACGGGCACGATGAAGCTGGCGCGGTGCGGCCCGCGATCCACGGCACAGTGGGCCCCGACGTACACGTCCTCGGCATACGCGGGGCTCGTGTGCATGCCCACCTTGCCGCTCAGGACGAGGCCCGCGTCGGTCTCGCGCACGACGCGCACGGCGGCGCGCTCGAGCGGATCCTCCCGGAAGCGGAAGCCGATGGTGGCGGCGCCCGCCGAGAAGGTGAGGAACCGGCCGGTCCGGCCGATCAGCTCTCGGTATGCCGCGATGTGGGCGATCTGCTCACTTGATACGTATCGCTGCTGAATGGCGTCCAGAATGCCCAGGGCGATGAGGTTGCCGTACGCGGGCGTGTGCGTGATGTTGCCCGCGCTCAGGAAGGTGGTCGCGGAGAAGCATCGACCCATGGCGCGCAGATCGGCGGAGGTCTTCGGCAAGGCGTACGCCCACGGCGCGCGGTTGCCCTCGGCGTCGGGCGGGGCGAGGAGGATGTCCCGCCACTCCGGATCGAAGTGGCGATCGTACCAGCCTGCGAGCTCGTCCACCATGGCGCGAGTGGCCGGGTGAACGGTCACGTCCTCGATCAGGCCTTCGCCCATGACATAGACCCTGCGCCCATCGCGCAAGGCCTCTCGATACTCGGCACCGGTTCTCATGTTCCATGACCTCATCGAGTCGGAGATGGTCGCGACGGGCGTGATTTTCTCCTCTGGCGTCGTTTCTGACAAGGGCGGCCTGCGAGGCTGGACTTGCCACCATGGTGCGACCGCGGTAGCTTCCCAGACATGGCAAACCGCGTCGAGGGCAAGGCGGCAATCGTGGTGGGAGGCGGGCAGACGCCTGGCCAGACGGTCGGGAACGGGCGGGCCACCGCCATCGTGCTCGCCCGGGAAGGCGCGCAGGTCATCGTGGCCGACCGCACCCTCAAGGCGGCCCAGGAGACCGTGGACCTGATCCGCGACGAGGGCGGCCAGGCCTGGGCCTTCGAAGCGGACATCACCCGCGAAGACGACGCCCGCCGGCTGGTCGCGGCGGCCCTGGAGCGCTTCCGTCGGCTGGACATCCTGCACAACAACGTGGGCGCCAGCCTCGCGCTGGGCGACGCGGTGGCCACGGAGCTCACCGTGGAGGCCTTCGACCGCAGCTTCGCCGTCAACCTGAAAGGCATGTGGCTGGTCTGCAAGCACGGGCTGCCTGCGCTTCGCGAGACGGGCGGCTCGATCGTGAACATCGCCTCCATGGCCGCCCGCAACGCGTATCCGCTCGTGGGCTACAAGACGATGAAGGCGGGAGTGGTGGCGCTGACGGAGAACCTCGCCGCGGCCAACGCGCGCTACGGCGTGCGCGCGAACTCCATCCTGCCCGGCCTGATGAACACGCCCATGGCCATCGAGGCGCGGGTGGCTCAGGGGACGGCTCGGGACGAGGTCATCGCCGCTCGAGATCGCCGCGTGCCGCTCCGTCGCCGCATGGGCACGGGGTGGGACGTCGCCCATGCCGCGCTCTTTCTGCACTCCGACGAGGCTGGCTTCATCACCGGCGTCTCCCTGGCGGTGGACGGCGGTGAAGGGGTGAGCTGGGGGTCCTAGAGATGAATGAGAATGCCTACCGGGCCCGCGCCGAGCGCGGCGAGGTGCAGATCGGCACGTGGGTGACCATGATCCGGACGCCCGCCGTGCTCACCTTGCTCCAGGCCGCCGGCCTGGATTTCGTCCGCGTCGACATGGAGCACTCCGCCTTCTCGATGGAGACGGTCGCCGACATGGCGACCCTGGCGCGCGCCCTCGACTTTCCCATGGTGGTGCGTCCTCCCGAGGGCAATCGCGAGTGGGTGACGCGGCTCCTCGACGCGGGGGTGTGGAACCTTCACATCCCGCAGGTCGACACGCCCGAGCAGGCGGCGGCCGTGGCCGCGTGCAGCCGCTACGCCCCTCTGGGCGAGCGCGGCATGTACGGCTTCGGCCCGCACACGCAGTACCGCACGTCGCCGCCGGGCGAGCACATGTCATCCGCGAACGCGCGCGTGCACGTCACGGCCATGCTCGAGACGAAGAAGGCCTTCGAGCGGGTGGACGAGATCGCCTCGGTGCCGGGCATCGACGCGCTGACCATCGGCCCGACCGACCTGGCCCAGGACCTGGGCGTGCTGGGTACGCCCGCCCAGAAGGACGCGCTGCGCGACTATCGCGTCCGCCTGGCCGAGGCCGCGCGCAAGCACGGCAAGGCCGTTTCCATGGCCATCGACAGCGTGGAGGGCGTGCGTGAGATGATCGCCCTCGGCGCCACCATCGTCAACTATTCCTCGGACACGGCCGTGCTCCGCTCGGGCTACGCGGCGGCCATCGAGGAGATTCGCCGGCCCGCTGCCAAGCGGTAACGAGCCCGGAAGGGAGATCGTATGGCAACCACCACCGCGTCCCGGTCAGATCTCGAGACCCTGCAGGCCCTGAACCGCGACTACATCAACTCCGTGCAGGCCGGCGATGTCCGCCGCTTCGACCAGATCCTCGCGGACGACTTCCTGTGCTCCAATCCCGACGGCACCCTCATCGATCGCGAAGCCTTCCTCAAGCAGACGGCGCAGCCGGTGAAGATCTCGAACCTCCAGGCTCACGACGTCAACATCCGTCTCATGGGCGACTTCGCCATCATCCACGCTCGCACCACCTACGCGCGCCCCGACGGCCAGCCCGGCGCCGGCCGCTACACGGACGTCTGGGCTCGCCGCAAGGGCTCCTGGCAGGCCGTCTCCGCCCACGTAACGCGCGCCTAGCTCTCGGGCCGCTGAAAAGGGCGTTGCCGGCGCCGCGGCCGACTGGCATTCCTCGTCACCGGTCGTGCCGCCTTCCGTCATGGCCTGCCCAAAGAACGGGCGAACTCGTGAATAAGGCAGGACGTTGGAGATTGGCACTGCCAGTGCACGACCCGTAGGGAATCCACTTTCATGCGGGTTTACCGACGGGGAGATCGAGATGGCAGCGCCAACTGATCGGAACGCCCAGTGACCCCGCGCGACGGACAGCTCGACGAGTCACCGGTGCGGATGTCGCTCGCCCTCGGCCGGGTCGACGGCGACAAGGATCTCCTCCAGGAGCTGGTCCACACGTTCCAGGAAGATCTGTCGGAGCGTGTCTCGTCCCTGACGGCGGCGATCCGGCGGGGCGACGATCAGGAGACGTTCCATGCCGCGCACAGCCTGCGGGGTCCGCTGGGGATTCTCTGCGCCGAGAAGGCGCTGGCCTTGGCGGAAGAGCTCGAGACCCTCGGCCGGGCGGGCCGGCTCGGCGGGGCGGCCGCGGTCGGCGAGGCCTTCGAGCGGGAAATGACCAAGGTCGCCGCGTTCCTCAGCTCCTTCGACTGGAAGAGCCTGTGAGGATCCTGATCGCGGACGATGACCTGCTCATCCGGCGCATCCTCGAGAAGATCCTCGGAAAGTCGGGCCATGAAGTGGTGGCGGCGGCGAGCGGCTCCGAGGCGTGGCAGATCCTGAGCGGGCAAGACCCTCCCGCCCTCGCGATTCTGGACTGGATGATGCCGCAGATGACCGGCGTGGAGGTGTGTCGAAAGGTCCGTGAGGCAGGAGGGTCGGCCCCCACCTATCTCGTGGTGTTGACGTCGAGAGGTCAGACCGGCGATCTGGTCACCGCCTTCGAGGCGGGGGCGGACGACTACATCACGAAGCCGTTCGAGGCCGAAGAGCTGCGGGCACGCGTCACCGTGGGCGTCCGCATGATCACCCTGCAGCAGCAGCTGGCCGACCGGATTCTCGCCCTCGAGGAATCGCTCGCGCATGTCCAGCAGCTCCAGGGCCTCATTCCCATCTGCGCGTGGTGCCGGCAGGTCCGGAGCGATGGAAACTTCTGGGAGAAGGTCGAGAGCTATCTGGGCAAGCGCTCAGGTCTGCAGTTCACGCACGCCATCTGTCCCACCTGCAAGGCCAAGCAGACGGAAGGTTTGAAGCAGCTCCGCCCCGCCTGAATCCCTCTGTCAAGATTCGCGGTAGAAGAGCAGCAAGAGCCCGAACACGGTCAAGGCAGGTCCCCACAGCCGTCCGGGCAAGTTGCTGTCCGGCGGGGCCAGACGCAGCTCGAGCCAGCGCGACCAGCCCGCCACCAGGATGACGAGGCCGAGGGGGAGGTGTGTCAGCTCGATGAGAAAGGCCGCCTTGGCGTTGCTGACCTCGTGGGCGTGGGAGAGCAGCAAGATGCCGGCGCCGATGCACACGAGGGGAAAGACATAGCGCCAGGCGGAATCGGGATGGCGACCGCTCCGCACCCGCCATTCCGCCACCGCGAGAAGGGCGGTGAGGGCGAGCAGGATGCGGTGCTGCAGGACTTCGAGGCCCAGGAGGTGCTCCCAGAAACCGATCCGGCCCGTCTGCCAGCCCTCCGGGTCCATGTTCCACGCGACGAAGCCCGTCAATCCGATGAGGAGCAGGGGCCAGTGCCGCGCCCACGGCGCCCATCCGGTGCGCTCGAGCATGGCGAGCACGCCCATGGCCACCACGAAGAGACCGGCGACGTGATGGCCGAACTCCGACCAGGCCGTCTCCTCGGCCGAATGAGGCGTCGAGGGGTCGCCGAGCGCCGTGGCGGCGGCCAGCTCGGCCAGGCTCGGCGCCTGGAGCCGCGGCCATTGCGGCGTGAACACGCTGCGGATCTCTGCCAGCGAGGCCCGCTGGTCTTGCACGTCCGCCGCGGGCGGCGCGGAGCCGATCGACGCCGCGAGGAATACCGTGACGATGGCAAGGCCGGCCTCCACCTCGAGACGTCGCCGGAATACCAGCGAGCCTGACGGGGGAAGATCGGGAGCCGCGCCCGCTCCCGAGGCGAGCCAGCTTCCCGTCCCGAGTCGACCGTGGAGGGCGCGGTGATTGAGCGCGCCCATGGTCAGCATGGCGATGAAGAGCACGATCTTGGTAAGCGTCATGGCTCCGTAGGAGGTGCCGATGGCGGCGGCCGGGCTGGCGATGTAGGCGAGGGAAAGCGCCACGCCGGTGAGGGCGAGGGCCGTCACCGCCGCCAGCGCGAGCCTCGAAAATGGCCGGAGCCAGCTCTCCGAGGCCGCCAGGTTCGAGCGAAGCGTCAGCACGGCCGCGCAGACGAGCCCGCCCACCCAGGTGGCGGCGGCTGCCTGGTGGAGCGCGCCAACGGCCACGAGCCAGACGCCGCCGTCGACGCGGCCCACGGCATGGCTGGCGAGCGCCCCGGTGAGAGCGAGGAGCGCGCCGCCGCTCACGAGCAGCGCCCCCAGCGTGGTCGAGCCCGGATGGCGACGGAGCATGTGCGCGACCGCGGCGCCCGCGAGCGCCACCGCGATGCGGATGAGGCCGATCACGCCCACCGTCGAGTCCAGCACGGCGCCCAGCGGCCAGCCCGCGTCGTCTCCCATGGCGCTGGCGAGGACGACGAGCACGCCCACCTGCGCGGCGGCGGCGAGGAGGGCGCCCCAGGTGACGAAGGCGAGGACGCGATCGAGGGCGCGGGCAGGATCAGACGGGCGCGACGGTCGCACCACCGCCACTGCGAAGATGGCACCGCCGATCGAGACGGCCTGGCCCACGAGCCCGACGGCGCGCAGCCATAGCAGCATGAGCGAGATCACGGCGCCGCTACGGTAGCACGGCCCGGTGGCGGCGAGCCGCGCTTGGCATATGCCATGCAGCCAGGATTGCAGGTGGTTGCCTGGTCATCAAGCGGCCCGATTCATCCCGGTCAGAAAGGCTTTGTTCTTCCTCTCATGAATCCTTTCACCGGCAGGGAGCACGTAATTGTCACCCACGTGACGCGCCCGTCCCCTGGACTGCCCTTGAAATTTCTACCGCGTTGCCGCGGGTGTTCTTACACGGTCGGTCAGCACAGACTTGCGCGTGGCAAGCGCAGGCGATCTCATCCATGATCTCTTCCATGACGTGCGAGGATGCTCGCGAGTGCTTCCGTGTCTTGCTCGAGGGCAAGATCCGTCTGACCGAGCTGGCAGGGGTCGAAGCCCATATCAGCCAGTGCGCCGTCTGTCGTGAAGAGCTCGCGAGACTCCAGTCAGAGAAGATCCCGGCGAGAGCCCCGAGAGACCCGAGCGCAGGCGAATCCGAGAGCGCCGCTCTTCCCCAAGGGCCCGGCCGGCGCTGGCGGCGGCTCTCCATCGGGGTGGGGCTGGTCACCATCGTGGCCATCGCGATCCTCATCGTGCTTGCCGTGCGAGACTATGACCACAATCAGGAACGAGAGCGCTTCCTCAGCGAGGCGATGACGGCGGGGCGCGACCGCCCTGACCGAGAGCCACGCGCGCCCGCCCCGCCGGCGCCGCCAGAGACGCCTCCATCACCCGCCCCACCCAGGGCCATCCCTCCCGTAAGTCCGGCGCCCCGGCCGGGAGTGGCGAGTCGATCTGCCGACCTCGGGCCGCAGAAGGCAACGCCGCTTCCTTTGTCTCCGCAGCCCTCTCGGCTCTCTCCGCAGCCCTCTCGGCGCGCCGTACCGCCGACCGCGCCGTCTCGGGAATCACGGCCGGCTACCCCGCCGCCGAGGCTCGATGTGGTCGTGCAGCTCTCGGTCAGGGACCGGAGCGTGGCGGAGCGTGATCTGTCGAGTCTCCTCGCGCGGGTCGGGGCGTCCCAGGTGCGCCGGCAGGCGGAGTTCACGTTCGTCGCCATTGTCCCGCAATCGAGCTACGGCGAGTTCACCCGAGGCATGGCCCAGATCGGCGCCTGGCAGATGGAGACCGATCGATCCACGGTGCCCGATCCCGTCCACGTGGCCATCCGTCTCGTCTCGCGCCGCCCAGGCTAGGGTCAGGTCTTGCAATGCAACATCTGAGGCGGTCCGTTTGAGCGGAGCG